>ENA-OQDL01000661-OQDL01000661.1-human-gut-metagenome-genome-assembly--contig:-NODE-661-length-20994-cov-6.671347_pt1 | contig 20994 bp, 19 predicted proteins | sample MGYA00242782_ERZ504609 | MGnify/ENA primary metagenome ERZ504609 (study PRJEB26092, sample SAMD00036320) | human gut metagenome | host: Homo sapiens | study: EMG produced TPA metagenomics assembly of... | reverse complement strand
AGAGCCTTGCGGTCATCCGAAATATTTCGGGTCATGGCAAGGCTCTCTCCCTCCGCCCCTTCGGGGCACCTCCCTCCCAGAGGGAGGCAAGCAAGTGGGCAATGAATTGAGGTTTTACCATGACAAATAACGTTTTCATCACCGGCGGCAGCCGCGGCATCGGTGCGGCGGCGGTGCTGGCCTTTGCGCGGGCGGGCTATAACGTCGCCTTTACGTACAATTCCCACCCCGACGCCGCCGACAGCGTGCGCCGTCAGGCCGAAGAAATCAACCCCGGCGGCCTCTATCTTGCCATCCGGGCCGACGCGGGCGACCCCGCCCAGGTGCGCGCCGCCGTTGCCCGGGCCGAGCAGGAACTCGGCAGTCTGCAGGTGCTCGTCTGCAATGCGGGCATCGCACAGGTCAAGCTGTTCACCGACACCACCGACGAGGACTGGCGGCGGATGATGGCTGTCGATCTGGACGGCGCGTTCTACGCCTGCCGCGCGGTGCTGCCCGGCATGATCCACCGTAAATACGGCCGCATCCTGCTTGTCAGCAGCATGTGGGGCCAGACCGGCGGCAGCTGCGAGGTCGCCTACAGCGCGGCCAAGGCAGGGCTCATCGGCCTTGGCAAGGCCCTTGCCAAGGAGGAAGGCCCCAGCGGCATCACGGTCAACGTCATTGCGCCCGGCGTCATCAACACCGACATGATGGCCGGCTTTACCGACGAGGATCGCGCCGCGCTGGCGGAGGAGACCCCTGTGGAGCGCCTCGGTGAGCCGGACGAGATCGCCCGCACGATGGTCTTTCTCGCCGACGAGGCCAGCGGCTACATCACGGGGCAGGTGCTCGGTGTCAACGGCGGGCTGGTGATCTGATGCGCGCCGAATACCGCGAGGGCGAACGCTTTGAGCGCCTGACCTTCACTGGGGAAACGTTTTACGACTGCGACTTTTCGGACTGCGTTTTTGCCGACTGCACGTTTGAGGACTGCAAGCTCGACCACAGCGTTCTGACCGAATGTCAGTTCCTGCGCTGCACGGTCACCAATTTAAAAAACCACTATGTCACGCGCAAAATTCACGGATTTTGAGAACTGTACGCTGAACAACATCGACTGGATGTCCCTGCAGGGCGACGGCGCATTTGCCGACCCCATCGAGAGCCTGCGGGACTGCCGCCTGAAATACAACACCTTCACCGAAATGAACCTGACAAAGTTCAAATTTGCGGGCAGTGTCATACAGCGCTCGATGTTCGCCAAGTGCAATCTCGTCAGCGCGGATTTTGAGAAATGCGACCTGCTGGACACCGAATTTTTCCAGTGCGATATGCGCAAGGCAAACTTCAAGGAGGCCAGCGGGTATAAAGTCGACATTTTCGGCTGCAAGCTGCAGGACGCAAAATTCTCCCTGCCGGAGGCAGTGTCGCTGCTGGGAGATTTGAGGATCAAAATTGCTGTGGAAAAAATATACAGATTTGAAAAAACTGTCCGATGCGTATACAAATTCGCCGCCTGACGTAAAGGCCCCCTGGCTGCCGCCCTTGCAGCGGAAACAGATATTTACACACCCCCGACCCCCCTCTTTTGGCATATTTATACCGCAAAGGGGGGGCTTTTTATGGCGCTTTTCCAAAACGGCATTGACGTGTCGCGCTATCAGGGCAATATCAACTGGGGCAGGGTGGCGGCGGCGGGCAAGCAGTTTGCCATTGTCCGCGTCGGTTCCGGCAACAGCGGCGGCCTGTACGTGGACCCGTACTTTTTGCAGAACGTCAACGGGGCCAAGGCCGCGGGTCTGCGGGTAGGGGCCTACTACTATACCTACGCGCGCACCCGCGCCGCCGTTGCCAACGAGCTGACGACTTTCCTGAACGTCATGGACGGCCTGCAATTGGAGTACCCGGTCTTTGTGGACGTCGAGGACTCGAGCCTTACCAGCCTGGGCTGTGCCGAGCTGACAAGTCTGGTGCGGTACGCCATGGACATTCTCTACCAGCGCAAATGGTACGCCGGGTGGTACAGCTACACAAACTATATCAACAGCTACCTGAATGCCGCCGCGCTGAGCCAATACCCGCTGTGGGTCGCGGATTACCGCTCGGTGCTGGGGTACAACGGCAGCTATGCCATGTGGCAGTACACAGGCAGCGGCAGCGCCGGCGGAATCTCCGGCGCGTGCGACCTGGACCGCAGCTACAAGGACTTCCTGCCCGAGATCAGAGCCGGAGGCTACAACAACTATGGGGTCTCCGGCCCTTCTATGGAGACGGTCAGCGGTAAGCATCTGGTCGTGTTCAACGCCCGGTGCGAGTATTTTTTATACCGCCAACTTCAACGATGTGGTCGGCTACCTGCCGCTGGGCAATTACTGCGTGGTAAAGCAGAGCACACGGAAATATAACGGCTATGACTGGGTCATCTTCCGCTATCAGGGCACCGAATATTGGACCGCTGTCATAGGAGACCGCAACCGGGTGGAGGACTGCAACTGTGACTGCAATTAAAAACAACTTGACAACAACCGAATGTTGTATTAAACTGAACTTATAGGGGCGGAGGCTGGCATCGACCTCTGCAAAAAGCAAATCTGACCAAATCAAATTTGACAAACCGCTGTGCCTTGTGGTTTAATAAATCTACATGTGCAAAAACTACCACTGTTTTACTATAAATTCGGAGGGACCCGCCGCATGGCAAAAAAACAACAGGAATACGGCAATGACAGCATCCGCCAGCTGAAGGGCGCGGACCGTGTGCGAAAACGCCCGGCGGTCATCTTCGGCTCCGACGGTGTCGAGGGCTGCGCTCATTCCATTTTTGAAATTATTTCCAACTCCATCGATGAGGCACGCGACGGCCACGGCAACCGCATCAATGTCACGCTGTTCCCGGACCACGTCGTCGAGGTCGAGGATTTTGGCCGCGGCATCCCCGTTGACTACAACAAGGCCGAGGAGCGCTGGAACTGGGACCTGGTCTTTTGCGAGCTGTACGCCGGCGGCAAATACGCCGAGGGCAGCGGCAACTATGATTTCAGCCTGGGCCTGAACGGTCTGGGCCTGTGCGCCACCCAGTATGCCAGTGAGTGGATGACCGCCGACATCTACCGCGACGGCTTCCACTATCACCTCGACTTCAAAAAGGGCGGGAACGTCGGCGGCTTGCAGAAGGAGCCGTTCAAGGGCAAGCGCACCGGCTCGGTCATCCGCTGGAAGCCCGACACCGAGGTTTTCACCGACATCGCCGTCCCGGCGGAATCCTTCAAGGATATGCTCCGCCGTCAGGCCGTCGTCAACGACGGCGTTACGCTGGTCTTTACCGACAAGTCCGGCAGCGACGCCGAAAAGTTCGAGTACCTGTACGAGCATGGCATCACCGACTACGCCAACGAGCTGGTAGGGGACAAGGCCCTGACGCCCGTGTATTTCTGCTCCGGTGCCGCCGCGGGCCGTGACCGCGCCGACCAGCCCGACTATCAGGTCAAGATGAACGTCGCGTTCGCGTTCTCCAACACCGTGCAGTGTCTGGAGTATTACCACAACTCCAGCTGGCTTGAGCACGGCGGCAGCCCGGACCGCGCCGTGCGCACGGCATTCGTCAGCCAGATCAATGCCTGGCTGAAAAACAAGGGTCTGTACAAAAAGAACGAGAGTGCGATCACCTTTGCCGACGTGCAGGACTGCCTTGTGCTTGTCTCGTCCAGCTTTTCCACCCGCACGAGCTACGAGAACCAGACGAAAAAGGCCATCACGAACAAGTTTGTGGCCCAGGCTATGACCGAGTTCCTGAAGCATCAGCTTGAGGTCTACTTCATCGAGCACCCCGACGAGGCCGAAAAGGCCTGCAAGCAGGTGCTCATCAATAAGCAGAGCCGCGAGCACGCAGAAAAAGCGCGCATCACCATCAAAAAGACGATGACCCAGCAGATGGATCTGGCCAACCGCGTGCAGAAGTTCGTGGACTGCCGCACGAAGGATGCCTCCCGCCGCGAGCTGTACATCGTGGAGGGCGATTCCGCTATGGGTGCGGTCAAGCAGAGCCGCGACTCGGAGTTTCAGGCCATCATGCCCATCCGCGGTAAGATCTTGAACTGCCTGAAAGCCGACTACGCCCGCATTTTCAAATCTGAAATCATCACCGACCTGATCCGCGTCATGGGCTGCGGCGTCGAGCTGGGCGGCAGCCACAACAAAGACCTGGCCAGCTTCAATCTGGACAACCTGCGCTTTAATAAAGTCGTCATCTGCACCGATGCCGATGTGGACGGCTACCAGATCCGCACGCTGGTTTTGACGATGCTCTACCGTCTGACGCCGACCCTCATCAACAAGGGCTATGTCTATATCGCCGAGTCGCCGCTGTACGAGATCAACACGAAGAACAAGACCTATTTTGCGTACACCGAGCCGGAGAAAGCCGACATCCTGCGCCGTATCGACGGCGAGAAATACACGATCCAGCGCTCGAAAGGTCTGGGCGAGAACGACCCCGAGATGATGTGGCTGACAACGATGAGCCCCGACAGCCGCCGCCTGATCAAGGTGCTGCCCACCGACGCCGAGCGCACCTCCGCCGTGTTTGACCTGCTCCTGGGCGATAACCTCCAGGGCCGCAAGGAGCACATCGCCGAGCACGGCGCGGAGTATCTGGACGATCTGGACGTGAGCTGATACGCGCCCGGCGGGAGAACACCCCTACGATTGCCGCGCGTGTAGGGGCGGGGCATGCCCCGCCCGCAACCTTCCCGTAAACGCTTTGCTCCCGGTAAGTGAAGGGCCGGACATGTCCGGCCCTTACCGGGCGGCTGTGAAATATAGGATAAATCATAATGGCAAAACGTAAAGAAAAAAAACTGACCCCTGCGCGCCCGCAGCTGGGCGATAACGTCGAAATTTTATCGGCGGGCGAGGTGCTGGAATCTGCCATCACCGATACGCTGGAAACCAACTATATGCCCTACGCGATGAGCGTCATCGTCTCCCGTGCCCTGCCGGAGATCGACGGCTTCAAGCCCGCCCACCGCAAGCTGCTCTACACAATGTACGAGATGGGCCTGCTCAAGGGCAACCGCACCAAGAGCGCCAACATCGTCGGCAGCACGATGCACCTGAACCCCCACGGCGATGCCGCGATTTACGACACGATGGTCCGCATGGGCCGCTCCAACGAGAGCCTGCTTGTGCCCTTCGTGGACTCCAAGGGTAACTTCGGCAAGGCGTACAGCCGCGATATGGCCTACGCCGCCGCCCGATACACCGAGGCGAAGCTCGAGCCGGTCTGCGACGAGCTGTTCCGCGACATCGACAAGGACACCGTCGATTTTGTGCCCAACTACGACGGCACGACGACGGAGCCGACGCTGCTGCCCGTCACCTTCCCGACGATTCTGGCCAACAACACGCTGGGCATCGCCGTCGGCATGGCATCCAACATCTGCTCCTTCAACCTCGAGGAACTCTGCAATGCGACGATTGCCCTGATGAAGGACCCGCAGGCCGATTTGCGGGAAATCATTCCGGCCCCTGATTTCGTCGGCGGCGGCACGATTCTGTACGACGCCGCCGAGATGCAGAACGTGCTGGAAAATGGCCGCGGCAGCGTCCGCGTCCGCGCTAAGTGGAGCTACGACAAGGAAAACAACTGCATCGACGTCACGCAGATCCCGCCCACGACGACGGTAGAAGCCATCATGGACAAGATCACCGAGTTGGTCAAGCTGGGCAAGATTCGCGAAATCTCCGATATGCGCGACGAGACCGACCTGAACGGCTTAAAGCTGACGATTGATTTGAAGCGCGGCCAGGACCCCGACAAGCTGATGGTGCGCCTGTACAAGGCCACGCCGCTGGAGGACAGCTTCGCCTGCAACTTTAACGTGCTGATTGCGGGCCAGCCCAAGGTGCTGGGCGTGCGCAGCATCCTGAACGAGTGGATCGCCTTCCGCGCCGAGTGCGTGCGCCGCCGCACCTACTACGATTTGCAGGGCAAGCAGAAGCGCCTGCACCTGCTCAAGGGCCTGAAGGCAATTCTGCTCGACATTGACAAGGCCATCGAAATCGTGCGCAACACCGCCGAGGAGACCGAGGTCGTGCCGAACCTGATGATCGGCTTCGGCATCGACGAGGTGCAGGCCGAATACGTGGCCGAGATCAAGCTGCGCCATTTGAACCGCGAGTATATTTTAAAGCGCACCGAGGAAATTGAAGAGCTCGAAAACGCGATTGCGGACCTGGAGGATATTCTCAAGCGCCCGGCACGCATCAACAAGATCATTATGAAGGAGCTGGCCGACGTCGCCAAAAAGTACGGCAAGCCCCGCCGCTGCGAGATCATGTACGAGGTGCCCGCCGTTGAGGGCGACGAGCCGGAGCAGCAGATTCCCGACTACCCCGTGCACCTGTTCTTCACGCGGGACGGTTACTTCAAGAAGATCACGCCCCAGAGCCTGCGCATGAGCGGCGAGCAGAAGCTCAAGGACGGCGATGAGGTATTGTTCACCTGCGAGAGCACAAACAGCGTCGAGCTGCTGTTCTTCACGAATCATCGTCAGGTTTACAAGTCCCACGCCTACGATTTCAACGACAGCAAGGCGAGCGTCCTCGGCGATTACGTCGCCAGCGCCCTCGGCATGGAGGAGGGCGAGGTCCCGCTGTATATGGTCGTGACCCCCGATTACAAGGGCTGGATGCTCTTCTTCTACGACAACGGAAAATGCGCCAAGGTGCCGCTGTCCAGCTACGAGACAAAGCAGAACCGCCGCAAGCTGCTGAAAGCCTACAGCGACAAGGCCGAGCTGGCCTTCATGCGCCACCTGCCCGAGGAGACCGAGCTGGCAATTTTCACCACCAACAACCGTCTGCTGCTCGTCGGCAGTGCGCTCATTCCCGAAAAGACGACCCGCGACACCGCCGGTGTCAGCGTGGTGGCGCTGAAAAAGAATGCCAAAATCGCCCGCGTCACGCTGGCCGAGGGCCTTGAGCTGAACGACGCCCCGCGCTACCGCGTGCGCACCCTGCCCGCCGCTGGTGCGATTTTGAAGGACGACGACAGAGCGGAGCAGCTGACGCTGTAAGTGAAATCGTCTGTAGGGGCCGGGCATGCCCGGCCCGCGGCCTTCCCATAATTGCAAGCTAGTGGGAAACTGCCGGGCCGGACATGTCCGGCCCCTACTATATAACGCAAAATTTTCAAAATCTCTTGACATCGAGCAAACTTTGTGCTAAAATATTTCAGCAATCGTTCAGATGGCTGCTCCGCCCGGACAGGATGCCGGGTGCTGGTAGCCGCAATTCGGAGATTGTGATGAGCACATATATTGAGTATGGCTCCTTTTATCATGATCGAGAAAGAGGTGAAATAACCATGAAGCAGGGCATCCATCCGAACTATGTGGACTGCACCATCACTTGTGCCTGCGGCAACGTGATCCACACCCGTGACACCAAGCCGGAGATCCACGTCGAAGTCTGCAGCAAGTGCCATCCCTTCTACACCGGCAAGCAGAAGCTGGTCGATACCGGTGGCCGCGTCGAGCGCTTCAAGCGCCGCTTCGCCAAGTCTGGCAAGTAATTCCGTTTTTTGTACCCCGGATGGTTTTCATCCGGGGTATTTTTTGCTATACATCGAGGTTTCCCACCATGGCCGACTACAAAACCATCCGCGGCACAGCCACCTTTGAATATGAGGAAAAGCGCAGCCGCTTTATCGCAACGGTCTCCTTTGCCGACACGGAGGAAAAAGCCCTGGCCGTGCTGAACGCTGTGCGCACTGCCAACCGCACGGCGCGGCACAACGTCTACGCCTATGTGCTGCAAAATGGCCGCACGCGGTATTCCGACGACGGCGAACCCGCCAAGACTGCCGGTACGCCCGTGCTGGAGACCATCGGCCACGCGGGTGTGGCAGACGTGATCGTCGTGGTAACGCGGTATTTCGGCGGTATTCTGCTGGGTACCGGCGGGCTGGTGCGCGCCTACACGGCGGCAGCCTCGGGCGCTCTGCAAAGCGCCGAGCTCGTCAGCATGCGGCTGGTCGTCGACTGCAAGGTCCGTGTGAGCTACGCCCAGTTCGAGCAGGCCCAGCGCGTCATTGCGGCGGCGGAAACGCGGCTTGACGAGCCGATTTTTGACGATGCCGTGACGCTCTGCTGGCGTATGCCGGCAGGGCAGGAGGAGGCACTCCGCACGGCTCTCAACGAGCTGACCCGCGGCGGGGCAGAGGTGGAAATTTCTGCCCCGCAGTATGCGGCGTTTTAAATTTCTGTAAAAAATCAAAATTTTTCCAACAAAAAAAGAGTGTTTCCCGCACTTTTGTCGTATTTATAAGCAGAGAGCAGAAAAGGGGGCACACTATGACGATCCGTGAAGAGACCGAGGCTATCGAACGGCAGACCCTGAGCCGCTACGCGACTTTAAGCGAAAACAGCCTGGGCCGCCGTGTGCCGCTGGAGCCGGACCCTATCCGGCCCTGCTTCCAGCGGGACCGGGACCGCATTCTGCACTGCAAGGCGTTCCGCCGCTTAAAGCAGAAAACGCAGGTCTTTCTGTCCCCGGAGGGCGACCACTACCGCACCCGCCTGACCCATACGCTGGAGGTCTCTCAGATCGCACGCACAATTTCCCGCGCACTGCGCCTGAATGAGGACCTGACCGAGGCCATCGCGCTCGGCCACGATCTGGGCCATACGCCGTTCGGCCACGCGGGGGAGAGAGCGCTCAACCGGCTCTGTCCGGGCGGGTTCTCCCACTACCGCCAGAGCCTGCGCGTGGTGGATTACTTAGAGCGCGACGGCCAGGGCCTTGACCTGACTTGGGAGGTGCGCAACGGCATTGTGACCCACACGTCCGGTGCGTGGGCCCGCACGCCCGAGGGCTGCGTTGTGCGCCGTGCCGACCACATTGCGTTTCTGAACCACGACATTGAGGACGCCATCACTGCCGGTGTGCTCGACGCGCGCCAGCTGCCGCCCGAGGCCGTCGCCGTGCTGGGACATACCAAATCCGAGCGTATCACGACGATGATCACCGACCTGGTCGCACACAGCGGCAACGGAAAAATCAATTTTTCCCCCGAGGTCGAGGCTGCCTACGCCGTACTGAAGGACTTCATGTACGCGACGGTCTATGTCGACAAGGAGGCCAAGCGCGAGGAAAAGAAGGTGGACAAGCTCATCAGCGAGCTGTACGCACGCCTGTGCGACGAACCGGCCCTGATGCCGAACTTTTACATGCAGATTGCTTACAATGAGGGCGTGGATCGTGCCGTGACCGACTACATCAGCGGCATGAGCGACGAGTTCGCCACGCGCCTGTTTGAGGAACTGTTCGTTCCGCAGAAGTGGAAGGTTTTGTAAACAAATAAGAAATAAGAAATAATAAATAAGAAAGATTGTGGAGCGCGTCGCTGCGCACCACTCAAAAAATCACGTAGGGGCGCATTCTATATGCGCCCGCGGAGGTCTGCGTCGCCGCGAACGGGCACGGGCGGATTTCATATCCGCCCCTACGATTTTGTTTTCGACCAAAGGGAGAAAACGCCACCGTATTTATTATCTATTATTTTAAGAAACGGAGGTGCAGCCTATCCCATGATACCCCAGGAATATATACAGGAAGTCGTGCGGCGCAACGACATTGAAGAAGTCATCGGCCAGTATGTCCAGCTGCGCCGCCGCGGACGCACGGCCACGGGTCTGTGTCCGTTCCACAATGAAAAAACGCCGTCCTTCGTCGTTTACCCGGATACCCAGAGCTTTTACTGCTTCGGCTGCGGTGCGGCGGGCGATGTCATCAACTTTGTGCGCAAGTACAACAATCTCGGCTATGTCGAGGCTGTCAAGCAGCTGGCGGGCCGCGCCGGTATGCCGCTGCCCGAGGAGGATGACCGCGAGTCCCGTGCGCGCCAGCGCCTGTTGGAGATCAACCGCTGCGCCGCGCGCTACTTCTACGAGAACCTCAACGCCAAAACGCCGGAGGCCGCCATGGCCCGCCGCTACTGGAAGGAAAAGCGCGGCCTGTCCGACGCCGCCATCCGCCGGTTCGGCCTTGGCTACGCGCCGGAGGACTTCGGCGGCCTGCTGCACTACCTCAAGCGCCGCGGCTTCAGTGAGGAGGAGCTGGAAACCTCCGGCCTCGTCAAGCGCAGCGCCAAGGGCAACCTCTATGACATCTTCCGCCACCGCGTCATGGTGCCCATCATTGATGTGCGCGGGGCCATCATTGCCTTCGGCGGGCGCGTGCTGGACGACTCCAAGCCCAAGTACATCAACAGCCCCGAGACGATGGTCTACCACAAATCCCGCACGCTTTTTGCACTGAATATCGCCAAAAAGTCAAAAAACCGGCGCTACATCCTCTGTGAGGGCTACATGGACGTCATCTCGATGCATGAGGCCGGGTTTGACACGGCGGTCTGTGCCTGCGGCACGGCTCTGACACCCGAGCAGGCCAAGCTGCTGAGCGAGTACGCCGACGAGGTCGTTTTGAGTTACGACTCAGACGAGGCGGGCCAGAAGGCCACCGAGCGCAGCCTTGGCATTCTGGGCAGCACGACGCTGAAAGTCAGCGTGCTGAGCTACCAGGGCGCGAAGGACCCCGACGAGTTCATCAAAAAATATGGCCGTGAGCGGTTCGAGATGCTCTTGAACGGCACGGCCAACCCGACAGAATTCCAGCTGAAAAAGAGCAAGGCCAAGTATGACCTGCGCAGCGACGACGGGCGGCTGAGCTACATCCGGGAGGCCATCGAGATTCTGACCGAGCGCGGCGTCAGCCCGACGGCGCGGGACGTCTACGCCGGGCGGCTGGCCGACGAGACCGGCGTCTCAAAACAGGCCATCCTTTCCCAGCTCAACGGGGCGCTTCAGGCCGCCGCGCGCCGCAACTACCGCAAGGAGCAGCGCGACCTTTCCAAGGAGGGCATCGCGTCGGACATCCGCGTGCCCTACACCAGCAGCGGGGAGTCCGCCCTCGGCGCGGCCAACGCGGCGCGCCAGCTGGCCGTGGCCATGCTGCAGGACCCCGAGCAGGTGCCCTACGTCCGTGCGCGGCTGGATATGTCCACCGTGCTGGTGCCCGAGATGCAGCGCGCGCTGGAGGCAATTTTCCGCTGTGTGGACGAGCACCTGCCGCTGAACCAGACGTCATTACAGCAAATGCTGGATGAGGCCGCGTTCCAGCAGCTGGCCCACGGGCAGGCGTACAACCACGACATCCGTCTGCAAAGGCAGGATATTGATATGTATCTGGACCGCTTGCAGACCGCCAAGCCGATTAGTGAGCAGGTCAAGGGTATGAGCGACGGCCAGCTGGAAAGCTACTTTGCAAACCTCGGCAAAAAGAAGGGCGCCCGCCCCGCCGAGACAGACGAATAACGACATTCCGACATACTTTGTCAAACAATAGAAAACCAAAAGGAGAACGTACTTATGGCAGAAAAGAAAGATCCGATCCGCAGCCTGATCGATACGGGCCGCCGCGCCGGCAAGCTGACCAGCAGTGAGATCAGCGACGCAATGGAGGAGAATGGCAACGTTCTTGACGTAGAAGCGATGGAAAAGCTCTACGAGGAGCTGGAAAGCAACGGCATCGAGATCGTCGACGACACGCCCGTTGACGTCAGCAGCGCCCTGCCCAGCTCCGAGGAGGGCGCGGACGACTACGAGGACGGCCTGACTGCCGACGGCATCACGATTGACGACCCCGTCAAGGTCTACCTGAAGGAAATTGGCCGCGTGCCGCTGCTGTCCCCCGAGGAGGAAACCGAGCTGGCACTGAAAATTCAGGCCGGCGGCCCCGATGGCGAGAAGGCCAAGCAGCGCCTGAGCGAGGCCAACCTGCGTCTGGTCGTCTCCATCGCCAAGCGCTATGTGGGCCGCGGCATGCAGTTCCTGGATCTGATCCAGGAAGGCAACCTGGGCCTGATCAAGGCTGTCGAAAAGTTTGACCACACCAAGGGCTTCAAGTTCTCCACCTACGCAACGTGGTGGATCCGTCAGGCCATCACCCGCGCCATCGCCGACCAGGCCCGCACCATCCGCATCCCCGTGCACATGGTCGAGACGATCAACAAGGTCAAGAAGGTGTCCAGCCAGCTGCTGCATGAGTACGGCCACGACCCCAGCGCCGAGGAGATCGCCGAGCGCCTTGACATGCCCGTGGATAAGGTCCGCGAGATCATGCGCGTCGCACAGGAGCCCGTGAGTCTGGAGACGCCCATCGGTGAGGAGGAGGACAGCCATCTGGGCGACTTCATCCCCGACGATGACGCACCCGTGCCCGCCGAGGCCGCCAGCCAGACCCTGCTGAAGGAGCAGCTGGCCGACGTGCTCAAGACCCTGACCCCGCGTGAGGAAAAGGTCCTGCGCCTGCGCTTCGGCCTGGAGGATGGCCGCCCCCGCACGCTGGAGGAAGTTGGCAAGGAGTTCAACGTCACCCGTGAACGCATCCGCCAGATCGAAGCCAAGGCCCTGCGCAAGCTCCGCCACCCCAGCCGCAGCAAGAAACTGCGGGATTTCCTGGATTGATATTTGGATAAACACAAAAGGCTCCATCCGTGAGGGTGGGGTCTTTTGCTGTTTATAAGGACTGTGGGGGCGAGCATTAAAAAGCGTCTGCCATGTAGTGCGGCAGACGCTTAAAGTTTATATATTGCTCTTGCGACGGTTGCAATCTGCGCAAAGCATTTGACAGTTTTCCGGGACGGTTTTACCGCCCTTGCTCCACGGGGTAATGTGGTCGGCTTGCATTTCTTCAATTGCAAAGTGCTTGCCGCATTTCGGGCAAATGCCTTTTTGCCGCTCGTATGCAGTGCGTGCCATTTTGGGGCTGAACGCACGAATACTTAAATGCTTTTCGTTGCCGTCAAGCAGGTATTCATAGATGCCTTTCTGATTGCTTATGTCCTCATCATCAAGCAGTTCAACAATGCGCTTTTCGTATGCTTTTGGGTCATGTGCGGTAGTACCGTATTTGTTGTAATAGATACCCCAGTCAAGCCCGGACATTAGCTTTTTGCGGAAAGTAGGGAAAGTGGCTTTTACCCAGATTATGACAGATTGAAAATACAGCCATAGGTCATTGCAATTCGTGTCATGTTGGTGCTGTGACATATAGTCTTCAATTTCGAGGCCGTTACGGGCAGCGATCCATTTCAGCGCTGTTTCAAGATAGTTTTGCCGGATTGCACTGCCGTTTAAATAATCGCCTGCGATTTGGTAGGCAGGGCATTGGCTTTTGCTGAAATACTTCTTCGCCTCGGTTAACCATTCACCTGTGTATATGGCATTGCGGAGCTCCTGCGCGGTCAACTGCTCGCCCGCAATATTGATGATCTTAAACCAGTCGAGCTTTTCTTTGTCGGTGCCCTCGCAAATGTAAATCATGAGCTTATAATCAAGAATCTGCGCTTGCTCTGTATCGGTCAGATTGTGAAAAGCTAAATGGTCAATCGAGAAGTCGCCGTTGACGTATTGGCAAATACTGATGGTTCTTTGCTGCCCGTCAAGCAATTCAAAACTGCCTCTATCGCCCTTTACCCAATACATGACATTTAGAGGAAACTGCTTTGTAATGGTGTGGATAACTTCATCACGCTGTTTGTCTTTGTAGATAAATTCACGCTGAAAAGCAGGGCGAATATTCAGCTTGCCGCCGTATCCCACAACGCCGTTTTCTGCGCTGTCTACATATCCGGCAACAACATCCCGAACAGGAATTTCATGCAATTCAATTTTCATTTGTGTTCACCTGCTTTCTGCGAATAATAACACGCCTGTACTTTACTTTTCCGTTTAACCGTGGCCCATGTCCTACCCATTCGACGCGATGGTCGTCTAATCCGGCTATTTCAAATTGCTCTGGGTTATAGTATTGCATAAATGTTATTGGCACGCCCATATAACCATCGTAGTCACACGGAATATCGGCAGTTTTACTGACCTCGATTGCATCGTAATTGTCATACTTTGGATAGTTATCCGGTGAATACGTGCGAAACAGTGTCATGTCTTCATGCCGCTTTTCTATGTCAAGGTTTGTAAACCAACAAATATTGCCCATTCTTCGCCATTTTTGCCCGCTCTCGTCAATCTTAAAATCGGTTTTCTTTTCTTCGTAACTATCCGGGACCATAAACCAATAATGCCCGTTATTATATCCCAGCCAAATTTTATTGCTTTTAATTAATGGGAAAATTTCACGGTAGGTAATCGCATTTTGATTTCCGATAATTGCAAACTGCTTGTTATACTGCATCAGTAATGCTACATAATCACGAAACAGAGAAAATGGCGGATTTGTCACTACGATGTCGGCTTCTTTCAGCAGCTCTACACACTCAGGACTGCGAAAATCGCCGTCTCCTTCAAGCAGGGTCATGGTATTTTTCTTGTTGCGCATAAGATACTCAACATCCGAAAGGTCTATGCGCCCGTCCCCGTTTTCATCTGTGACCTCTGTTATTTCAACTTTATATGGCTTGCGCTCGTTTTCTTCCTGTACCGGGGCGCTGCTTGCAGATGGTACAAAGGATAGCTGCCCGCCATTATCCATATAATACTGAAATTCCTTGCCCGTTACGGGCGATATGGCATAGCAGGTTGTTATCAGTTTCTTCAAACCCAAAGCATTGAAGTTCATAGCAAAATATTTGAAAAAATTGCTTTCGTATGGGTCATCGCAGTTGCAAAGAACCGTTTTACCCCTGAAATGCTGTCTGTAATGCTTCAATTCACTTTCTATGAGCGAAAGCTGTGTATAGAATTCATCTGCCTTGTCATTGCGCGACATATGCAAATTACTATTTCCCGCCATACCATTCGCCGCCTTTCTGTAGTTCTCTAATATTGTTAAGCCCATAATTCAAGGCGGCCACAATCTTTGCAAGGGTTCCTGTAGCAACAGGCTCGCTTGTTTCTGCGTTTGCAAGTGGATTTGCACTTTAACAATTCTGCCTGGACGTTATTCATCAATAATGAGGCTCTTTAAGAGACATTATAAAGCTCAATAAGCTAATTTTCAAGTGGCATAACAGATTTTATGCTATCATGGAAGGGAGCTGAAAGAGAACCATGTTTGACAGCAGGCGATTGGGCGCGGCGCTGCGGGAAGCGCGGATGGAGAAAAACTATACGCAGGAATATCTGGCGGAACTGCTGAACATCACGCCGACCCACATGAAGCATATCGAAAGCGGGCACCGCAAACCGTCCATTGAAGTGTATTTCAAGATGGTGGAGGTGCTGGGCTTCTCCACGGACAATTTTTTGCTGGCGGAAGCCCCTATCCAGACGGAGGCGGCTCGGCGGGAACTGACCCTGCTGCTGACACAGTGCGGCCCCGACCAGCTGAGGGTTTTACAAGCTACCGCGCAGGCTCTTTTAGATACCGCACGGCAGCCCGCCGACACACAGAACTGAATATATAAAAGAAGAACGGCTCAACCGCAGTGGTTGAACCGTTCTTTTGAATTCTATGAAAAAATGTGCCGCTATGCCTTAAGTCTTGCAATACGCCTCAATCGCCTTCGCTGCAAACTCGGCAGTGCCGGGGCCGCCTGCGGCGTTGATGTTGGCGGTGAACTCTCCGCCTGCGCCGTACATTTGGCCGAGCTGGGCGAAAATCTCCTTTGTGCAGGTGTAGTAGTGCTCGGTGATGAAAGCTTGCAGCTTGGCGGCCTGCGCCTGTACGGCGGGGTTGTCGATGGGCAGGTTTTGCAGTGCGCCGAACCCGGCGGTCAACGCCATCAGCTGATTGTTTATATCGCTGCTCTCCTGCACCGTGCGTTCGGCGGCGTTCTGCTCAAACTCGCGGTAGGCGGGGGTGTCGCCCCAAGATTCCTTGGCGCGGCGGGTGTACTCGTCAATGCGGGATGTATCAAATTCTTTGAATTGCATAGTGTGTCCTCCTGCGGCTTGCAAAGTCCGCGCCAGCCGTATCAAATCTTCCAAGTGCTGCTTTTTCAGTGTGAGAAGCTCAATTTGTTGGCGCAGAGCCTTGCGGCGGTCAAAATTCGGGTTGTCCAAAATGGTGCGGATGTCCCGCAAGGAAAACTCCAACTCCCGAAACAGCAAAATCTGCTGCAAACGTTCCAGCGCTGCATCGTCATACAGCCTGTAGCCGCTCTCGGTGCGCATGGCGGGCAGCAGACCCAGCTTATCATAGTATTGCAGCGTGCGTATGCTTATGCCTGTCAGTCGGCTGGCTTCCTTTACGGTCATCATGATAAAACCCTCGTTTCCTTTGAGGTATTTCTATCATACACCCTGACGTTGCGTCAGAGTCAAGTGTTTCTTGAAAAAAAGTGTAATTGAAAACTTTCCGCGTCTGTGTTACACTTGCCTTTGTGCGAATTACGAAATTGGGAGGAAACAGGAGAATCATGGAACAAAAACAAAACAGAAGCTCATTTTCCGGCAAGCTCGGCTTTGTGCTGTCGGCTGCCGGGGCGTCGGTGGGGCTGGGCAATATCTGGCGGTTCCCGTATCTGGCGGCCAAGTACGGCGGCGGTATTTTTCTGCTGATCTATATTGTGCTGGCGCTGACGTTCGGCTACACGATGATCATGGCCGAGACTGCCCTGGGCCGCATGACCCACAAAAGCCCGGTCAGCGCCTACGGTGCGTTTGCAAAGCCGGGACGCAAAAACGGATTCCTCGGCTTTGGCGGCTGGATCAACGCCGTTATCCCGGTGCTGATCGTGCCATACTACTCGGTCATCGGCGGCTGGGTCATCAAATATCTGTTTGAATATCTGCGCGGCAACGCCCAGGGTCTTGCGGAGGACGGCTATTTCAGCGCGTTCATTGCAGATGGCGCGTCCGCCGAGGTCTGCTTCCTGCTGTTTGCGTTCTTTACGCTGGGCATCATCTTTGCGGGCGTGCGCAACGGCGTGGAGCGCGTCTCCAGGCTCATGATGCCGGTGCTGGTCGTGCTGTCGGTCATCATTGCGGTCTACTCGGTCACGCGGCCCGGCGCACTGGCGGGTGTTGCCTATTTCCTGGTGCCCAACCCGGCCAACTTCTCGTGGATGACCGTCGTCACGGCCATGGGGCAGATGTTCTACTCGCTGTCCATCGCCATGGGCATTCTTGTCACGTTCGGCTCCTACATGAAGAAGGATGTCTCGATTGAGGAATCCACCGAGCACGTCGAGATTTTCGACACGCTCATCGCCGTCATGGCGGGCCTGATGATCATTCCGGCGGTGTTTGCGTTCTCCGGCGGCGATCCCGACACGCTGCAGGCCGGTCCCGCGCTGATGTTCATTACGATCCCGAAAGTCTTTGCCAGCATGGGGCTAGGCACGGTGGTGGGTGTGCTGTTCTTTGTGCTTGTGCTGTTTGCAGCGGTCACCAGCTCGATTGCCCTGACCGAGAGCGCCGTCTCAACGTTTGAGGATGAGTTGGGCTGGGACCGCAAAAAGGCCACGGTGCTCGTCGGCGTCATCATGGTGGCGCTGGGCACGCTGTCCAGCCTGGGCTATGGCCCGCTGGCGGGGGTCACGATCATCGGGATGCAGTTCCTCGACTTCTTCGACTTCCTGACGAACTCGGTCATGATGCCGATTGCGGCCATTGCGACCTGTCTGCTCGTCTCCCGCGTCATCGGCGTGGACAAGATCGAGCAGGAGGTTGAGCTGGACGGCCAGCCCTTCCGCCGCAAGAGGATTTTCCGCTTTATGATCCGCTGGCTCTGCCCGGTCTTTGCCGCCGTCATTCTGGCAAGCTCGGTGGCCAATGCGTTTGGAATCATTAAAATGTGACAGAAAAGGACCGTTTCCGGGTGTGGAGACGGTCCTTTTTTGTTCTTATTAGAGATGCAGGGCAAGGCTCCGCGGGCGGATATAGAATCCGCCCCTACGGCCTCCGAGGCCGCAGGCACCCGCAGCCTGTCGAAAAAGTGCATCGCAGGGGCGAGCACTGCTCGCCCGCAGAAGCGTTGCGGCAGCCGGAGCGCTGCCGGGCCGTCGGGGGCACCCCGCCCTACGATGCTTCTATTTCTTCTCCGGCTTGTACCGCAGCACCTTCTCCGAAAAATGCCTTGTAAAGAACTGTACGAACGGTCCTAACCCGAAGGCGCAGATCAGGGTGCCCAGCCCGATCAGTCCGCCCAACAGGAAGGCAAGCACCGCACACAGCGCATCGGTGAACACGCGGCAGCCGAAGTAGGGGACAGGCAGCCGGTCTGCCAGCATCAGCGAGAGCGCGTCATACGGCGCGACGCCTAAATCCGCCGTCTGGTACAGCGAGCACCCCAGCGCGATGACCAACACCGCCACAGCGACCCAAAGCAGCTGCACCGGAAGCGTGTCGGCAGAGCCAAAGACGGCGGTCATCGCGTCGCCGGTAAACGTGACGATGAACCCGATGCAGAAGCTGTTGATGATGGTGCCTAGCCCGATGTACCGCCGCCCCCAAAGCAGCTGCGGCACGAAAAGGCAGAGGTTCATCAGCACATTCTCGATGCTGAACGGCAGGCCGACCAGCTCCGCCAACCGCAGGTTCAGCGCACTGATGGAGTCGTTGCCCAGACGCGAGAACTTGAACACCGCAATGCCGATGCCGATGATGACGACGCCCGCAATCATGCCAAGGATGCGCCGCAGGGTGATTTTCTGGCCGAGAAGATTCATGTGCAAAACGCCTTTCTAATTACAATAAGGATTCTGTATAGTACTATCCCGTAAAACCACCCCGTCTGTCAAGAGACAACCTGTTTAAAATATCACACCCAACCTTGTGAAAACTGCCAAAAACCGCACCCTGTAACCGCTGTACCGAATTTGTCAAGCGGAGGGAAACGGTGCAAAATCAGCAAATTGCCGAAATTTTGTTACACCCGCCCGGGCGTTCGATAGAACGGAAAAACTTCATAAAAAAGCCGAAAAACCCTTGACAGCAAGCCATTTACCCTGTATACTAAAACAGTATCACAAAAATGGAATAGAGCGCCCTAAAGGAATTTTGCAAAATCTGTAAAATCAAAAAGTTTGTGAAAAACGACGAATATGCCGCAGTTTCACAGCCGCCTTTCGGGTCGCTTTCGCCAACTTTGTCAATCTATGGAATAGGAGTGGTCGCGTTTTATGGTAAAGGTCAAGCCCGTACAAAACGGCAGAACGACCCGCATGAGCTTTTCCCGCATCAACGAAGTGATTGGTATGCCCAATCTGATCGAGATCCAGAAAAACTCTTACAACTGGTTCCTGGAGGAGGGCCTGCATGAGGTCTTCCACGACATTGCCGCGATCGAGGACTACACCGGCAACCTCGTGCTGGAGTTCGTCGATTACCGGCTGGACAAGAACCCCAAGTATTCTATTAAAGAATGCAAAGAGCGGGATGCCACGTATGCGGCACCCCTGTACGTCACGGCCCGTCTGTTCAACAAGCAGACCGGCGAGGTGAAGGAGCAGGAGATCTTCATGGGCGACTTCCCGCTCATGACCGACGCCGGTACCTTCATCTCCAACGGTGCCGAGCGTGCCATCGTCTCCCAGTTGGTCCGTTCTCCCGGCGTTTTCTACGGCTCCAGCAAGGACCGTACCGGCAAGGACCTGTTCACCGCCACCATGAACCCCAACCGCGGCGCCTGGCTGGAGTACGAGACGGACTCCTCTGACGTTTACTACGTCCGTATCGATAAGAACCGCAAGCTGCCCGTTACCACGCTGCTGCGTGCCCTGGGCCTGTCCACCGATGAGCAGATCAAGCAGTTCTTCGGTGATTCCGAGCCGAAGATCAACGCCTCTCTCGAGAAGGACATCACCCACAACACCGAGGAGGGCCTGCTCGAGGTCTACCGCAAGCTGCGCCCCGGTGAGCCCCCGACGGTGGAAAACTCCCGCGCGCACCTGAACAACCTGTTCTTTGATCCGCGCCGTTACGACCTAGCTCGTTTTGGCCGCTATAAGATGAACAACAAGCTCAGCCTGACCCGCCGCATTGCCGGTTATAGGGCTGCCGAGGACATCATCGCCCCGCTGACCGGCGAGCTGCTGGCCGCCAAGGGCGAGAAGATCAACATGGCCAAGGCCGAGGAGATCGATAACGCCGGTGTTACCCGCGTTACCATCCTTGTTGAGAAGAAGGGCGAGGAGCCCCGTCCGTTCATTGTCATCTCCAACGGCTGCGTCAACGCCCAGAACTTCTTCAGCTTCGACGTCGAGGCCGAGGCCGGTGTCAATGAGCGCGCCAACTTTGCCGAGATCCGCAAGATCCTCGACACCACCTCCGATGTGGAGGAGCAGAAGGAGCTGCTGCGCCAGAACCATGATGTTCTGATCAGCCGCACCGTCACCGTCGATGACATCTTTGCCTCCGTCAACTACCTGCTGGGCCTTGACCACGGCATCGGCACCACCGATGAGATCGACCATCTGGGCAACCGCCGCGTCCGCAGCGTCGGTGAGCTGCTGCAGAACCAGTTCCGCATCGGCTTCTCCCGCATGGAGCGCGTCATCCGTGAGCGCATGACCCTGCAGAATCAGGAAAACGGCGAGATCACCCCGCAGAGCCTCGTCAACATCCGCCCTGTCGTCGCCGCCATCAAGGAGTTCATCGGTTCCAGCCCGCTGTCCCAGTTCATGGACCAGAACAACCCGCTGGCTGAGCTGACCCACAAGCGCCGTCTGTCCGCTCTGGGCCCCGGCGGTCTGTCCCGTGACCGCGCAGGCTTCGAGGTCCGCGACGTTCACTACACCCACTATGGCCGTCTGTGCCCCATCGAGACGCCTGAAGGCCCGAACATCGGTCTGATCTCCTATCTGGCCACCTACGCCAAGATCAACAAGTACGTCGTCGTCAGCGATCAAGAACCTCCAGAAGGCCTTTGGGGACAACGTGGTCCTGCGCGATATCGATCTGGATGTGCACAAGGGTGACGGTCGTTGTGGTCTTGGGCCCCTCAGGCTCGGGCAAGTCGACGATGCTTCGCTGCATCAATCGCCTGGAGCATCCCACGAGCGGCTCGATTGTCGTCGAGGGCGTGGATGTGTGTGCCAAGGGCGTC
>ENA-OQDL01000660-OQDL01000660.1-human-gut-metagenome-genome-assembly--contig:-NODE-660-length-20997-cov-5.607331_pt1 | contig 20997 bp, 30 predicted proteins | sample MGYA00242782_ERZ504609 | MGnify/ENA primary metagenome ERZ504609 (study PRJEB26092, sample SAMD00036320) | human gut metagenome | host: Homo sapiens | study: EMG produced TPA metagenomics assembly of... | reverse complement strand
TTGCCACGGTACACGGCACCTTCAGGAAGTTTACGGAGGCTGTCCGCAGGTATAGACAGCTTCACCGAACTCGCCGGTATACCCGCCATCACCAGTCCCGCCCGTCGGCTTCCGCTCGCGCTGTCGGTGCTTGCCGATTCCGTCTGTATCTTCTCCACCGTCGTGCTCTTCCTGCTGCTTGCGCAGCCCGCCAAGCACAGGACAGTCATCATGATGGCGGCAACTGTTGGCAGTGTCAATGGCCTTGCGCAGTCGCGCCATTTCGCGCTTGTTGGCCTGCAGGTCTTTTCTTGTTGCATTCAGTTCTTCTTTTAAGGGTACCACAATATTGCTCACCAAAACGCGGGTGGCATGTTCTGCGTTATCCACACGCACACCCTCTGCGTCGGCTTCGGCTTTCATCGCTTCCGCTTTCGCTTTCCTCACCGTAGCACGCAGGGAACCGATGGCTGCTGCAGTGCCCACAAGGCCGCCGCTAAGAATAATGTTCATGATCTCGCTAAAGTCCATACCACCCGTTTTTTAGTCAGTCAACCTTTTATTCTGCTTCCTCGCGTTTCTTTCGGAATAGTCCGATAACCCATTGCACCAGTCCCGTGTCGGCTACCCCATTGGCTACAAGTGAGGCACCAAAACCATAGAGCAAGGCAATGTCCCAGCTCACATCACTCACAAATCCGGCATCAAGCCACCACAGTAGCATCGCGCACACCAAGCCCACACACCAGCTCACCAGCTGCGTCACCCAGCCTTTCATGTTGGGGAACAAACCTTTCAACCCTTCAGTAAGCACCACCACACCGCCGACGAAACCGGCAAAGGTGCCAATCATTGCGTCATAGTCCGTTGCCGGAACATCGGCCCCTTGGGCCATCACAGCCGATACTGTTCCCAGCATCAGCATCATAAACAGCATAATTCGTTTCATTGATTGCTTCTTTTATTATTGGTTAATACCTATTTCTTTCAGCCATTTCTGTACATCGAAACTGGGGCAGGCTTTGGCCGCCAGCTCGTTGTGTCCCACAATGCGCACATCCGGGAATCTGCGATGGAAGTCCTTCACATACTTCTCCAGTGCCTTTTTCTGGCAGCCGGTGCGGGTGTCCTTCGGGTCTTGCCGTCCTTGGCCACACCGCCGGCATACACAATGTGGCGGCTCACGCTGTTGTACCCCTTGGCTCCGTTGGTCACTTCCCAGGGATCTACCTGCGCATCCTCGTTGTTGTTCACCAAGCGTTCCACACCGCCCTGCAGGTGGAACAGGTCGGTGTAGCCCACCTGTTTCCAACCTCTGCCACCCTGGCTTACGGGCGAAGTGTGCCACTTCCGGATGTCCGCCGATGATACCTCACGCCCCTCCGGGGTTGCCGTACAGTGAATTACCAGATACTTCAATTTTGCCATACCATCTTATCCTTTCTGGTTTTGGGTAATGGTAATCTTGGCCGTCTTGCTGCGGTCGGCATTGAGCGTAAGGGTCAGTGTACCGGTTTTCTGACTGCCACTGTTTGCACCGGCCGAAATCTTCACGCCTTTATCCGTCGCTTCCACCTTGAAGCCGGCAGGGGCACTGCCTATCTCATATTCTCCGCTGGCGGTCACGGTCACTTCTTCACTGCCACCGGTTGCCTCAAGGGTCACACTGGCAGGGTCAACTGAAATCTTCTTCTCGCTCGCCTTGAACACGGGGTTGCTTCGCTTGTCCAGCACCACCACTTCTTCACCGAAGGCAATGTTCGTGTCAGCCTTCATCAGCATCTTGAAGAAGTACAGTTCGCTCGCGTTCGAGATCTTGTCAATCTGAATCACGTCTTCATCGTCCTGCAGGTTCACAGCCGCAAACAGGTTGCCGCCGGCATCGGGCGAACAGAGGGTGCACACAATCAGATCATCGGGCCAGGCCGCAAGCGTCTCAATGGTAATGCCCTTGTAGCGACGGGCATTCACATCGGTTTCGCTCGTGTTCTTGGACTCGCGCTGGGTCAGCTCGTCATCATACTTGTCAAAGTCGTTCACGCTCATCAGAATGCGGAGGTCCGGGTTGTTGCGGATGGCCACGGGAATCTTCGCACGCATGGCTTTCAGTCTGCCCAGCATGGTCGATTCTGCGCTGTCCACCACAATCACCTCAGTATCCTTGGCCATCTGGGTCAGGATGCCGTTAAACAAGTGGTCGTCATCATCCCCATATTCACCGTTCACATAGTGGTCACCCAGTTCAAACTGTACCCGCTTGGCCAACTCGGCAAGCAGGGCGTTCTGCGCTTCGGGCGGAAGTTCCGAGAATACCAGGTTGCCCTTCGGCTGCCATTTGCGCCAGATGTTCTCGAACGTGCGGGGGTTAAACACCGTAAAGGCCATGAAGTCCACCGGGTCAAGACTCTTTTCGTCGTAGTTGAAGTTGCCCTTCGAATCCTCCACGCCGGGGTTCTCCTTGCGCTTCTGGAGCATCTTGCCGGTCTTCAGGCGCGGCAGGCTGATTTTCTTCTCCACACCGGGAATCACCATGATCAGCCCCTTTTCCACAATCTCATTGCTCGTAGCGGCAAGCGTCAGCAACTGTTCCAGTACCTCGCCGCTGTAATTCGTATTTCTTACAATTATTGCCATAGTTCAATCACTTTTTACGTTTGTCCTTAATTTCTCGCATACGCCTGTTCCAGGGGCTTTCTTCACCATTCGGTTCCAGATGCAGGTCTTCCATCACACGGCGCTTTACCGGCAGTTGGGCCAGGGCCTTTTCGCCGTTCTCGCGGTCATTGGCCAAAAGGTTTTCGTAGATGGGGCGGGTAGTCGCATCAATGCGACCGTCCTGCTCGGCTGCGTCAAGCAGCTGCTTGCGGGCGGCAAGGTCTTCGGCTTCAGCCTTGTCTTCGTAGGTCTTCACCTTGGCCTTCAGGTCGGTGTTCTCTTTCGTAAGGATAGGTACCTTGCCTGCCTCTTCCTCCAGTTGGTCCATCAGGCGGAACACATCCGCATCACTCGCGCAGTCCTTGAAGCGCGGGCGTTTCTTTACGTCTTCCAGATTCATGTCTTCTCTGTTTTTTTAGTGGCTCAACGAGCCGGTTATTGAATAAAGTATATATCTGCGCCGGTGTACTGTCTGCCGGCACGGGGTCTGCATCATAGATGTCGTCTATGAAACCAAGGTCCAGGGCTTCCTTGGCGGTCAGCCAATGGTCCTCGCCGTCAAAATAGGTCTGTTTCACTTCTTCCTTGCTCATGCCCAGCCGCTCGGCATAGATTTCACTCAAGCTGCCTTCCAGACTTTCTATCTCTTCCATGCAACGCTGCAGGTCCTGCTTGTTGCCGTAACACCCACCGCTCACACTGTGCAGCATCAGACGGGCATATTTGCTCATTTCTACGGGCTTGCCGCAAAGGGCTATCACACTGGCCATGCTGGCGGCTATGCCATCCACATAAATGCGGATGTCGGCCTGGCTATGGCGCAGGGCGTTGAATATCGCAATGCCGCTGTACACTTCCCCGCCGTTGCTGTTGATACGCACATGGATGCGTCGGCTCACGCGTTCGGCTTCCATCAGTTCCTGGGCTATGCGCCCGCTTTGCACCTCCGTATAGTCTCCGATGTCCCCATACAGGAATATCGTACTGGTGCCGTCGTCACTCGTTGTAATATTGAAAAATCTGCTCATCGTCATACACTTTCCTGCGGTCTTCCCCGCCTTTCGATGATGCGAAAATAGAACATTCCCATGGCAACAAGAAACCGCGTCCGCATCATAACATTTTCTGGCGTTATCATAACGCTGTACCCCGTCATCATGCGTACGCGCTTTTACAAACCCCGCTTTTTCAGCAATTTTTGTAACGTGATTTTATAACTAAAAAGGACGATTTATGGCAGATTTTGACGAATGCCCAGAAAAAGGAATGGGCAAAGACTTTGTACCTCAAGGAAAACCTCACACAGCAGGAAATCGCCGACCGGGTGGGCGTGTCACGGGTGTCCGTGTCCAACTGGGTACGGGCCGGGAAGTGGGAGGAACAGAAGGTGGGGCTTACGCTCACAAGGCAGGAACAGGTGGCTAACCTCTACCGGCAGGTGGCCGAAATAAACAAGGCCATCGCCGAACGGCCCGAAGGGGAACGGTTCCCCTCATCCAAGGAGGCTGACATCCTCGGGAAACTGTCGGCGGCCATACGCAACATGGAACAGGAAGTGGGCATTGCCGACATCATCAGTGTCCTCACCGGGCTCATCGACTGGGTACGGGCGGCCGACCTCGAAAAGGCAAAGGAAATCACCCGGCTGGCCGATGCGTACATTAAAGACAAATTATAAAGGGATAGACAATGAAACAGACTGACAGACTCGCTCTCCTCGATTGGGAGAAGTACAAAGAAGACATCGCAAGGGCTACACCGGTCGATAGGAACATGACGGCAGCCGAACGGGAAAAACACCGGGAATATCTTGAGAAACATCCCATAGAATGGATCAAGTTCTTTTTTCCGAATTATGCCAAATATGAATTTGCCGACTTCCAGAAAAAGGCTATCCGGCGGATCATTGCACACGATGAATGGTTTGAGGTGCTTTCTTGGAGCCGTGAGCTGGCCAAATCCACCGTCACCATGTTCATCGTCATGAATCTCACGCTTACCGGACGCAAAAAGAATGTGATTCTGACCTCCAACAGCAAGGACAATGCGGTGCGCCTGCTCGATCCCTACCGGGCCAATCTCGAAGCCAACGGACGCATCATGGCATACTACGGCAAACAGGAACTGCCGGGCTCATGGACCGAGGATGAATTCACCACCAAAGGGAAGGTCTCTTTCCGCGCACTGGGTGCCGGACAATCTCCGCGTGGTTCGCGAAACGAGGCCATACGTCCCGACGTGCTGCTGGTCGATGACTTTGATACGGACGAGGATACCAAGAACCCGGACATCATCCAGAAGCGCTGGGACTGGTGGGAAAATGCGCTGTATCCCACAAGGTCCATTTCCGAACCTACACTGGTCATCTTCTGCGGAAACATCATCGCCAAGGACTGCTGCGTGGTGAGGGCGGGCGAAATGGCCGACTCCTGGGACATCGTGAACATCCGCGACAAAAACGGTTTTTCCACATGGCCGGAAAAGAACTCGGAAGAGGACATCGACCGCACACTGTCCAAAATATCCAAAAAGGCGGCACAGGGAGAATATTTCAACAACCCCATTTCCGTGGGCGAGGTATTCGAGAACATTGCATACGGCAAGGTTCCGGCACTCTCCAAATTCAAGTTCCTCGTGGTGTATGGCGACCCGGCACCGGGCGAAAGCAAGGGTAAGAAAGGCAAATCCTTCAAGACGGTTTCGCTCTGTGGCAAATTGGGTGGCAGGCTTTACGTCATCAAGACTTTCCTGGCACAGGCGCTCAATGCGGAGTTCATTGACTGGTATGTCCGGATGCTTGAATTTGTCGGGGGCAAGACCAATGTCTATTGCTACATGGAGAACAACAAGCTGCAGGACCCTTTCTTCCAACAGGTGTTCAAACCGCTGGTGGCAAAAGTACGCCGCGAACAGAAGATTGCGCTGTTCATCCGGGGCGACGAGGAGAAGAAGACGGACAAGGCTACGCGCATCGAGGCCAACCTTGAACCGCTCAACCGCGAGGGGAACCTCATCCTCAACGAGGCTGAACGGGACAATCCGCACATGAAGGAACTGGAGGATCAGTTCAAGTTGTTCACCCTGACCATGCGCTATCCGGCCGACGGACCGGATGCGGTCGAAGGGGCGAACCGTATCATTGACGAACTGATCAGGCGCATTGAACCGCCCGTATTCCGATCACGGAAGGATGTAAGAAAACGGAATAAGAAAAGATTATGACAACTCTAAAACAATAGGACTATGAGCAAATTTGTTGAACTTACCGATTACGATGCGAGCATCCACCGAGACATCCTCGACGCACTGGTTCGCGAAGACGAAACGGTCATTGAGGTTTGCGAGGACAGGGCCATTGCCGAAATGCGGTGTTATTTGAGCAAACGCTACGACTGCAACAAGATTTTTGCGGCCACCGGGGACAACCGGAACCAGCTCGTGCTGATGATGGTCATCGATATGACGGTCTATCACATCTTCTGCATCCACAACCCGCAGAAACTTTCCCAGGTACGCAAGGATCGTTACGAACGGGCGGTGGAATGGATGAAGGCGGTGGCCGACGAGGACATTTCAATCGAAGGGGCTCCGCTGCTGCCCGAGGAACAAAGGGCGGGCAGGTCGGATTTCCGCATTCAAAGCAACCGCAAACGAACGAACCACTGGTAAAAAGCAAGCATCATGAAAAAGAAAAACAGAAAAAACAACAAAGCCGGCATCATCACCGTAGGGGGAAACTTCACGTTGCCGGGACAAAAGAGACCGAATGTGATTGTGCTCACACAGCCCAAACGCTTCGGGCTGGACATTTCCGACTACATGGCAGCCGTAAGGGCGGCCGAGAATGTCGATTTCTCGCGACGTTACAAACTTTATGACCTCTACGAGGACATTCTGATGGATACCCACCTTTCCTGTGTGCTCGAAAAGCGAAAGAATGCCGTGCTGTGCTCCAACATGGAATTCCGGGTGGACGGGAAGCCCGACGATAAAATCAACGAACAGATACAGTCGCCCTGGTTCAACCGGCTGGTGGGTGACATCCTTGATGCGAAATTCTGGGGCTTCTCGCTCTGCCAGTTCTACAAGCTGCAGGAGTGGGTGGATTATGACCTGGTACCGCGCAAGCATGTGGATCCGGTCAGGGAACTCATCCTGCGCCACCAGACGGACATTACCGGCCATTCCTGGAATGAATATACCGACCTGCTTTTTGTGGGTTCACCGTCCGATTTGGGGCTGTTGGCCAAGGCTGCACCTTGGGTCATTTACAAACGTAACACCACGGGCGACTGGGCACAGTTCTCCGAGGTATTCGGCATGCCCATACAGGAATATATCTATGACTCCGACGACGACGAGTCCCGCCAGCGGGCCATGGAGGATGCGGCCAACGCCGGAAGTCTGGCGCAGTTCTTTCATGCCAAGGACACGGAACTCAAACTTACGGAAGCCGGAAACAAAACAGGGTCTGCCGATGTCTATGAACGCCTCTGCGAACGGTGCAACAACGAAATTTCCAAACTGATACTGGGCAATACGCTGACAACCGAATCGTCCGAAAAAGGCACACAGGCTTTGGGTACGGTTCATAAGAAAGTAGAGGACAAGGTACTGGAGGCTGACCGGAAATACGTGCTCAACGTGCTGAATTACGACATGACGGACATTCTGCTGCGCATGGGCATCAATACTGAAGGGGGGACATTCTGCTTTCCGGAACCGAAAGAAACGGATGCCGGTACCAAAATATCCATCCTCACGCAGCTGAAGAAGAACTTCAACATCCCCATCGACGACGATTATCTCTATGAGGAATTCGGTATCGACAAACCGGCCAATTACGAGCAGCTGAAGGCGGAACAAAAGACGGCTGAACAAGCCGACCGGATTCCAAGCCCGAAGAAGGAGCCGGAGCCAGCGAATAAGGGACGGGATGATGAACCGACACCGAAACAGAAAAGAAACTTCCGGAACTGGCTCAAAGGTTTTTTCGTGAAAGCCCCGGCAGACGGGGCAGCTTTAGACTGGTAGTCGACAGACTGTATGCGGCTGATAATGGCAGCGTCTCCATGGAGTTTGACTTCTCCGAAGAGGTGCTGCGGCGTGCCTTGCTGAACATATACAGCAGGGACTTTCATCCGGCAACCGAAATCGAAATCAACCTGTTCAATGAAATATGGGCAAAGATGGACAAGGCGGCAAAGGAAGGGTTCAGCAAATCCAAGGCCATTACTCCGGACGAGGATTTCAGAAATGCCATACTCCGGAACAATGCCGTATTCTCGGCATTCAAGGTACATCGTATGCAGAATGACATGGCACGACTTTTATTGGATTCAAACGGCATTTTAAAACCGTTCGACAAATGGGTACAGGAAGTCTTGCCCATTGCTTCCCATCAGGTTCGTCACTGGCTGCGGACGGAGTATGATACGGCGGTCATCCGGGCGCATCAGGCGGCTGACTGGCAACAGTTCCTGCGCGAACGCGATATTCTGCCCAACCTCAAATGGCTACCGTCCACCTCCATTCATCCGGGGGCTGACCACCGCCCGTTCTGGAATACCATCCGGCCGATTGATGACACGTTCTGGAACATCCACCGACCGGGCGACCGGTGGAACTGCAAGTGCGACCTCACTGCCACCGACGAGGAGCCGACACCACTTCCGGACGAAGACGACAAGAACAAGCCCCAGCCCGGACTGGATAACAATCCGGGAACGGACGGCAAACTGTTTTCCGACAATCATCCATATCAGGCAGAAGCCCACAAGGGTGCCCATAAAGCGGTGGATAAACTTATGGCCCGTATTGACGAGATGATTGCGGAAATGCCGGACTACCTTACCGGGGAGGAAAAAATGGCCATTGCCCGGAACAACCTCGAAATGGAAAAGGCTCTTAAAATCAAAAAAGGAAAACCTATGGATGTGGATAAGGCGGATAAACAGAATGCGAATCCCAAACACGTGGACGAGTATATTCCTGATCCTAACGGGATATATCGTGATAAAAGGGGAAACAGATACCGGAAGAACAGCGATTACGATAAAAAACGGGATACTCCATACAGTATCAACTGCCAGACTTGCGCACCGGCATACGCTTTACGATTACGTGGATGGGATATTACCGCCAAAGGCAATGTCGCAGGGTCTAAACTTGAATACCTGAGTAATGGACGTGCTTTTGAAGTCTGGAAAAACACCGACGGTACTCCGGCGCAACATATAAGTATAAACAGCTGGCTTGCGCACAAAGGGTACTTGAAAATGACCCCTAAAAGGTACATGGAGTATTTCAATGAGGTATGTAAGGAAGAAGGCGTGTATGAATTGAGTATCGGCTGGAAAAGCGGGGGCGGGCATGCTACAATCCTGCAACGGTTTGCGGATGGTGAACTAAGGTATATCGAACCCCAAAGCGATAATTCTGCCGGTTCAGGAATGGAATGGAAAGACGTAAAATATTTATGTGAAATAGGAGCTGCGACTTCCCACAACTGCAGGGGAGTCCTGAGAATTGACAATAAGCTATTCGATGTCTCCTTCCTCGATATTTTCGATACATGAATCGATAACGTCAAGGGATAACGGACCGGTTATTTCGGTTGCGTCTTTACCGTCATACAGATAGACGAAAGGATAACCGGTACAGGAGTCCCCCGGAAACTTGAACACATAGGCTTCCTGGCCTTCATAAATACCAAGGTATTCGAAGGTGTCACCGTATTGCTCAATAAGTACACGGGCCTCGTTCTTTACTTGTTCCGGTATATTCATAACGCATAAAAGGCATATTGGAAGCCTCGGTTGCAAAGTTATAAATTATTCTTGAATTACTGATGATTATGGACATAAAAGATTTTACGGAAATGATAAAGCGGAAACGTGACAGGCTGGACAGTATGATGCGCCGCAAAATGCCAGTCATGGTAGGACGAATGGCCAAAGACCATTTTCAGGATAACTTCCGGCAGGGTGGATTTGTCAATGGCGGTCTTCACCCTTGGCCCAAAGCCAAACGGCTGTCCTCGGGAGGTTCCGATGCCGCCAGCAATTATGGAACGCTGCTCTCCGGCAGGAAGCATCTGTTCAAATCGGTCGGATATACACCTGCAGACTACCGGGTAAGGGTATTCAACGAGGTGGTCTATGCACCCATCAACAACTGGGGCGGGGAAATCGATGTCACCGTCACAGACCGCATGAGGCGCTTTGCATGGGCCAAGTTCTACAAGGCTTCGGGAAAAAGAAAAAAAACCGGCACAGGGCAAAAGAAACGCGTCAAACGACGTTCCAAGCCGAAGGAACTGAATCCGCAGGCACAGTTCTGGAGGAACATGGCGCTTACCCCAAAAAAGAAACTGCACATCCGCATCCCGCAGCGCCAGTTCATGGGCGAAAGCGAAGAATTGAACCGGCGTATCCGGGAAAAGGTGGACCAGGAAATTACCAACATTTTAAACCAATAACGATATGGACGAAATTTTTATCGCAATCATGGAACAGATTGCACAGGAAATGCCGGAACTCTCTCTCATCGACGAGGACTACGGACAATTGGAAATGGGAGCAGAAGAAGACCAGTACCCGGTCACTTTCCCTTGTGTATTAATCGGAAATACAAACTCCGACTGGCACGACCTCGGATACGGGGCACAGAAAAGCGAATCCGCACTGACCGTCCGGCTGGCCATCGATTGTTACGACGATACAAGCTACGCATCCGGCACGTATGACAAGGTGAGGGAAAGGCAGCAGCTGGCCAAGAAATTATACAAGTCGCTGCAGTGTCTGCAATGCACGGACAACGCTTCGCCGCTGGTACGCGAGAAAAGCCGTTCGTATGCCATGCCGCATTACATCAAGGTCTATGAAATGACGTTCTCATTCACACTGCACGATGAATCGGCCATGCCGTCATCTTATGGGGAATAGTTCCAGCTGGGCGGCAGTCAGACGGGGGGCTTTCACCTTGGGAACAGGCTTCAGATTGTAGTCTGTTCCCTCACGTGATTTCCGGCGGATGATGGTCATGATACGTTCCTCGGATATAAAGAATTCGCGCTCCGACAACACTTTTAAAGCATCGTCGAACCGCAACCGCTGTATTTCTGTCCAATAGTAGTAACGACGGCATAGTGCCTCGTCACGCAGCTTGATCAGTTCTTTATCCCGTCCTTTGCCCATACATTTTATTTCTCTTACAAAAATAACTGATTTCCATCTATTTTAAGAACAAAAGCGCCGCAATTATAACAACTGCGGCGCTTTCTGTTTATAGGGTTAACGGGTTTCGGTTACAAACGGCAGAAACTGGGTTCAATGCGGGTCCATACGCCGTTTTCAGGGTTGCGGCGGCTGAAGTAGTAGTTGGTGGCATTGCGCTGCACTACATTAGCTTCCTTGAACAGGCGCATGATGTCTGCATACTCTTCATCGAACTTATCTTCCAGTTCATACAGCTTTGAAATGCTCTTGTAGTCCAGGTCGCCCATCTTGTTGCGCTCCAGCAGGGTCATGGCCATCTGATACATCGGATCATCAGAACCTTTCTCGCTGTTCTGCATGTAGCGCTTCAAATAGTCAATCAGACGGTCGGCTGCCATGTCGGCTCGTTCATCGAAGCCTTTCACCTTGTTGCTTTTCACTTCCAGACGGAAGTCTCCGTCCGTAATGGTATAGCTGCGCTGTTCGTCGCTTTTCACCTGGCCGTATTCCTTCATCACCTTGGTAAAGGCATCGGCTTCTTTTTCCAGCCATCCGCGGAACCCGGTCACGGCATTCACCATCTCAAGAACGTTGGTCTTTACTTCGTGCATAAACTCACCGCGTAATGCCTCGTAAGTTTCACGACGGGCGATGCGGTCTTCTTTCTCTTCTTGCTGCAGCTGGGCCATGAGGGCTGCTCGCTGTTCTTTACTCAGGGACTTGATGTCCACACTTTGATTGTTCTTTTCCATTTTAAATCATTTTAGTTGTTAATCAGCTATTACTTTGTCATCCTTCAGCAGCAAAGCGAATGTCCTGTCTCTTTCTGCTTTGGTTTCAAACTTCTTGTATGTCTTCCAGCCACCGTTTATGCCGGTACACATCTTTATCCTCGGGCCTGGATAATCATCCTTTCGTATTATACAGAACCCCGCTTTTATCAGCTTGTCTTGGTCATCTATCCTCATAATCATCCTGCTTTTCCGGTTCATCGTCTATCAGCATGGCCTCCCCATTGGCATACGCCCAGTCGGCCAGTTCGTTGAAAAACTCCGCTGCATCTTGGTTCTCCATATCGGATGTCGTAAGGGTCACGTCTTTTCTTATGCGCTCAAGCGCTTCATGTGCTTTTTTATCCATATTGCTCTATTTATCGGTTAAACCTCCTTTTCGTTGGATAGCCCGCAGTTTGATGGCCAGTTGTTCCAGCTCGGCTGTACTAACCTGAACAAAGGGCTTGCCGGCTATCCGGGGGTTGTTGCAGAATTCGTTCACCCGGTTCCAGTCGGTGGTGTCTATACCCAACTGTTGCATCAGCTTCAGGCAGACGCTGCGTTTCCGTCGCAGTTCCTCGCGAAGTTTCTGCCGCCATTCGTCTTGTCCGCTCAGTTTCTCCAGAGCAGTACAACAAACTTCATACTCCTTGGCCGTCATTTCCTTCAGACTGTCTGTCCGGTTCCACGTGTACTGCAGCACGATTTGTTTTTTGAATTCCTCCCGATCGCCCTGATAAGGCAGTTTGTTGAACAATGCATAGAACCGGGCGAAATTGGTTACTTCCTGTGCCATATCATCCTTTCACTTTTTTCTCCACTGAAAGAATTGCCAAACTTATCATCATAAGTTTTACAGACTGGCTGTCCTCTTCAAACAAATCAATATCCGCAACCACAGGCTCACCGCTCATGGTGTTCCATATTTGCTCTACCTCTTTCGTCTTCTTTTGATTCATCAAAAAGAGATACGCGTCATACTCGGAACGGTCAAATTCAAATACGACCTGAACTTTCTGTTTTTCTTCCATACATTCACTATTAAAAGGTTATTCAAACAATACTTTAATGCCACACGAACTGGCTACGTCAAGCTCCAGTTTGGCTCCCTTGCTCAGTTCCCAGTCCTTCAGCATGTAGATATAGTCACAAGCCAGCAACAGGGCAATGTCGGCCCGCATGTGGGCTCTCCAATGAGCTTCATCCGGCAATCCGTTCCTGAAAGGGTTTACAGGATCATAGCCTTGTGCCATCAGTTTCTCCTCGGCACGGCTGAAGGCTTCCTTGCGCTCATTCATATCATAGTGCGCGATGGCTCCGCTGATGTACACTTTCCCGGCACCGGTCGCTTCACCACGTTGAAAAGCCTTGTGTCGTTCCCACTGTTCCGGAACCACCACACTGTAGTTGCACGATTGGCAGCAGCAGCCTTCTTCTTTCACCGGGAACGGATTGTATCCGTAGCCCTCATACTCTTTGCCGCAGATGCAGCACACTTTCTTTTCTTCTTTCTTTTCCATCACTTCAAATCTTTAATGTTTATTTGGCAGGACGGATGCCATACCTGAATATTCCGAGCAAACATCACATCCCTGGTTTCTATCACTACGTGTCCCTTTGTCTTGGCCCTGCGCAGACGGAGGTCGCTTTGTATGTTACGTTCTACCCAATCGTCCACCACGGCCTCCGCTTCCTGTTCTTTCAGGAGTATCTGGTACAGCTTATTCTCCCATTCCATCATTCAAATAATCCTCCATATTATCGTCCTTCAATGTTTTGGCAGCACCTTCTTCCCATATCACGTAGGGCTCACCGGGCCGCTCCATAAAGCGGCTTTTGCACCAGGCTTTGAAACAGCTTACCATGATTTTCACATCGGCATCATATTCCACCTTGCGGGCGCTTCTACCTGCCGGATGAAGCCCCTCGGCATGGCTGATGAAGATAAACAGTTTCTTGGGATGACGTTCCTTGAACTCCTTGTAGGTTTTGTAGTTCAAGCCGCTGTATTGGAAGCTGTCGATAATCACGATTCCGGGACTGCCTCTGCGCCGTAACCGTTCCTCCAATTGCTCCATCGGTTCCCGGTCAAGGATAATCAGCTTCTTTTTCACTTCACCCATCTTGTGCCGTTTCAGGCTCATCTGGAACGACAAACCGGTACTTTCTTCCAAACTGTCATAAATTACGCGTCCGAAGCTACACAGGTACTTGGCCAGCTGCATCACAAAGCTGCTCTTACCGTTTCCGCTGGCTCCCCAAATAATCCACACGCCGCTCTTGGCCGGGTTGCCTATCGAGGTTTGCCAGTCCCCGGAAAACTCGAACCGGGGAATCTTCATGTTCAGCACCTCACCGGGACTGTAGGCTCTCTTCAGTTTCACGGTTACCTCCTTTCAATTCTTCAATAAGAGCATCAGCATAGTCCACAGCAAGTCTGGCAACTTGTTTTATAGACATTATACCTGATGAATTGCTTCTTACTACCGGAAGCATGCTTTTGGCAATTTCATATCTGCGCTGTTCCCAGTCTATCTCATTCGCTTTTCTCATCTCGCGATGGATACCGATAACAGCATCCATCGCTTGCATTTCTATCTTGCTTATCATGCCTGCATCCTCCTTAATTTTTCGATTTCGGTATATACGCGCCGCAAGCCGCCTCCGGTGCTATGAACAATCTTGGCAATGTCGGCACCGTCCGGGGCATTGATTTTTGCGACGATGGCAGCCTGTGCCTTCAGAAACTTTTCGCGTTCCTGCGCATCGTCCGGGGTCACCTTGCTGTAGGAGTCACCGTAGCGGCTCAACATTTCGGTATAGCCCACCTTCTTGCCTTCGATGGCGCGGTTGATCTTCTCCTTTAATCCGTCGGCACCCATCATATACCAGGCACAGCAGCGTTCCGTAGCGTTCCAAAGCGCCTTTAACTCCAGGAAGGCTTCATACTGCAGGTCCCCGGCTTCATCCAGGATAACCAGGGGCGTATCAATCGTGCGCAGGTAGGCCACCAGATCCTCATACACGTCGCTATAGCGTCCGTTGCTGGTCACACCGAATTCCTTGGCAATGTAGCGTATCAGCTTCAGTTTGGTCTTCACCTGGCTACAGTCCACATATACGGCGTGCTTGTGCTGCTTCACGTAAGCTTTCGCTGTAAAGGTCTTGCCGATATTGGGCATATCGCACAGGATGGCACTCAGCCCGCTTCCCTGGCACACTTCCAGCTGCTTGCTCACAAACACGTAGGTCGGGGTCTGTGCTGCCAGCCAAGGTATTTCTGTACGCAGTTGCACGCCTAATCTTCGGGCTATACCTACCCAGTTGGCATCACTGACCTGCTTTTCATAATTGCCCCGCTTGATGGCATTGTAAACGCTGGGGGCTATGCCCAGTGCCGTGGCATGGCGGTTGTCACTGGGATAATTTTCACGGTCGGCGGCTATCGCTGCCACAATACGTTGCTTTACTTCATTTGTTATTTCCATTTGAATGCTGTTTTAAATTCGTTCTAACGTCGTTAATTATATCTTGGCTACTGCATCATGCTCGAAGGCACTGATGTCCATATAGGCTGAGTAATCTTCTTCCTCGGCTTGTGCAGGAAGGGGAACGGCTTCCGCCTGTACCTCTGTTATCAGCTTTGCTTCCTCTTTGGCAAGGATGCCCACACGCTTGATCTTGCCGTCCTTCATCATCTTGTCGAATTGAGCTACATACTTGGACTGTTCGGTATAGGCTGCCTTGTCGTACTCGGTCTGCTCGGCTGTATTCTCATTGTAACGGGCTACGGGCTTGCAGGTGGCGATATATCGTCCGTTCTGGTAGATATATACCTCGTTGATGGTTCCGTCGGCATCGGGCAGATAATAGGCATCTACCTTGTAGTTCCTCGGCTCCAGCTTTTCGATGATTTCCGGGCTGGGCAGTCCGTATTGGTTGTACATCACCGTGCAGTAGGTGTTCTGCCGGATGGTTGTTTCGGTGTGCTGTCCGATGAACCGGTAAAGAACGGCCTTGTCCCAAGGTGCAAGGTTCGGGTTCTGATGGGCGCAAAGCACATCCCAACGGCTCATGCCCGGATAGCGCTTTTGGTTGGGGTGAGGCTGTGCGTTGAAGGTCTCAATGGCGCGTATATCATCGGCTACCAATTCTTCATAACTATAGGTCTTCACCTTGTAGGTGTTGTTCTTTTCGTCATACACCTTTTCTTCCTTCGGGCGGTTGGCCTCCAGCTTGGCATACCATCGGCCGATACCTACCTGCGTGCGTTTCTCCACACCGTATTTCTTTTCGCGGTTCTTGTGCTCGGCACGTTTTTCACGCGAGTTCCCGGGGTTACACCAGCGGATCAGGGGGAAGACGGTACCGGCTTGCATCAATCCGTCGGCAAAGTCGCTTACCAGGTGGTGTTCCACTTCTAACTCGGCGGGGATATACATGCCGTTCCGGTCCAGGGTCTGGAACATGTTTCGCATGCAGTCTAAAAATAACTCGGTAGTCTTGTACCGGTTGTAGGCATATCCCACCACAGCACCGCTCACCACATCGTAGGCATAATAGGCTTTCACTCGGTTGCCATCCTTCATTGGGCGCGGCAGGTCGCGGTCGTCAAGAGAAACCTTACTCAAGGAATATTCACCGATGCTGCGCAGATGATAAGGACGGTAGGCATTGTTGAAATCCCATTGGCTCATGTGCAGCTTACCGCGAAGGGCCTTGTTCTTGGGGTTGTTCAGGTAGTTGGCTACTGTGGCCGGGCTCAATACCAGCGGATTTCCATCCTTGTCGGTAAAGTCTGCCGGATTCAACACCTCGCCGGTTTCGGGGTCATATAGCTCCAGTTCTCCTTGCACAAATAGATTGTACTGTTCCCACACGGTGGTATTGAAGGGCTGCTCCGGTTGGGCATCGATGCTCAGCAGCAGGCGTTCAATGTCATAGGTCACTTTCCGGCGGTTCTGGTTCATGAACTTGCGGCTGATAAGGCTTTCATAGCCGTTGGCCTTGAAGTCATTCACACGCTTCTTGAAGCGGTTGGAACTGACAGGCAAGGTATGTCCGAACTCTGCTTGGTAGTAACTGATGGCTCCTGCCAGTTCGCCCCAGTTCACCGGCCCGGCCTTCATGGCCTTTCGCATAAACGTGGCATCCTCCATGGCACGCATCACTGCCTCAATTACCGAAGCGTTTACCGTATATTCTTGGATGTGTTCCGGTGGCAGTGCATCTCCGTTGTCAAAACGGAACCGGGTGTAAAATTCCCGGGCTTTCGCATCGATGTGGTAATGGCTGCCGAGCCAGTTTCTTATTACGTCTTCTTTCATATCTCCGTATTTTAGTTTTATCCTTTCCTGAAACCGTAGGGGCATGGTGGCTATTTCTACCAAAACGTAACCTCCCAGACCTCTTCCGGATCGAACTACATTGATTTTCTCCTTTGCCGCTAACTTCTTGTAATTGGGTATCGACATGATGGGAGCAAGTTCTTCTTCGGAAAGAGTGGAAGGATGAACTCCTTTCAGCGTGCGGCTTCTGCTATAGTCTGCCTTTCCGTTCACCATCACCGGTCGGTCATCGTAAGTCAGGTCATTGTAGGATATGCACAATATCTTTCCATAATACTCCATTTCATTTCTATTTATAAGGCAGATGCCATCTGTTGGGTCTCGTGCTGCAGCTGCATGAAATCCGATACAAATTCACATTGGTAGGTTTCAGTCCGTTTTCCGTCCACGTACACATCCACATCATTGGTCTTTCTGTGGACCACGAGTTTTACACGGGGACCGAAAGTGCAGGTCATGGTCTTCTCGCACTCCTCGAAGGTGGTTTCGCAGTTCGGGATGAAGTTCCCGTCAGTCAGTTTGCCGCCTCGCTTCAGGGCAAGAGTGCGTATCCGGCGCGCCTGATCGCTGTCACGGACAAAATTCAGTGCTTGCCACACAGCCTGACGGCTGCATCCGAATGTCTTCATCAAGAAGGTCTTGGTCTCGTTATCTGTCAAAATCTGCTTTCTCATATCGTCATACTTTTTAATCGTTATCGTTCGTTCAAAGGTTTTCAACGGCTTCCGCTATTTCCTAATCACCCGTCAGTATTTCATGAAGGCGTGTCCCTTTCTGCAGTTCTTCGACCAGCACCTGCATCGCTTCCTCACACACACAGCTCACATTCTCTATCACCCGGTAGGCATCCGAGTTGCTTATCTCATCCTCCGTCATGAATTGTCCAGCCAGCTCCATCGCCTGGTCGGCAATATTCTGCGTATGTGCCGTACTGCCTATCATCGTGCGCAACTTCTGTTTGAACAGACTCTCTGCTGTTCTCGGATTGAAATTCTTTGCCATAACTCTAAATTTTAAAGTTTATATCGTGGGGCGCGGGGAATCGAACCCCGACGGCTTTCTACGCTTTCTTATTTCGATTTACCAACTCTCCGGCCGTGCCTGCCGCCCCTGCCCGTCTTTCCGGGCTGCCAGTTATCCGGCAATCTATTTGCCTTGTTCTTCTATCATCGAAAGGACAACCATCCTGTCTTCATCCCAAAGCGGAAGCCCCAATTCAATGGTCCGTTTCACCACTTCCATCTCACCGACCAGCCCTACCGCTTCTTTGCGGAAATCGGTATCGTCATCGCATGTGCCTTGCCAATCAGAAAATCGGTCAGGTTGTCGATAACTTCCTTTTGACGTTCACATTTCATTTCATAGTTCAGCACTCGCACATGAACATCGCGGATAATCCGGCTGTCCCCATGTTTCTTGAAATCTTTGCAGAACTCATCCTTGTTCATCGAAGTGTTCAGATAAACCGCATGGATGTAATCAAAATCCTCTGCTGTAGGGGTTATCCCCGTCCGTTCCATAAATTCTTGCTGTGTCATAAACTCACTTATTTTATTGTATTATTCTGCATCTTCAATTTTGAAAGAAAAGCACTTATCCGCCAATACTCTTTTTACAAAGTCTAAGTCGTATCTATCAGCTGAAAAGAAAACTGCCTGATAATCTACACTGGGATAAGCCTTGATTGCTGTTGTATCTACCATCTTCTTGACCAGTCCGTAAAGAGCTTCGGCGGTCTCGGCTGTTGCTTGAGCTATAATTACTTTTGCTTTCATTTTCTTTAATCCTTAAAATTCGCTAATCACACGCCTTTTTTGTATATTTGGCGCGCTGTTTACATCTTAAACACGCTGCAAATATATAGAATTATTTCAATACATCAAACTAAATATGGAAGAAAATCAATATAAAGATATGAATTTTATAGAAAGACTTCAATATTTCATGGAGAAAAAGGGCATAAATGACAATCAAATGACTGTTAATGCCGGTCTTTCTGTTGGACTTATTGGGAAAGCAAAGGTGTCTGGCAAAGGCATGAGCTCAATGAATATTGAAAAAATTCTATTAGCCTATCCGGATTTATCTGCCGATTGGTTACTTACTGGTGCAGGAAGCATGTTGAAAGATGATTTGAACGGCATTAAAACAATAGACGAAGCAAATTCTTCGACTCTGCCTACCACATCTATGAACCCATCCATCGGTACACCATACTACGATGTGGACTTTATCGGGGGCTTTGATGAAGTGTTTAATTCACAGGTAAACATACCTGCCACCAACATTGTAATAAGGGGATTCGAAAAAGCCAGCCTTTGGTGCAATGTCACCGGGCACTCCATGGAACCCAAAATAAACCATGGCGACATCATTGCCCTGCACCAATGCACACTCAACGACATCCAATATGGCGAAATCTATGCAGTGGTGTTGGATACCATCCGCACCATTAAAATCCTCCGCAGGTCGCCGGATCCGGACAAGCTGCGCTTCATCCCCATCAACACCAATGATTACGATGAACAGGAATTCGACAAATCACGCATCATCAATGTCTTTGAAGTAATCGGAAGTATCAGCAAGTTCTTCTAAGTGGTACACGCATGCCTCCTACAGAAGGCTAAAAAAGGACGCACGCACACACTTTTGAAGGAATTTACCTGAAGCAAACTCGTAAATACACTGTAAATCAAAGGATTTATTTTATTATAATAAGGTATATCACACAAACAAGTGTCGTTTTTTCCTCTCTGAAAACAGAGAAAAACGGCACTTGCTTTCATTTATAACATAGTTTCCTATTTCGGGCGTACCCTCTGAGAACTGAAAAAGTAACCCCTAAAGTAACCCCTAACTTAAAGAAGTAGTAACCCCTAACAGTAACCCCAATAGTAACCCCTAACCAAATAAAACCAACCGTAGGGGCATAAAAAAAGGGAGCCATAAGCTCCCCAATCAGCATTCAAAGAAATAACGCCTACAAGCCTTTCTAACGGCGCTATTATATCGTTCTAACCATTCCCTTACTACCACCCGAGATGAGCGTAGATTGCTTAAATTATAGCCTTTTTCGTGCATATTGTGCCGTTACCAGACAGCCCGGCATGAAGCAGGTAATTCTTGGTTGCCCCCACCTGATCTGCCGTCAGAACCGTATAAACAGCCGATATACTGCTGAAATACCAGTCTTTCTGCTTCGTTCCATCTATTTTATGCAGCAAATGCACATGAATCTACTTTTGCCATTATTCGCTTTTATTATGCTGCAAATATACCAAATAATGCTTATTTGGAAGAATTTATAAATACTAAAATAGGAATGAATTATAAATAATATGATATTAGGCTACTTTTACGGAAATATGATGTAATTTGCATAAAAAGAGCTATATGGACGCATTATCAGGCAAGAAAAAAGAATTTCAGAAGCTATTTCTGTCCGGGAAATACACTCAGCAAGAAATAGCTAATATACTTCAAGTCTCCAGAGTGACAATCAACCAATGGGTAAAAGATTATCCTGCAACTGCTTATATAAGAATACGTAAGTCTCTTACAAAAGAGCTGGAACGCCTTTCTAAATCCCCAGCAGGTAATGAAGAAATGATATTTAAATATATTCAGCACCTTGATTTGCTTGATAAGATGATTCGTAAGGCAAAGTATCTTCCAAAGATATAAAAAATCACCATTCTTGAACTGAATGTAAAGATATAGCTCGCTTATTTACGGAATATCCCCCATTTTTGTAAAAGCCATGTAAAAATCATGTAAAAGGAAACCGCTTCGAAATATTTTGTCCATTTCCCATGCCATGTCTAAACCTATTGGTTTTCAAAGTCTTCCGCCCATTTTCACCGACCAATAAAAAACGCTTCGTTCTATGCCCCATACTTACGAATATGAAACAGAAAGTATATTAAAAATCCGTTGCATTTGCCGTGTGGTTACTTTTTTTAAGGTTCAGTCCTTGTAGGCTTCTTCGTGCACACCGGCAACGGCGCGTCCGCTAGGGTCGTT
>ENA-OQDL01000656-OQDL01000656.1-human-gut-metagenome-genome-assembly--contig:-NODE-656-length-21071-cov-3.372899_pt1 | contig 21071 bp, 18 predicted proteins | sample MGYA00242782_ERZ504609 | MGnify/ENA primary metagenome ERZ504609 (study PRJEB26092, sample SAMD00036320) | human gut metagenome | host: Homo sapiens | study: EMG produced TPA metagenomics assembly of... | reverse complement strand
TTTCATCGACGGTGATAAGCGCCGTTACATCGATTATTACGAGATGGTGTTGGCACGCCTTTCGGACGGCGGTATATCATTGCCGACAATACCTTGTGGGACGGGCACGTTCTTGAAGAACAGCCGCATCGCACAGACTTGCAGACCATCGGGATAAAGGCTTTCAATGATCTGGTTGCCGCAGAGCCATCGGGTGGAGAAAGTTATACTGCCGTTGCGCGACGGACTGACGATTATACGTAAGAAATAAAAGTTTGCATTCTGCCCCCTTCACCCTTCACAAATTCCCTTTGCATCATACTGTTCATGGGGATTCTGCGGGTGAGGTGAAGGGGGAGGATGCTTTTATTTTTTAAGCAACCGCTTGCTCAAGTACCGCACAGGATACCACACCGAGAGGAACCCTACGGTGATAACCGTTACGAATACCAGTATGATGTCCGTTGCATGCACGCTCACCGGATAGGCGTCCACTACAAAACTTCCGTTGCCGCCGCCCAGCGATATAAGTCCGAAGCGTTGTTGCAGGAAACACAGCAGCAGCCCCAATACAATCCCGGCAATTGCTCCGAACACCGAAATCAGCCGTCCTTCAAAAAGGAAGATACGGGCAATCAGCCGGTCGTCGGCGCCCAGATTGCGCAGCGTCTCCGTATCTTCGCGCTTATCCAGTATCAGCATGGACAGTGAACCGATAACATTGAAGCAGGCAATTGTAAGTATAAAGGTAAGGAATAGGTAGGAGATGAGTTTCTCAATCTCCATGATACGGAATACATCCGCTTGCTGCTCGTAGCGGTTTTGCACGATGAAGCGGTCGCCCAGGATGCGTTCCATTTTCTTCTGCACGGCATCGGTGTTGCTGCCCGGTTTCAGTTTCAGTTCGATGGCGGAAACTTCCGTGTCATAATTGAACAGCCGCCGGGCAAAGCCCAACGATGTGAGGATATAGCGTGAGTCGTATTTCTGCTGGTTGACAACAAACACCGCTCCCGGCGAGAACAGATAATCCTGGTTGAAAGCCGCCGACGGATTGGCGATGTTGACACGTACATTCCTTTTAGGTGCATACACCCGCAACGGGTCGACAAACTGAAGTCCCGTGCCCAGCTCGGACACCAGCTCCACACCCATAAAGCCGTAGTCCACAACGGAATCGTTCAGAATGAACTTCCCCGTACCGTACAGCAGGCTGTCTATGGATGTCAGTTGCTCGAAGTTATCCTCCACGCCTTTGATAACCGCCATTGCCTGGCGGTCCTTGTACTGCACCATTGCGTTTTCTTCCAGCGTCTCCGTCCATACATCTATTTCGGGCAGGGCGCGTACTTGCTGCACGCGCGATTCGAGCGGGTCGAACACCTTTCCTTCCCGAACGGTGATTTTCAGCTCCGGGTCGAAAGCCGTGAAGAACCCCGCTACCATATCCTGAAATCCGTTGAATACGGACAATGTGCACACCAACGCCAATGTAGCCAACGCCACCCCGCACACCGAGATGCCGGATATAATATTAATGGCATTATGCTTCTTCTTAGAGAAGAGATAACGGCGGGCTATAAAAAAAGGAAGATTCATGGTTAGGGATTAACCACTATTTCAGTAGTTCATCGATTCTTTCCAGATAATCCAGCGAGTCGTCCACGAAGAACTTCAGTTCGGGAATGATGCGCAGTTGGTGACGTACGCGGGTTCCCAGTTCAAAGCGGATGGACTTCATGTTGGCATTGACGTTCTTGATGATTTCTTCGCTCCGTTCAGAGGGGAAAACGCTGAGGTAGGCGCGTGCCACGCTCATATCGGGACTGATGCGTACGGCGCTGACTGAAATCAGTATGCCGGGCATTGATTTGGTCTGTAACAGGAAGATGTCACTCAACTCCTTTTGGAGCAGGCGGGCTATTTTATTCTGTCTGGTAGTTTCCATACTCTATCGTTTTTTTGATTTGAAGAGCAAAGTTACTGAAATATATCGTTCTGCCGGTGATTTATACCATTTTTTTCATTCTTTTCCTTGTAGGAGAATCTGATTTATGACGTTGCAGGATTGTATTTTCATCCGTAGGGCATTCGTTTCGGCCACTGGGAACATCAGGTGTTGACTACTGTCAACAGAGCTGTTTACTGCTGTCAACGGATCGGCCGGCTATTGTCAACTGGACTGTTGACAGTAGTCAACAGCCGATGTTCTTCCTGAGAAAAAAGAATTCTCTCTATAGCAATACCTGATTTTCCTCTGTATGTCTTTGTTATAAGGCTGTGAGGAAAAGCGTACTGCTATAGAGAGAAAGACGTATTGCTCTGTTATATTGGATGTGGATGAATCCGGTTGCCCCGTAGATTCTACCTATTCTTGCGCTTTTTTGCGTGCAATCAGCGCAACGGCTGCCACTCCGATAACCAGCAGCGCCAATGCTCCGTAGGCGATGCCTTCCGTTACATACAGGCTTTGGGGGTCGAAGCGCATCTCGACGGTATGCTTGCCGGCAGGAATATACAAGGTGCGCAGTACATAATCCGCACGTCCCAGTCCGGCAGGTTTCCCGTCAATGGTTACTTGCCAGCCGTTCGGGTAGTATATCTCGGAGAATACGGCGATGCCGTCTCCTGCGTTTTCCGTTTCGTAAACCAAACGGTTGGGTTCGTAACTTGTCAGGCGAATGGAGGAAAGGCTGTCTTTATGAGCCTCTGAAATCCCTTTCAGCATATCCTTGAAACGGGCATCGACAACAGCGGTTTCGGTGGGAAGGATGGTTTTGAGCGCATCAATCTCCTCATTGGCATTGTTTACATATTGCACGTTCTTCACAAACCAGGCGTTGCCGTTGGCATAAGGGTTGAGGACGGGAACGGTCTGTCCCTGCTGTCCGGCGGGGAGGATGAAGTACTTCGTGTTCAGCATGTTCAGCACGCGGAACTTGGAGGCGTCCACACTGTCCATTTCTCCGCCTGCGGCGGCTATCGCTTGATAGGCAGCCTGCATTTCGGGAGAGAGGTGGCGTTCTATCAGTTCCTGGTAGCGACGCAGTTTGGCGGCATGGTATCCACCTATATTCTTATGCCAGTAGGAAGTGTTGTTCTCGTTGAAGGCATCGGTTGCAAAGTTCAGTACGCGGTAGTCCGGGCTTTTGTCCTGCAGGATGAGTTCGTCGGTCTTGGTTTTGCTGAACGTTTCCGTTTGGATGGAACGGGGCACGAACTGCTCGTCGTGCAGGTAGCGTTTGTTTACACTCCACATATCTACAAGGCAGAGAACCGTGATGCCTGCAACGGTCAGTGACCGGCGCAGCTTGCCTGCCGCGTGGAGCCAAAGCAGTGCGCATCCGATGCAGATGATGATGAAGCTCCGCAATGCGTCGGCGCTGACAAGCGCACCCCGCATTTCTGAGAGATTGGCGAGGATGCCGGACAGCTCGTTGGCGGGTATCATCTGTTGGTCGACGGCATTTTGCAGCATCTGCGCTTCTTGTGCGGGCACGAAGCCTGAGCCCAGGCTACCCGGCGCTACGGTAAGCAGCAGGGCTACACCGGCGGTCAGCGCAAGGCTGATGCCGAACGCTTTCTTGTTCGCTTTCCATATTCCGGGTTCTTCCAACACGCGCTTCAAAGCAAAGATTGCCAGCAGGGGAATGGTGAATTCCGCTATGACGAGGATGGATGATACGGCGCGGAACTTATTGTACATCGGGACGTAATCGATGAAGAAGTCCGTCAGCGGCATGAAGTTCTTGCCCCATGCCAGGACGATGGAGAAGAAGGTTGCTCCCAGCAACGCCCATTTCAAGGGGCCTTTTATGATAAAGCAGCCCAGCACGAAGAGGAACAGTACGAATGCACCCACATAGACGGGGCCGGCGGTCCAGGGCTGGCTGCCGAAGTACTGCGGGAATGAGTTGTACAGACTCCCGTACATCGGGTTGGCCTTTTCCATGGCGGTTTCGCTCTGGCTGAAGGGGGGCGGAGGAGGAACCGCCTTTGAAGTTGGGAACGAGGAGCGTCCAGGTTTCGCCGATGCCATAGCTCCAGTTGGTGATGTAGTCGCGGTCCAGTCCGCTGCTGGTTTGCTTGGCGGCATCACCGGTCTGCACTAGCTCGCTCTTGCCGCGCATGGTTTCCTTGCTGTACGTATAGGTGTGGTAGAGGTTGGAAAGGTTGGCGGCCACACCGATAAGGGCGGCAACCAGCAGTACGGCGCTTGCCTTGAAGAACCGGGGAAGCGTCTTGTTGCGCCACGCATCTTCAAAGTATGCTCCTGCGATGAACAGGATGACGAACAGGAAGTAGTAGGACATCTGCACATGGTTGGACATGATTTGCAGGGCGATGAAGAAGGCTGTGAGTATGCCGCCTGCCAGCAGCTTGCCCCGGTAGGCGAGCACGATGCCCGCTATTGTGGGCGGGATGTAGGCAAGGGTGATGAATTTCCAGATGTGTCCCGCCGAAATCAGAATGAAGAAGTAGGACGAGAAGGCCCACATGATGCCGCCCAAGCCTGCCAGCCATGCCGGTATGCCGAATGCCCGCAGCAGGATGTAGAAGCCCAGCATCAGGATAAACGTCAGGTTGACGTAGGTGGGCAGGAAGAGCTGGTATATTTTCTGTGTCCATTGCAGCGGTACGGTAGAGTCGTAGGACGGGGATATCTGGTAGGTAGGCATTCCGCCGAAAAGGGAATTGGTCCAGCGGGTGCGTTCGCCTGTCTGTTCGTAATACTCTTTGGCTTCTTGTCCGGCGCCGGCTCCGGCGGCGGTGTCGTGCTGGAACAGAATACGTCCTTCTATATCCGCCGGAAAAAAGTAGGCGAAAGAAATCAGGACGAATGCCAGGATGGCAATTAAGTCGGGAAGAATCTTCTTTATCATCTTTGCTGGGTTATGGTTTATGTGGGGGAGCCGAAAGGGTGAGGAGTCGACTCCCTTGACTCCTAATCTGAATTTCAGCGGCAAACTTATACATAAATATTGATTTATGCACCAGTTGGATAGATAAATCTGCTGAAATATCGTACCTTTGCCTTCCCTAAATCATATAATTCATAAATCTGAAATTTGGAAATCGGTAAGCATGACGATAGGTGTTATCAGTGCAATGGATAGCGAACACCGCCAACTGGCGGAACGTTTGCAGGAGAAGAAGGTAGCGGATTACGGTAATCTGCACTATGTGGAAGGTATGCTTGGCAGCAACCGCGTGATACTTACGCAATGCGGCATCGGTAAGGTGAATGCGGCGGTGGGAGCTACGGAGCTGATACGCCGTTTTGCCCCGGACTGTATTGTGAGTACCGGTGTGGCGGGCGGCATCGACGCTTGCCTCAAGGTGACGGATGTAGTGGCGAGCGACTCTTTGGCGTACCACGATGTATGGTGCGGTGACGGTAACGAATACGGTCAGGTGCAGGGATTGCCTGCAGTGTACAAGGGGTGCGTTCCGCTTTTGGAACATGCTTTGTCTCTGAACAAGACCGGATTGGAAAGCCGTATTCATAGCGGACTGATATGTACCGGCGACCGGTTTATCACCAACCGCACAGAGCTGGATGCCATCAAACGCTGCTTCCCGGCTGGACTGGCTGTCGATATGGAGTCCGCTGCCATTGCGCAGACCTGCTATCTGTACGGCGTTCCTTTCCTCAGCTTCCGTATCATCAGCGATACGCCGGGCGTGGAAGACCACTCTTCGCAATATGCCGATTTTTTGGGGTACGATGGCGGAACGTTCTTTCCTTACGACATGGACTTTCCTTTCCACCCTGCCCGACAACTTATAACTCATAACTCACAACTTATAACTTATGAAGAAAATACCCAGCTTTACCATCGATCACATCCGTTTGCTGCGCGGTATTTACGTATCGCGCAAGGATGAAGTGAACGGAGAAGTCATCACGACTTTTGATATCCGTATGAAAGAGCCCAACCGTGAACCGGCATTGGGACAAGGCGCCCTGCACACTATCGAGCATCTGGCTGCCACCTACCTGCGCAATGAACCGCAATGGCAGGACAAGATTATCTATTGGGGCCCCATGGGCTGCCTTACCGGCAATTATCTGCTGATGAAAGGCGATTTGCAGCCGCAGGACATCGTATCGCTAATGCAGGATACGTTCCGCTTTGTTGCCGGATATGAGGGCGAAGTTCCCGGTGCTGCTCCGCAGGATTGCGGCAATTACCTGCTCCACGACCTGCCCATGGCAAAATGGGAGTCTGCCAAGTATTTGCATGAAGTGCTGGAACAGATGACGGAAGAGAATATGAACTACCCCGAGAAAGCGGAGTGAGTGGTTGAATGAATGTTGAAAAATACATTTATGTTAAGAGTATCTGTCATTCAGAGCTTCTTTGCGATGCTCTGAATGACAGATAGTATAAGCTAATTCCCCATATTTACTTGGTTTACTCCTAACTGCTTAAATAATTTCTATTCCTTGCTCCTTGCAAAGTTGCAGCCCTATGTCTTTCAGCTTGAATTTCTGTATCTTGCCGCTTCCTGTCATGGGGAACTCTTTTACAAAGAAAATATATTTGGGAATCTTGTAACGGGAAATCTTGCCGATGCAGAAGTCGCGTACATCCGATTCGTGCAGGTCTGCCCCCTCGTGCCGGATAATGAATGCGCCGACCGCTTCGCCGTACTTCTTGGAAGGGATGCCGGCTACCTGCACATCCTTGACGCCTTCCAGTTGATAGAGAAACTCTTCGATTTCGCGCGGATAGATATTTTCACCGCCGCGGATAATCATGTCTTTGATACGTCCGGTGATGCGGTAGTTGCCGTCCTCGTCTTTCACGCCCAAGTCTCCGGAGTGCAGGAAACCGTTCTTGTCGATGACCTCGGCTGTGGCCTGCGGATTCTTGTAATATCCTTTCATGGTGTTGTAACCGCGGTTGCACATTTCACCCTGCACGCCTGCCGGACACTCTTCGCCGGTTTCCGGGTCGATGACTTTCACTTCGGTATGCTCAAAGTCGCGCCCTACGGTGTTGCAACGTACATCGAACGAGTCGTCTATTCGCGTGGCGGTCATGCCGGGAGCGGCTTCCGTCAGGCCGTAAACGCTGGTTACTTTCATGTACATCTTTTCCTCTACCTGCTTCATCAGCTCGACGGGGCAGAGAGAGCCGGCCATGATACCCGTGCGCAGGCTGGACATATCGAACAGGTCGAACATCGGATGGTGCAGCTCGGCTATGAACATCGTGGGTACGCCGTAGAGTGCGGTGCATCGTTCTTTGTGGATGGATGCAAGCACCACCAACGGGTTGAAGCGTTCCACCATGACTTGTGTACAGCCGTGGGTAAGGCAGTTCATCGTGGCAAGCACCACGCCGAAGCAGTGGAACAGGGGGACGCAACAGCAGAGTTTGTCAGCGGCAGTGAATTTCATATGCTCGCCGGTGAGGAAACCGTTGTTGGTGATGTTGTAGTGGGTAAGCATTACCCCTTTCGGGAATCCGGTAGTGCCCGAAGTGTACTGCATGTTTACTACGTCGTGGCAACTTACCCGGCTTTTGAGCTCATTCAGACGGGTGTCTTCCACGTTGTCGCCTAAAAGCAGAATTTCGGAAGTGTTGTACATTCCTCTGTGCTTTTCCTGCCCTACGTAGATTACATTCTTCATATAAGGGAAGCGCTCGCTTTTCAGATGTCCGCGCTGGCAGGTTTTCAGTTCAGGCAGCATGGTGTAGGTCATCTGTACGAAGTCGCTGTCTTTCTCGCCGTTGACGATACAGAGCGTGTGCATATCCGAATTCTCGCACAGGTACTCCAGTTCGGCTTGTTTATAGTTGGTGTTTACCGTTACATAAACGGCGCCTATTTTGGCGCAGGCATACAGCAATGTCAGCCAGTCCGGTACGTTTGCCGCCCAGATGCCGACGTGTGTTCCCCGTTCCACGCCGATAGCGATAAGTCCTTTTGCCATGTCGTCCACTCTGCGGTTGAACTGGCTCCAGGTGAAGCGCAGATTACGGTCGGAGTAAACAATGTATTCTTTGTCAGGTGTAGTTGTGGCCCAATGCTCCAGCCATTGGCCAAGCGTTCTTTCGTATAACATAACGATGCTAATTAACGTATGAAGTATGAAATATAAGAGGGTATGTCAAAACTAAAATTCGCTTGCCGTTTGTTTCTTTTTAGGCACGGATTACACGGATTTTAAGGAAAAAGAACAAAGAAAATCTGTGTTTCCGTAGAATCCGTGTAATCCGTGCCTAAAAGAAATCATCAAGTGTATTTTGACACACTCCCTTATGCCTTATACTTATCAGATTGGTGTATAAATTACTGCCAGTATTTTGGCTGCCTGTCCTTCATAGGCGTGTACATGGTGCGGTACGATGGAATCGTAGTAGATGCTGTCCCCTTCTTCGAGCAGGTAGGTGTGTTTACCGTAGCTGATTTCCATGGTTCCTTCCATAACCATGATGAATTCTTCGCCTTCGTGTGAGGAAAGAACGAAATCGCTGTCGTCCGTGGGAGCTACGTCGATGATGAACGGCTCCATGTGGCGGTCTGCTTTTGATTTGGAAAGAGAGTGGTACTCCATGTGTTTGCGCGAGTGGATGGCGTTGTTGGAGAAGCTGATGCTGTCCTTTGCTTCCGACTTGCGGCATACCACAGGACCGTTCTCGTCCTGGTCGTCAAGGAATGTGCCGAGACGCACGCCCAGTACGCGGGCTATTTTGATGAGCGGAGCCAATGAAGGCAGGTCGATATTGTTTTCGATGCGTTCGATTTGTTCGATGGCTAGCCCCGAACGTTGCGCCAACTCTTCCATGCTGATGGACTGGCTTTCGCGGAGTGATTGATTTTTTCTCCTACAATCTTACTTGTATCCATAATTTGATAGTATTTTCAGTCTAAAAGGTTATGATTAATAGCTGTAGATTGCAAAAATAAGATATTCTTTTACTTGGTGCAACATTCTATGACGAAAAGTTTGCTTATGGTCTTTGCAGGTGTACAGGAGATTTTGTCTGTATGCCATCGCTATTCCGGCTTTCTCAGAGCAAGAGTGATATTCGCAGACGTATGGTTTATGATTGCATGAAGCCTGATAGAGGTTCCTTACTCTTTTATATCCAACTCTCCGGAGTATGAAATGGCCTGTCTGTTCATCGGCTGGATATGTATGTTGGCCGAACCGTCGGAATAGATAGTAAGGCTGTATTCATATTTATCTTCTTCGTTGCCAGTTTTGAAATCAATCCGGGTTTTTCCTTTTTTGAGGCTTTCTTTCCTGTATCCGGTTATCGGGGCATTAAATATCAATCCCTTCCCGCCGCCGTAAGGTACATTGTATGCCACTCCGAAGTAGGGCAGGTAAGAAAAGACGGAGTCATTCCTGATTTCGATGGAGTAGTCGGATGTCAGGGCGCGGCTGCGACCTTTCATGGGTTGCATATAGTCTACGTTGATTTTGTAGTGATCGGCATTTATCGCTTCCCTGACGTTACGTTCGGTCTGTGCTTTCTTTTCACTCCGGCTTTGTGCTGTTGCGGACTGCATGGCAAGCATTCCCGACAAACATAATAGAATTAATTTAGCTGTTTTCATCGTTGTTTGGTTTTAGGTATCAACAAAGATAAAGAGAATGTTTTTTGAGAAGTAAAACAGATTCAGTATTTTTGTATGAGAATAAAGATTATTAAGTATGGTATATATTGAAACTCCCCGTTTGATATTGCGCGATTGGAAAGAAGAAGACTTCGTTCCTTTTGCAGAGATGAACGGGAATCCGTCTGTCATGGAGTTCTTTCTGCATCCTTTGTCCGGGGAAGAGTCCCGCAATCTTTTTGATACTGTCAGGAACGAGTTTCTTCAGTACGGATATGGTGGATATGCCATCGAGCAGAAGTCCGATGGAGCCTTTGTGGGTTTTACGGGCTTTCATAACTTTATGTTTGATGTGGACTTTGCTCCGGGTATTGAGATACTGTGGCGATTAAGGCAGGAATATTGGGGCCGGGGATATGCTACCGAAGCGGCGAAGTCATGCCTGGCTTATGCCAAGGAGAATCTTCCGTTTTCTATGGTCCGGGCTTTTACTGCGCTGACCAATAAACGTTCGCAACGGGTGATGCAGAAGATAGGGATGGAATTTGAAAAGAATTTTATGCACCCTGCAGTGCCCGACGGGCATCTGCTGAAAGAGCACGTACTCTATAAGATACAATTGTAATAGGCTTTTAAAAACCCTTGTACAGGGAAGACAGTGATAAAAGTAAAGCGGCGGTATTCTCATTGGAAAATACCGCCGCTTTAATAAGTTTACCGCAAGTAAATTACTTACGCAAGCCGAGTTCCTGAACAATGGCACGATATCTGTTGATGTCGCGGTCTTTCAGGTAGTTCAACAGCGCGCGGCGCTTACCTACCAACATTGTCAAGGCTCTTTCTGTACTATAATCCTTTCTGTTGAGCTTCATATGCTCAGTCAGATGAGCAATACGGTATGAAAACAAAGCTATCTGGGCCTCTGCTGAGCCAGTATCAGTGTTAGACTTTCCGTATTTGCCGAAGATTTCTTGCTTTTTAGCAGCGTCTAAATACATAGTGTTTAATTAAAAAGTTGATAATTCTTTTCTCTTTCGAGCGTGCAAAGATAGATATTATCTTTTATATTGCAATGATATTCAGCAAAAAAATCTTTTCTCTGTGATGTATATACTGTAAAATTCGTACCTTTGCGGTCAAATAATAGGTATTATATGCAAAATATTAGAAACATTGCAATTATTGCCCATGTCGATCATGGGAAAACGACGCTTGTAGATAAGATGCTTCTGGCAGGAAACCTTTTCCGCAGCAACCAGAGCACAGGTGAATTAATGTTGGATAACAATGATTTGGAGCGTGAGCGAGGGATAACAATCCTTTCCAAAAACGTTTCTATCAGCTATAAAGACACGAAAATTAATATTATCGATACTCCGGGACACAGCGACTTCGGTGGCGAAGTGGAACGTGTATTGAATATGGCCGACGGATGTATCCTGTTGGTGGATGCTTTTGAAGGCCCGATGCCGCAGACCCGTTTTGTATTGCAGAAAGCTTTGCAGATCGGTTTGAAACCTATTGTTGTAGTCAACAAGGTGGACAAGCCCAACTGTCGCCCCGAAGAAGTCTATGAAATGGTGTTCGACCTGATGTTCAGTCTGGAAGCTACGGAAGAGCAGTTGGACTTCCCCGTTATCTACGGTTCGGCAAAGAACAACTGGATGAGCACAGACTGGCAGAAGCCGACGGACAATATCTATCCGTTGCTGGACTGCATTTTGGAGAACATTCCCGCTCCTACACAGTTGGAAGGTACGCCGCAGATGCTGGTGACCTCATTGGACTACTCCTCTTATACTGGCCGTATCGCCGTAGGCCGTGTACATCGCGGTACTTTGCGGGAAGGCATGAACGTGTCTTTGGCAAAGCGCGACGGTACAATCGTCAAGTCGAAGATTAAAGAACTGCATACGTTTGAAGGTATGGGCCGTGTGAAGGTATCGGAGGTATCTTCCGGTGATATCTGCGCCTTAGTGGGTATCGAAGGGTTTGAAATCGGAGATACGATTTGCGACTACGAGAACCCCGAAGCATTGCCGCCCATCGCCATTGACGAGCCTACCATGAGTATGCTGTTTACTATCAACGACTCTCCGTTCTTCGGCAAAGAAGGTAAGTTTGTAACTTCCCGCCATATACATGACCGTCTGATGAAGGAGTTGGACAAGAACCTTGCGCTTCGCGTACGCAAGAGCGAGGAAGACGGAAAATGGGTGGTGTCCGGTCGTGGCGTGCTTCACCTTTCCGTGTTGATTGAAACGATGCGCCGCGAGGGATATGAGTTGCAGGTAGGCCAGCCGCAGGTTATCTTCAAGGAGATAGACGGCGTGAAGAACGAGCCTATCGAGGAGCTCACGGTCAACGTTCCCGAAGAGTATGCCAGCAAGATTATCGATATGGTAACCCGTCGTAAAGGTGAAATGGTGAAAATGGAAAGCGCCGGCGAGCGTGTGAACCTTGAGTTCAATATGCCGTCGCGCGGTATTATCGGTTTGCGTACCAATGTGCTGACTGCCTCTGCCGGTGAAGCTATCATGGCGCACCGCTTTAAGGAATACCAACCCTATAAGGGTGAAATCGAACGCCGTACCAATGGTTCCATCATTGCCATGGAGTCGGGTACAGCCTTTGCCTATGCCATCGATAAATTGCAGGATCGCGGTAAGTTCTTCATCTTCCCGCAGGAAGAAGTGTATGCCGGACAGGTTGTAGGCGAGCACTCTCACGATAACGACCTTGTGGTGAACGTTACCAAATCAAAGAAGCTGACCAACATGCGTGCTTCCGGTTCCGACGAGAAAGCGCGTCTGATTCCGCCGGTGCAGTTCTCTCTGGAGGAAGCGTTGGAATATATCAAGGGAGACGAGTATGTAGAGGTTACTCCCAAATCCATGCGTATGCGTAAGGTTATCTTGGATGAGACAGAGCGCAAGCGTGCCAATAAGAACTGATTTTACTTTTTAGTTGTTATATATAAGAAGGAGTGCTTCGCTGTAAAGGTGGAGCACTCCTTCTTTTATTGCAATGGGGTATCCTGAAGTTTTTATTTTATCGGTCAGTCTACGTATTTCGCTTTGGCGGCATCTCTCGGCTTGGCGGCAGGCGTTTCATCCGGATATCCGAAAGCAATGCAGTAAAGCAGCCGGTATCCTTCGGGAAGTTCCAGTCTTTTGAGGTATTCGGCAGCTTCGGGCGTATCGGTCATAAAGCGTGTGGGGCTTGCCAGACAGCAGGAGCCTATGCCCATAGACCAGGCGGCAAGTACCATATTCTCACCCAGCAGTCCGCAGTCTATCTGCGAGCAGTCGTACGAAGTGTCATTTCCGATGAACACTACCGTGGGCGCATTGCGGAACATATTCTTGAAATTGGGGTCTTCCGCCGCTTTCGGGTTCTTCTGCTTGAAGATTTCACTTATCCCGTTCAGGAATTCCGGATTGTCTACTACGCGTACCGCCCAGGACTGTTTGTTCTGACCGTTGGGGGCGTTGATACCGCACTCCAAGATTACCTTCATCGTGTCCCGGTTCACAGCTTCCGGTTTGTACTTGCGGACGCTGCGGCGCGATAGGATTGTCTCGATTATCGCTTCCGAATTGCTTTTCTCCGTAACTGTGGCTTCACTCTCTTTCTGTACCTGCGGCCCGCAAGCGGACAGCATCAATAGGCTTGCGCCTAACAGCATAACCTTTACACTCTTCATTCTCTGTTGTCTATTAAATTGTTTCTTCGCAAATCTAACAAAAAAAGCGGCTTCCGAGAACGAAAGCCGCCTTAAAATATATAATCTGGTTCTATTAGAGTTTCGGACCAGCAGCAACCAAAGCCTTACCGGCTTCGTTACCTGTGAACTTAGCGAAGTTCTTGATGAAACGTCCTGCCAGGTCTTTTGCTTTTTCTTCCCATTGGCAAGCACATTCGTAAGTGTCGCGAGGATCAAGAATCTTCGGATCAACACCCGGCAATTCTGTCGGAACAACAAAGTCGAAGTAAGGAATAACCTTTGTCGGAGCCTTGTCGATAGAACCGTCGAGGATAGCGTCGATGATACCACGTGTATCTTTGATAGAGATACGCTTGCCGCTACCGTTCCAGCCGGTGTTAACCAAGTATGCCTTAGCGCCGACCTTGTTCATCTTCTTAACCAGTTCTTCTGCATATTTAGTAGGATGCAAGCTCAAGAAAGCAGCACCGAAGCAAGCAGAGAATGTCGGAGTCGGTTCTGTGATACCGCGTTCCGTACCGGCCAGCTTAGCGGTGAAACCGGACAGGAAGTAGTACTGAGCCTGTTCGGGGTTCAGGATAGATACCGGAGGCAATACACCGAAAGCATCAGCCGACAGGAAGATTACCTGATGAGCGTGAGGACCTTTAGATACCGGCTTAACGATGTTGTTGATGTGATAGATAGGATAAGAAACACGAGTGTTTTCAGTTGTGCTCTTATCGGCGAAGTCAATCTTGCCGTCAGCGTCAACAGTTACGTTCTCCAGCAGAGCGTCACGTTTGATGGCGTTGTAGATATCGGGTTCGCTTTCTTTATCCAGGTTGATAACCTTAGCGTAGCAACCGCCTCGTAGTTGAATACACCTTCGTCATCCCATCCGTGTTCGTCGTCACCGATCAGCAGACGTTTCGGGTCGGTAGACAAAGTAGTCTTACCTGTACCTGACAGACCGAAGAAGATAGCAGAGTCCGTACCTTCCATGTTGGTGTTGGCAGAACAGTGCATGGAAGCGATACCGCGAAGCGGGTTCTTGTAGTTCATGATAGAGAACATACCCTTCTTCATTTCACCGCCGTACCAAGTGTTCAGGATAACCTGTTCGTTGGTCTTCAAGTTGAATACAGTAGCTGTTTCAGAGTTCAGACCCAGTTCCTTGTAGTTGTCAACTTTTGCTTTGGAAGCGTTGAATGATACGAAATCAGGTTCGCCGTAGTTAGCAAGTTCCTCAGCAGTCGGGCGGATGAACATGTTAGTTACGAAGTGAGCCTGCCAAGCTACTTCCATGATGAAACGCACTTTCATGCGGGTAGCTTCGTTAGCACCGCAGAAAGTATCGACAACGAACAGACGCTTGCCGCTCAGCTGGTTTACAGCTTTAGCCTTCAGGTCGGCCCATGCTTCTTCAGAGCAGGGTTTGTTGTCGTTTTTGTATTCTTCTGAAGTCCACCATACAGAATCCTTGCTGGCTTCGTTCATTACAAAGAATTTATCTTTAGGAGAACGTCCGGTATAGATACCAGTCATTACGTTCACAGCACCCAGTTCAGTTACCTGACCTTTTTCGAAGCCTTCCAGACCCGGTTTGGTCTCTTCAGCGAACAATACATCATAAGACGGGTTGTGGATGATTTCCTTCACGTCTTTGATACCGTACTTGCTTAAATCTAAATTTGCCATTTCTTTTTAAGATTTTAAAATTGGTATTTGGTTTATAATCTCTCTTCGCATTCGTATGCTTCATTGCAAGGGGGCGAGTTTGTGGAAAAACCGCGTTGTTCAGTAAGGCCCTTGTTTTTGCGACTACAAAAGTAATACTTTATTTTTAAAGAAACATCCTATTAGAGAAATTTTTCTGTAATAGGAAATCTTTTATAGAACCGTAACAATATCTGCAAACTGAATGTTGCAAATTGAGTGGAATTCGTTTACTTTGCACTTCTGTTCTATCAATATACGGAATAACCAATACATATTTTAATCAGATAATATAATGAAAGTTATCAACTTTGCCGAGACTAACTCAGTCTTGAACCAATACATGGCGGAGATACGTGATGTGCAAGTACAGTCCGACCGTATGCGTTTCCGCCGGAACATCGAACGCATCGGCGAAATCATGGCGTACGAAATGAGTAAGGAACTCACCTATTCCGAAAAGCAGGTACAAACGCCGCTGGGAATAGCCCCTGTCAGCACTTTCGATGATGATGTGGTGATTGCCACCGTCTTCCGTGCCGGGCTTCCCTTGCATGCCGGTTTCCTGAATGTGTTCGACCGTGCGGGCAATGCTTTCGTTTCCGCTTACCGTTATTATAAGGATAAAGAGTGCCGTACGGTGGATGTGCACATCGAGTATATCGCCACTCCCGACCTTTCCGGCAAGACTCTGTTACTGGTTGACCCGATGCTTGCTACGGGCGAAAGCATGGAACTTGCCTGGAAGGCTTTCCTTACCAAGGGTACGCCTGCCAAACTGCAGATTGCCTGCGTCATTGCCAGCCGGCAGGGAGTAGAGCACTTGCAGAAACTCTTCCCCGGCGACGAGGTTTCCTTGTGGTGCGGCGCTATCGACCCGGATATGAATGAGCATTCGTATATAGTACCGGGGCTGGGCGATGCCGGAGACTTGGCATTCGGCGACAAGCTGTAATCCGCAGGGCGGTTGCGACCGTCCAATCCGAACCCCGGCACTGTTCATTGAACCATAAAGAGAGCCGTATCAACTCCGTTTGTGAGTAATGATACGGCTCTTTTATGTTTGCAAGCTACTGCATCAGGATATCCATTCCCGCTTCGCTCTCATTGTTCACTTGGCCCAGAACAGCTTTTCCGTATACGTGTCTGTGCCGGCTACATCCTTATAGTACGGATTGTAGTTCACTTCCGTGCTGGGGTATCTCCAGCGGTTCGGCACATTGGGGATAGTACCCGACACTTCCGGGAACACCAGTCCCGAAGGATAGCCTGTGCGGCGGATGTCACTCCATGCCTCGCGGCTGACAAGGAAACCGAAGTGCAGCCATTTCTGCGTGATGATGGCATCCAGTTTGTCCACGTATGCCGTACTGTTCCATCTGTCATTGGCAAAGTCTGCAATCTCTTCATCGGTAGGAGCGTCGTAACGGCGGCAATTCTCTCCCGAGCCTATCGAATCGTAATAGTAATACAGGGCGATGGATTGGCTGACAGCCGTCTTGAATTCCTTTTCCGCCTTTGCCATATCCTGTGCCACACCGTACCCCATGGCATAGGCTTCCGCTTTCAGGAAATGTATTTCGGGCGAAGCCATTATCAGCATATCGAATTTATCGTTTTCCCAGAAAAAGCCTCTTTGGGTAATCTGCGAGAAACCTTTGTTGGCGGTGTTCACTTCGTCTTGTGCCTGAGCGCTGTAATACTCCGTCAGCTCGTCTGCTACCGTGAGGTCCGTACCCAGGTAACGGTGTTCGTCCATCTGTCCGGTTTCGCGGTTGGTGATGCTCACGGGATTGTAGTTCAGCAGGATGCGGGGGTCGTCTTCGCCTTTGACGTAGACGCCGCTTAGCGGATCGCTGCTGGTCATGTCATAGTTGCCGTGGCCCAGCATACGGTCTATGATGGCGCCCGAAGCAAGACGATTCGTAACCCAGTCGCCCAATCCGTGGCCGGCGGTGAAGTTCAGCTGCCCGGACTTCTGGTTGACGATGAAGATGTTGTTTCCCTGCTCCTCTACGAGCGGATAGTCGGCGGGGTTTTCCAATATCTCCTTGATAACCGCACGTCCTTCCGCCTGCAAAGCTCCCTGCGTGGCTACACGCATGGCAAGGCGCAGGCGCAGGGAGTTTGCATAGCGTTCCCATTTCTCCATATCTCCCAGGTTGATGAAGTCCTGGGTACTGAAGTTTTTCGGTACGGCTGCCGAACGGAAACGCGGGGCGATGTCTTTCAGTTCGTCAAGGATTGTCTTATAAATATCTTCCGCCTTGTCGTAGGGAGCGTAAGAACCGTTTACGTCGTTGGTCAGCGGCAGGGTGCATGCTTTGAAGAAAGGCATGTCGCCGAAAATATCCACCGTTGCGGCAAAGAAGTCGTACAGTTGCACTTTGGCTGCCAGCATAAAGGCTTCGTCCTGTGCCTTCTGCGTATCGTTCTCTTCATTGTACAGCGATTCCATCTTGCGGTATTGCATCAGTGCCGAATACAGGTTGTCCCATTGCCCGTCTATGGCAGGCGCATATCCGGGGCTGTACATACCGCCCGAATAGCTGTAGCCGAAGGTCTGCGCGTACTTGCCCACAAACTGCGAGTCGAAGCCGAAGAAACGTCCGTACTCATATACGTCATAATCTTTCACTTTCTGGAAAACTCCCACCATGAGGTTGCTGATGGTAACCTGGTTGACCTTTGAGGGGTCTTCGTATTTGCTGTCGAAGTCGGAGTCCGTACAGCCGGAAGCTGTCATCAGCATGGCTCCCGCTATAACGAACGCTCCTATATTTATCTTTTTCATATCCATTGTCATTCACTCTAAAGTCTTATTTTTCAATTCTCTATTTCCTAAAAGCTTGCCCGCAGCGACACACCGAAATTGCGTGTTGCCGTAGTGGAGCCGCCCACTACCGCCTGGCTTGCCCAGGATGTTCCTACGGAAGATTCTGCATCGTAATTCTTCAGTGCCTTGTAGAAGTAGAACAGGTTGCGTCCGAACACTGAAACGCTCAGCCGCGTCATGCCCAGTTTGGAAATCAGCTTTTCCGGAAACTGGTAGCCGATGGTCAGCTCGCGCAGCTTCACATAGCTGTTGTCGAATACCGAGTGGCGGTACGTAAGCTGTTCGGGCTGGGTACCCCAGTTGTAGGTCTGGTTGTAATAGTAGCCGGCAGGGATGATGCGCGTGTTCTTCTCGCCGGTGGAGGCCACTACGCCCGGCAGGATAACGCCGTCGTGATAAACGGTTTCTCCGTTAGGCCCTGCACCCAGTGACGGGTCTACCTGCACGGGCACGCCGCTGGCGTTGTTGTTGCCCGGATAGTAGTAGGACAGGCCGCCGTGTTCCGTATCGCGGAATTGCAGCGACTCCGGTGTCAGACCCGATGCGGTGGAATACTGGTACATCTCGTTGATGACGTCGCCGCCTATGCGGAAGTCGATACTGAAATCCAGGAAGATGTTCTTGTAGGAGAACGAGCTGAACAGACCGCCTACGCCGTCGGGGTTGATGTTTCCTACTCTTTGCAGTTCGGTCTGGTTCATGTAAAGTCCCTTGTCCGATACGAGATACTCTCCGTTTTCGTTCATCTGGGGCACTTGCACGTAGATGTCACCCATCGGGCGTCCCTCTACGGCCTGTATCTTGGCTCCGCCACCGCCTATGTTGGATATTTCGAGGTACGGTACGCCGTCGGCGAGCTTCACGACCTTGTTGCGGTAGATGCCGTAGTTGGCCGTCAGGTCCCAGCGGAAATTCTTGGTCAGTACCGGAGTGGCGCTTACGGAGATGTCCCAGCCTTCGTTGGCCACCTCTCCCACGTTCATCAGCACGTACTTCACACCCGATGTGGAGGGTTGCGGCGTGGAGAGTATCTGGTCTTTCACGCGGTTGTTGTAGTAGGATACGTCGAAGCCCAGCCGGTTGTTGAGGAACTTGCTTTCAAAACCTATTTCGTATTCGTACTTCTTTTCGGGGCGGATATTGGCATTTCCCCACGAAGAAGGAACGTAGTTCCATGTGAAGCCGTTGTCCGAACCCTGCTCGTAGATGATGTTGGCGGCATACGTTTCCGGTGCGTTACCTACGACGCCGTAGGAGAGGCGGAGTTTGCCGTGATTCCACCATGCAGGCATGCGGAAGGCGTTCGAGAACAGGAAACTGAGGTTGGCGGAGGGGTAGAAGAAACTTTGGTCCTTCAGTGTGGACGAACGTTCCTGACGCCCGGTGAGTTCGAGGAACAGGTAGTTGTCCCAACCCAGGCTCAGCGTACCCATGTACCCCGTTTTCAGCAGTTCCATACGTTGCAGCGTGCTGCTGGCGGTGTAGCGGCTGGCGTTGAGGTCGAACCAGTTTTCCGTAACCAGACCGCCGTTGGTGGAGACGCGCATGTTGTTCATGTTTTCGTAACGTCCCGTCCAGCCCAGTGTGGCGGCAATGTCGAAACGGCGGATGTTGTAGTTGAAGTTCAGCATCACATCGCCGTACACGATGTCGTAGCGTCGGTTGATGTTCTGGAAGCTGCCGCTGGGGTCGTACAGGGAGTTGGGGCGTTCCGTCTCGTACTCCAGCGTCTGCTTGGTATCCGTGATGTCGGTAGAGAGCTGGGCGCGCAGACTCAGCCAGTTGGTTATCTGCCAGGTGGGGCGTATCATACCGATGAGGCGGTTCTCTGTCTCCTTGCTGTGGTGGTGATACATGTTCCAGAGCATATTCGATACGCCGTTCAGGTATCCCGGGTCGTATGCCCAGGATTCGTCCGGTGTCAGCGTGGCATCGCCGCCTGCGTACGTGTTGCGGTAGCCCAGGCTGGTGACGTAGCTCTGCTTCAGATAGGGGATATCCATGAAGGAGGAGAACATGTTGCTGAAACTGCCGTACAGGTTCAGCGATGTTTGCGGGCGGTCCTTTACGTCCTGTACGATGTAGTTCAGCGAGTATTCTATGTTCAGCGTCCTTGCCGGTTTGTAAGAACCCGTCAGCTTGAAGTTATGTTTGGTGAAGCTGCCCGTCAGCGAGTTGGGCGTTTCACCCATGAAGGTGTAGGAGAAGCGGTTGCTGCTGGTCTCCGTACCCTGCGAGATGGCGAGGTTGTAGGTCTGGTTCCAGCCCGTGCGGAACAGCTCTTTCCACGGATTGTCCGTAGCCGGCAGGTAGGGGCGCATCTTGCCGTCCCAGTACAGCACGTCGCTGCCGTCGTACTTCGGACCGAAAGACATGGTTGTATTATACAGACTTCTGTAGCTTTCGCCGTTCATGGTGCGCTGGTAGAAACCGCCCGTCTGTTTTCGTAATCGCTGTATTCCGTGTTGTAACGTCCCGGGCCGTATACGGTCTGTACTTTCGGCAGATAGGCGGGCAGGTTGGCGGTGACCTGCGCGGTGAAGTCCACCGTCAGTTTGCCGCTTTTGGCGCGTTTGCTGGTGATAACCACCGCGCCGTTTGCCGCTTCCGAACCATAAAGTGCCGTGGCCGAAGCGCCTTTCAGCACACTTACGCTTTCAATATCTTCGGGGTTGATGTCCACCAGACCGTTGGAACGTATCTGCCCGTCGTTGCCGAATTCGGCAAAGTCGGTACTCTTGCCCGTTCCGCCGTTGCGGATGGGCACGCCGTCCAGGATGATGAGCGGCTGGTTGTTTCCGGTGATGGACGTGAGTCCGCGTACATTGATAGACACGGCTCCGGCGGAACCACCCTGCGTCTGCGTGATGCGGATGCCCGGCGCCTTACCGTACATGGCGGATGCAAAGTTGGTTGCTCCCGCCTTCACTATCTCGTCCGATTCGATAGTGCTCACCGCGTAACCCAGCCGTTTGGTATCCTTCTTGATACCCATAGCCGTGACAACCACCTCTTTCAACTGTTGCGAGTCCTCTCTCAGCGTTACCCTCAGGTCGCCCTGCTTCCTTGCGTTTTTGCCCAAGATGTATTTTCCGCGGGTGGCATAGCCCATATAGGCTATGGACAGCGTTGCATCGGCAGGCACGGTCAGTGTAAAGTTTGCCGTCCACATCGGTAATGACACCGTTGTTGGTTCCTTTCTCTATGACGCTGCGCGATAAGCGGCTCTCCCGTCACATCCCTTACCAT
>ENA-OQDL01000654-OQDL01000654.1-human-gut-metagenome-genome-assembly--contig:-NODE-654-length-21089-cov-4.788617_pt1 | contig 21089 bp, 18 predicted proteins | sample MGYA00242782_ERZ504609 | MGnify/ENA primary metagenome ERZ504609 (study PRJEB26092, sample SAMD00036320) | human gut metagenome | host: Homo sapiens | study: EMG produced TPA metagenomics assembly of... | reverse complement strand
AGTGCCGATACGGCGAGCGAGGTGCGGCAGATGCTAAGCCAAAAGCGCAGATAATACTTTGTGTATTATCGAGCATTTTGGCAACGCAGATGCCGTGCCGCAGCCGCCGGAGCGGTGCTTAAGCCGTAAGGCGGGAATTGTGCGGTGTTGCCTTTACACAAACCCTCTCCAGGTCTCCTCGGCATCGCTCTGGAACGCGCCCAGCTCATGGCAGAGCTTGAAGGCGCCGGGGCTGGCCTCGGGGTAGTCGCGCTCGGCGCGCTTGCAGTCCAGCACGCCCTGGCCGCTGCCCTCGGCCAGCATCGTAGCCAGATTGCGGGTCGATTTGTCCATCATCGTCCGGGTGCGGATGCCCATGCTCACACTCATACGGGCGGCGGCACTCTGGCCGTGGGCCTCGGCCCCGATGGCGTCCAGCGCAGTGTGCGCAGCCTGGTTGATGCGGCGGTACTCCCGCTTCTGGCGCAGCATCTCGTCCCTGAGCTTCTGGTCATGGGTCAGGCTCATCAGCTCGTCCAGCGTGTTCTTGCCCATCTCGGTGTTCTGCACGATCTCCTGCAGCATTTTTTCATTATCACTCTGCATAACAAAATCCCCCTTGTGTATGTTTGGCGGTCAATGCCAGTATGTACACAGGGGGGATGTTTTATTCGGTTTACAGGCGCTGCTGTGCCAGAGAGAGCGTCATATCCCAGGAGGCCGTCTCGCCCCACTCGGCGGAGGCGATGGCCACGGTAAAGCTGCCGCGGCGGGACAGCGAGATGTTGAACTCCCGGCGGGAGGCATTCATTGCCTCGTGCACAGCCCGGGCCATCCGGGCGGCGGGCGTGCCGACGGTGACGATGGCAAAGAAGCCGTCATTCAGGCGGGCCAGCACAGCCTTGTCGTGGTCGGGGCCGACGACCAGCTGCAAAATGCCGGACGCCATGTTCAGGCAGCAGTCCGCGGCAGAGTTGCTCTCCTGCTCGCGCAGCTGCCAGTACTCATTCACGCGGACCATCACCACACCCACGGGCTTGCCGTCCAGCGCAGCGCGCTCGGCGCGGGGGCGGAATGCCTCATTCAGGTAGACGGAATTGTAAACGCCGGTCACATAGTCGCGGCGCAGGTCATCCTGCATCTGGCTCAGCGCGCGGGTGAAGGCATCCTCCGCGCCGTCGGCCTGCAGGTTGCGGGGCAGCGGCATCCCCAGCAGCAGCACGCAGGGCGTGTCCGCCACCGTAATGCCCTGGGCAATGACGGTGCGCAGACCGTCCGCGGCCTTTTCGATCTTCATCCCGCGGCCTGCGGCGTCCAGCGCGGGCATCGCAGCCACCTTATTCAGCGGCTGCAAAGTAGCCGGGTCCAGCAGGCCCATGCGGGGGTCTGCGAGGGTCACGCTGTCAAACAGCTGCGCCAGAGCTGTCATCTCTGTCTGCAGCTCGTCAAGGGTGTAGTCCTGTTTCATGTTGCTTCCTAACCGCCGGATTCCCCGGCATCGCACATCTCGGCTTTTGCATAATACTATTTTATTTTACCACAGTGAAAAAGATTTTCCAAGATTCCCACTGTACAAACTTTCTTCGTCAAACCGATGAAATACCGTGCGAACTTCACAAATCACTTTGCTGCGCGGAAGTAGCGCTCCGTCAGGACGCGGATTTCAGCGGCCAGCGCAGGGGTCAGCTTTTTGGCATCGGCGCGCCACTGCCAGTTGCCCTGTGCCTGGCCCGGGGTGTTCATGCGGGCGGCGGCGGGCTCCTCCAGCCAGTCGGCCATCGGGATGATCGCCAGCGCCGCGGTGCTGGCCAGCACGCCGCGCAGCATACCGCGCGCGGTGCCTTCCTGCTTCGTCAGGGCAAAGTAGTCCACGACCTGCTTGCGCTGGGCGGCGGTCAGCTCCTCGGCAAACCAGCCGGTCAGAGTGTTGTTGTCGTGGGTGCCGGGGTAGGCCACGCAGTTGCGCGGGTAGTTGTGGGGCAGGTCAACGCTGTCCTCACCGGTGAAGGCGAACTGCAGCACCTTCATGCCGGGGAAGCCGCTCTCCGCCAGCAGCTCGCGGACCGAGTCGAACATCTCGCCCAGATCCTCGGCCACGATGGGCAGGCTGCCCAGAGCGTTGTGCAGCGCGCGGAACAGCTCCATGCGGGGGCCCTGTTCCCAGCGGCCGTTGCGGGCCGTGGTCTCCCCTGCCGGGATCGCCCAGTAGGTGTCAAAGCCGCGGAAGTGGTCAATGCGCAGGATGTCATAGATGAACAGTGCATGGCGCACGCGGCTGATCCACCACGCATAGCCGGTCCTGCGGTGATACTCCCAGTCGTAGAGCGGGTTGCCCCACAGCTGGCCGTCCTCGGCAAAATAATCCGGCGGGCAGCCTGCTACGCGGCGGGGGCGGCCCTCGGCATCGGTCTCAAACAGCTCGCGGCCCGCCCATGCATCGGCGGAGTCCGCCGAGACATAGATGGGGATATCGCCCATGATGGCGACGCCCTTCTCCTTGGCGTAGGCGTGCAGGGCGCGCCACTGGCGGTCAAATTCATACTGAACAAACGCCCAGAATTCAAGCTCCTCGGCGTGCTCGGCGCGGAAAGCCGCCAGTGCCTCCGGCTCGCGGACGCGCAGGGCGCGGGGCCACTTCTGCCAGTCCACCATGCCGTTGGCCTCCTTGATGGCCATGTAGAGGCAGTAGTCGGGCAGCCAATCGCTGCTCAGGAACTGGAAGCGGTACCAGTCATTGGGGTACGGGGTCTCAAAGCCGGGCACGGGGCGCTTTTTCAGGAAGTTCGCGTATGCCTTGCGCAGCACGGCGAACCGTTTCTCGTAGAGGGTGCTGTAATCGACCTTGGCGGCATCGCTGCCCCATTTGATGTTCGCGTAGTCCTTTTGGGTCAGCAGACCATCGGCAGCCAGCAGGTCCAGATCAATGAAATAAGGGTTGCCCGCAAAGGCAGAGCAGCTCTGGTAGGGGCTGTCCGCAAAGCCGGTGGGACCTACGGGCAAAATCTGCCAGATCGTCTGACCGGCCCCGGCCAGAAAATCCACAAAATTGCGGGCGGGCTTGCCCAGGCTGCCGATGCCGTACCCGCCGGGCAGGCTGGAGATCGGCATCAGAATACCACTGCAGCGTTTAAATTCCATAGTGTTTTTCCTCTTCTCTGTATGTATCGCCTTTCGGCGTTGTGTGCGGTTTGCGTTGCGATGGCTTCACACTCGGGGGGGAAGCTGTCCGCGGTCCCGCCCGCGGACTGATGAGGGGCGAGTTACCGTGGCCGCCCGTAAGCGGGATGTTGTGGGAAAGTTGCCCCTCATCCGGCCCTGCGGGGCCACCTGCTCCCCTTCTGGCGCTACGCGCCACCTCCCCCGTACCGGGGGAGTCTGTCCCTCGGGGGAAGGCTTGGGGTCGTCTTACTCCGCCGCCCCCAGCGCGGCCAATGCACCATCCACAAAGGCGGTGCGCTCGGCCTTGGTGTGCTTTTCGCTGTCCTGCAGGGTCAGTTCGTTGGCAGTCAGGGCATCGGCGGCTGCAGTGTCCAGCGCCACGCCGGGCAGGATGCCCGTGCCGACCTGCTGCACCTGCATGGCCGTGACCGCCGTCGTGCCGGCAGCCGTGTTCCATGGCGTGACGACGCCCAGCGTCTCGGTCAGGGCGTCCTCTCCCGCGCCGTTGGAGTAGAGCCACAGCGCGGCGCTCTTGGCAGCCTTCAGGCCGTCGGCGCTCGTCCCGGCATTGATGGCAATGCTGCCCACATCGGCCAGAACGGGGTAATTCAGCAGCCCCTCGGCGTTGTAGTCCTCGGCGGTCAGGTCGCTGTCGTCCAGCTGGCACTTGAACGGTACCAGCACCAGTCCGTTGCAGGTGTCTGCGCCGTACTCGGCCAGCAGGTCGGTCAGCTTGGCGCGGCGGAAGATCCCCTCCCCGCCGTCGGCGGCCATGTTATCCCATTCCAGCGTCACGGCGCTGTAGACGCCGTTCAGCGGGCCGGTCAGCGCGTCCGCCGTGTAGGTGCCGTCGGCGGCCAGCAGCGCCGCCGTGTAGCCGGACGCGCGGTCCAGCGGCGCGGCAAAGACACCGGTGGCCGTAAGGCTGCCGGGGCGTGCGTCGGGCAGGGTGTAGTCCGTGCCGCTCAGGGTCACCGTGGCGGCCTTCGGCTCAGCCATCCAGGCGGAGAGCGTCTCGACAAAGTCGCTCCACTCCTCCCAGTTTGCGGTCTGCAGGGCCGCCGCAGCGCCGTCGCCCAGCAGGGCGTTCAGCACATCGGCGCGCGCCCAGTAGCCGTACAGGCTGCGGCCCAGCGGCAGGGCATTGGCGTTCTCGGTAATACCGGCGCGGGCGGCAGCGGCGGCCAGCAGTGTGTCGCTCGTCACATCCAGCAGACTGCCGCCCGGCGCGTGGTCGGTCAGCAGCAGGTCTGCCGACGCGGCCTCGTCGGTCAGCGTCAGCGCAACGCCCTGCGCCTCCGCGTAGGCCTGTGCCGCCGGGGCCAGCGAGGCTGAAGTGTAAACTTTCAGCGTCTGGGGCGCGGCAGCGGCGGCGGTTTCAATCGTAGCGGTGTTCTCGGCGGGCAGCGCTGCAGCACAGCCTGCCAGCAGCAGCGCGGGCAGAGCCAGCGCCGCAGATTTGATTTTTTGCATGAAGCAGTTTTCCCTCGCAAATGGTTGTAAAAATTCAGTCTATCCTTTATTATATAGGATAAGATGGTTTTTTTCTACACCTGTTTTATGTTATAATAAGAAAAATCGCAAAAATTTAAGGGAGCGTTTCTTTCTGTGACAGAAAAATTATACGAAGTAGATTCCTATGTGCAAAATTTCACCGCGCAGGTCGTAAGCTGCACCCCCGTGCCCGGCGGCTTTGCGGTGGTGCTGGACCGCACGGCCTTCTTCCCCGAGGGCGGCGGCCAGCCCTGTGACACCGGGCGGCTTGGCGGCGCACGGGTGCTGGCCGTGCATACCGACGGCGAGACCATCACCCACACGACGGACGCACCGCTGACCGCGGGCGAGACCGTGGACGGCTGCCTTGACTGGCCCGCGCGGCTGGACGCTATGCAGCAGCACACCGGCGAGCATATCCTGAGCGGCGCACTGCACCGGCTGTTCGGGGCCGAGAACGTGGGGTTCCACATCGGCAGCCCGTATGTGCGGATGGACACAAGCATCCCGCTGACGCAGGAACAGCTGGCACAGGCCGAGGCCGAGGCCAACGCCGCCGTGCGCGCGGATACGCCCGTACACTGCTGGGTGCCTGACCCGGAGACGCTGGCCCGCACCGACTACCGCAGCAAAAAGGAGCTGACCGGCGACGTGCGGCTGGTCGAGGCCGGCGGCGACTGCTGCGCCTGCTGCGGCACCCACCTGACCCGCACCGGCGAGGTCGGGCTGATCAAAATCATCTCCTTTGCCCACTACAAGAGCGGGATGCGGCTAGCCGTGGCCTGCGGGCAGCGCGCTTACGACGCGGTAGCGGGCATCTGGGCCGACACCGAGGCCGCCGGGCGGCTGCTGTCCAGCCCTGTCGGCTCGCTGACGCCCGCTCTGGAACGGCTGCAAAACGGTGAGGCCGCCTTAAAGGCCCGGCTGGCCGCGCTGCAAAACACGCTGGCTGCCGCCTGCGCGGAGGCTGCTGCGCCCGGCGCCCCTGCCGTCTTATGGGTGGACGGTGCCGACGGCGACGGCCTGCGCCGCGTGGCGATGGCAATCACCGCCAAAACAAACGCCCCCTGCTGCACGCTGGGCCCGGGCGGGCAGGGCCTTGCCTACGCGCTGGCCGCTGCCCCCGGCGGCGATGTGCGGGAAACCTGCAAGGCGCTGAACGCCGCCTATCAGGGCCGCGGCGGCGGCAAGCCCGGCTTCTGTCAGGGGAGTTTGGCGGAAGGCAGTTTTGAACAAGTCAAGGCGTTTTTGTTGAAAAGTCTTCTCCTTCGGGAGAAGGCTGGCCGAGGCCCCGACCGAGGCCGGATGGGGCAGAGCTTTCGAGACTGCCCGGCAGCGGGCAGTACGGCAGACTCTCCCCTCATCAGTCCGCTTCGCGGACAGCTTCTCCCCCAAGGGAGAAGCCCTTAGGCAACACCGCACAATTCCCGCCTGACGGCTTAAGCGCCGCTCCGGCGGATCTCCGCGCCAAGAGCCGCCGCAAGCGGCGGTTGCGCTCCGAAGCGCCTCGCTGCGGCTCGGTGTGCGGCACGGCATCTGCGTTGCCAAAATGCTCGATAAGACATCCAGTATTATCTGCGCTTTTGGCTTAGCAGCTGCCGCACCTCGCTCGCCGTATCGGCACTTAGAATTATGCGGTATTGCCCTTACTCTACAACCACACAAGGAGACCTCATTATGCGCATGCGTTTTAAACCCTACGCACGGCCGGAGCTGCTGGCCTGCGATTTCCATGTCCATGAGCCGCTGACCCACGGCGGCCACTGGCATGAGCTTTACGCCCGGCCCGACCAGCCGTGGCATCTTGAGCTTGGCTGCGGCAAGGGCGGCTTTCTGGCCCAGATCGCCCCGGCCCACCCGGACATCAACTATTTAGGCATCGACATCACCGACAAGGTGCTGATTTTGGCCAAGCGCAAGGTCGAGGCCGCCTACGCCGCGCGCGGGATCCCCGCCGACAACGTGAAAATTGCCAGCCTTGACATTGAGCGCCTCGGCAATGCCTTCACGCCGGAGGACCGTGTTTCGCGCATCTACATCAATTTCTGCAACCCGTGGAGCAAAAATGCGGGCAGCAACAAGCACCGCCTGACCCACCCGCGCCAGCTTTTGCAGTACCGCCAACTGATGGACGAGGGTGCGGAGATCTGGTTCAAGACCGACGACGACGACCTGTTCCGCGACAGCCTTTCCTACTTCCCCGCCGCCGGGTTTGAGATCGCCTGGCAGACCTTCGACCTGCACAAAAACGAGCCGGACTGGAACCTGCGCACCGAGCACGAGGGCATGTTCAGCGAGCAGGGCATCCCCATCAAGGCGCTGATCGCCCGCAAGGGACCCGACAGCACCGTGACCTGGGTGGAGCCGAAGGCGCTGGCCAAACAGCAGGAGGCGGAAGATGAATCTGACTGAGCTCGCCGTCAAGACAGTGTATTGGTTCTTCCTGTATGGCTTCATCGGCTGGGGCGTCGAGGTCGTCTATGCCGCCATCAAGACGCACAAGCTCGTCAACCGCGGGTTCCTCTGCGGGCCGATCTGCCCGATCTACGGCTTTGGCATGGTGGGGCTGATCTACAGCGTCAGCCTGATCCCGATGCCGGACAGCGGCAGCATGAGCGCGGTTGCCATCTTTTTCATCGGTATGATCCTGACCACCGCCATCGAGCTGGTCGGCGGCTGGGCACTGTTCAAAATCTACCACATCCGCTGGTGGGACTACTCCAACATGAAGTTCAACCTCGGCGGGTACATCTGCCCGCAGTTCTCGCTGCTGTGGGGTCTGGGCAGCGTGCTGATGATCAAGGTCGTCCACCCGCTCTTAGCCCGCGGCTCCAGCCCGATGCCGTTCAACATCATGCTGATCGTGGACGTTGTGCTGTTGGTTTTGTTTGTTGTGGACGTTGCGGCCTCCACCGCTGCGGCCATTGGCCTGAACAAGTACCTGCGCGAAATTGACGAGCTGCGCGCCAAGCTGCGCGTGACCAGCGACAAGCTGACCACCGTGCTGGGCACCGGCGCCATGACCGCCGACACGATTCTGGACGAGCAGAAGCTGCAGCTGGCCCTGGCCAAGCTGGAGGGCCGCGAGAACGCCGACGTGCTGCGCGCCGAGCTGACGATCCGTGCGGCTGCCCTGCGCGAGAAACTGACCTCCGCCGAGCACGACCACCTTGGTACCCGCCGTCTGCTGCGCGCCTTCCCTGACATGAAGAGCCTGAACTACGCGGACACGCTGGCCGCGACCCGCGCCGCCATGCTCCGCCTGCGGGAGCTGGCTGCTGCCGCGAAGGACGCCGCCAGAGAGACCGCTGCCAACGCGAAGGAGAAAATCAAGAAGGCATAGGCAACACCGCATAATATTTTATCAACAAAGCCGCCCGGGTTTGTGGAAAACCCGGGCGGCTGTTTTGTATGTATGCAGGGGCCGGGCATACCCGGCTCTGCCGTGCAAGGCTAACGGGCGCTTGCAGGAAGGCCGCGGGCCGCATATATGCGGCCCCTGCCCTCTGCCCCTCACGCCTTCTTCTTATCAAATGCGATCTGCAGCACCAGCCAGGCCGCGACAAGGCAGACCACCGAGATCAGCCCCAGCATCTGCCAGGAGTGGGTCAGGTTTTCCACCGTGGCGTCGTACATCGGGCCGTCCAGACCTGCCTGCAGCCAGGCCATACGGCTGTTCAGGTCGGTGGATGCGCCCAGCGCGCCCATACCCCAGCGGCAGACGATGATGTTGGAGATCGTCGCCGCCGCGCCCGTCACGGTGAACATGATGTTGCTGAAAACGACCTGCCCGATCATAAGCACCAGCACGGCCAGTATCGCGCTCTCGCCGCTGGTGAACAGCGCCGAGATCAGCAGGCCGATGCAGCTGGACGAGAACATCGTCAGCAAAACCGTGATAAAGATTTCCATATCCGTTTCCAGCAGCAGGTGGTTCTGCGGCACATGCACGATGGAAACAAAGCCGAAGGCCAGGATAGCCGCCTGCAAAACCTCGACCAGCAGCAGCACCGCCGCCTTGCTCAGCACGACTGCGGGCAGGCTGACGCCGACGGATGCCTCGCGCAGGATGATCTCGCGCTCCCTGCAGATCTCGCGGTAGGAGTTCAGCGTGCCCATAAACGTCGCCATAGCGGCTAAAATAAAGAGCGCCGTACGGCTGCCGATGTTGACAAGGTTCGAGGTAAAGCAGTTCGGGTCCGCCGTCAGCTTGACGACCAGCACCATGAACGGCGACTGCAGCGTCAGGCTGGCCAGCAGCAGCTTATCGTTCCAGATCAGCTGTAAATTGCGTTCAACCAGAACCACGAACTGGCGCAGGAATTTCAAAAATTTTTACTGGCTGCATCGCTTGTCTGCCTCCTGCGCTGCCTCCGGGCAGACCGCCAGCAGGCGGTTGAACTCGGGGGTCGTAAAGTATTTTTCACGGTAGTGCTCGATCTGCGCGGGGTCGCGCAGCTTTTCAAAAATGTCGCTCGTCATCTCAACGTCAAAGTACTCGTTCAGCTTTTCGGGCGTACCGTAGTAGCACAGCACGCCGCCGACGCCCAAAAACGCGATTTTGTCGCAGAGGTTGATGTTGGACATATTGTGGGTGACCATCAGCACCGTGCAGTTCTGGTGGCTCAGACGGCGGCACAGCTCCATCATGCTGCGGTCCAAATCGGGCGAAAGGCCGCTCGTCGGCTCGTCCAGGATCAGCAAACGCGGGTTCGCCAGCAGCTCCATGGCGATGGAAACACGCTTTTTCTGACCGCCGGACAGCTTGGAGATAAACGTCTTTTTCACGCCCCTGCAGATCGACAGCCTCAATGGCGTGGGCCACGGCGGCGGCGATCTCGGCGCGGGTCGCATCGTGGGCAATGCGCAGCTTGGCCGTGTAGGTCAGGCTCTGCTCCACGGTCAGGTTGTCGTGCATGATGTCCTTCTGCGGCACGTAACCGAGCGCGGCCTCAAAGGCGTTGCGGTTGGAGCGGGTGTCCAGCCCGTCAAACTTCACACTGCCCGCCGTGCAGGGGGCCGTGCCCGTGATGCAGGTCAGCAGGCTCGATTTACCCGTGCCGGAGCCGCCCACCAGCACGACAAAGCTGTTGGGCTCGACCTGCAGGCTTGCGCCGTCCACGATGTTCAGCGGCTTGCCGGTGTTGGCATTTTTAACCGTTTTGTATACATTTACAAGCTGTATGCTTATGCCGCTCTGGTGGGCATGATAGTGGAGCATCCCGCCCGTGAAGGCAAAAACCTGCGCAGGCACGTTGATGACCGCGCCGTTGCGCAGCACCGTGCGGGTCACGCGGACGCCGTCCACATAGGTGCCGTTCGTCGAGCCGAGGTCATGCAGCTCGTAGTGGCCGTCCTTGTACAAAATCTCGCAGTGATGGCGGGAGACGCGGTCATTGACGAGTTTGATGTCGCAGTCGTCGCCGCGCCCGATGAGTACGCGGCGCTTGCGGCGGATGTCTGTCTCGCGCAGGACGGCGTCGGTGGTCTGCTCCATTTTTCGGGGCCATGCCGTCGCCCTGCACGCTGGTGATTTCCTCGACGCGGAAGGTGATCTCCTGCGTGTCCGCGTCGCCGTCGGTGTTCAGGCCGACGACGTCGCCGCTCTGCAAAATACTCGTCTCGCCGGGCTCAAGATAGCGGTTGTTGTACCAGGTGCGGTAGTCGCTGCCGCCGTCGGTGACGCCCCACTGACCGTTCGCAAAGCTGACGGTGAACTGGTGGTCGCCGACGTTGTTGCGGCGCAGCACGTACTCGCACTGGGCGCTGCGCCCAAAGCGGTAGCTGCCCGCGGGCAGCGTGATGCGCTGCTTATTGCGCAGCTCGGTGATCAAAATTACGATCTCACTCGTCATGGCGCGCCCCCTTACCAGTGGAACTCCGCGCCGCAGAACGGCACAAATTTCATCGCTGCACCGCCCATGCGCAGCGTCTCGCCGCCGGTGAGCGGCTGGGGCGTGAGCACCGCGTCCCCGCCCAGATAGCACAGCTCCTGCGACGAGCCGGGCAGCAGGGTGAAGGCAGACTTTTCCTCATCGTAGACCAGCACCGCCCGGCGGGCGCTCAGCGGGGCGTCGGCGCTCAGGGTCACAGGCGTGCCGTCGGCATCCAGTCCCAGGAAGCTGCGGCCCACACCCAGACGCAGATCGCGCCCCTTCGCCGGGCCGTCCAGCACAACGAGCCACCCCGTAACCGGCCCTGCCGGGGCCGCTGTCTCCATCGCAGCGGGCTGCTCGGCCTCGCCCGTGCGGACGATGGAACGATCCCTGAGCAGGTCGGTGTTGCAGTAGGGGCATTCCGGGTATTTGTCACTGTCGTAGAAGTGACCGTTTTCGCATTTTGTCAGTTTCATGGTAAAGTGGCTCCTTTGGGAGGGGTGAACGGGTGGTTGGTGTGAGGCGGCACGTTGGCGGCAGTCGGTCGGGAGGCTGCGGAGAGGTCAAGACCCCTCCCTACGGAATGAACCATAAAAGGGATGTGGCGGTAAGTGTCGGGCCGGGCATGCCCGGCCCCTACGGACTGCTGTTTCCGGCAGCGGGGGTTCGGGGGAACTCCCGAATTTCAAATCGGAGGAAGGCTCGGCGGCGTTAAGAACGGACAGTAATACTGCGTCCGTTTAGCCGCCGAGACTTCCGACCTCCTCTTTGGGGTTCTTAGGGGCGTGCAGCCCCTAAGTCGCGGGTCCGCTGCGTCGAAACAGCGGCAGTTTTCTTTGGTTCTTTCTTTTGCTGCCAAAAGAAAGAACAACCTTCCGGGAGACTGCCGTTAATCTCACAGCACCAGCCTGACCGTAGTCTTGCCGATCCGCAGCGTATCATTGTTCTGCAAACGGTGCTCGCCGTCGATGCGCTCACCGTTGACGTAGACCTTGGCCCGGTCAGAGAGCGGCTGCACGAGCAGCGCGTCCCCCTGTGCGGCCAACACACAATGCTGCGGGGAGACCTTGCGGTCCGGCAGACAGAGGTCACACTGCGCGGCGTCGCTGCCGATAATCAAGCTGCTTTCCACCATGCCGGCCCAGCGGCTCTCGGCAATCGAGGAGCGCTGGCTCCAGAACAGCGTGACCCAGCGGCGGGGCAAGGCGTTCGGTTCCCCCGCACCGGCCAGCAGATGCTCGGCCTCGGCCTCCTGCTCGGCGGCGCGGTCCCGGCGTCGCACGCCCCACCAGCTGCCCAGCAGCACCAGCAGCAGCACCGCCGCAATCAGCAGCGGCCCCCGGAACCGGGCAAAATAAAAGGCTCTGTCCCGCGGCCAGACGACTACCTTGAACGTGGCCGTGTCGCGGCTGCTGCTGACGTTGGCCGCGCTCATCTTGCCGGACACCCGGTTCAGCGCTACCGTGTAGTCGCCTTTGTAGAGCGGCTCGATTTCCAGATCCGCCGTGCGGGCATCCTCGCTGATCGTCACGGATTTGACCTGCACGCGCCAGTTCCATATATCTTTGCTCCGCACCTCATAAAGCTGCGGTTTGTTCGCGTTCTCGTTGATGGGCTGGTTGAAGGTCAGGCGCAGCTTGTCGCGGCGCAGCGTTTCGACCTTCGTCACCTGGGGCTTGGCCAGACGGTAGCCCATGTAGACGGTCTGGCTGCTCCTGATGGCGCTGCCCAGCTGCGGCATGGCCAGCGTCAGTGTCTCAAGGCGCTCACCGTAGAGGCCTTCGGGCACCTCGGTCTTGATTTCCAGCGCTGTGGCGAAGTATTCCTGCTTTTTCTTCAGCTCGTCGCCCAGTGTCGAGGCTTCGCACAAAACCAGCCTGCCGTCGGCAGCGCTTTCCAGCGTCTCAAACACGCCCGGCCTGTCGGTCATCAGGTAGATGTACGCCGCCATACCGATCTGGTCGCCCACGTCGCTGGCCAGCGTTGCAAACAGGGCCATATTCGTCAGCACCTGCCCGGCGTCGGTCACGATCATGGCCGCCTTGCGGGGGGCCAGCGCCTGATAGTCGCTTTGCAGCTCACTGTAGACCGCCGAAATCAGCCGGGCCGTGTCCATGCTGCCCTCGACCTGCTTGATGCTGCCCAGCGTCTTGTACATCAGGTTCTTGTCCGACGTTGCCGGCAGCACGCACTCGGTACTGCCAGCCGTCGTGTACAGCATCAGCTGGTCATCGTCGCCCATCGCGTTGATGAGCTTGCGCACCCCGCCAAGCATCGTATAAAACTCCGATGGTGCGATGCTTTTGCTGTTGTCCAGCGCCAGAATGTAGCAGATCGGGTCGCTGGCCGCCGCCACAGAGCGGACCTCCAGCCTGCGGTCCCCGAGCGTCAGTTCCGGGCCTGCCGCCTGCACCTTGATGGGTGAGTAGGAGTTGCCGTCCCCGTCCAATGCGTAAAAGTAGACGTCCAGCTCCGGCACATTGACATAGACCTGCTCCATCTTGAAGCTGCCCGCGCCCGATATGCCGACGGTGGTTTCCGCCGCCGCGCCGAACGCGCCCAGCGCTGCCAGCAGCAGCACCAGCAGCGCGCAGAGCCGGAGTTTATGCTGTCTCATGGGGTCCTCCCCTCGTGTGGTCAATCACCGATTTTTCTGTGCAGGGCGCGCAGCGCCATGATGGCCTTGCGGCGGCGCTTCGTTTGGGCCTTTGCGGTTTTTTGCGGGGCGGGGCCGCCGGGGCCGTCGGGCGGGTCATCGGCGCGGGGACCACACTGCCGCTCTCCTCGTCGTCCTCATCGGCCAGCGTGATGCTGGGCATCAGGGGGCGGTGCGGGGTGGGCGGGGGCGGCGTGCCCTCGTCCAGAATCGGCTCTCCCTGCTGGCGCAGGATCGGGTAGGAGAAGATCGCGCCGGGAATCTCCACTTCCTCATGGGCGTCGCCGGGCTGGGGGTTTGGGGTGGTGTCAAAATAATCCGGCGACGGCGTGACGACCGTGTTCGTCCGCGGCTCCTCGTCGTCCAGGCCGGGCGCTACAACGCGGTTCGCGTCCGGGGCGGGCGGCTCCTCCGCGGGGGCTTCCTCGCTGCCGCGCAGCGCAGATGCCGCTGCATCGACCTTGTTGGCCGACAGATCCAGCCGCGGTTCGGCATCCGCCTCGGCCAGCTCCTCCTTATGGGGGACCAGCGGGGCGTTCTGGCTGGCGTACTCCTGCGTTTTTTGCAGTTCTTCGATCATTTTTGCCCAGATAGTCCATCATCTCGCCGCGGGTCTTTTCCATCTCCGAGATGCGGCTCTTTAGATCCTGCAGCCGCAGACGGTGGGCGTTCTGGATCTCGCGCGTTTCGTCGGTGGCGGACTGCACCATCTTGCGGGCCTGGGCAATGGCCTGTTCACGCGCAAGCTGGTCGATGGCTTCGGCCTTGAGGTTCGTGTCCTTCAAAATCTGGTCCGCATCGTCCCGGGCCTGCTGGCGGATGCGCGCAGCCTCGGCCTCAGCGTCGGCAATGACCTTATCACGGTCCGCGATGACCTGCTGGCGGGCCTGGTCATGGGCGCGGCCCTTGACGCGCAGCGCGGAGTTTGCCTCCTCGCAGCGCTCGGTCAGCTCCTTATTTTCCCGCGTCAGGTCGCTGTTTTTCAGGCGCAGCATATCGACCTGGTTCGTCAGCGAATGGCTGCGCTCCTTCACGGTGGAGAACTGCGTTTCGAGATTGGCGCGGTAGCTTTGCAGCTTATCCACCTGCCCGGCCAGCGTGGCGTTCTGGGTCGAGAGGGTCTGGTTCTGCATGACCAGTCCCTGGGCGTGGCGGCGCAGGGCGTCGTTCTCCTGCCGGAGCGTGCGCAGCTCCGACGTCATGGCGGTCAGATGCTGCTCATAATCGGCGCAGAGATCCTCCATGGCCTGATGCACGTCCTCCGGCTCATAGCCGCCAAAGCGCGCCTTGCGCATGCCGCTCTGCTCTATGTAATTGTCGATGTCGATTTTGGGCATTGGTAACTACTCCCAACTAAAATTTACATATACTCCATTTTATTATAGAGCAAGATGTGACGTAAAGCAAGGGAAAAGGCAAAAAAGGCGCTGTTTTGCCGCACACAAAAAAACCGCCCGCTCCACGGCGGAGCGGGCGGCGAAAAGCCTAATGATTCAGTTCAAATCAAGCGTTGACCTGGGAAGCAGCAACAGCGCAGGCGACGGTCATACCGACCATCGGGTTGTTGCCGGCACCGATCAGACCCATCATCTCGACGTGAGCCGGGACGGAGGAGGAGCCAGCGAACTGGGCATCACCGTGCATACGGCCCATGGAGTCGGTCAGGCCGTAGGAGGCAGGGCCGGCAGCAACGTTGTCGGGATGCAGGGTACGGCCCGTGCCGCCGCCGGAAGCGACGGAGAAGTACTTCTTGCCGTTCTCGATAGCCCACTTCTTGTAGGTACCGGCGACCAGATGCTGGAAGCGGGTGGGGTTGGTGGAGTTACCGGTGATGGAAACCTCAACGCCCTCAGCCTTCATGATGGCAACGCCCTCCAGAACGTCGTTGGCGCCGTAGCACTTGACAGCAGCGCGCTCGCCGTCGGAGTAGGGGATGGTCTCGACGACCTTGAGCTCGCCGGTGGCGAAGTCATAGTCGGTCTTGACGTAGGTGAAGCCGTTGATACGGCTGATGATCTGGGCAGCGTCCTTGCCCAGGCCGTTCAGGATGACGCGCAGGGGCTCCTTGCGGACCTTGTTGGCGGTACGGGCAATGCCGATAGCGCCCTCAGCGGCGGCGAAGGACTCGTGGCCGGCCAGGAAGGCGAAGCAATGGGTGTCCTCATGCAGCAGCATGGCACCCAGGTTGCCGTGGCCCAGACCGACCTTGCGCTGCTCAGCGACAGAGCCGGGGATGGTGAAGGCCTCGAGGCCCTCGCCGATGGCAGCTGCACAGTCGGCAGCGCTCTTCAGGCCGCGCTTAACGGCAATGGCGGTGCCCAGGGTGTATGCCCAGACAGCATTGTCGAAGCAGATGGGCTGGATGCCGCGGATGATCTTATCGCAGTCGATGCCCTTGGCCAGCAGCATCTCGTTGCAGGCGTCGAGGCTCTCAAGGCCGTTGGCCTTCAGGCAGGCCTCGATCTTGGGCATACGGCGATTCTGGGATTCAAAAGTTGCCATAATCTATGTTCCTCCCTCTCTTATTCTTCACGCGGGTCGATGTACTTGACAGCGCCCTGCTCGGCAGAGAAGCGGCCGTAGGTGCCGATGTTCTTCTCGTAGGCTTCCTTCGGGTCCTTGCCGTGACGGATGTCCTCCATCATCTTGCCCAGACGGACGAACTGATAGCCGATGACCTGGTTGTCCTTGTCCAGAGCGGTCTTGAGGATGTAGCCCTCGGTCAGCTCCAGATAGCGGACGCCCTTGGCCTTGGTGGAGAAAATGGTACCGGTCATGGAACGCAGGCCCTTGCCCAGGTCGTCCAGACCAGCGCCGACAGGCAGGCCGTTCTCGGAGAAGGCGGTCTGGCTGCGGCCGTAGACGATCTGCAGGAACAGCTCACGCATAGCAACGTTGATAGCGTCGCAGACGAGGTCGGTGTTCAGAGCCTCCAGAATGGTCTTGCCGGGCAGGATCTCGCCTGCCATAGCGGCAGAGTGGGTCATGCCGGAGCAGCCGATGGTCTCAACGAGGGCCTCCTCGATGATGCCGTTCTTGATGTTCAGGCTCAGCTTGCAAGTACCCTGCTGGGGAGCACACCAGCCCACACCATGGGTGTAGCCGCTGATATCCTCAATTTTATACGCCTTGACCCACTGGCCCTCTTCGGGGATGGGCGCGGGACCGTGCTTGGGTCCTTTTGTGATCGGGCACATTGCGTTGACCTGTGCGGAGTATTCGATCATAATTTTCTCTCCTTTGCATATTGTTAGGCTTTTCACAGCTATCTTTATTATAAAGGGTCGAATCCTGTTTTTCAAGATGTTAGTTTATGCTAACCTTTTGTTTTTTCGCATTTTGTGCTCCCGGGCGGCATAGCGGGCGGCGAAACCGCATGGCGCAGTTGGGAGAGAGGCGTACGGAGTGTAGGGGCCGATGCTCGCATCGGCCCGCGGCATACGGGAATGTGCCGGGTCGTGATAAAGCGGCAAAAGCCCCTCCGGCCTCGCCACACAAAAAAGCGCCGCCCTTTTCCCCAAGAGCGGCACTTCCCTATTCAAAACCGTTCAGTACAAAAACCCAAAAATCACCCGCGACGCTGCGCCGCAAACTGCCATCATCACAACAGCGGCAAGAATGGGCGGCAGCCATTGCCGGGCCAGACCGTGGTGATCCGCCGGGCCTTCGGGCTTCGCCTTTTTGCCATGCTTTGCCGGGGCCTTTTCTGCCGCGGTATCCCCTTGTTCCGGCAGGCAGAACACCTGCAAAAGCGCGAAAAGCAGCATAATTTCCGGGAAGATCATCGACACGCGAATCGAAATGACCGCATGGGCCAGGTAGCTGACCAGCGCCAGCGTGACGGGCGCTACGCCGGGGCGCAGCCAGTTCTGCGCGGCCCTGCGCAGGTGCGCAATGACAAACCACAGCCACGCCGCCAGCCCGGCAGCGCCGGTGGTCAGCAGCAGCTCCAGATATTCGTTGTGGGCGGCATAGAACGTTTTCATCCGGTCCGTGATGCCCGCGCCCGCCCAATCGGCCACCGCCGTGTGCATCATGCCGGGGCCGACGCCCAGCAGCTTGCGCCAAACGGGCTGCGCCAGCCAGCTTTCCACCGTGATGCGCCAGGCCGTGCCGCGGTAGGTGCCCCAATTGTCGTTGAAGATCAGCACATCGTCCAGGCGGCCCAGACTCGGGAAGCCCGGCACACAATTGGCCAGCAGCGTCAGCAGCGCCGCACCGGCGACGATGCCCCCCGCCAGCACGCGGCCCGGCCTGTACAGCGGCAGCTCCCGCCCGCGCAGGCCAAAATACAGCGCGGCCCAGACCACAAGGCAGACCACAAACCCGCGCTGCGCCACATGGCCCAGCGCCGCCAGCATCGGCTTGCCGCCCTGGGTGTAGACGTGGGTGCGCATATACTGCATCCATCCGGCGTGGAAGAAAAAGAACGTCCCGATGACCGCCAGCCGCCGCAGCGTGCGGGTCGTAAAATTTTTCTGGCAGATCAGCACGAGCGCCGCCACGCCGACGCCGAGCATCAGCCCCTCGGCATCCACCACAGCCAGCGCCAGCCCGCCGAAAAATGCCGGAATACCGTAAAATACTGTGTGCCGCGGCCCGCGCGCGACGAGGAACGCATAGAACACAAGCGGCAGTGCAAACGCCATGAACCCGGAGCAGAAGTTTTTCTGTCCCAGCGTCGAGAAAAACTGCGCACGCTCGACAACTGCCGTGTCCGCATACGTGCCGATGAGGTCGATATTAAAGATGTTGAGCACATACAGCACCGTGACCAGCGCCGTCGTGACGCCGACACAGAACGTCAGCCCGTTCAGAATTTTCTGCGGCGCAAACGCGCGGACAGCCAGATACCCCGCCGCCGTGAACAGCACCATCATACAGCCGCCGTAGTAGCCGCCAAGCCCCCAGAACGAGGCCCCCGGCGAGAGGGAGAGCACGGTGGACACCACGCCCGACGCTGTGACCGCGCCCAGCGCCCAAAGTGCGGGGTCGGCTTTCCACGGCAGACGGGCCGGATCCGGCCTTGCGCCGACACAGGCCAGCGCGCCGAGCCAGAGCGCGAACGCCCAGCTTAGGGTGCAGATGCCGGTGAATTTGACAACGCCGAGGTTGGAGAATTTATCGATATACAGCGGGAACACGCAGAGCGCAGCCAGCAGAAACGCCGTGGCCGAGCGCGCGGCCAGCTTGCGCAGTTGTTGGGATTGGGTCATAGAAAGCCTCTTGAAATACATACTTTGTTATCGGAGCCGCTATGTAGGGGCCGCACATGTGCGGCCCGCCGCCTAACGGAAAACGCCCATCTGCAGGAAGGCCGCGGGCCGGGCATGCCCGGCCCCTACATGTCTCCCGGCAACACCATATTTTACCCCGTGCCACGCAAAATTTCAACCATTCTCCACAGGTTTTACAAGACTGACACAAATCAGCCCCGCTGCGGCACAGATCCCGGCCAGCCAGTGCCGGGCAGCCAGGGGCAGGGCCTGCGCACCGATATAGCTCAAAATGCTGCCGCCGCTCATGCCCAAAGCAATAAAACCGTAGTTCACCCCGGCGTGGGGCAGGCCGAACAGGTCGGTGTTGAAGGACGGCTGTACCGCCGCGCCGCCCGAGTAGAAAAACGTGAGCACCGCGTAGGCCGCCAGCACCCACCACTGCCCCGCAAACGCAAACCACGCACTGCCCGCGGCCAGGCCGAGATACACCGCGTACAGCACCGGCTTGCGGCCCAGCCTGTCACTGACAGCAGGCAGCAGCATCCGCCCCGCCGCGCTGGCCGCCGACCCCAGCACGATGCTGTACGGCGCGGCGGACTCCGGCAGACCGCGCTCGGCTGCGATTTTGAAAATTTCCGGGCTGAACAGCAGCACCGCCGGGGCCGACAGCGCCACCGCCGCCGCGCACAGCTTATACTGCGGCGTGCGGAGCATCTGTTTGTAATCAAGTCCCGGCTGCGGCGGGCCGCTCTGCGCTTTGGGCGGCGGGTCCTGCAAAATCAGCGCCCCCGCGCCGCAGACGACGAGCATGACCGCCCCTAACGCGGCAAAGCAGACCCGGATGCCCCACGCCCCGCCGACACCTCTGACGAACACCGTAAAAAACGCGCCGGACAGCCCCATGGCGACGCCCGCCACGCCGGTGGCCCAGCCCTTTTTGTCCTGATACCACTTCTGCGCACACGCCAGCACCGCCGGGGCTAAAAACGCGCTGCCCAGCCCCGCGGGCACGCTGTAGACGACGAGAAACAGCGCGGCGTTCGCGGGCGGCACGAGCGCCGCCGCAAAGAACCCGCCCGCCAGCAGCGCCGTGCCCCACAGCCCGGCCAACCGCGGGCCGCGGGCGTCCTGCAAAAGTCCGCCCACTGCGCAGCCGACACCGTAGGCCGCAACAAGCACCGCGAACGCCAGCATGGCCTGCCCGCGGGAAAACCCGTACCCCTGCATGACAGGCTGCTGGAACACGCCCCACGCCGCCGGGATGCCGGTGAGCAGCTGCGCCGCCGCCCCTGCCGCCAGAATATACGGCCCGCGATTTTGTTTTGGCACAGGTATCCCCTCCCCTTTTCGGGTTAGTATGCCCGGTTTGGATTGACAAAATGCAGCGCAAAAGGTATCATTATAAAGTATATAAAAGCAAAGAGCCTTCCCCTCAGGAGAAGCCATTATACAGTATAAGGAGAATACCATGAAAACTCAGCCTTTAAAAGGTATGCGCGATCTGCTCCCGCGGGAGCAGGCGCTGCGTGACTATATCCAGGGCCAGATTTTGGCCACCTACCGCGCCGCCGGTTTCCAGCGCATCTCCACCCCCATTCTGGAGGACATGGAGAATCTGGACAAGAGCGACGGCGGCGACAACCTGAACCTGATCTTCAAGGTCCTCAAGCGTGGCGACAAGCTCGAGCATGCGCTGGCAAGCGGCGACGAGAAGCAGCTGTCCGACATGGGTCTGCGCTATGACCTGAACCCTGCCGCTGTCCCGCTACTACGCGGCCAACCGCAACGAGCTGCCCAGCCCGTTCAAGGTCATCCAGACGGACCGCGTCTACCGCGCCGAGCGCCCGCAGAAGGGCCGTCTGCGCGAGTTCGTCCAGTGCGACATCGACATTCTGGGCGACTCCTCCCCCAACGCCGAGGTCGAGCTGATCGACGTGACCGCCCGCGCCCTGCTGAAGATCGGCTTCACCGGCTTCACTGTCAACATCAATGACCGCCGCATCCTGCGCGCGATGCTCGAGAAGATGGGCTTTGCCGCTGACCAGCTGGACTCCGTCTGCATCAGCTTTGACAAGATGGACAAGATCGGTGCGGACGGCGTTAAGGCCGAGCTGACCGAGAAGGGCTTTGCTGCCTCGGCCGTGCAGGCGCTGGATGATTTCCTGCGCGCCGGTGATTTCAGTCTGGACGCTGTGGCCGCCCGTGTCGATGACGAGGCACTGACCGCCGACCTGCGGTATGTCATTGCCGCCAGTGAGCGTGTGGCCGGCGGCCGTTACGCCATCGCCTACGCCCCCAGCCTCGTGCGCGGGCAGGGCTACTACACCGGCATGGTGTTTGAGGTCACCTGCCCGCAGTTCAGCGGTGCTGTGGCCGGCGGCGGCCGCTACGACAACATGGTCGGCAAGTTCATCGGCCAGCAGGTCCCGGCAGTGGGCTTCTCCATCGGTTTTGAGCGCGTCTGCGGCATTCTGCTGGAGCAGGGCTACCAGATCCCCGGCGCAAAGCCGAAGATGGCGCTGCTCTACCTCAAGGGACGCCGACTTTGCCGCCGTGCTGGCCAAGGCAGAGCAGCTGCGCGCCGACTATGATGTGACCGTACTGCCTCAGGCCAAAAAGCTGGGCAAGCAGTTCGGCACGCTGGAGGCTGCCGGTTTCAACGCCGTGCCTTTTGCCGACAACGAGGATGTCAAGCCGCTTGGGCAG
>ENA-OQDL01000653-OQDL01000653.1-human-gut-metagenome-genome-assembly--contig:-NODE-653-length-21090-cov-4.871392_pt1 | contig 21090 bp, 19 predicted proteins | sample MGYA00242782_ERZ504609 | MGnify/ENA primary metagenome ERZ504609 (study PRJEB26092, sample SAMD00036320) | human gut metagenome | host: Homo sapiens | study: EMG produced TPA metagenomics assembly of... | reverse complement strand
GCCTCACAGGCACTTTCCGATAATGATTCCTTCTCTGTGTTCATTTGATCAGACTTTTCGGAATTCTCGGTCTTCTTGCATAATATGTCATATGAGATGCCGTGATCAGCTGATACAGGTTATATCTTCCAATATCATTCTGTGCGATCAAAATAATGTGATGTGTCGGCATCTTACGGATTGCATTAACATTACGATCCCCAAACTTGTTCATTTCTTTTAAGTTCATGATATGCTGATCTTTGAGCATTTCAACAAATTTTACAAAAATTTCTGCTGTTGCACCTGCATCATCAACCGCACGGTGATGATTTTCCAATGAAATTCCAAGTGCTTTTGCAACCAGATTCAATTTATATTTCGAAAGGGTCGGAAGCAGCACACGTGCAAGAGCCACTGTATCAACAGATGTGAATTCCTGTTCCAGACCAAGCACACGACAATTCTGTTCGATAAACCCGACATCAAATCCTGCATTATGCGCAACCAATGCGCCCTCACCAATAAATTCGAGAAACTGTGGCAGCACAACCTCGATTGTCGGAGCATCCAGCACCATCTCATCTGTAATACTTGTCAGGTTTGTAATTTCAAAAGGAATCGGACGTTCCGGATTCACAAAGGTGCTGAACTTGTCTACAATCTGCCCATTCTCAACCTTCACAGCTCCAATCTCAATAATTCTGTCACGGATAGAACTGAATCCTGTTGTCTCGATATCAAAAACAATATAGGTGTCATCCAATGTCTGATCTTTTGCATTAACTGCAATCTCAGTTAAGTCATCAACCACATAGCCTTCCACGCCATATAGAACTTTAAACGGATCATCTTTATCCAATGTCTCAATATAGTGATTTGCAACCGGGAACGCCTGGGCTACACCATGATCTGTAATTGCAATCGCCGGATGTCCCCAGTCATGTGCTCTGCGGACGATATCTGTCACTTCAGAAACTCCATCCATATCACTCATCTTTGTATGGCAATGAAGTTCTACACGTTTCGTTGGATTGAGATCTTGCCTTGAGACCGTAAAGTCTCCAATCTTCTTGATTCCGGTAATTGAACCAATTGTCAGTTCACCGTCGAATTTATCAATTGTTGTCACACCTTTGATCTTAACGAAAGCACCTTTCTTCAAATCTCCGAGAATCTCCGGTAACTGATCATTTCTGGCAAACATCTTGATCGTGATTGTATCCGTAAAATCAGTCACAGCAAAGATAATGATCGTCTTCTCATTTCTGATCTCTCGTGTATCAAAATTGATGATCTTACCATGAATTGTGATTTCACCCATCTCAGAAACAACCTGTTCCAATTTGATTGGCTCATCTTCAAAATTCTTTCCGTAGATCAGGTTCGGATCGTCTCCGATCTTCACCGGACGCACATAATCCTTCTTGCGGAATTCCTTCTTTTTGAACTCTTTCTTTCCGCCCGAAGCTGCTGCATTTCCTGAAGAAGATTTTCCTGAAGTCTCTGCTTTCTTTTCTCCGGAAGACGAGCTTCCTGATTCGGATGACTTCTTCTTTGCCTCCACAGCAGACTTTCGCTCCTCATATTCGCCTCTCTGTTTCGCGCGCCGTTCAAAGATTGCATTAATTTCCTGCTGAATCCTCTGCTCGTCATATTCTCTGCTTCCCTGACCCTCGTTTTCTTTATATGTAACCCGGATATCAACATTCATATGAAAACGATTCCTGAATACATTGTCCAGCAGATTCATGATCTCTTCTTTTCTTCCTTCGGAAACAATCGTATCAAGAAGCTCCAGACGGACGACATTTCCCTCTTCATAGTTCACTTCTGCCTGCGAAAACATGTTTGCAGCAAGGACACTGATTTCTTTCAGTTCAAGAATCAAACTCTCTTTGTACTCTTCCATCACTGTTTCCGGTGTATAAAGCTCAGACAGCTCATACTCTTCCAGAATCTGAAGTTTTACAGAAGATGTTCCAAAGAGCTGCTCTTTGATCCGCTGCTCCATCTGCCATATTTTCTTCTTTGGGATCAGATGATGGCTCTTTAAATGTACATGCAGAAAATCACGACCGGAATTAGTCGTGATTTTCTTAACTTCCACATCAGCAAAGAGAACTTTAAATTCCTCTTCTACTTTCAATGTGGGAAATACATGAAAAAATGTTTTTTCATTCTTTATTTGTTCCAATTCAATAACTCCTGTCTTAAAGTATCAAGAAGTTCTTCTTCCTTTACCTTCTTGACGATCTCACCCTTCTTGATCAAAAGTCCTTCCCCAATACCTCCTGCAATTCCGATATCGGCTTCTTTTGCCTCTCCAGGTCCGTTTACAACACATCCCATAACTGCAACTTTAATATCAAGCGGAATGTCTGCTACCATCTCTTCTACCTGGTTTGCAAGCTTGATCAGATTAATTCTTGTTCTTCCACAAGTCGGACAGGATACAACCTCAATACCTCCCTTGCGAAGTCCAAGTGTCTTAAGGATCAGTTTTGCTGTACGAATCTCTTCTACCGGATCTCCCGTCAGGGAAACACGAATTGTATTACCGATTCCCTCATGGAGAATGATTCCAAGTCCTACAGAAGATTTCACATTTCCTGAATATACGGTTCCAGACTCTGTAATTCCAACATGAAGCGGATATGGGCATTCTTTAGCGATCAGCTCATGCGCCTTCACACACATCAGAACATCAGAAGATTTAATGCTGACAACAAGGTTGTCATAGCCCATAGACTCGATCAGGTGAACTTTGTCCAGCGCACTCTCCACGATCCCTTCTGCAGTAACACCACCATATTTCTCAAGCAGATGTTTCTCAAGAGAACCACTATTTACACCGACACGGATTGGAACATTGTACTCTTTCGCTTTGTCTACTACTGCCTGTACCCGTTCTTTTGCACCGATATTTCCCGGATTGATACGGATCTTATCAGCTCCATTCTCAATTGCTGCGATTGCCATCTTATAATCAAAATGAATGTCTGCAACAAGCGGAATATGAATCTGTTTTTTAATCTCTTTGATTGCTTTTGCAGCCTCCATTGTCGGAACTGTACAGCGGATGATCTCACATCCTGCTTTTTCCAGACGCAGGATCTGCTCCACTGTGGCTTCTACATCTTCTGTCCTTGTATTTGTCATAGACTGGATTGCAATCGGGTGGTCCCCCCCAATCACAACATCCCCAATTCTTACTTCTTTCGTCTGATTTCTGTACATCGATCTGTACCCCCTGTTTCCACTGCTCTGCAAGTACTTTCTGTGTCATCTGCTGAGGCAGAATCACCTTTTACTTTCCACTTTTTTCAAATGTCTTCTGACTTCCATATTCTGAATCCGTCAGTGTCAGTACGTTCTGTTCTACACTGTATTCGTAAGTTCCTTCCATCACATCCGCAACATCTCTAAGATCCTGCTGGGAATAATTTTTCGTCTTTTCAGCCTGTGTGGCAAGTTTCTCTTCATTCACATGAATCGCAAAACGCTTATGTTCCATGTCGATCGTATACTCAACCGGAACACTGACCGTACTTTCATCCAATGTCTGGATAATTGTCATCGCACCATTATTCTTGATTTTGAGCTTCATTCCATCATCTGTATTCTCCCAGTTTCCTGCCAGAGGATTAGAAGTAAAAAGCTTCACTGCGAAAAAGATAGCAATTAAAATAATCAAGACCGATGTTACCGTCATAACTGTTCTCCAGGCTATATTTCTCTTTTCTTCATTATCTTTCAGTAACATAAAAATCACTTCCTTTGCATATTTATCTTATCCAAAAATACCGCCAATAATTCCATAGGAAATGACTGACATAATAAATGCTGCGAGGCAGACACCAACAACAATTGCCGGAAAAGCTTTTCTAAAGCGGATTCCAAGCAGAGCTGCGATCAGTGATCCTGTCCACGCTCCGGTTCCCGGAAGAGGAATTCCAACAAAAAGTACAAGACCCCAGAACTCATATTTCTCTATCTTGTCACTTTTACTCATTGCCTTCTTCTCCAACTTCTCCACCATCGGCTTCAAACGCTTCGTTCCTTTCATCCAGTCAAAGATCTTTGTGATCAGTAAAAGGATGAATGGGATTGGAACAAGATTTCCAATCACACAGATAGGTACTGCTTTTGCAAGTTCCACGTTCAAAAATGCCGGTCCTGCTGCAAGCAGTCCTCCACGCAATTCCAGAATCGGAACCATTGAGATCAGGAAGAGAATAAATTCCTTACCGACCTTTCCGCCCAGTGTCACCATAAACCAGTTGATCAAAGCTTCACTCATTCAGTTATTTCTCCTTTATATATGTTCTCAAAAAATCAAAAAGCGTCTCCATCTCTTTTCTTGTACCAATTGTAATTCTCAGATACTGATCGATTCGTGGTGCATTCCAATGTCTGACAAAGATATTATTCTCTTTCAAAGCCTGGAAAAGTTCATTCGCATCAACCTTTGGATGTCTTGCAAAAATAAAATTCGCCTTTGCATCCGGGAAAACAAAACCAAGTTTCCCAAGCTCTTCTTTTGCCCATTCTCTTGTTTCAACTATTTTACGAACTCCTTCTTCAAAATATACTTTGTCTTTAACCGCTTCCACACCACAGGCAAGAGCTGTCTGATTCATCGTGTAAGAGTTAAAAGAATATTTCACATCATTCAGGCAGCGGATCAGATCCGGATTCGAGATTGCATATCCGATTCGCATACCAGCCATACTTCTTGCCTTTGAGAAAGTCTGTGTCACAATAAGATTATCATACTTATCGATCAGTTCAATCGCAGATCTTCCCGCAAAATCAATATACGCCTCATCTACGATCACGATAGAATTCCTGTTCTGCTTTAAGATACCTTCTACAAATTCAAGATCTTCATAAATTGCTGTCGGCGCATTTGGATTCGGGAAAATAATTCCACCGTTTTCAGCATAATAATCCTCTTTCACAATCTTAAAGTTTTCATCAAGTTCTGGACAGTGATAAGGAATCCGATATAATTCTGCCCAGACTTTATAAAATGAATAGGTAATATCCGGGAAGAGAATTGGGAGATCCGAATTAAAAAGGTGAGGAAACACATAGAAATCACATCATCAGATCCAACTCCTACAAAAACCTGATCTTTTCCTACGCCATAATAATCTGCAAGACTTCCGACGAGTTCGTCCGCAGTCGGATCCGGATACAGGCGAAAACGGTCTGTGTCCATCTCTTTCAGAACACGTTCCACTCCCGGTGCCGGCGGATATGGATTCTCATTTGTATTCAGTTTTACAACCTTATGCTGTGGCTGCTCACCCGGTACATATGGTTCTACGCTACGTATATTTCTCAAAAGTTCTTCTCTTACAGCCATGGTACTACCTCTATCTATACTCTCTTGCAAGCTCCGCAAATTTAGGAAGCGCATTTACAATTGTTTCATATGCTACACAATACGCCATTCTGACATATCCGGGACATCCAAAAGAGCTTCCCGGAACGATCAGAATATTGTATTTCTTCGCGGTATTACAAAATTCTTTTTCATCTGCAACTGGTGATTTTACAAAGAGATAAAATGCTCCTTCCGGTTTGATGCACTCAAATCCAAGTTCTTTCAATCCATTATAAAGAGTCTCTCTGTTTCTGTCATAATATGAAATGTCTGTCTTCTCATTCAGACATGCCTTCACCGCTTTCTGCTGCAGTGTCGGTGCATTGACAAATCCAAGAATTCTCGTTGCAACGTTAGCTGCGGCGTTCAGTTTCTCACTGTCTGCCACTTCATCCGGAATCACAAGATAACCGATACGTTCTCCCGGAAGAGAAAGTGATTTACTAAAAGAATATCCTACAACTGTATTTGCATAATACTTTGTGAGATATGGAACTTCTACTCCGTCATAAGCAAGTTCTCTGTATGGTTCATCTGAGATCAGATAAATCTCTGTTCCAAATTCTTTCTGTTTTTTCTCAAGAATCGCTGCTAGCTTCTGAATCGTCTCTTCAGAATATACAACACCTGTCGGATTATTCGGAGTATTGACGATGACTACCTTTGTTTTTGGTGAGAGCTTTTCTTCAAACTCATCAATCTTTGGCTGGAATGTCTCTGTATCCGGAGATATCTCCACGATCACACCGTCATAATTATCTGTATAGCTTCTGTATTCTCCAAAATAAGGAGCAAACACAACAACTTCATCACCTGGATTCAGCAGTGATTTCAAAATCACATTAAGACCTCCCGCTGCTCCGACTGTCATCGTAATATTGCGGGAAGCAAAGTTTGTTCCAAAGCGTTCATTTAAGGAATCAGCAACTGCCTGTCTCACATCCTCATAACCTGCATTGCTGTTCGTATAACCGTGAAGCACGATCGGATCCTCTTCGGAAAGGATCTCGATCATTGCTTTCTTTACCGCTTCCGGTGCCGGAACATTTGGATTTCCCAGGCTGAAGTCAAATACATTCTCTGCTCCGTATTTTGCTGCAAGACGGTTGCCCTCTTCAAACATCGCACGGATTGCAGAGCTGTTCGCTACCATGTTTTCCAATTTTTTTTGAAATCATTGCTGTCCTCCTATTCTTGTCACAAACCCTTTCTCTTCCAAAAAAGCCGGACGATAAGATAATTTTGCCTTACGGAGTCCTTCTTCCCCGGCATCATCTTCTCTATTCACATAAGTGTAATCCATGCATTCATGTTCAACAAACTGCTGATTAATCATAGGGTATGCTCCCTGTACATCTGCAAATGCTTTCTCAATATGAACAACAAATGTATCCTTGCACAGTTCTTCCCCTACTGTAAAAGCAACAATTTTTTCGCCATTTCTCAACACTCCGCCTTTAAAGCCGAGTTCTTTGTATAAACGGAGGGAATTCAACGAAACGCACATCTCTGCGTTCTTCTCAGGATCATCATTACATCCATTCGAATTTCTCCACTTCAGAGCCATCTGAAAGCACTCTTCTACATTCTCATCACTGAGTGATTCGTAAGACCAGTCCGGATAAAGCTGCTTAAACTTATTAATATGGTTTCGCTTTCCGTGAAGCTTCTTTCCTGCAAGTGTTGCAAGCTTCTCCGTCTCATAGATGTAATCTGCCTGATCTCTGTCATATTCAATCCGGAATTGTCCCGGATACCACTCTTCCATCTGTGAAAAATTCTCCGGTGTCACACAGTAAAGACCGAATTCACAGTCTTCATCCTCGCAGATCTTCATCAATTCTTCCAATGCAGCTTTGACGGCTTCCGGCTTTCCTACAGGGTAAGCATAAGTATGTCCATCTCCTTCATCACGAAATACAAGTGCATTATGAAGGATTGCATATTTCACTTTATACTGTCTGGACCAGAGATATACATTCGCAAATGTTCTCTCGCAGCTTCTGCTTGGAGCCTGTGCGAAATAATAGTCAATCAGTTCTTTGTCTTCCAGTTCCGGTCGTTTGAATTCCGGTATCATCCTTGTACTACTCCTCCATCTTTGCAAGCTTCGCTGTCTGATCCGCTGCAATCAAGCTGTCGATCACTTCATCCAGATCACCATTTAAAATCGTATCCAATTTATGAAGTGTCAGTTTGATTCTGTGATCTGTTACTCTTCCCTGTGGGAAGTTATATGTTCTGATCTTTTCAGAACGGTCTCCTGTACCGATCTGGCTTCTTCTCTCTGCTGCCTCAGAAGCCTGTTTCTTCTCAAGCTCCAGGTCATACAGTTTGGAACGAAGCAGTCGGAATGCCTTCTCTTTATTCTGCAGCTGTGATTTCTCTGTCTGACTGTAAATCACGATTCCTGTCGGATAATGAGTCAGTCGTACCGCAGAGTCCGTTGTATTGACACACTGTCCACCGTTTCCTGATGCACGCATTACATCGATACGGATATCCTTCTCATCAATTACAACATCAACTTCTTCTGCCTCAGGCATTACGGCTACAGTAATTGTTGAAGTATGAATTCTTCCGCCACTTTCTGTCTCCGGCACACGCTGTACACGATGTACTCCACTTTCGTACTTCATACGGGAATATGCTCCCTGTCCTGTGATCATGAATACACATTCTTTGAATCCGCCGATTCCATTCTCATTCAGAGAGATCATCTCTGTCTTCCATCTGCGGCTGTCTGCATAATGCACATACATACGATAAACTTCTGCCGCAAAAAGTGCAGCCTCATCTCCACCTGCACCGGCACGGATCTCAACGATAACATTCTTATCATCATTCGGATCCTTCGGAAGAAGAAGAATCTTAAGTTCCTGCTCCAATTCTTCAATTCTGGCTTTAGATTCATTCAACTCTTCTTTTGCAAGCTCACGCATCTCTTCATCTGATTCTTCTTCCAGGATCATCAGACTCTCTTCTACATTCTGCTTACAGTTCTTATATTCCTGATAAGCTTCAACGATTGGTGCAAGATCGCTCTGCTCTTTCATCAGCTTACGGAAACGTTCCGGATCATTCGCCACATCCGGCTCCTGAAGTTCACCCATTACTTCCTGGTAACGAATTACCAAATCCTCTAATCTGTCAAACATAGTTCTATATCCTCTTCTATTTTTTATCTTCTTTATCTTTTTAATAGTACACGCCACAGACGATGCGGTCAAGTCCTGCCAGGTCCTTTTTTACGAACACCTTGTCATATCCCGCTTTTTTCATAAGATCAGAAACTTCTTCGCCCTGGTCATATCCAATCTCGAAAGCAAGTATTCCTCCTGTTTTCAGGAATTGTTTTGCATCAGTAACAATCTTCCGGTAGAAATACAATCCGTCTTCTTTCCCATCCAATGCACTGAATGGATCGTGAAGTTTCACTTCATCTTGAAGCTTCTCAATTTCTGCTGTTCTGATGTAAGGTGGGTTTGATAAGATCATATCATAAGTTTCACTGACATTTTCAAAAAGATCACTCAAAATCCAGTTCACTTTTCCCTTCTCATCCTTTTTCGTGCTTCTCAAATGTTTTTCATTTTTCTGCGCTACCATAAGAGCCTGCTCCGAAAAGTCAACACCTGTTCCTTCTATAAAGATACCCTTTTGTTCTGCATAATGCATTACGCTCAGAAGAATACATCCTGACCCGGTACACATATCCAACAGTTGCAAACAATCTTTTGATCTGAATGTCTCTTGTTTCATCATCTCCAGTGCCTCTTCCACAAGCACCTCTGTATCTTGTCTTGGAATCAGCACATGTTCATTCACCAGAAATTCAAGTCCCATAAATTCCTGACTTCCTGTAATATGCTGCAATGGAATATGATTTCTTCTTTTTTCAAGATATTCTTTATACTTTTTCCATGCTTCCGGATCCATGCTCTGATCCGGATCCATATAATAGCGAGCTTTCGTAATCCCTGTCACAAATTCCAACAGATACCACGCATCCAGATCTGCCTCTGTAATTCCTGCTTTCGCAAGAATTTCTTTTCCTTCTTTATATGCTTTTTTCAAACTTATTGAATCGCTGCAATCTGTTTTATACACCGTCCTCTTGTCTGATTCTGCTCTCATTGCTTCAGGTTCTCCTCCTGCCATGTCTTCCAGTCAAACACTGCTTCCACTGCTTTGATCCCAACCTCGATCATACTGTCATCCGGTTCCTTTGTTGTCAGATTCTGAACCCAGAGTCCCGGTTTACTAAGTACATTGATTACCGGATGATCACTGTTTCCGGCCAGACGGATCAATTCATAAGAGATTCCTGCGATCAACGGAAGCAGGGCGATCCGAAGAAGTACTCTCACAACCTGGGACTTTGCCGTAATAAAAAAGCAAACAATAATACTTACGATCATGACAAAGAAAAGAAAGCTTGTTCCACATCTCTTATGTTGTTTGGAACTCTTCCGTACATTTTCTACATTTAATTCCAATCCATGTTCGATGCAATTAATACACTTATGCTCTGCCCCGTGATACATAAATGTTCTCTTGATATCCTTTGTTCTGGAAATCAGAACAATATAGATCAGGAAAACAGCAACGCGGATCACACCTTCTAAAACAGTCATTACAAGATGTGAAGAGGTAGTTTTTCTATAATACTACTCAGATAATACGGAAGAACCATAAAAATACCAACCGCAATTAAGACAGAAACCACAACTGTCAGGTTCATGATCAGTTTTTCCTTCTTCTCCTGCTTTCTTGCCTCATCTTCTGTAAGAATCTCTTCTTCCTCGTCTTCAAAAAAACTTGCAGAATAAGTCAATGTCTTCATTCCCAGCACAAGAGAATCCACAAAATTAAAAATCCCCCGAATGAAAGGAATCTTTTGCGGTGCCTTCCATGGGAGAACTCCTTTGTATTCCTGAATATCAACTTCAATCTCTCCATCTGGTTTCCGGACGGCAACGGAATATGTTTCCCGATTCTTCATCATAATGCCTTCCAGCACTGCCTGGCCGCCTATATTCGATGATTTCATATATTTCTCCTAAACACAAAGAGGACTGAGATTTCCACCTCAGCCCTCATCACTTCGTATTTCTTATTTAATACCGTATTTCTTGTTGAACTTATCAACACGGCCACGAGCCTGAGTTGCTTTCTGCTGTCCTGTGTAGAATGGATGACATTTGGAGCAGATTTCTACGTGGATGTTCTCCTTTGTAGATCCTGTAACAAATGTGTTTCCACAGTTGCATGTCACAGTTGCCTGATAATAATTAGGATGGATACCTTCGCGCATGATTTTCACCTCTCTATTTTTAAATTACTTATTATTTTCTCTAAACAGCTTTCTAATTGTATCACACATTTTTTAATAATGCAACACCTTTTTAGATAAATTTCTGACGGATGATCTGCTGAACAAGCTCTTCGTTTGTTTTTGTACGGGAAAACATATTCAAAAGATTGTCCACTGCCTCTTCTGATTTCATGCCGTTCATTGCTTTTCTCATAATATAAACTGCATCCTGTTCTTCCTTTGTGAGAAGAAGATCTTCTCTTCTTGTTCCTGATTTTGGAATATCAATTGCCGGGAACACTCTTTTCTCCTGAAGCTTCCTGTCAAGCATCAGTTCCATGTTACCTGTCCCCTTAAATTCTTCATAAACAACATCATCCATCTTGCTTCCTGTATCAACCAGTGCTGTTGCAAGAATCGTAAGGCTTCCACCTTCTCTCATATTTCTTGCTGCTCCGAAGAAACGCTTTGGACTGTAAAGTGCTGCCGGATCAAGACCACCGGAAAGTGTTCTTCCTGATGGCGGAACGATCAGGTTATATGCTCTTGAAAGTCTTGTGATGCTGTCAAGGAGGATCATAACGTCTTTTCCATGCTCTACCAGACGTTTTGCTCTTGAGATAACCATTTCTGATACTCGTTTGTGATGCTCCGGAAGTTCATCAAATGTAGAATGAATCACCTCTACATTCGGGCCTTCAATTGCCTCACGAATATCAGTTACCTCTTCCGGACGTTCATCGATCAACAGAATCAGAAGATGCATATTCGGTTCTGTCTTCTGTACAGATAGTGCAACTTCCTTTAATAATGTAGTTTTTCCTGCTTTCGGTGGAGATACGATCATACCTCTCTGTCCTTTTCCAATAGGGGAAACAAGATCAACAATACGCATTGCTGTTGTACAGCCCGGATTCTCCAGACGGATTCTCTGATTCGGGAAAATCGGAGTCAGGTCTTCAAAGTTCTTTCTCTTCATTGCCTCTGCCGGGCGCAGTCCATTGATCGTAGACACATAAAGAAGTGCACTGAACTTTTCTCCCTGCGTCTTAACTCTTGTATTTCCTGTCAGGATGTCGCCTGTTTTAAGCCCGAATCTGCGAATCTGTGAAGGAGCAACATAGACATCTCCATCTCCCGGAAGATAATTGTCAGAACGAATGAAACCATATCCATCCTGAAGTACTTCAAGGATTCCGTTTGCTGTAAAACCACTGTCCAGCTGTTCAATATCTGTCTCTTCTTTTTTCTCTTCTTTCACTTCTTCTCTCGCTTCTTCTGCTGCCTCTTTCTGCTCTTCCTGCTCATCCAGCTCAAGCATTGCATCGATCAGATCGCCTTTCTTTAATGTAGAAACACCTCTCATCTTTCTTGCTTTTGCAAGTTCTTTCAATGTTGCCAGCGGCAATGATTCATATTTTTCTCGTGTCATATTCTTTTCCTTTCTTTTCAGGTAAATCTGTTCTGTCAATCCACTTCACATGTGCCCTTTTCACATACTGGATTATTTCATTCATACTTCGGGAATATAAGTCTGATTCGACTTTAATGGAAATTTGCTTTAAATATGGTGTTATTATACAGTATATTTTTCTAAAAAGAAAGAACTTTTTGAACTTTTCTCTGTTTTTCCTGTACTTGCGTGTTTCCTTTTTCAGTGGTATCATTAATTCAATCAAATCAGAGAGGTATAAAATCATGACAAACAATGAAAAAGCTTTAAAAATGCATGAAGAATGGAATGGTAAGATAGAGACAACTGCCAAGGCGCATGTCAACTCAAGAGAAGATCTTGCCATCGCTTATACTCCGGGTGTTGCTGAACCTTGTAAGGTGATCGCACAGGATCCTGAAGCTGCATATAAATACACTATGAAAGCCAATACAGTTGCTGTTGTATCTGACGGAAGTGCTGTTCTTGGTCTTGGAAACATCGGTGCACTTGCTGCTATGCCGGTTATGGAGGGAAAAGCGGTTCTGTTTAAGGAATTCGGTGGTGTCAACGCAGTTCCGATCTGTCTGGATACACAGGACACAGAAGAGATTATTAAATCTGTAGTCAACATCGCACCGGCTTTCGGCGGAATCAATCTGGAAGACATTTCAGCTCCACGCTGTTTCGAAATTGAAACACGTCTGAAAGAACTTCTGAACATTCCGGTTTTCCATGATGACCAGCACGGAACGGCTATCGTTGTCCTCGCCGGAATCATCAATGCTCTGAAAGTAACAGGAAAGAAGAAAGAAGATTGCCGTGTTGTAGTGAATGGAGCCGGATCTGCCGGAGTTGCTATCACAAAGCTGCTTCTCACTTATGGTTTCCCTCATATTACAATGTGTGACATCAATGGAATCATTTCCAAGAACTCACCGAACCTGAACTGGATGCAGCAGCAGATGACTGAAGTTACAAATCTGGAAGAACGCACAGGAACACTTGCCGATGCATTAAAAGGTGCTGATATTTTCGTTGGTGTTTCTGCTCCGAATATTGTTTCTAAAGAGATGGTTGCTTCCATGAATAAGGATGCGATTCTGTTCGCCATGGCAAACCCTGTACCGGAGATCATGCCTGACCTTGCAAAAGAAGCAGGTGCCAAAGTTGTCGGAACAGGACGTTCTGACTTCCCGAACCAGGTAAACAATGTTGTTGCGTTCCCTGGTATTTTCAAAGGTGCATTAGAAGGACGTGCCACACAGATTACAGAAGAAATGAAACTTGCTGCTGCCAATGCAATCGCAGGTCTTGTTCCGGAAGAAGAATTGAATGAAAACAACATTCTTCCGGAAGCCTTTGATCCTCGTGTAGCAGACACAGTAAGCAAAGCAATTAAGGATTTAATCTAATATGTGGGGAGAGAAGCGCTACCACTCTCTTGACTATGCATTGAAATCCAAGTTTGGAGAGAAAGTATATCGCATTGCATTGAACGGCGGTATGACTTGTCCGAACCGTGATGGTAAGATCGGATATGGTGGCTGTATCTTCTGCAGTGGTATGGGTTCGGGAGATTTTGCCGGTTCTGCCTGCAAAACAATTACAGAACAGCTTGCAGAAGGGAAAGCCATTCTTGCCAGAAAGCGTCCGGTACATGCTTATATCGCATATTTCCAGGCTTTTACAAGTACCTATGCCCCCATAGAATATTTGCGGAAAGTTTTTACAGAAGCAATCGAAGACCCTGATGTGAAAGTACTTGCAATCGCAACCCGCCCTGACTGTTTAGATTCTGATGTTCTGGAACTTTTAGATGAATTGAATCAGATCAAGCCTGTCTGGGTTGAACTTGGTCTTCAAACCATTCACCCAGAATCTGCCAGATACATTCGCAGAGGTTATCCTTTAGAGGTATTTGATACTGCTGTACATGAACTGAAGCGCCGGAATCTGACTGTTATCGTACATGTCATTTTATTCCTGCCCGGAGAGACTCATGAAATGATGCTTGAGACAATCGAATATTTGAATCATTCAGATATTGACGGAATCAAGTTGCAGCTTCTCCACATTTTGGAAGGAACTGATCTTGCAGTTGAATATCAGAAATATCTTTCAGATCCTGCCTATACCGGTCCTGCTTTCCATATCCCGGATGCGGACGAATACATCGGTCTGCTCACTGAATGTATCCAACATTTGCGTCCGGAAATTGTCATTCACCGACTGACCGGTGACGGACCGAAGGATCTCTTGATCGCACCTCTGTGGACAGGCGCAAAACGAACTGTTTTAAATCAGATCCACAAATATATGAAAGATCATGACTTGTACCAGGGAAAGGAGTATTATGGCTGAAACATTTACATTATATAAACTGATCGTGTTGTACATGTTGGATAGAGTCGATTTTCCGCTTACAACTTCCCAGATATCAGAATTTATTCTGGATAAAGGGTATACAACTTATTTTCGTCTTCAGTCTGCGCTTGCAGAATTAACGGATTCCGGACTTCTGAAAATTGAGCTGACACATAATCGTACGCTTTATAATCTCACAGAAGAAGGGGCTGCTACGATCAACTATTTCAGAAATAAAATTTCTCCTGAGATTCGTCAGGAAATTGATAATTTTATCAATGAGAAAAAATATGATCTGAAAGAAGAGGTTTCTGTTAAATCGGATTACTATCTGAATACAAACCATGAATATGAAGTAAAATGCCAGATTTTAGAAAATGGCTCCCACCTCATCGATATGACACTCACTGTGCCAACTCAGACTGAGGCAGAAGCCATTGTAAATAACTGGAATCGAAAAAATCAGGAGATTTACGCTTTACTGCTCTCGCAGCTTCTGTAAACGCTCCTTGATCTGTTTCTCATAACCAAGATCGCCGGGTTCATAGAACCTGGCGTCTTTTATTTCATCCGGAAGATACTGCTGATCCACATAATGATTCGGATAATCATGTGCGTACTTATATCCTATTCCGTGTCCTAACTTCTGTGCACCTTTATAATGTGCATCCTGAAGGTGTGTCGGAACCGTTGTTTTATTGTTCCGTACTGCATCGTTCGCTGCAAATATTGCATTAACGGCAGAATTACTCTTTGGCGCAGATGCCACATAAGTCACCGCCTGTGAAAGAATGATCTGAGATTCCGGCATTCCGATCCTCTCAACTGCCTGTGCAGCCGCAACCGCAACAGTAAGTGCCATCGGATCCGCATTTCCAACATCTTCCGATGCACAGATCATAATTCTTCTCGCTATAAACTTCACATCTTCTCCTGCATACAACATCTTTGCAAGATAAAAGACCGCTGCATCCGGATCTGAGCCGCGCATGCTCTTAATAAATGCAGAGATAATATTGTAATGGTTATCTCCTTTTTTGTCATAATTCACCACTCGTTTCTGAATGCATTCTGACGCGACATCTAAAGTAATATGAATTTGTCCATCTTCGCTTCTGTCCGTTGTCAATACACCCAGTTCAATCGCATTCAGTGCATTTCTTGCATCTCCACCTGACACATCCGCCAAAAATTCAAGTGCATCATCTTCTATCACTGCATGAAAGCTTCCAAGACCTTTCTCAGTATCATTCACTGCACGGAGAAGCAGTTCCTTAATATCCGTCTTCTCCAGTGGACGCAATTCAAAGATACTTGATCTCGAAATCAAAGCTCCATTTACCTCAAAATAAGGATTCTCCGTTGTTGCGCCAATCAGGATCAACGTTCCATCTTCCACAAATGGAAGCAGATAATCCTGCTGCCCTTTATTAAAGCGATGAATCTCATCAATAAAAAGAATCGTCTTCTTTCCATACATTCCCTGCAGATCTTTTGCTTCTTTCACTACTTCTTCCATATCTTTCTTTCCGGCAACTGTCGCATTGATCTGTTTGAACTCTGCACTGGTTGTATGTGCGATCACCTTTGCCAGTGTTGTCTTTCCTGTTCCCGGAGGTCCGTAAAAAATCAAAGAACTCAGCTTATCTGCCTTAATTGCCCGGTAAAGCAATTTATCTTTTCCTATGATATGCTTCTGTCCCACTACTTCATCCAGTGTCACCGGACGCATCCTGGATGCAAGCGGAGATTCCTTCTCTTTATTTGTCTCTCTCATATAATCAAATAAATCCATCTTTCTCTCCTGTTTTCAATCTTATATTCACATTTTCAATCCATGATCAGATGATCCACTGTCACAAACTCATAACCTTTCCCCTGCAACAGATCTACAATCCGTATAGCCGCCTGCACAGAAGAAGGATAACAGTCATGCAATAAAATAACATCTCCCGGATTTATCTCTTCCACAACTGTTTTTACAACCGCCCCTGCATCTTCGGTCATCCAGTCCAGCGGATCCACCGTCCATCCGATATATATTCTGCTCAGATCTTGTTCGCTGTCCACCGGGAGTTCCCCGTAAGGCGCTCTTGCGAACACCGGTTGTTTTCCCGTTATCTTTTCAATCACTGTATCTGTCTGTTCCAGTTCTTTCTTTGCTTCTCCCGTTTCCAGCTTTGACAGATTGCAATGCGTATAAGTATGATTTCCGATCAAATGACCTTCCTCATACATTCTTTTCACAATTTTTTCATTCTCATCTTTTTCTACATTTTCGCCGATCAGAAAAAAAGGTCGCCCTCACTTTACGTTCCTTTAATCCATCCAACAGAATCGGGGTAGAGGATGCATTAGGACCGTCATCAAATGTAAGCGCAGCAACCGGTTTTACCTCATCTGATACATTCTGACTTCGCACTGAATCAGATGAGACACTCATTGTTTTTCTCCCATCCATCTTTATCAGAAATGGGGACATGCCAAAAAACACCAGAAGACAGAAAAACTGTACTACATAACCCCAACTTTTTCCAGACATCATGACAGCTTCCCGCCTTTGACATTCTTACTCTATTCTTATGTCCTGCGCCTCGGCATCATTCCTTCTTTTTTCTATGCTTTTCTCTGTATTCCGTCGGACTTGTCTTCTTCACTTTTCGAAATGCCTTCGAAAAATAAAGATTATTCTCAAAACCAACAGAATATGCAATCGCCGAAACCGACAGCCCCGTCTCTTTCAGCAGACGGCAAGCCTGCTGGATTCTGTATTCTGTCAGATATTCTTTTGGTGAACAATTCATATAGGTCTGAAAAGAGCGAAACAGATGACTTCTGCTGATTCCTACATAGTCTGCGATATCTTCCACTGTCACGGGATAAGAATAATTGGTTTCAATATAATTTTCTGCCTTTTCTACATACAAAAGCTTTGCATCTCTTTCCTGATCTTCCCCTTCATGATAGTGCATAAAGACTGACAGAAGACTGTAAAGTGCTCCGGTCATGGCAACCGCTTCTTCATACCCATTGCCCTTTGCATTATAAATCTGTTCCAATCCATTCCGGATCTGTTCATCCGGCACATTTCCTCTTTTTAAAAAAGGACGTTCTTTCAGAAAACCTGTATTTCGAATGATCGATGCCGCATCCGTCCCCATAAATCCAGCCCAGGCATATTCCCATGGTTCCTGCTGATCGGCATAATACTTTACTTCCACGCCCGGATATAAGATAAACGTATCTCCGGCTTCTAATTTCCACGTCTTTTCTCCAACTGTATAGTATCCTGTTCCCGACAAAATATGATGGATACAATAATGATCCCTGACTCCTGGCCCCCACTGATATCCCGCTTCACACCTTTGATATCCCGTGTTATATACAGACAACGAAGTCATCAGAATTTCTCCTGACTTATACGAATGTTTGTAAGTCTCTGTCATCTCCCGGCTCCTTTCCCGTATCCTGTAATCTATTATAACACCTCGTCTTTTTAATGCAACATTATTACATGCCACAGCACGTATTTTTTATAGACGTTTTCACTCATTAACGATATAATAAATATAAATAAATCTGATCGACTGGATTACTTTTAATGGAGGTAAATAATGATGAAGAAAAAATTGTTTGATATGTTTGCAGAACTTTTTGGTGATTCCGAAGGAGCTCGTTTTTACTTTTCTCCTGGACGCGTGAATCTGATTGGTGAACACACAGATTATAACGGTGGACATGTATTTCCTTGTGCACTGACACTTGGTACTTACGGTGCTGCACGCAAAAGAGAGGATAACAAGATCCATTTTTATTCCATGAATCTGGACTCCTTTGGTGTTGTAGAAGCATCTCTTGATGATCTGACAAATAAAAAAGAATACAACTGGGCAAACTATCCGCTTGGTGTAGTCTGGGCGTTCAAAGAAAAAGGACATACAATCACAAGTGGTTTTGATATGGTAATCTGGGGAAATATCCCGAACGGTTCCGGACTTTCCTCTTCTGCTTCCCTTGAAGTTCTCACTGGTGTGATCCTGACAGACCTGTTCGAGATCAAAGATCTTTCCATGACAGATCTTGCACTGATCGGCCAGTATTCAGAGAATAACTTCAATGGATGCAACTGTGGTATCATGGATCAGTTTGCTGTTGCCATGGGTAAAAAAGACCACGCAATTTTCCTTGACACAAGTGATTTAAGCTACGAATATGCACCTTGCGTTCTTGATGGTGCCAAGATTGTGATCACAAACAGTAAAGTAAAGCATAGTCTTGTTGATTCTGCTTATAACGACAGAAGAAACGAATGTGCTGCTGCACTGAAAGCACTTCAGAGCGAACTTGACATTCAGGCACTTGGCGATCTTACTCCTGAAGAATTCGAGGCACACAAATCCTTGATCAAAGATGAGATCCAGTTACAGCGTGCAAAACATGCTGTATACGAAAACCAGCGTACAATCGATGCTGTTACAGCACTGAAAGCCGGAGACATTGAAAGCTTCGGAAAATTAATGAATCAGTCTCACATTTCACTGCGTGATGATTATGATGTATCCTGTGAAGAGATTGATATCCTTGTAGACCTTGCATGGAAGATTCCTGGTGTTCTTGGTTCCCGTATCACAGGCGGCGGATTTGGCGGTTGCACAGTCAGCATCGTAAAAGATGAATCCGTAGATACATTTATCGAAACAATCGGAAAAACATATCTTGAAAAAGTAGGACATGAAGCTGAGTTCTACACAGTAGATATCGGAGACGGTGCTTCTCGTCTCGACTAATACCCATCTCTGCTAAGATCAGATGTGAAATAATGTATATTTTGTTATAGGAATGCCATTGGCATTCCTTAATTTAAGGAGGTTCTTGACATATGCTTTATGATGCGATCAAAAAATTAGTACAATACGGAATCAATACCGGAATCACTCCGGAATCCGAAAGAATTTATACAACGAATCTTCTTCTGGATCTGTTCCACGAAGATAACTATGAAGATGTTGACTGTGATCTGAACAATCTTGTTCTGGAAGACATTCTTGCAGAACTTTTAGATATCGCCGCAGAACGCGGAATCATTGAAAACAGCATCGGCTACCGTGATTTATTTGATACAAAACTGATGAATACTCTGATGCCACGCCCAGCTCAGGTCCAGCAGACTTTCTGGGAAAAATACAAAGTTTCTCCGGAGACAGCTACTGATTATTATTACAAATTAAGCCAGGACAGTGATTATATCCGCAGATACCGCATTGCCAAGGATCGCAAATGGACGGTTGACACAAAATACGGTACTCTTGACATTACAATCAATCTTTCCAAACCAGAGAAAGATCCAAAAGCGATTGCAGCAGCGGGAAAAGCGAAATCCTCTTCCTATCCAAAATGTCAACTTTGCGTAGAAAATGAAGGTTATGCAGGACGCCTCGATCACCCGGCCCGTGAGAACCACAGAATCATCCCGATCACAATTCAGGATAACCCTTGGGGATTCCAGTACTCTCCTTATGTATACTATAACGAACACTGCATCGTATTCAACGGACAGCATATTCCAATGAAGATCGATCGTAATGCATTTGAAAAGCTCTTTGATTTCATCAAGCTTTTCCCACACTACTTCCTGGGATCCAATGCAGACCTTCCGATCGTTGGCGGTTCTATCTTAAGCCACGATCATTTCCAGGGTGGAAATTATACTTTCGCAATGGCGAAAGCTCCGATCATTGAACACTTCACTGTGAAAGGTTACGAAGATGTAACTGCCGGTATCGTAAAATGGCCTCTGTCTGTTATCCGTCTTCAGAGCAAAGAAGTAAAACCTCTGATTGATCTGGCTGAACACATTTTAAATGCATGGAGATCTTATACAGATGAAGATGCTTTCATCTTCGCTGAGACAGACGGTACACCGCACAACACGATCACACCGATTGCAAGAAAGCGTGGAGATCTCTACGAACTCGACCTGACATTGAGAAATAATATCACAACAGAAGAACACCCGCTTGGTGTCTACCATCCACATGCTAAACTGCACCATATTAAGAAAGAAAACATCGGTCTTATCGAAGTAATGGGACTTGCTGTTCTCCCTGCAAGATTAAAAGGAGAGATGGAACTTCTGAAAGATTACATCCTGACAGAAAAAGATATCCGCAGCAATGAACAGATTGCAAAACACGCTGACTGGGTAGATGAATTCCTTCCAAATTACACATCCATCACAGAGGAGAATGTTGAAGAGATCCTTCAGCAGGAAGTCGGAAAAGTATTCTGCGAAGTACTCGAAGATGCTGGAGTTTATAAGTGTGTGAAAAAAGGACTGGAGGCATTCCATCGTTTTATAGGGGTGTTGTAATTTGTTGAACTTGGATTCATTATCACTCAAATAAGTACTTTTGATAAAAACCAGACGTGAGGGAGTCACTGTATTGCATCGGACACCGGCCCGCTTTACCTCAAAGCTGACATCGCTGCCGATTACCTTGAAGGATTGCTTGACATCGTCGACTACGAGGGCGATATCGAAATGGGCGTGCGCAACAACCGTCCAACCGTGCAGATCGTTGCCGACGACGACACCGACAT
>ENA-OQDL01000651-OQDL01000651.1-human-gut-metagenome-genome-assembly--contig:-NODE-651-length-21110-cov-4.550732_pt1 | contig 21110 bp, 22 predicted proteins | sample MGYA00242782_ERZ504609 | MGnify/ENA primary metagenome ERZ504609 (study PRJEB26092, sample SAMD00036320) | human gut metagenome | host: Homo sapiens | study: EMG produced TPA metagenomics assembly of... | reverse complement strand
TTATTATTGGTAAGTGTAAAAATTGAGGAGTGTATTTGCAAGGAACCAATAGAAAATCTGAGTGTAGATGTGCTTCCGTCAAGTATTGATTTATCAGCCGACTGAGATTGAACTGATTGGCGATTGACAATAAGGAATATATTTTACGAGATGAAGTTGAAAAGATAAAGACAATTATGACTTTATAATTATTGACTGCCCTCCGGCATTGAGCATGCTTACAATTAATGCAATGACTACTTCTGACTCGGTGATTGTTCCAATTCAGTGTGAGTATTATGCACTGGAAGGATTAAGTCAATTGATGCATACGATTGAACTTGTTCAGGATAGACTGAATCCGAAACTTGAAATGGAAGGTGTCGTATTTACAATGTACGATGCAAGAACAAATTTATCATTACAGGTAGTGGAAAATGTAAAGGATAACCTGAACCAAAATATTTATAAGACAATTATTCCGAGAAATGTCCGATTGGCTGAAGCACCAAGTTATGGACTTCCAATCAATCTGTATGATCCAAAATCCAAAGGAACAGAGAGTTACATGCTTTTAGCAGAAGAAGTGATTAATAAAGGAGAATAAGTATGCCTGTGAAGAAGAGCGGACTTGGAAAAGGATTGGATAGTCTAATCCCAAACAAAAACGTTAAAAGCGCAAAACCTTCTGTAAAAGCGGACGAGAAAAAGGCAGCTCCGAAAGAAGAAATTTTAGAGGCAGGACCGATCATGGTGAAGATAAATAAAGTTGAACCAAATCGGGAACAGCCACGGAAAGATTTTGATGAAGATGCATTGATGGAACTTGCAGATTCAATTAAGCAGTTTGGTATATTGCAGCCGATTCTTGTTCAGAAGAAGAAGGACTATTATGAAATTATTGCCGGTGAGAGAAGATGGCGCGCGGCAAAGCTGGCAGGATTGAAAGAAGTGCCAATTATCGTAAAAGAATTTACAGAGCAGGAAATTGTTGAGATTTCTTTGATTGAGAATATTCAGAGAGAAAATCTGAATCCGATTGAAGAAGCAATGGCTTATAAGAGACTGTTGAAAGAATTCAACTTGAAACAGGATGAAGTTGCTGAACGAGTGTCAAAGAGTAGAACTGCGGTTACGAACTCAATGAGATTATTAAAACTGAATGACAGAGTTCAGCAGATGATCATTGACGATATGATCAGTACAGGCCATGCAAGAGCTCTTCTGGCAATCGAGGATGAAGAGCAGCAGTACATGCTTGCCAACAAAATCTTTGATGAGAAGCTTAGTGTTCGCGAGACAGAGAAACTGGTGAAGGCTCTGAAGAATCCGAAAAAGGAAGAAAAAAAGCCGGAAGTAGAAAATCAGTTCGTATACACAAATCTTGAAGAGCAGATGAAGAGTCTGATCGGTACAAAAGTAAGTGTTCATGCGAAAGCAAATGGAAAAGGAAAGATTGAGATTGAGTATTACTCACCGGATGATCTGGAAAGAATCTATGAGTTGCTCATGACAATCCAGCATAATTAAAAAGGAGATGGTAGAAGTGACTGGAGTATTTGGCAATCTGGGAATTGATCCATTCTACGCATTTCTTATTTTACTTATTTTGCAGGTAGCCTTGATTGTCGTACTTGTGTTAGTGTATGATAAGTATAAACACCTGGAGAAAGTATTTAATACCTTTATGAAGGGAAAGGAATGGGAAATCACTGGAGGAATCCATTTTTGAACGGTTTGACAAGATCGACGAAGTCGTAGATCAGGTAGAAGAAAACCGTGAGGAGATTGCAGAACTTTATAATAAAATGAGAACGCATTACCAGAAAGTCGGAATCGTAAAATATGATGCATTCCATGAAATGGGAGGCGAATTAAGTTTTGCAATTACAATGTTAGATGAAAACAATACTGGATGGATTTTAAATATAATGCATAGTCGTCAGGGATGTTATGCATATGTGAAAGATATTGTAAAAGGTGAGAGTACAATTCAGCTGGCAGAGGAAGAAAGAGAAAGTCTTGAGAAAGCTATTTTTCAAGAAAATAAATAGTAAAAAAGAAATTAGACAGGAAAGGGTAAATAACATGTTAGACATCAAATTTGTAAGAAATAATCCGGATGTAGTAAAACAGAACATCAAAAATAAATTTCAGGATGAGAAGCTTCCACTTGTTGATGAAGTAATTGAACTGGACAAGAGAAACAGAGAAATCAAACAGGAAGTAGAAGCACTTCGCGCAGAGAAGAACAAAGCTTCTAAGGAAATCGGAGCAATGATGGCTCAGAAAAAAAATCGAAGAAGCAGAAGCTCTGAAGAAGAAAGTTGCAGAGAGCAATGGACGTATCAATGAACTTTCCGAAGAAGAGAAAGAAGTAGAAGATAAACTGAAAAAGAACATGATGATTATCCCAAATATCATCGATCCATCTGTACCGATTGGTAAGGATGATAGTGAAAACGTAGAAGTTGAGAGATTCGGTGAGCCGGTTGTTCCGGATTTCGAAGTTCCATATCATACAGAGATTATGGAGTCATTCAATGGAATCGATCTCGATGCTGCAAGAAGAGTAGCAGGTAATGGTTTCTATTATCTGATGGGAGATATCGCAAGACTTCACTCAGCAGTTATCTCTTATGCAAGAGATTTCATGATCAACAGAGGATTCACATATTGCGTCCCACCTTTCATGATCAGAAGCAACGTTGTAACAGGTGTTATGAGTTTCGCTGAGATGGATGCTATGATGTACAAGATTGAAGGAGAAGACCTTTATCTGATCGGAACAAGTGAGCATTCTATGATTGGTAAATTCATTGGACAGACACTGGAGAAAGATCAGGTTCCACAGACTCTGACGAGTTATTCACCTTGCTTCAGAAAAGAAAAAGGTGCTCACGGAATTGAGGAGCGTGGAGTTTACAGAATCCATCAGTTCGAGAAACAGGAAATGATCGTTGTCTGCGAACCGGAAGAAAGCAAAGAATGGTATGAAAAACTGTGGAAGAATACAGTAGATCTTTTCCGTTCTATGGATATTCCGGTACGTACACTTGAGTGCTGCTCCGGAGATCTTGCAGATCTGAAAGTAAAATCTGTTGACGTAGAAGCATGGTCACCAAGACAGCAGAAATACTTCGAGGTAGGAAGCTGCTCTAACTTAGGAGATGCTCAGGCAAGAAGACTTGGTATCCGTATCAAAGGAGAGAACGGAAGCTACTTCGCTCATACATTAAACAACACAGTTGTTGCTCCACCGAGAATGCTGATCGCGTTCCTTGAGAACAATCTTCAGGCAGATGGTTCTGTAAGAATCCCGGAAGTTCTTCAGCCATACATGGGTGGAAACAAAGAAATTACACCAAAGAACAAATAAAGAAATATAAAGCAAATAAAATATGCATCAGTATTTAAAAGCAATTGGATTTGAAAATATTCAAACAAGAAAAGATCTGAAAAAGCTCTTAAAAGACGTAGAAGAGAATTTTACGCATCAGACAATTGTATCCTACAGACCGGGCGAAGATTTCTGCGAATTCCAGAAAGAGTTCGGTCAGGATGTAGGGATCACACTCTGCGGAGAACTTGATGATGAAGAACATTTTGAAGCTGCATATTATTTCCCATATTTTGAGGGGAGCGGAGTTACAACTTATGCAGAAATCGATGTGCAGAGAAAGATTGAGAAAGAACAGTATGTTGGTCTTTGTGAGGATTCCAAGATTGGAATCAGTCTGATCTTCACACTGCAGAATGGTGTGGAATATATGCGGGAGAAACAGGCCGGTCTTACAAAGGATGTGCAGACATCTGTAACATTTTCAGGATTGGCACAAGATGGAATGATTCTGCTTCCGGTCAATAAAAATGAGCAACAGATTTTAAATGAAAAGCGTGCGTCAGATACAAGAAGAGAATTGATGAACGCAGCCCGCAAGGGAGACCAGGCAGCAATCGAGACGCTGACATTTGACGATATGGATCTCTATTCCAAGGTGTCAAAGAGATTGGCGAATGAGGATGTATTTTCCATTGTGGATACGTATTTCATGCCGTTTGGAGCAGAATGTGATATGTATTCGATCATGGGAGAAATCCTGGCGGTGAGAGAGAGGATCAACAGAATGACAGGTGTGAGATTGTATCAGATGCGCCTGAATGTAAATGAACTGACATTTGATATCTGTGTTCCGGCAGATTCCGTGATGGGAGAGCCGGAGATCGGAAGACGGTTCAAAGGTACGATCTGGCTGCAGGGGTATATTAATTTTTAAAAATGAAGAGAAATTGTTGCTGAGTGCACGCAGTGTGAAAAGGAATGGGAAATCCACATCCGGAATGTGAAAAACATTAAATAAATGTGGAAAAAAGATTTTATTTAACAGAAGAATGTGGATAACGAAGGCACCATCTCTGGCTGAAAAGTAATTCGGTCAGGAGATGGTGTCTTTTACAATTCGTGCCATTTTTACCATGATTCGTGACAGAAGAATTGAAAATAACAGCGCTTTTTTTATAATAAAAATGTAACGGTTCAGAGCCAACCTCCAAAATGCTACGCATTTCGTCGGTGTGGCGTATCCGCCAAATAAAATTTCAAAAACAGTCTTAAAAATGCAAGCATTTTACACCTGTTTTATGAAATTCTGCTTGGCTCTGAACAGTTACAGATTACGAGAAAAAGGAGGCAGAATAATATGAAAAAGCGAACAATTCTTTTAGCATTTATTATATCAGCAGTTGCAGTTACATCAGGCTGTTCAGCGAATGAACCAAAGACAGGTGAGGTGAAACAGGAACAGACAAAAACAGAAAGCGTAAGCTCAGGAGTAACGATAAAACCGCTTACCAAAAAGGCAATTGATGAGAATCCTTATATGGCAAAAAATGATGCGAATATCCACCATGATTGTTATAATTCAGATTCAACAGATGAGGTACTGCCTGTTGGTATTTACCCAGAAATTAATGTTTCTTATGAAAAGGTGAATCCAAATGCGTCTCCGGCGGTATTTTTTGACAATTATGGACATTCAGTTGTTCCGTTGTTGGGAGGACTTGCAATTCGTGATATCAATGCAGAAGAAACACAGACGATCGGATATTTCTCACCAAAACAGCATGACGGTGGAGGATATGTGATACAAAGTTCCTATTCCTTTGTTGATGAAAATAATCGTCTGGTGTGTCCGACAAGCAACAATCATGTACTTATGTTGAAAGCAACAGACGAGGAAGGAAATGTGCTGCCGGAATTTGAGAAAGTGCTGGATATTGATATTAAAGCAGCAGCAGAGGCAATTACCGGAAAGACATTGGATCAGAATTTATTATCCGTAGTGTTTGATTATGAGGGAAATCTTTGGTTTGCAACCGGCGGATTCAGAATCTATCCGGAACGTCAGCAGCAAGGTGCGATGGGATACATTTCCAGAGACGCGATCAACGCAATTCTGAATGGAGAAGAGATTGATCTGACAGCGTCTACTTTTGTATATGAATTAACTCCTGGAGAAGGGGCAGAAAATGGAATAGCTTCTTCGAAAGAGGGTGCAGTCATCTTAACAAATCAGAACTGCTATCTACTGAAAGCAGATAATGGTGTACAGGTAGAATGGTGTACTCCGTATGAAAGTGCAGGGGCAAAAGACAGCAAAGAAGGTGATGAAACGACCGGAGGCGGTCTGGCGTGGGGAAGTGGATGTTCGCCATCACTAACTAGCAATCTGGTCATGTTTACAGATAATCAGAATCCGGTGAATCTGCTGGCATTAGATATGAAGACAGGTGAAAAGGTTGCAAGCACGCCTGTTATTGATGAGCTGCCGGAAGAAATGCAGGTATCCGTAGAAAATTCAGCAATCGTATATGATAACAGTGAGGGTACAGTCAGCACAATCGTATGTAACTGGTTTGGAGCAGGAAGTGCGAAGCTTGCGGACGCAGATAACGATTCATCTGTACAGACATATGAAAATATCTATGATGTAAACTGGCTGCAGAAAGGAAATAAAATGGTCATGCCGGGAGTTGAGCGTGTTGATACGATCAAGACAGATGACGGATATGAAATGAAGAGTATCTGGTGCAGAGATGATATCCGGGATACATCGATGATGAAGCTTTCAACCGCAACAGGATACATTTACGGTTATGTTCAGGGCTTGGACAGTGGCATGTGGCAGTTTATCATGATAGATTTTGAGACCGGTGAGACTGCATTTTCAATGGATGTGTCAGACAAACCAGGATATAACAATATGGCAATCGGTATGTATGCGGGAAACAGTGGAAATGCATTATACTGTCCAACAGGATATCTTGAACTCCTCAGACTGCAGGATCGGTTCGTATATCTTCCGGAAATGCCTTACCGAAAAGTGGATTTGGACAAGGCAATGCGAAATATATTAACGCAGGAAGAATTTACGGAAGACGGAGGTATGGGCAATGTCGCAGGATGGCTGAATAAGATAACAGTAGAAAATGTACATCCAAGTACGACTGTGGCGATACGAATGAAGGGGCTTGCAGGCAAAACGGATGACTTTAAGCTGTATGCTTATGGAAAAGACGGTAAGCTGACAGAGGTTTCGGAAGATCTGTGGAAGATTCAGACAGAAGATGGAACGATTCCAGAGAAACTGTCGGAAGATACCTTGTATGAAGTACATGTTACAGTAGAGGATGGAGGAACATTCGATCTTAGTGAAACAGAGAAAGAGATTAAAATAGCAGTAGTATTAGGAAAGTAAAGAAAAGCAAACGGGGATGGAGAAAGTAGTTTTCTATCCTCGTTTGCTTTTCTTTCTATCTATTCAGTTACTTCCAGGCAAGCTTCTTTCGTACCAGTTCCGCCACGGCGGATTCCGGCGAATAAAGAGCCTGATATATTATGCCATACACTGAAGATCGCTCCCGGAAGCGTTGCCAGTGGATTAGCTGCAAAATTAGCTGTTGCAAGAGAAATCGCAAGACCGCTGTTCTGCATTCCGACTTCGATCGCAATCGCAGTAGCTTTATCATATTCGATATGTAAAAGTTTTGCTGCTCCAAGTCCGATGCCCATTCCGCAGAGATTGTGAAGTGCCACAACTCCAAGTACGAGCAGACCACAGCTTAAGATTTTTTCCGCATTAACAGATACGATTCCACTGATGATCATTACGATGGATACAACAGAAATCAGTGGAAGTACTTCTGATATTTTCTGAATCTGCTTTCCAAAGATCCAGTTTATCAAAATACCAAGAAGCACCGGAATCAGTACAACTTTCACAACAGAAATTACCATTGCAAGGAAAGATACTTCTACCCAGGCACCGGCAAGCAGATACACTAATAACGGTGTCATCAGTGGGGCCGCAAGCGTGGAAGTGATCGTCATTCCAACAGAGAGTGCCACATCACCTCCGGCAATATATGTGATCACATTACTTGCTGTTCCCCCAGGACAACATCCGACTAGAATAACGCCGAGTGCTAGATCTGTCGGAAGATGCATCAGCTGGCATAATCCCCATGCCACAACAGGCATGATCGTGTATTGTGCCACAAATCCGATAATGATTTCTTTCGGTCTTGAAAAAACTCTCTTAAAATCGTCCATCTTGATTGTAAGTCCCATGCCAAACATGGCAACACCTAAAAAGATGGATGTATAATTGGTTGTCCACGCGAATCCATCGCGCCAGAAAAATGCGATCACAGAGAAGCAGATGATAATGATTCCAATATATTTTGTAAGAAAAGAACTGGCTCTTCCTACTTTTTTCATCACATTTTCCATAGGTTATACCTCGTAGCTAAAGTTGTCGATCAGTCTGGTTTTTCCGATGTAAACTGCCATAGCGACCAGAACGTCTTTTTCTACGATTTCTACCGGCTGCATATCCAGTGCATCTACCATAGATACATAATCAATCTTTGCAAGAGGTTCAGCTTCAATGATCTCGCGCATCTTTGTTAATACTTCTTCCGCCTTGATTCCTTTACAAATTGTTTCCTGACCTGCCTTTACAGCTCTTGAAAGACAAAGTGCGGCTTTTCTTTCTTCTTCACTTAAATATGTATTTCTGGATGATTTCGCAAGTCCGTCTTCTTCACGGATGATAGGGCATCCTACGATCTGGATATCAAAATTCAGATCCTGTACCATTTTGCGGATGATTGCCAACTGCTGTGCATCTTTCTGACCAAAATAAGCCCTGTCCGGTGTTACAATGTTAAATAACTTAGAAACAACGGTACATACACCTTTAAAATGGATTGGTCTTGTCTTACCGCACAGTGTCTCTGATAAAGTATCAATACTTACAAAGGCATGTGGATCATGGTACATATCCTCCGGTTCCGGATGAAAGATGACATCGGCTCCAAGGCTCTCGCAGAGTTCGCTGTCACGTTTAAAATCTCTTGGATATGCTTCCAGATCTTCTGTCGGTCCAAACTGTGTCGGGTTTACAAAATCAGATACAACAACGATATCATTTTCTTCGCGGCATCTTTTGATCAGACTTGCGTGTCCTTCGTGCAGGAATCCCATTGTCGGTACAAGACCGATTGTTTTCCCTTCTCTTTTCCAGTTCTTAATTAAATCTCTTGTTTCCTTTACTGTTTTTGTTACCTGCATGGTGTTCTCCTTTTAAAACAAAATTAGGAGATAGCCTCTTGTTCTGAATTCAACAAATTTCATTTTCATTTATAAGTTACAATCACTTTTGCAGTTATGCCATATCTTTCAGTAATCCGTGTTTCTCATAGTTTGTAACACGGCTGATCTTATTCTCCTCATCTACAAAAACAACTTGTGGTTTATGTTCTTTGGCTTCTTCAGAATCATAATGTGCATAACACATGATAATAATCTTGTCACCAGTACTTACGCATCTTGCCGCAGCACCATTTAAGCAGATCATTCCGCTTCCGCGCTTGCCGCAGATCGTATAAGTTTCAAATCGGCTTCCGTTATTTACATCCACGATCTGAACTTTCTCATATTCCATAATTCCTGCCGCTTCCAGCAGGTCTTCATCAACAGTAATACTTCCAACATAGTCAAGTTCGGCCTGTACTACTGTAGCACGATGAATCTTTCCTTTTAACATCTCAACTGTCATTTCTTATTGGTCTCCTCACAAAAAAAAGCATTCGTCAAGGTATACTGATCCCTGCAAATGCTTTTGCTATTCTTCGTATTCCCTGAGTCTTATTTTATGTCTTAAATAAATATAAGCTCGCTTTCCGCCACTTCCTGGCGGGGTAACTGTTCAATATGAAATTGTTGTGATTCAGTCAGAGTATAGTTTTGTAGTATTCCAAATACTATCTCCGCAAGTATTATGACACCCTGTGAAAGGAATGTCAATATGGTAGTCAGCAAGGTTTTTCTTGTACGCAGAATAATATCAAGATATAATATAGTTACATTTTTTATTTTAAAGGAAAGAGAAAAAAGCTAAATGAAGATAAAGAAAGTGATAAGCGCATGTCTTGTGCTGACATGTCTGGCGACAGGGCTTTCCGGATGTGGAAAAACAGATCAAGTATCTGACACAGCGGATCGCTCGGTTATAAAGCTTGGAAGCGACAGTTATCCCCCGTATAATTATCTGAATGAAGATGGTGTACCAACAGGAATTGATGTTGAACTGGCAACGGAAGCATTTGGACGAATGGGTTATGACGTAGAAATTGTCAATATTGACTGGGAGAGGAAGCAGGAGCTGGTAGAGAACGGTGATATTGATTGTATTATGAGCTGCTTCTCCATGGAAGGACGATTGGATGATTATAAGTGGGCCGGTCCGTATATGGTCAGTAACCAGGTAGTTGCAGTCAATGAGAACAGTGATATCTATACCCTGAGTGATCTGGAAGGAAAGACGCTTGCCGTACAATCTACAACAAAACCGGAAGGGATCTTTCTGAAAAGAACAGACAGCAGGATTCCAAAGCTCGGTAATCTGATCAGCCTGGAACACAGGGACCTGATCTATACATTCCTTGGAAAGGGATATGCAGATGCAGTAGGTGCACATGAGGAATCGGTTATACAGTATATGAAAGACTATGATGTGAAACTCCGAATTCTGGATGAACCACTTATGACAGTCGGAATCGGAGTCGCTTTCTCAAAAAATGAAACTCGGGATCTGCCGGAGAAACTGGAGCAGACTCTGGATGAAATGAGAGAGGACGGAACTTCTGCAAAAATCATAGGAAAATATCTTGATGACCCAGAAAAATATCTGGAGGTGGACCAGCTTGAAGAAGAATAAAAAATCTGTCCCAACAGAAAAGAAATTCTGGATCACCAGTATAGCTGTTGGGATATGTCTTGTCGTGCTGTCTGTATGTTTTTTCAGCAATGCAGACAAAGAAAAAGGAAGAGGCTGATCTTTTAGACACGGTAAATTATGTAAAAGTACAATGTTCCACATATACACATTATAATGAGTCATCAGAATCCAAAAGTCTGCTTCGTGCCATTGAGGGAACCCGGCAGGTCAGCAAAAATATAGCCGTAGAAACAGAGAATGAAAAAACACTGGATGATCAGCTATTGAAAGAAAGTGCAGAGCAGTTATGGCTGACGGGAATCGTGGTTCTGGATACAGATGGAACTATAGTATGTGAATACAGTACGAACGAAAGTTTATTGCCGGAAATAAAAGAATGTGCAGAGAAAGAAATCGTACTGGATACAGCAATTTACGATGAAAAGGTGTATGCTAAGAGAATCAATCATAATGACGGGGCTTATATTGATTATGGCTGCCTGCACAAGAAAGGATGCACCGGGAGTTGTGGTGACTTACTATTATACTTCTGCAGAGTATGCAACGAATTATACACTTACGATACAGAGTTTGTTGAATGGCTATCGGAAGGACCGGGATGGGACAATTATCGTAGCAGATGAAGGCGTGATCATTGCTTCAAACAATACCGGGCTGATCGGACAAAGCACAACCAATTATGAAGTAATCCAAAAGCTAAAAAATCATGCAGACAGTAGGCACATGATGGGCTTAACGATCAATGGAGTCCGGTGTCACGGTGTTATGCTGAAGCAGAGAGACCATTACATCTATGCTTACGTTCCGGATTCGATTATATTTCAGACACTTCTGCAAAATGTGATCATGTGCCTGTTCATCTATCTGATCGTTGTAGTACTAATCTGGATGATTTACAGAAAATTACAAGAAAAATATTCTCAAAATAGAAAAGGAAAAAGAACAGAAGTATCAAAAGAGCCTTCTGGAAGCAGCAAAAAAGGCTGATGCGGCGAACCGGGCAAAGACAGAATTCCTGCAGAGGATGAGCCATGATATCCGGACACCGATCAATGGAATCTGTGGAATGCTTGATGTGGGCGATTATTATCGTGATAATCTGTCGAAACAGACCGAATGTAGAGGGAAAATACGTGAGGCTTCCAACATTCTCAAGGAACTGGTTAATGAAGTCCTTGATATGAGCAAACTGGAGTCGGGAGAAATTTATTTGGAAGAGAAACCGTTTAATATCTGTCAATTAATAAATGAAGTGGTAGATGTAGTCGGAAAGATGGCTGATGAAAGAGAAATCAAGGTGGAACAAAAAACACCAGAGATCATACACAAGGATCTTATAGGCAGTCCAATCCATCTGAAACGTCTACTGATGAATATTCTGAGTAATGCTGTGAAGTACAACAAAGATTATGGACAGATGTATTTGAGCAGCAGGGAGATTCCTTCCGATCAGGATGGAGTTGTAATGCTGGAGTTCATATGTCAGGATACGGGAATTGGTATGAGTGAGGAATTCCAAAAACATCTGTTTGAGCCATTTGCGCAGGAGCAGAAAGGCGGAGCATCCAAGTTTGGCGGTACCGGTCTGGGAATGCCGATCACAAAGAGTCTTGTGGAAAAAATGGGTGGAACAATTACCTTTACTAGTGAGCAGGGCGTAGGGACTACTTTTGTGATCACAATTCCATTTAAAATAAATGAAGATGCAGCGAGAGACGAAGAGAAGCAGGATGAAGTAACGGCTTCCATCAAAGGATTAAACATTCTGCTCGTAGAAGACAATGAATTGAACATGGAGATCGCAGAATTCGTCATTCAAAGCAAAGGTGCTTCTGTGGTAAAGGCATGGAACGGCCAGGAGGCAGTGGAAGCTTTTGAGAAAAGTGCTTCCGGTGAATTCGACGTAATTCTTATGGATGTCATGATGCCGGTTATGAACGGATATGAGGCAACAAAGACGATCCGCACAATGGACAGAAGTGACGCAAAGAAAATACCGATCATCGCAATGACTGCAAATGCCTTTGTTGAGGACAGGATAAAGTCAAAAGAAGCAGGAATGAATGAGCATGTCTCAAAGCCGATCGATATGAAACTATTAGTGAAGATTATTGCTGAATTAGCAGAAAAAAAGGAAATGTGAGGATAAAGTATGAGCGAAAAACAAAAACTGCTTATCGTAGATGATTCAGAATTTAACAGAGATATATTAAAGGAGATCCTTGGAAGCAGCTATGACTATTTGGAAGCTGAAAATGGAAATCAGGCGATCCAGATTCTGGAAGTGCATCCGGAGATCGATCTGATGCTTCTGGATATCAATATGCCGCAGATGAATGGATTTCAGGTGTTGGAACATATGGGAGAACTTCAATGGATTGATGAAGTCCCGGTTGTCATGATTTCATCAGAAGAATCTGTTGAAATTATGCGAAAGGCATATGATTTGGGGATTACAGACTATATCAGCCGACCGTTTGATGCAGTTATCGTAAAGAAAAGAGTCCAGAATACATTAGGACTTTATGCAAAGCAGAAACGACTGATCAATGTGGTTGTAGATCAGATCTATGAGAAAGAAGAAAACAACAATATTATGATCGGAATCCTGAGCAATGTATTAGGTTCTCATAACAGTGAAAGCAGCGAGCATATATTACATATCCGTATCGCAACGGAGATGCTGTTGAGAGAATTGATTAAGAAAACAGATGCGTATCATCTGACAGAAGCGGATATTGCTCTGATCATAACGGCATCTTCTCTTCATGATATTGGAAAAGTCGGCATTCCGGAAGAAATCCTCAATAAACCAGGCAGACTGACAGATGAAGAATTCAAGATCATGAAAAGCCACAGTGAGATCGGAGCGTCTATGATCCGGGATATGGATTTTCCACAGGACAAGCCACTGGTACGCATTGCATGGGAAATCTGTCGGTGGCACCATGAACGATGGGACGGAAGAGGATATCCGGATGGACTGAAAGGGGAAAAAATACCGATCTCTGCGCAGATTGTATCAATTGCTGATGTATATGATGCGCTTACAAGTGTACGCTGTTATAAGAATGCATATGATCATGATACAGCGATCCAGATGATCCTGGAAGGTCAGTGCGGACAGTTTAATCCGCTTCTTCTTGAATGCCTGAAAGAGATCAGTCCTCAGCTTTCCAAAACATTTAGGAAAGAAAAGGATGATAACAGAGAGTATTATGAAGCGCAGAGGATTTCTGACGAGATACTAAGAGAAAAGGCATTGCCACGCAAGGATCATTCCCAGCGTGTTATTGAGATTATGCAGGAAAAGATAAAGTTTTTAAGGAAAATAGCGGTAAAATTTCAATGGAGTATAATGCGATATCAGGAAAGCTTGTTTTAACAGACGGAGAATCGCAGAAAGAGTATCAGAGAGATCTTCCGGGATTTGATTTATATGGAGTATATGATATAAGCGAAGAGGATATTCAGCGTATAAAAGATTCGCTGGATTCAGTATCAAGCAAAAACAAAGAAGTTTCAATGAAAGCAATGTTAAAAGTAAGAGGTGAAAGGCAGATGTGTGATCTGAAACTGCACACATTATGGTCATCACTGAAAACAGATGGATATATCGGAATTATCGGACAGCTGGATATTGTGGAGTAATGACATAAAAATGGAAGACTAGATAAGTGGTGAGAGAGTCGCTATAGTTATTAGAGGAGAGTATTATGAAAGAAATGAAATGGAGCTGATCCACATATTGCAGAATACCATGGTGTTGAAATAAAGACATGCTTATTCGAAATCAGATTCTATAAGCTTATAAAAAGAGTCACAACTATTCCTGATGGAATATGGCTGTGACTCTTTTTAATAGAGCTTCTTTCCGGCTAAAATACACTAAAAGGATTTTACCTTCGGCCGATATCTCATATCAGATACGGTATACACTGTTACGAATGCTTCCGGATCCTTCTTGATAATATAATTCATCAGTTTCTGATATTCACTCTTGTCCACGATCGTAATGATCTCTCTATGTTTCTGCATATTGTATGCGCCTGTCGCCTCGTAGAATGTTGCTCCGCTATGCAGTTCATGCAAGATAAACTGACGGACTTCTTCTTCGTATTTTGTAATAATACATACACGCCGTTTCAGATTCTGTCCAAAGATAAAATGATCCAGTACAATACCATTAAAATAGGTTCCAAGCACACTTAAAACTACCGCTTTCTTGTCATAGATCAGAGCGGAAGAAAGTGCCACACACATGCCTGAGAGGGACATTGCTTTTCCTAATTCTATGTGCAGATATTTGTTCATGATCTTCGCCACGATATCAAGTCCGCCAGAAGATGCGTTCATGTTAAATAAAATGCTGAGACCGATGCTTACCACCAGGATATAGCATATTACATCCAGTTCACTGCTGTTTGTCAGCGAGGTGAAATCTGGAAATATGTGCTCAAATACTGCAAGATACACCGGCAACAGGAGGCTGGTGTAAACCGTCTTTGCTCCGAATTCCTTTCCGCATGTCACAAAGCCTATCAACAGCAGGACGACGTTCAATATCATTGTGATCGTTGACACATGCAATGGTATATAATGTGACATAATAATTGCCAGTGCGGATATACTGCTGATCGAGGTCATACTCGGAATCAAAAAGAAATATACGGCCGCGGCGATAATTCCCACTGCTATTGTCATAATGATTGTTTCTTTCAAATTGTCTGATGTGAAACTTGGTTTCTCTTGTTCGTTCATTTGTCATTCCCCATTTTTAGATACTTGGTATTCAAAAAAATTATCTCCAGAAATCTGTTTTTTGTCTAAGACCGATGTCTGCACTTTTAAAAACCGGGTTGATTCCTTGCTTTAACTGTGCTTCATAATCTTGGATCACTTTAAATGCAATTCCTGATAAAATCAGGATAACCGGAATGTTAATGAGTGCCATAACCCCCATCAGTACATCGGAAAGATCCCATAAAAGAGACATCTCCATTCCTGCTCCCAGAAAGATTGCAAGTGCCGATACCAGTCTGAAGCCTTTCATAAAAGCTTTTTCCGGCTGTTTTTTGTGAATGTAGATTAAAAGATTGTCACAATAGAAACAGTTTCCGAGCAGAGTTGTAAATGCAAAAAATACCATTGCAACTGTAATAAAGATCGGCCCGAAAGAACCAAGTGATTCCTGAAGAGATGCCTGCACCCACGGTGCTCCCTGCAATTCTTTTGCCGGATCGATCCCGGATGACATACACATCATTGCTGTTGCTGTACAAAGCAACAAAGTATCAATAAATACGGATAACATCTGTACCAGCCCCTGTTTTACTGGATGGCTGACATTTGCCGAGGCTGATGCATTCGGAGCGGAACCGATACCTGCCTCATTGGAATAGAGTCCCCGGCGGATTCCCTGCATCATGGCTGAACCGGAAAATGCTCCGAAAATTGCTTTGAAATCAAATGCTTCTTCAAAAATGCGCACGAACATTGCCGGCACGTTCTGAATATTGATAATTACTACCAAAAGTGAAATTCCGATATACGCAATCCCCATTACCGGCACAACCATTGAAGTTACTTTTACGATACGTGATCCGCCGCCAAACAGACACCATCCTGTCAGCACTGCCAAAATCCCACCGATGATCCAGGGACTCATCTTTGCATCATAAAAAGAAAATACTGAAAATGTAGACTGCAGATTATAAGATGCCAGCATATTAAATCCAAATGCGTAGGTTAAAATCATTGCAACGCAGAAAACGATTGCCAGCGGGCGACAGTGAAGTGCCGCTTCAATATAGTAAGCCGGTCCTCCATAACAGCTTCCGTCTTTTCCTTTTTTCTTATAAATCTGTGCCAATGTACTTTCGATCAGTGCAGATGCACTTCCGATGATTGCAATCACCCACATCCAGAATACAGAACCAAATCCACCTATACAAATCGCCGATGAAACCCCGACAATATTTCCCGTTCCCACACGGGATGCTGTTGAAACCATAAGTGCCTGAAAAGAGGAAATTGCCCCTTTATCCTCCGGCTTTTCCATCACGGATCCACAAGCATTCTTAAATAATCTTACCTGCGGAAATCTTGTGCGGATTGTAAAATAGACTCCCGCACCAATCAGTAGAATGACCAGCAGCTTGCTGTACATAAAAGAACTGATTGTACCAATAATTGTTTGAAACATACCTTCTTTCCTTTCTCTGTTTGCTGTCAATATATTAACGGAAAGAAGGTGGATTTGCAAGTTTTTTTACATTTAAAATTGTTGTTGACGATAGGGAAAGATATCAGTTTTGTTTTGAAAAAATTAAATATTCTCCCTAACTACATCTTTTATGCTTTTTTCTTTTTTCATTCTATCACAAGCTCACCATTAATCATCAATTTTTTGATATTTTTTCTTTTCCCCCACTGTAAAATAGCCTCTGAGCGTTTCGTTATATAGAGGGATACAAATAAGAGCAAGATCCACCCATGTTTAACAGTATTGCCGATTGGCATCCTGTTATCCTATGGGATTTATCTTGATGGAGATCTCCCCATACTCTCTCAATAACAGACATATCTCTTGTCTGTTGGTTCCACCTAAAGGTGTTCACAGCACTATTTCTAATATCGGAAGGGACAGCCGATATTAAAATACGTGGACTCCCAGTGGGAGGAATAGTCGTAGCGAAAGGAGGAGTATGAGAACAGAAAACAAAGGAGAAAAGAAGTACTGAAACTGGCAGGTGGTATGAATGGCAATCGTAAAACACATTAAAAGCAGAAATGCTAATTACTCGGCTGCTATCAATTACCTTCTGTTTGAACATGATGAAAAAACCGGGAAAAAGATTGTAGATGAATCCGGACGAAGCATCCTGCGAAAAGAGTTTTATATGGATGGACTGAACTGTGATCCGATGTCTTTTGACAAGGAATGTGAACTGACAAATGCTCATTTTCACAAAAATAAGAAACGTGAAGATATCAAAAGTCACCACTACATTATCAGCTATGATCCAGCCGATGTTACAGAAAATGGACTTACCGGTGAGAGAGCACAGACAATCAGTTTGGAACTTGCAAAGCAGATGTTTCCCGGATATCAGGCACTGGTAGTTACTCACACCGATGGCCACAATGAATCCGGAAATATCCATACTCACATCGTCATCAACAGTGTGAGGAAGACTGCAGTGGAAAGGCAGCCTTATATGGATAAACCACATGAAGAAGTTGCCGGATACAAGCATCGTTCCACGGATAAATTCATGAACACTTTTAAGAAAACTGTCATGGATCGTTGCCAACAGGAAGGACTTCACCAGATAGATCTTCTTGCTCCGGCTGAAAGAAAAATCACTCAGAAAGAGTATATGGCACAGAAACACGGCCAGCAAACAATAGATGAGATCAATCGGAAAATTATCGAAGATGGTCTCAAACCAACATCCACCGTATTCCTTACGCAGAAAGAATATTTGCGACAAGCGATTGATGAATGTGCTGTCACTTCCAGTAATTTTGATGAATTCCAATCTAAACTTCTGGAACTATTTCAGATCTCTGTGATTGAGCATCGTGGCAGATACAGCTATCTTCATCCTGATCGACAGAAGCGGATTACTGAACGTGCACTTGGAACACGATATGGAAAAGAACACCTGGAACAGACCTTCTTACGCAAGGATCCATTGACCATTCTCTACGTCAGATCTCACCTGCGCCTGGTTGTAAATCTCCAGACAAATGTGAAAGCAATGCAGAGCCCGGCTTATGCTCATCGGGTAAAACTTTCTAACCTGCAGCAAATGGCAAATACCATTATCTATGTGCAGGAACATGGATTTGATACGCAGTCAGATTTGAAAAATACACTGCTTGCGGCAAAGCAGGAACTAAAAGAAATGCAGACACAGTTTGCTCAGCATCGTTCCGATCTAAGGATCCTCAACGATCAGATCCGTTATACCGGACAGTACTATGCAAACAAGGAAGTTTATTCCCAATTTTCAAATGCAAAGTACAAAGGAAAGTACCGGAAAGAACATGCGAAGGAAATTCAGAAATATGAAGAAGCCAGAAATTGGCTGAGATCCTTTTATCAGGATGGAAAGATGACAAGCCTAAAAATCCCTGACTTTACAAAAATGAAAAACTGCAACAGCAGATAGCTTCCGAAGAAGAAGCAATAAGCAGCTTGAAAGAAAATTAAAAGATCTGGACACTGCCGATCAGAATGTTGATGCCATTCTTCAGATGCAGATTCTAGAACCAGTGAAATCAAAAACCAAAGATCTCGAACGATAACTATTACAAAACAAAGGAGGAACTATCACATGACACAAGAAGAATTTAATGTTGTATTTGAACTTCAGATGAGAAAGTGTGCCGATATTCTGGCACATAAAAAGAAAGAATATACCGGTGATAATATTGACCGCCTCAGTGCATTCAAGATTGCTGCCGCTTTACAGAACTGTGATCCAAAAGCAGCACTGGCCGGTATGATGTCGAAACATGTCGTATCCCTTTACGATATGTGTTATTCCACTCTGTTGCATTTTGATATGGAACAGTGGGATGAAAAGATCACAGACTGCATCAATTATCTGATCCTTTTAAAAGCTCTGGTAAAGGAGGAACAGGCTTATGGATCACATTGAAACAGCTATCTTAAACTGCTATGGAATCCGGGAAGCAGAACAGAATATGGTCTTTGCTGCCAGGCTCACACAACACGGTCATACGATCCAGAACATGGCAGATCTGATGGATCTTTACCATCAATCCTACAGTCAGAGACCGTAGAAAACATTGCGGGGCTTCCACATCCAACCGTACAGAAATTCATGGTCATTACCGTAGCTGTTGTTGGTGCAAGCAGACGCTTCCTGGCACAGATCACAAGGCATCAGAACGAAGTAAAGTACATGAGTGCATCTCTGCAGTACAGCAATTATTCCGGTCACGCTGCATTTGCTATTCCATATGGAATCATGAAAGCAGATAAAGAAATCCAGGATATTTACAAGAAAAGCTGTCAGTCAGATCTGGATCACTATGTAGAACTCTGTGCCTTAGGCATTGATCATGATTCAGCCGGATATGCCACACCTCAGGGACTTCGAAACGTACTGATCATCAGCGCGACACCTTACCAGTGGAAGCATATGATCGGTCAGAGAACCTGCCGAAGAAATACTGATGAAACCAGGATCGTGATGCTCTATATCTGGCAAAGATTGTACAAATTAAGTCCGATCCTTTTTGCACCGGATCTGACCGGTCCATTCTGTCAGAGAGGAAGCTGCATGGAAAAACAGATGTCCTGCCAGAATCCTATTTCAAAACTTTGGATGCCGTCTGATATTTTAAAGACTGATTATCCATTGCTCAGTAGGAAGGAGGTGAGCAGCCATAAAGATTAAACTGATTGACTTTGGTCTGAAAGCAGATCATCATCCCTTCCGGCCACATGAAAATGATGCCGGTGCGGATGTATTCATGCCTTATGATTGCGTATTAAAACCAGGCGAGGTTGCAAGAATTCCACTTGGATTCGGTCTCATCATCCCAGATGGATTTGCCGGATATGTCTTTCCACGAAGCAGCATGGCAGCAAAAGGACTGGTATGCGAACTTCCACCGATTGACTCCGGTTACCGTGGTGAGATCCATGCCATTATCAGCAACGTGAGCACATCTTCTCAGACCATTCATAAAGACACACGCGTCGGTCAGCTGGTGATCACACCAGTCGTGATCGCAGACTTTGTCCTGGACCTCGGTGAAGAACGAGGAACCAGGGCATTCGGAAGTACAGGAGAATAATACTATGATTACATTTGGAAGAAAATTAAAACACTTAAGACAGAAAAATCATCTCACCCAGAAAGAACTTAGGCATGGCTGTTGGCTTTCCCGACAACTGTGCTGATGTCCGGATTGCTCAGTACGAAAGCGATGTCCGAACACCAAAAGAGGATCTCATGAAACTCTTCGCATCAACACTCGGTGTTCCGGTTGAACTCTTTACCGTACCGGTACTCTCAGAACCCAGAGAGTATGAGGCCGCGGAGTATTGGAGGTATGAACTTGGGGCAGAGTTGGGTTGATTTTTCCCCGCTAGCTAAAAAAAGCGTCTGCGTAATGTCCGAAACGTTTTAAACCGTATAACACAAGAAAACTGATTCCACCGCAATGGATCAGTTTTCTTTAAATAATAGCTACTTCATTTTTCTCTTTTTATAGAGTCCTACAATCAAACCAAGACTAACAATCGCTATTAAAAACCATGCAACTATATTTGTTGTATCTCCGGTTTTTACCGTATTTATTATTTTCTGAATAGTATTTGGCTTATCTGGATTTGAAGGTGTCGGATCCTTTGGCTTATCTGGATTGTTCGGTGGTGTTTTCTGATGAAACCCATTCAGCTTTTGGCTCTATCGTTACATTATATTCTACATTCCCATTAATTTCAGATGAAATATTAACAAGGAATGGAGCGGATTCAAATTTATCTGTACCACTTTCTACATTTCCAATCTGTGCAAGCAGGTAAATTCCTTCATCCAATTCTCCAAAACTCGTGCATCCCGAAGTATCTGTTTCTTGCATTAATCCGGAAATATTATTTTCTTTCGCAAATGCAAACAATTGTTTTGCTTGTTTCTCTCTTGCTTCTGCACTGGTATCTTGTAATGATATCCCTGAATCTTTAAAACCATCTTCCCATACTAACTCATTATTTTTCATATATTGAATTGGAAATATCGAGAACTTTGCTCCGGAAAGAGTCACTTCTTTATCCGAACT
>ENA-OQDL01000649-OQDL01000649.1-human-gut-metagenome-genome-assembly--contig:-NODE-649-length-21118-cov-6.465104_pt1 | contig 21118 bp, 18 predicted proteins | sample MGYA00242782_ERZ504609 | MGnify/ENA primary metagenome ERZ504609 (study PRJEB26092, sample SAMD00036320) | human gut metagenome | host: Homo sapiens | study: EMG produced TPA metagenomics assembly of... | reverse complement strand
ATAACTTTGTGCGGATTCTACCAACAGTCTGCGTACATGGGTGTTCCCTGCTTTTGTAATGCCAAGTCCGTTTCTGTCATCGCCACTGGAATGCTGTCCAGGTACCAATCCAAGATACCCTGCAAACATTCTGTGCAGATACAAAATCGCTGAAAGTCTCCAACTTCAACAATTACAGATAACGCAGTATGTGTCTTGATTCCTAGATCACCTACCGGCTTTCCTTCTTTATACAGACCTGTATCAGAAGCAATCTTTGCGCTGATCTTCTTTACCATATCACTTGGGGTGTAATTTTCGTCACCAAACAGGAACTTGTGAAGAGAAACCACATTGCTCTCTAAGGTCTGCGGAATGACACAGTCACCCTTTTTACCCATATTGGCATCACTTCTTGCCTCAGGGAAGCCGGCGGTATCACCGATATGATAACGGGTCAGGTTCTTTGCAGCCGGGATCACATCATCTAATGTGATACTGCTTAAGATCTGTGGGAATACCACTTCCATTACATTATTAACAACAGAAAAGTTTGCCTGTCTTAATTTATCAAAGCTTAACTGGATGATCTTTCTCTGACGTTCTGTTCTTGCAAAGTCTGTATCCATCTTTCTTAAGCGTGCATAGGCAACTGCCTGGATACCGTCTAAATGGTTCGGGCCTGCGCTCTTTAACTGATAAGAGCCAACACCTGTAGACTCTACTGTTTCTGTAATATAGGCATTGATATAATAAAACTCCGCCTTGCTCAGTTCCACATCTACACCGCCCAGGATATTAATGGCATCTGCTACTGCTTTCCAGTTAAATGTAGCATAATCATTGATCTCCAGATCCAGGTTTCTGTTTAAGGCTTCTACTGCCTGTTTCGGGCCGCCTCTGAAGTAAGCCTGGTTGATCTTGTTGTAACCATTTTTATCATCTACATTCAGATACGTATCACGGAAAAGGCTGACCAGTTTGATCTCCCCTGTTTCCTGATTGATATTGCAGATGATGATAACATCGGACATATTTCCTTTGCCCACAGAACTGTCACGGCTGTCCACACCAAAAAGAGCTACGGTCCAGTATCCCTTCATAGCCTGCTCTTTTTCCACAGAGATATAAGGATTTGTCATATCAGACTTATTAAACTCTGTATCCGTCTGCATCAGGGACATCATACGCTTTCCATACCAGCCTGCGCCGATCAGTGCCAGTGCAATGATCTCTGCCACAATAAAAATGATAATGGTCCTTAAGCGGCTTTTCCCGGACCTGGCTGCCGTCCTTGCAGTCCGGCTGCCTCTTCCTGTACTGCCTGTTCTGCCGGTAAGTCCGGAAGAAGCGTATTTCCTTCCGTCTTTTCTGCGGCTGCGCCCTCTTTTTAACTCGTCATCCGTTTCAAATTCATTATCAAAGTCGTGATTCATGTACGTTTCCTCATTGTAGTGATAACAGCAGTCAGACCGCTGTCATTCTAGTATGCGTTTTTATTAATAAAGCCTTTGAATATCGTCAGGAACATGATCTTAAAATCAAATCCAAGGCTCCAGTTTTCAATGTAATACAGGTCGTGCTCGATCCTCTTTGTAATAGAAGTATCTCCCCTGTAACCATTGACCTGCGCCCAGCCTGTAAGACCTGGTCTTACCTGGTGCTTGATCATATAACGTGGGATCTCTTCTTTAAACTTTTCTACAAAAAGAGGCCGCTCCGGCCTTGGACCAACCAGGCTCATATCTCCAATGAGAATGTTAAAAAACTGAGGCATCTCATCAATACTGGTCTTTCGTATAAAACGGCCTACCGGAGTAACACGGGGATCATGAGGGGTTGTCCACTGGTTCTTTTCTTTATTTGGATCCTGTACTTCCATGGAACGGAATTTAAACATTTTAAAAGGACGGTTGTGCAGTCCGATCCTCTCCTGGCTGTAAATGATCGGACCTGGAGAAGTAAGTTTGATCAATGCTGCTGTCAGCAGCATAAGAGGCGAAAACAGGATGATTCCAAACAGTGCGCCACAGATATCTACCATACGCTTTATAGTTGCATTAAATACGCTGGTAAGAGGTACATGGCGGATATGGATCACCGGAAGTCCCTGAAGATCTTCCATATAAGGGATCGTAGGGATAATGTTATTGTAATCCGGAATAAATTTGGTATGCACACCTGACTTTTCACAGGCCGCAACGATCTGTTCCAGATTTGCATATTCACCGATACTTAAAGTAATAACGATCTCGTCTAAGGTATTCGCTGCAAGAAAGGTCTCCAAATGGGAGATCGGTCCTAAAACCTGGACTTTCTTGTAAACATAACCTGCTTTTTTATGGTCATCCAGGATACCCTGGATATGATAGCCCCATTCCGGATTTAAAGTCACACGGTCAATAAAACCTTCTGCCGCACGGCTGTAACCGATTAAGAGCACATGCTTCTGGTTGTAACCATTGGTACGAAGAGAACGTAAGAACAGGCGGATCGCCAGTCGTTCTCCTGCCAGAAGAAGTATATTTAAAACAAAAAACACCAGGAGCATTCTGGTGGAGAAATACCCCAGATGTACAATAAAGCTTCTTCCGCCGAAAAGGATCAGCGTAAAAAGCATCAGGCCGATCACATTTGCCTTACAGATATTGGCAAATTCAACCCTTCTTCCCTGGATGCGCTTTGGTACATACAGATGAAAACAGCCATTTAAGATCAGATAAACAGGAACAATAAATATAAGTGCCAGAAAATAAGGTCCCGGCTCCAGAGTTGCTCCTCTTAAAGGCACTACCTTTCCGCTGACGATAATAAACCACGCCAGTATATAGGCTACTGCTGTTACCACTGCATCCAGAAGAACCTGAACATGGTTCAGGCTTTCTGGTTATCTTTATCATTGTATATCACCTTTTGTTAAGCTGTTCACTCATTTTCCCCCGCCGGAGAAAACGGCTTCTTCATTCAAAACATTATACATGATACAATCCCATTATTCCATAACTTTTCTCTTAAAATATAATAAACTTCACCGTTTTGCCGCCTGACGGGCCAGAAATTCCCGGATATAGAGGAGAGTTCCGGTGCATAATTCCCACTCAATGGCAGCATAATGTTTCAGGTGGTCTCTGTTATATTTTACTTTTTTACACAGCTTTGCTGTCTTCACTCCCTCTTTCAGACCGTCCAGATAATCTTTTCCAAACCCGATCTTCTTAAAAAATCCATATTTTACCAGGATCCCCAGTCCCAGCGGAAGAGCATTTAAAAGCAACTGGGGCCATGGCATATTTTTATAGTTCAGATAAATATTGTTTCTTGCTGCCAGACGGACCTTAAATGAATTGTAACGGGATCCACTGGTACCACTTCCCACGTGGTATACCATGGCGCTTGGGCAGTAAACATTTTTATAACCATAAATCTTCGCCCTGTAACCCACATCAATATCTTCCAGATAAGCAAAATGCATCTCGTCAAAATAACCGATGGTCTCAAACACTTCCCTGCGATAGATGGCAGCACCTGCACAGGCAGAAAAAACAGAACAGCTGCGGTTGTATCCTGTAGCCGGACGTCCAACGCCCCGTTGGAATGCCCAGCCTAACAGTGTATACATATCTCCTGCATCATCCATTTTGCTGTGGTCATACAGCTGGATCATCTTGCTGCTTACAGAAAAGATCTCCGGTGAACGTTCAATGGCCTTGATCATCTCTCCAATATAGTGGCAGTCCGGTTCTGTATCATTGTTTAAAAGGATCACATAAGGGGTCTTTGAGGCTTTGATCCCCACATTTACAGCCCCTGAAAAACCGGTATTCTTCTCAAGGAAGATGCTTGGTATCTCATGTTCCTTCAGCCATTCTACGCTTCCGTCTGTAGAACCATTATCCACTACCAGGATGTCAAAATCACGGCAAAGCTGCAGATTCAGAGCCTTAAAACAGGGATCCATAAACTTAAGACCATTATAATTGGGAATGACCACCGTTACTTTCGCCTTATTACTCATCACTCTTTTTCTCCTCAGGTGCAAACTTATCATAAACTGACAGGTCGTAAGGTTCACCGATCTTTTCTTTTAACAGATCACGCAGGGCAAAATTGGACTTTCTTAACGTCAGGTTCGGGTTGTAGTAAGGATCACCATTTTTAATGATGTCCGGCCATTTCTTAATGAAAATAGCTACTTCCCTGTTAAACCGCGCCACCTTCTCAGGCGTATCTTCCAGTCCCCTGGATTTGGACTCATAATGGTAAAGAGTTGCATAAGGGGCATATACTACCAGTTTTCCCAGAGCACGAACTTTCATGCAGTAATCAATATCATTGAAAGCAACTGCCAGTTCCGTACTTAAACCTCCCACAGCCTCAAACACAGACTTCTTTGTCATAAGGCAGGCAGCTGTAACAGCACTGTAATCCTGGGCACACATTGCACGGTGGAAATAGCTGTTTTCCGCTTTGTGAAGACCGATAAAGGTATGTCCAGCAATACCGCCGAAACCAATAACAACACCTGCATGCTGAATGGTATCATCTGCATACAGAAGCCTTGCTCCCGCAATACCAACCTCTTCTCTCTGGCAGAACCCAAGCATTTCACGAATGCTGTCAGGCTCTAACAGTTCCGTATCATTATTAAGAAGCAGCAGGTACTCTCCCTTTGCAAAGGATGCGCCAAAATTGTTGATGGCAGAATAATTAAAGCCTTCTTTCCAGGTAACTACATGGAAGGACGGATGTTTTTCTTCCATCTTTTTATAATACGCAAAGGTCTCCGGCTCTGTACTGTTATTTTCCACAATGATAAATTCCAGGTTCCGGTAAGTAGACTTCTCTAAAATAGACCGGACACACACATCCAGATCCTTGCTGTGATCCTTATTTGGAATAATAATGGAGATCAGGGGCTCTCCTTTGATCTTAAAGGTAGTATGGTAAATACCGTAATCTACGCCCTTTTCCACACGTTCTGCCGGGATGCCCATACGCTCATAATGGGCCATGATCGCTCTGGAACCAGCCTCAAACGCATACATCTTGCTTTCCGGATTGCTGGCAGTAGAGTCCTGATGGCAGCGCCAGTGATAAAGTACCTGTGGGATATGGACGATCTCTTTTGCCTGCTCAGTGCAACGGAAGATAAAGTCATAATCCTGGGCTCCGTCAAATTCCTGGCGGAAGCCGCCTACCTGGTCTAATAACTCTTTTTTCACCACGAACAAATGGCAGATATAATTCACACTGGTAAGCAGGTCCGGGTTAAAATCCGGCTTAAAATGAGGATCAAATAAAGCCTTTCCATCCATATCCAGCTTGTCTTCATCTGAATACAGCACATCACAGTCCGGATGCTTATTGATAGCCTTTGCCACCTCATAAAATGCCTGGGGCGGAATGGTATCATCATGGTCTGCCAGGATCACATATTCCCCCTTTGCCATAGCAAGAGCTGCATTGGTATTTCCGGAAATGCCCCTGTTTCCCCCCAAGATCTCATAACGGATCCGGGAGTCTTTCTGTGCATATTTCTTTAATACCTTTTCCACATCCTGGCCTCTGGGGCTTCCATCTGCAATACATACTTCCCAGTTTCCATAAGTCTGGTCCAGGATGGAGTCTAACATCTCTTTCAGATAACGCTCCGGTGTTTTGTATACCGGTATGACTACGGAAAATAAAGGTTCTTTTTCAAAATGTGTTTCCCTCTGGGCCTTCAGTTCTTCCTCTGTCGGCTTGGTCAGCTCATACCACTCACCATAATCGTAATCATTATCCAGTCCCTGGATCTTATGGCAGGATTTTTTAATAAGGGCACGGAGACCATTTTCCTTCCAGAAATCAAGAGCTACATGGACCGTTTCCATGTTCATCAGATCTTTGATCTTTTCCATGCGCTTGTGGGCAACACTGGCTCTCTTGGTGATCAGTTCTTCATTATATTTGATCTTTGCCTGTCTGCCATCACAGCGGATCAGCAGCCAGTAACTTTTTCCTCTCTCATATGGAAACTGGATATCAAAGCCAAATTCCTTATCGATCACTTTCTTAAAATAGATCTGGCTTACATCATCTCTTCTGGTAGAAACCATTTTGCACTTCACCGGCTGGTGATGTTCATCTTCTACCCGGAAAGTGACCTTGCTCTCCGGGGTCTTTCCCAGAGCCCATCCGTTCAGTGTAATGGAATTTTCACGGATACGGACCACATCCACTTTATACTTCATTTGCCTTACCGTCCTTTGCATTTTCATCTTTCTGGTCAAAGTTCAGCCGTTCTTCTTCGATCACAAGAGGACGCTTCATCACGCGCTGATTGATACTCATAATGTACTCTCCCAGAAAGCCGATAAAGAATAACTGTACAGAGCCTAAAAACAACATTCCAATGAGCATAGGCGCCATACCTGCAGGAAAACGATCCCACCAGATCAGCTTCATCACCAGATAGATCAGGGCAATGATCATACTTCCTGCTGCACAGACACCGCCGAAGATCGTTGCCAGGCGCAGTCCCTCTTTTGTATAAGAAGTAACGCTTAACATGGCAGCGTCATACAGACGGTAGAAATTGTTGTGTGTCTTTCCTGCACGGCGCTTTGGCTGCTCATAAGGGATCTCTTTGCGCTTATAGCCAAGTTCCGCTACGATACCCCGCAAAAACGGTGTGGGATCATCTAACTTGCGCAGGATCTCAATAAATTCCCTGTCATACAGACCGGAACCTGTAAAATGTTCGATCTGTTCTACATCAGACATTTTCTTAATGGTCTTGTAGTAGCAGGTGCGCAGCCAGTACATAAACTTATTTTCCTTGCTACTGGTCTTAATGCCGATAACGATCTTATAGCCCTTTTCCCATTCATGGACATACTTGGGGATCATCTCAACCGGATCCTGGAAATCTGCTACCATCTCAATAACGCAGTCTCCTGTTACCTGGAGCATGCCATAATACGGAGAGTTAAACTGACCGAAATTTCTTGCATTAAAAATAGCCTTGATCCTTGGATTTTCCTTACACAGTCCACGGATCACATCCCGTGTTCCGTCTGTGGAGTCATTATCAATAAATACAAGTTCATAATCATACTGAGGCAGTTCCTTCTCTAAAATATCGGTTACTGCCTTGCTGATGGGGCCTGCATTTTCCACCTCGTTATAACAGGGAATCAATACACTGATCTTTTTCATAGGTTTTTGTTCTCTTTCTCTTTTTTCATCATAATTTCAATGCCCTGACGGAAGGTAAATCTTTCCTGCCAGCCACTGGTAAGCAGTGTAAGACGTGAAATATCCGGCTTAATAGAAAGGGCACCTTCTTTTGCCTGGACAAAAGTCCCGTACTCCAATTCACCGGCACCACCTGCAATGGAATGGATCTCCTCTACAAAGTCCTTTAACACTCTCGTATCTTTGCTGGCAATGTTTACAATGGTGCTTACAAGACCATTTTTCTTAACCCCTGCATCAGCAGACTGGGGCAGTTGTTCATACAACTCATACACTGCCTCCACAGCATCATCAATATACATAAAGTTCCACTGATGTCTGCATGCGCTTAAAGAAACCTTGTTTCCTGCTGGAAGTTCCCGCACAAGAGTGGAAATGATAGACCAGGGATGGTCTCCTGTTCCATATACACTGAAAAAGCGCAGATGCACATAATGGAGTCCCAGTTCTTCACATAAAGGCACTGCCTTCTGGTAAAATTCCCATTTTGCCTTTCCATACTGGTTCACCGGATGACATTCTATATCTTCCTGCATAAAGCCATCTGTAAGACCATACTCCACTCTGGAACCTGCATCCATAAACATACGGCAGTTTAATGCTTTCGCCGCCCGGATACAATCCAGGGAGCCAGCTACATTTTTCGCCTGAACCTCAGGTGAGTCGATCTCCTGACGGTTCACACCGCCCCATGCCAGGTGGAAAAAGGCGTCCGCTTCTTTAATATAAGAAACGCAGTCCATTACATTGCTTAAACCGCAGGAAACCACATGAAGTTTTTCATCTTTCGGAAGTACATCCAGGTGCGTGGACTCCGGGCGCACCAGCACAAAAACCTCCGCACCTTTCTTTAAAAACAGTTTTGCCAGATTACTTCCAATAAATCCGGTAGCTCCTGTTATAACGATCCTCATCTGATTTCCTCCTAGACCATTTCCAGGTGATTGGAGCGCATGGCACGGATCTCTACCTGATCCCCAAAACGCTTTCTTATGATCCCTGCGATCTCATCTGTATAGCCGGGAGCTGTGATCACAATGGCATCTACAGGATGGGCTTCAAAATACTCCGGCGGTACGATGGGAAGGTGGGAAGCAGGTGCATATTTTCCATGTTTAAACGACGCCGAATCGATGATATATTCTGCATTTTCTCCCAGACAGGTAGTTGCTGCCAGTGTAAAGCCCTGATGGCTGGCTCCCCATATGCACACAGTCTTATGCCATGCCCTCAGATACTTCATATACGTATTCATCTCTTCCCGCAGGTTTACGTAGCACTCCAGCAGGTTTTCTGTTTCCACCTGTGGACGTTTGCGCACGATCAGGGAAAGAGTATCCCGGTTGATCATAGAAGCTTCTACTACATCAAATCCGCTTCTCTCCATCAGGGAAGTCAGTGTATCAAAGGTATAATACGCAATATGGTCACGGATCAGTTCATAATAACTGCTGTGCTCCATAATGTACTCAAAACTTGGCACTGTAATAAGTCCCATGGCATCATCTTCCAGATTATTCCAGATAGCACGCAGCATAGTCACCGGATCCGGCTGATGTTCCAGGAAATTAAAGGATAAAAATACATCGTAAAGTCCACCTGGGAACACCGTATCTTCTGTCTCTGTAAAGCCCTGTACTACATCAATGCCCTTGCTTTTTGCAAGTTCTACCAGAGCCGGATCATGTTCTATTCCATGAACCTCTACCGGAAATTCCTTTAAAACCTGTAAAAACTCGCCCTGGCCACAGCCAACTTCAATAAAACGCTTTCCTTCCAGATGATAGGTTTCGATGAGATGTTTGTACTGCTTTCTGCGAAGTTCTGCCATAGTCGTAGAATATCCACCGGCACGGATCACATCCCGGTAATAATCCACAGGTTCACAGTCAAACTGCACCAGACCGCAGCCGCTGCACTGGCAAAGATCCAAAGTCAGTCCCTTATCAGCTCCTACATGTTCTGCATCTGGCATGTGCTGCGCAGACGCCGGCATATTATCTAATGTAAGAAGGGGTGTCTCCCAGAGAGGAGCCCCGCAGGCAATACATCGTTTCATTTTATATGTTCTCCTTTTTAGCCTCTTTTATGGTCTCTAAGATTCCCTCTTTAAAAGAAACCTGCTGGTGAAAATCAATGGCTTTTTTTAATTTTGTAAGATCCGGCATCAAGGAAACACAGCCTTCCGCATTCGGCGGCCGGTATCCAAATTCATAGCTTCCTTTTCTGCCGCAAAGCTCATAAACCTCTTCAATATAGCTTTTTAACGGTCTTGTATCTTCTCCTGCCACATTATACACGCCTGCAGGAACTTTGCCAAGAAGAAGTTTTACCAGGATCTGTGCCGCTTCCTGCACATACAGAAAGTTCCACTGCTGGGTACAGGGACCCATTTCCATATGCCCGTTAGCTAAGAAAGTCCGGATACAGGTCTCGATCAAAGACCATGGATGATCCCCCGGACCATACACGCTGAAAATACGGGTATGGATGTAGTCTACCCCAAGTTCTTTTGCCGCTTTGGTTGCCTGCTGATATACCAGGACTTTGTCCTTTCCATACTCGGATACAGGATGGCACTCCTGTTCTTCTTTCATCCATTCATTACAGATCCCGTATTCTGCCTGGGAACCGGAAAACAAAAAGCGTTTGCATCCAAGAGCCGCTGCTGTGTGAAGAGCCTGCAGGGCATAACCAATGTTCTTTTCCTGAAGCTTTACATCTTTGCGCTTGTCACTTCCAGCGCCGTCCCAGCCTAAATGAAGCCATGCCTTTGCCTGCAACTCTTCTTTTTTGTAAATTTTTTCCAGTTTTTCAATTTCTCCCAGTTCACAAAAACAAAGTTCCAGGCTGCCGAAAACCTTTTTTTCTGCCCCGGCCTGCTTTTTCAGGTCCTCAAAAAGTTCCTGCAGCTTTCCTGCCCCGGCTGATGCAGGGCGTGATACTGCCACCACCCTGCATCCTTCTTCTAAAAGTGCCTTTACAACCGCTCTTCCAATAAAACTGGTAGCTCCTGTAACGATCACGGTCATAGGATTACTGATCCTTTCTATCTTTATGATGATACCGCCAACAGACGGAATATTTATCCTTTGATCCTTGGAATGATCATGTTCTCGTCCATTTCCTCATCTGGAAGGAATGGTGCCATATCTTCCAATGGCGGAGAAACCAAAGTTCCATCCGGCAACCGTTTTGCGGAAGACTTCGGTTCAAAGTTCTGGTCTGTAGATACAATGATCTCACAGATCACCGGTCCTTCCATGGCAAGGGTCTTTTCTACTGCCTCTGCCAGCTGTCCGTTATGTTCTGCTCTTACGTAAGGATAACCATAAGCAGCAGACAATTTTTCCATGTCCGGGAAGCTTAAGTCACCACTGTCATAACCAACACCTACTAATGGCTCCCCAAAGAAATTCTTCTGGGTCTGACGGATGGAATGATAACCGCCATTGTTAATAATAAAGATCTTAATACCCATTTTGTGATGGATGATGGTCTGCAGCTCCTGAAGATTCATCTGGATACTTCCATCTCCCGTGATCAGGATTACATCTTCCCCTTCACGGGCAGCGCCCATGCTGTACGCGCCGTCCTTTCTGGAAGCAGCCCAGATACCGATGGCTGCCGGAAGGTCATATCCCATGGAAGCCACTGCTGAGTTGGAGATAAATCTCTGTCCCTTTTTAATGATCTGGGCATGTCCGCCTACTACGCAGGCAGAACCATTTCCAACTACTGTGATCTGTCCTTCTTTTAAGCGGTTGCTGATGGCCTGAACAGCTGCATATACATTCGCTGCCTTCTCTTCCCCCTGCTCCCAGTGTTTTTTCTGTACCACCGGATATTTCTTCTTCCACATAGCGCAGGTCTCATTCCATGTCATCCCTTTAAGACCTTCGCCGTAAGTAAATACCTGTTTCTTTCCAGGTTCACTTAAACTGTCCGGAAGTGTATCTTTTTCTGCCTCTAATACCTGATCCAGACACTGATCCAATACTGCCAGCAGATCTGCTGCATCTGCATGGACCGGCATATCTACATGAACCGATGGCTTCTTTAATTCCTCTTCATCAATATCATTTACGATCACATAAGCGGCTCTGGCCCAGGTTTTATAGTTATATCCTACCTGACGGATACTTAAACGGCTTCCAATGGAAAGCACCAGGTCACTGTTCTGGATAGCAAAATTTCCCGGACGGTCACCCATATTTCCACCGCGGCCTACATATAACGGATGTTCATCCCAGATACAGTCCTCACTGTCCCAGCCTGTAACAACCGGAATACCCAGTTTTTCTGCCACTTTTAAGAAAGTCTCATGGGCACCTGCCAGACGGATGCCATTTCCTGCATTGATCACCGGGCGTTTTGCCTGACGGATCTTCTCAATGATCGCTTTTGCAATCTCTTCTGTTACCTTCTTTGGAAGAACCTGGCGTTTTTCACCTTCTCCGGCCTCATCTTCCGGGATAGCCGGTACATTTTTCTTCTCTGCCCAGCCATTTCCTCCGTTTTCATAATCTACCGGGTCAAATCCGATCAGCTCATCGGTCTCCACATACGCACCCTGGACATTTAAAGGAATATCCAGCCAGCTTGGACCACGGCGGCCGGACTTTGCCAGATATAATGCTTTTTCCAGGCAATAGCGGATACGTAAAGGATCAATGACCATTTCTGAATACTTGGTCATACAGTCAATGGCCTTACAAATATCAAATTCCTGATCACCCATAGCACGGATCCCTGTACCGGACCACCTTGCTGTGGTATCGTAGCGCACCTGTCCGGAAAGTACCAGCATTGGAATGGAGTCCAGCCATGCACCTAGAACACCGGTAATGGCATTGGTTCCTCCAGGACCTGTGGTCACGCAGAGAGCTGCCATCTCATTATGGATCCTGGCATATGCCTCTGCTGCAATGGCGCAGGCCTGCTCATGGTGATCATAGATACAGTGAAGGCCTGCCTGATGTCCCAATGCATCATCCAAATGCATGGCACCGCCGCCTGTAACCATAAATGCCTGGTGGATCCCAGCTTTCACTAACATCTCAGAAATATAGTTTGAAACTTTCATCCTCATAATACGTTTTCTCCTTTAAGTCGTTTACGCATCAATCTATCTGAAAACAAGCATACCACAAAATGCTTAAAAAACCTACTGTCATTTTCCTTAAGGGGCTCCTGGATACGCCCATTTCCAAGTGTGGAAACCATGCCCAGACTTACCAGTAACCTTCACTGGAAAGGCGGCTTTATCCTGGTTATAATGACCTGCGTAATGCAAACAACGGATCACGGCCACTAACAAAACACATTTTCAAAACATCAAAAGGAGAGAATTTATATTATGAGAAAACAGACAACATTCCTGGCTGTATTATCCACTGCAGTATTTACTGCATCCATGGCTTTTCCGGCATATGCAAAAGCAGCCGGATGGACGGAAGAAAACGGAAACTGGTATTACTACGACTCCTACGGAGATCCCCTTACAGATACATGGAAGAAATCCGGAAATGACTGGTATTACTTAAACGCTGACGGTGTTCGCGCTTATTCCGAACAGATCGACGAATACTATGTAAACGAAGAAGGAAAACGTGTCACCTACCAGTGGGTCACTATGGACAACGAAGATTACTGGTCCGAAGATGACGCTCCTGAATTCCTTCATTACTATTATGGAAAAGATGGCAAAGCCTTAACTTCCACCTGGGCTTCCATTGACGGAAACTGGTACTACTTCAACGAAGACAGCATCATGGAGACCGGCTCCATCCAGGTAGACGGCTATAACTATTATCTTGGCGAAGACGGCAGCAGAAAGACCGGCTGGGTCCTTTTAGAAGAAGAAACAGATGATCCGGAAGATTTGAATGCCTGGTATTATTTTGACTCCAACGGACGCCGGATCGAAAATGAGATCGACAAAAAGATCGACGGTTCCTACTATACCTTTGAGGAAGGAAAAATGCAGACTGGCTGGTACAAGCTTCCTGTAACCACTGAGAACACTGCTGCATCCGACAATACTCAGGCAGAAGACTCTGCAGAAACTGCAACTGCTTCCCAGGCAACTGCCGCAGATCAGGAAGATAACTCTGTATCCCTTCCAACGATCTCCGGCTATAAATACTATGATGAAGACGGAAAACGTGCTTCCGGCTGGCGTACCATTGAAGGCGTGGAAAATATCAGCGAAGACGGTGAATATTTCCGTTTCTACTTCAAGAACGGTGCTCCTTACTACGGAAAAGAGGACCTGGAGATCTTCACCATTGACTCCAAAAAATATGCCTTCAACACAGCAGGTGAGATGCAGACCGGCAAGCAGTCCATCAAGCTCTCTGACGGTACAGCTGCCAATTACTACTTTGACGAAGAAGGTATTATGAAAACCGGGAAACAGACCATTTATGATGAGGACCTTGGGGAGACCCAGAACTGGCTCTTCCACGCAGAAGGCAGTAAAAAAGGACAGGGCTACCATGGCATCAAAGATAACACCCTGTATGTAAATGGCCTTCGCCAGGAAGCAGACAAAGATTTACGTTTTGCCCCTGTTTCCTTAGACGATACACGCTATCTGGTAAATGTAAACGGTGCTGTACAGAAGGCAGGTTCCACCTCCAAGTCTGCTTCCAGACCAGAACTTGGCAGCGGATACAAAGATTTTAAAGACGAAAACGATATGATCTGGACTGTAAACACAGAAGGCATCATCCAGTAAGATCATCCCCAAAAACGGCGCTCCTTCCCCATCCGTTCACAAAAAGGAGCGCCCTTTTTTGTGCATTTTGCCGAATTTCTGATTTTTTTAAAAACAGGCGGTATATTTTGGAGATTTTCGCGTTATTTATAATGTAAAGTATTTTTCAACAATCATTCTACATAAAAAGGGGGATTTGTGATGAGAGAACTCGCCGTTTTTTACTGTCCAAAAATGCGGATACTATGCTTACTATCAGACTTCGCGCCATCCACAGTGTCCCAGATGCTGCCATCCGGATGTAATGCATATGGCGCGTATGTATTACAAAGAATTTATGGATATGGGATGTCGTGAGCGGGATGACTACCTGGCTCAGGAGATCATGAAGGACAACCCTTCTTTCTTAAAACGGATCAATGCTCCTCACAAGCGTTTCAACAGCCGTGAGATTATTGCAGAAATGAATATCGAGATCATGCGTCTGGACACAGAAAACAAGATCTTAAGCGACACTGTGAAATGGATGCACGACACCATCTGGGAGATGATCCGTGAACAGAAGGGTTATACCGACCAAAGTGCCGCCCAGATCGTAAACAATCTGCAGGATGACAAATCCACCCATACAGACCATTAGGAAAAATACATGAAAACGATTTTTACACCGATGATCACTGATCATCTAATTTTAATAAGCCTCCCGGATCATCTGTGATCATATCATCTACCTGAGCGCTTTCACACTTGCGCAGGGAGTACAGATCATTGACTGTCCAGGCTGTGACCTTCTTTCCCAGGCTGTGGATCTGATCCACCCGTTCTTTCTGGATCAGCTCAATACTGAGCATAAACTGATCTGCAGCCGGATATTGGCTGAAATCTTCTATATCTTTTGACCGGATATATCCAGTCTTGAGGGATGGTTCTATGGCTTTTACCTTTTCCAAAACAGTATAGCAGAACGATGTGATCATACACTGGTCTGTCATTCCCTTATCCCGGATCAGCTGTATGACACGTTCTGTAAAATCACTGCTTTCCGTTCCGTCCTCTTTTATTTCAATATTCAGTTTTATCCTGCCTTTGCAGGTATCCAGCGTTTCCTCCAGAGTCGGGATCTTTACATTATTATATCCTGGTCCCATACTGGCGGCAGGATGAAGTTTTTTGATCTCTTCCAGAGTCATTTCCCGGATCTTTCCCTCTTTTCCCAGTAACCGTTTTAAGTCACTGTCATGAAATACCACCGGAACATTATCGCTGGTCTCCTTTACATCCAGTTCGATCCAGTCTGCTCCGCTTTCTATGGCCTTTTCAAAAGCAGGGAGCGTATTTTCCAGTGCTTTTACGGAATCACCTCTGTGGGCTGTGATCTCTACTTTTTGACTCCAGGCTGCATCTAAAGCAAAAACAGGCGCCGCCTGCCCCAGGCAAATACAGGCAGCCATGAGAAATACAACGCCTCCCCTGACTGCCTCTTTTTTTGCTTTTTTTTGATTTTCAAAATCATAAATATCACTTCCTGAAACAAATTTTCACTTGAAATGTCTCCTCTGGTGGCATATCATAGTACATAAAGCCACATTTACAAAAGAGGAGTAAAAAATGAGTATCAACGAATTGCTTAACGATTTAAAAGAAACCTATTCTTTTTCAAGTGTAACCTGCTCACAGAAACCAGGCGATGCTATGACTGACTTCGTATTCTACCTGACTCAGGATCAGATCACAAAAGTCATCGAAAAAGCCAGCCGCTTAAATTCCATCGTGGAATCCTGTGCAAACATGATCAGCATCTGCGAACCGGAATTAAAAGATACTTTAATGGCAACCACCCTTCGCTGTGTAGGAGCAAACGAACTTCACATCCGCACCTGCGATTCCATGATCAAAATGCTGATCCAGTCTTTATTCGACTGATAGTATAGCACGTATTTTTCTAAAAATACGCATCTTAAAAAAGCTTTCATAAAACTGTAAATATTTTTTTAGACATCCCCTTTCAAATAAGGTACAATATAGGTATAACAATTACACAGATCAGTTATATCACGTATCGGAAAGGGGATCTTTTTATGCAGAAAAAACATTTTCGTATTCTTGTCGCCGCAGCCTGCCTATGTGCAGGACTATCATTTTCCGCCTATGGAGAAGAAACCATTTCCTCTGTACCTCTCTCATTTTCCTGGGATGGGGCACCAAAAGGCGGGGAGGCTGTTGGAACGCTTACTGCCACCACTACCAGCCAGTCTTTTATTGTAGAAGGCAGTGAATATCTGAAAGACGATGACACCTGGGATTATGGGGAATGGCCCTGCGCTGAAATTGAACTTTCCGCTGCTGAAGGTTATCGTTTCTCCACTCCAAACCGACGTACCTTCTCTCTGTCCGGCTGCAATGTCCAGTATAAAAGCTCAGAGATTGACAGCGACGGAAGCACACTGATCCTTCAGGTTTATTTATCCCGCATCGGCGGCCAGCTCCCTAAGATCACAGATCTGTCCTGGAGCGGAAAAAATGCCGTATGGGACAATATCGAAGGATGTGACGGCTATGAAGTCTGCCTGAAAAAAGACGGAAAAACCCTTGTAACTGTCACCTCCAAAGGAACCTCCTATGATTTTTCCGACTATATCAACAATGCCGGCTCCTATGTCTTTACGGTCCGCGCCGTAAGCACCTACGGCAGCCAGAACAGCAGCTGGTCTGCCGGTTCAGAGCCTTACATCCTTTCTGTAGAGGACGCATGGTACAGCGACAATGGAAACTGGAAAAAAACTGGAAATAAATGGCGTTTTGTATACAAAGATGAGTCCTACCCTGCCTGCAGCTGGCGGGAGATCAACGAAAAATGGTATTACTTTGACGGAAACGGCTATATGGTAACCAGCTGCTACGTCAAAGCACTTGGCGAAAACCTGTACTACTGGATCAGCGAAGATGGTGTATGGGATGAAAATGAAACCACCGCAACGCCTAACCGGGCAAGGTATCTGGTTTATTGACCTGTTGTTATTTTGTAAAATCCAGGTGGATCTGGTATCTGATCCGGTCAATATCTTATACTTTTGAAAAAGCAGCCGCCAAGGAATATATGTTCCTTAGTGGCTGCTTTTCCTAATTTTCTTGGATCACAATATCTTTTTCAATTCCAGTCCTGTACGTTTCACATATTCCCCAACATACTTTCTGAAATCCTGGTATCTAAGCATTTTCAGCCCATAAAGTACTGACCGGTACCAGTACAGTGGCAGTATCTGCCATTTTTTCATGTTTAGATACTGTCTGCAAAAATAGATCTCACTGCAAATATTGCAGGTATAAGCAAATGCTTTTACCTTCTCTGTACTGTTTCCGTGAAGGTGATGGATCACACTGTTGGGATCATACACCGTTTTCCAGCCTTTTTTCTCCATGGAAATTCCAAGTATCAGTTCTTCCTCATATAAAAATGGTGTTTCATCTAACGGAGTCACATCCAGTGCACATTTCCTGCTAAACATAAAGCAGCACCCCATAACTGCATATACCTGAAAAACTTCCGACTCATAATCATGCTCTCTTCCCCAATAACTATTATTTAACCTGGGGAAAAACAGATAAAAACGGGTTCTGAGCAAATATTTTTCTCTGATTCCCGTTTTTCTCATCATACATTCTTTCTGTATACTTCCATCACGCAGAAAAATCTTCGGTCCTACAATTCCCACATCTGGGTGATCCTGTAAATACGTTTGCAGTTCTGATATACTTCCTGTTTCATAGCGCACATCAGAATTGCTGATCAGTACTTCTTCACAGCCATCCTCAAGTGCCCTTTTTATCCCAATGTTATTTCCAGCCGAATAACCTGCATTCCGTTCATTCTGGATAAAAATAACTCCCCTTTTATCCAGGCTTTCCAACACACCAGGTTCAGGACGCACCGGTGAACAGTTATCTACCAGATAAATACGAAACTCCAATTTCTTTTCTGCTTCATGTATACTGTCTACACACGCAACCGTATCCGCCCAGCTGTTATAATTTAAAATGACAATTCCAACCATATCATTTCCTTCTGCGTCTATGTCTCCGTCTATACTTTCTCAGGTCTACGCCATTATCTTCCAGTTTTATTTCCATTAAAGTATCATGTGGGATCAAACCAACGATCAGCGGACGGATCACATATATAAATCCCCATGGAAGGAGTCCCAATGCTTTAAATCCCTGATAGCGGACTTTCACCTCATCAATACGATGCGCATAGGTTGTCTTATCAAAATCCACCGTATAACGCAGCATAGGTCTTTGAAGATTACAGCCAATATATCCCATTGCATAAAGACGCATAAAAAGGTCATAATCTTCCATTCTGCGGGTTTCCGGAGCGATCCTGTATCCGCCGGCTTTCATAAGAGGACCTTTCCTAAACATCGTTGCCGGATGTATAAACTGAGAGCCCTTTAAAAAATCTTTCTTTTCAGGAAATTCTTTTCTGTGCCAGTAATCTTCAATAATCCCAAACTCTTTCGTAAGTCCATTTACCTGGCCTGATACAAAGGCATAATAAGTATTCACATCCAGAAAATCATTCTGTGCCATCAGACGCCACGGATAACTGTAATCATCATCATCCATACGAGCTATATAACTTCCAGAAGCATGCTCCAGACATTTATTCAAAGTAGCTGCCAGTTTCATATTCTTCTCATTACGGATTGGAACGATCCTGGAATCGATCTTGCTCCACTCAACCAGCTTCTCCCAGGTATTATCTGTAGACGCATCATCACATATAATAAACTCCCAGTCAGTAAAAGTCTGCACACGAATAGACGCTATTGCCTCGTCCACTCTGTCCGCACCATTATAAACACCCATAATAACAGATATCTTAGGCCGGTCCCCTACTATACTTCCCATTTGTTTACGTTCTTCACCGTAACGCGGTTCTGCCATATTATATACCTCGTAATACTTTCATTTTATATATTTCATTATAAGAAAGGATTTCTCTGCCGGCAACTTCTTTTCTGTGATTTTATAGAGTATTTTCATGGATCTCAAGAAGATTTCACAGTTACATGTTTATTCTTTCAACAATAACCTTACATCTCTTTTTGCAAAATGTTATTCCATAAAATAAAATATTTCGTCTGTCATCATTCAGTAAATACTCATAATATCTTTGATTTTTGATCTGAGCAATCGCTTTCTGACATGCCTGTTCCATTCTCTCAAATTCTTTTGTGTATTTCAGTTCCACAATAATGCCTGAATCCGGATCATCTGTTTCTGCAACAATATCAGCAAATCCCTCACCTGCTTCAATATTTGATTTTATCAACCAATCCGCATTTCCGGTAAGTATTCCAACCAGCAGATTATGATACGAACTTTCTTTCTCCTCATTTCTGGCTTTGGTATCAAATACACTGACGGAGTTACTTAATACCCTGTTAAGATATTTTTCTATTCCTTCCGTATTTCCTTCTTCAACCGCTTTCCAGAAGAATTGCAGCTCCTCCGTATTTGAAAATTGCCACTGGTATTGATCCAAAAAGCTTCCGGACGGGCACCAGGGTCATCCTTGATCCTGTCAACATAGTTGATCACATCCCATGGACAATATATATCCACATTTCCGAAACGATAACCATCATACCATTCTTTCGTTTCTTTAAACTTATCTTCTACATTGTAATAAGAAAGAAGATCCTTTACCTCTCTATCTGTAAATCCAAATTGTTCATCAAATCTGGTATCTGTAATAGACAAAATCTTAAAGTGAATATTACGGTGCGGCAGAGCCGCCAGTCCGGTGTGGCGAGAGCCACCTGTCCGGACTAACGGAGCCACCCCATTTTTTTATTAAGTTACTTTGCCATTGCTGGGTCCAGTCCATATACTTCTCTCATAGAGAGGTCTTTAGCTGGGTCAACACTTTCAATATCGATCTTATAGGAATCATACGATATGCGATCCATGATGGCATCGGCAAGAGTACTTTCACCATCACAGATTTGCTGGTACCACTCACTTTCACGGAACTGAGAACAAAAGATTGTTGAAGATTTTTTACGTCTTTTATGTATCAGTTCAAAAAGATTTCTGGCTTCAGCTTCTGTCAGTTTAAGAAGCAGCCACTCATCAAGGATCAGTACTATTGGCTTGGTGTATTTCTTCAGGACAGTCGAGAAAGTTCCATTGTCCCTGGCAGCCTGTAAGTCCAATAATAGATCAGGAAGTCGTACATACCGTACTGAGTAATAGTGCTTGCATGCTTCCATGCCAAAGGCACAGGCCATGTAAGTTTTACCACTTCCGGTTGCTCCAGTAATAAAGATGTTCCGGTATTCTGTAATGTATTCACAGGTTGCCAGACGGTTGATCAGTGCTTTGTTCAGCTTTCGTCCAGAATGGTAATCAATCGCTGCAATGCTGGCATCTGGCTGTTCAAACTCAGCCTGGCGGATCAGCCTTTTCAGACGATTGTTTTTGCGGTTGCTATATTCGACATCAACAAGCATACCGAACCGATCTTCGAATGGAACTTCCTTCATTGCAGGATCATCCATCTGGATACGGAATGCATCTGCCATAGCAGTCAGACGCATTTCAATAAGTTTATCGATTGTACTTTGATTTGTCATGATTGTTTACCTCCATAGTATCTGGCTCCTCTGGTTATGCCGTGTGGTTTTACTGCCTGAGATGATTCTGATCCGGTATCAGGTTCATCCTTTGCTGCAACCAATAGATTTTTGATACTTTTATAGCTGGGTTTACCGGAATAAGAGAGCGCCGTGGCGCAGGCCTGTTCCAGTTTTTCTGGCGAATGTTTTTCTGCCAGTTTCAATAATCCCATGCAGCTTCTGTAGGATTGCTGTTCAATTCTGCCGGAGGTAAGTATCGCATTGACAACCTTACTTGTGTTAATTCCAATCGAATCAGCCCACTTACGGAATCGGTCACCATTCCATTCCAGATATTTCTGGTGTTCCTGTGGCATATGTTCTGTCACTGTAGAATATTGACCGCTTCTTCCATAGAGTCGTCTGTGGGAGGCAATACGATTGTGATTATAAAATATTTCAACCGTTGTATCTGTTATACGCACATCAACCTTATTTTTGATATACTGATAAGGCACGGAGTAGAACATTCTGTCTACTGCGATGTGATAGTTAA
>ENA-OQDL01000648-OQDL01000648.1-human-gut-metagenome-genome-assembly--contig:-NODE-648-length-21132-cov-2.942585_pt1 | contig 21132 bp, 20 predicted proteins | sample MGYA00242782_ERZ504609 | MGnify/ENA primary metagenome ERZ504609 (study PRJEB26092, sample SAMD00036320) | human gut metagenome | host: Homo sapiens | study: EMG produced TPA metagenomics assembly of... | reverse complement strand
GTTCAGGGTGTCGACATCGGTTGTCAGGTCATACATGATGTTCGAATTGATACGGCCCGTTTCAACGACAGGGCTTTCGGTATAACCGACGGTACCGAAGAACCAGTCCGTTGTCGTATCCGCCGCAGCTCTGTCGGCCATCGTGTCAGCAGCATCGGTCGTATCTGTCGTCGTTTCTGAATCGATGCCAATGATGTAGTCGTATAAATGGCCTTTTTGTACGTTGCGCTGCGTAATGGGACTGGTAAAGACGGCATCGCTGTTAGCTAAAGTAGCAAAGTAGAGGCGATCGTCGACTCCCATGGCATCGAGATGCATGGATGCTTTGTCACTTACCAGGGCCTGTGTACCCGTCGCACTGTCCGTAACCGTCAGGTAATCACTGTTGGCCGTCTTTTCTTTGGCTCCGCCATTGCTGTTCCAATCGAGGTCCATGGCAATCGTGCCCGTACCGGATAAGGTCTGAGCCGTAAGGTTGGTGCCGGTACGATTAGCGTCACTCAAATTGACGAAAGAATCTTAACCAAATTGGTCAGCGAGCTGTCACCGGTGACGTTCCAGACAGCACCGTTTTTCAGGGCAATATTAATGTGCGGCGTTTCGTCGACAGGGGGATATTCCGGTTCTTCCTCATCACTGTCATCGTAGTATCCATCATCGTCGGCATCGATATTGCCATCCCAATTTTCGTCATCATACGTTTCTTCGTCATCTCCGTACGCTTCGTCATCGCCGTATTCTTCGTCATCACCGTATTCTTCATCTTCGTACTCTTCGTCCTTAATAGGATATACTTTTTTTCGACGTTCTGCACTTCCGTCATACCGGTAAAAGATGAGTTAGCCGTATCAAAGAGGACGTCGATCCGACCATTACGAGCCAGCATATTCCCCTTGATGACCTTGTCTTCGCCTGCAGCCAAGGCTTGGATGTTCCCTGCCGAGTCTGCATAGAAAGCATTTTCTTTCGGCGTCAATATAGAGCCCCTTGTTGAAGATGATATCGCCGTTATACTGGGCTTTAGCGCCTGTATTTACCGGATTCATGGTTACAAAATCGTTAAAGATGATTTTTGATGTTCCTTCCCCCTGGGAAGCCATCCCCATTTTCGAATCCGTTGTGGACCAAGCACCGATTCCGGCACCGGATAGGATCGTTTTTCCATTAAAATTAATATTCCCCGAAGACTCTGTATAGGCGGCAGTCTTCCCTTCGCTGTCTACGGTAATCGTACCGCCTGGCGTCAAATCAACTGTCCCATCCAGAGCGCGAATAGCAGCCAGCGAATCATAGTCCGCCTGCCCTGCCGAATGCAAGTAAATCGAATCGCCGGCATTCAAGATAATATGGCCGCCCCAGCCATAGGCATGGAGCAAGGTATTCGGTACGCCGACGGATATATGAATGTCCTTATCGACCTGTAATTCAACCTTACTGCCATTATCTGACACGATCGTACTCGTTACAGCCGGGTATTCTGCGGCAAGCTCAGAAAAGTCTTCCCCTTGGGCGTCCCAATAAATGTCATGAGCCTTCACCAAGACCTGCGAAGTGTCATGAGCCTTCACCATTTGCTGCATATTCCCGGTAACGGCCTGAGCTTCCAAAGTCAAATTAGAATTATTTTGCAGCGTCGTTGCGTAGAGGGCGCTGGCGACACTGGATGCCTGCTCACGAAAATTAATGTTGCCCTTGGCCGTGATGACGGCTTTGGCATAGTACAAGCCGATGAAAGGGCTGTATTTATAGCGGCTAAAATTAATATCGTTACCGGCTGTGATAGTGGTATCAGAATAGTCATCTAAAGACAAAAGCGAGAGACTTGAAGCAAGCTGAGGATCGCTATCACTCTGATTGAAGGTAATATCGTGACCGGCAACCATTTGAAGTTTACCACCCTCAGAAGGGTTAGAGCCCTCATCAACAACAATTATATTGCCTCTTGAATAATTGTTAAACACAATATCATTACCGGCCTTCATAGACAGTTGATTGTTGTCAACTGTTGCCAATATCGGATTATCTGTAAAAGTGTCATTTTTATTGAAGCTTATATTATTATTGGCCTGAAAATTGACAGCACTTCCATTTCCCTTAGCAATGGCTACAAAATTATGATAATCGACGGTTCCTTCAATATTATCGGCATTATGGATATTTACGTTTGTATTCGACTGATCTATCCTTATACCATTCGCCTTAGCATCTATCGTCAAAGAATGTCCGCCCATATTCCAATCTAAACTGCTGTTCGCATTATCGCGGCCATCGATAATAGGCCACTTGCTTTTTTCCTTAGAAATAACAGAAACATCGGACAAAGCCGTAACCTTTCGATTCCCATCAAGTTCATAGAACCGGTCCAATGCGCCAATGCTTCATGTGTCCCTTCAATGGTATCACCGTTCATAACATAGCTGGCCGATGCCACCCCAAAATTAAGACGTGCTCAATAAAGCGCTCAATACCAAGACACGCAACAACTCGCTTTTACGTTTTTTACCATCCATACATACCACCCCATCATAACAAATAGCTTCCTTTTTTCAAGGTAATTCATCACATACTAATAAATATTACAACTTATTTTGTCTAAATTATGTATAAATTATCTCATTTGTAATCATATTTTAAATTTATTTTAGATCTATTTCAAGTATATTGTATGTCATTTCAATGCATCATCAGTATTCGACTAAAGCTCTCATGATAAAAAATCATTTTAAAGCTATAGATTCTCCCTTTTTCGAACCGATTGTTGTATAATAGAGTCAAGTAATCCACTTTTTTTTGAAAGCAGGTGATATTCATGAGTATCGATAACAGAAATGAAAAAGCCATTACGGCTGCCGGCAATCCGGCCAAACCGACAGGCGAAGCGGGTGAACAGATGCTGGCCCGCATGAATGAAAGTCACGGCCCTCTTACGGCCTGGGGCCTCTCCCACTTTAACTGGCGCGGCAATGAAACCGTTCTCGACATCGGCTGCGGTGGCGGTGCCAATTTAAAACGCATGAGCAGCCACGTAACCACAGGCCACTTGACAGGCGTCGATTACTCCGAGACCTCCGTCCAGACATCACGCCAGACAAACGAAGAAGCTATAAAAGCCGGCAAGATGGACGTCTGCCAAGGCTCCGTCGAAAAATTGCCCTTTGCCGACGACAGCTTCGATAAAATCACGACCGTCGAAAGCTTCTACTTCTGGCCCGATCCACCGGAAAACTTAAAAGAAGTCAGCCGGGTCCTCAAAAAAGGCGGCACCTTCCTGCTCATCGCCGAAATCTACGAACGGCCCGACCTCAGCCCGGCCACCCGGGAAAACATCAACCACTACAACCTCTACAACCCGACGCCGGAAACCTTTGAAACCATTTTCCGCAAGGCCGGCTTCACAGCCGTCACCGTCCACATCGATCCCAACGAGGGTTGGATCTGCGTCGAAGGAACAAAATAGACTCATCAAAAAAGAGAGTATCCGTCTGCCATGATGGATACTCTCTTTTTGCATGTCAGCCTACCATTCTTCGATGAGGCATTCATGATCCTTCGTTTTTTTCATCGTAATTGATGCCGACAAGGAGAACTTTTCCGCCATAGTGCTGAAGCGTCCCGGCATACTCTTTTTCTTTGATTTGGCGGATGGCAGTCTCAGCATCATGATTCCATTTAAGTTCAATGACTAAAGCCGGCTTATCCCTATGCTGCGGCCGCGGCACGAAAACCAAGTCGGCAAAGCCCTTTCCGGCAGGCATTTCACGAATGATATTGTAATACCGCCTGGCACTGTAAAAGGCAAGAGACAAAGTGTAGCTGAGGGCATTTTCATCGTTGTACTGAATCTGACTCGTTTCCACATGAGCCTTTTCCACGCCGGAAGCCACGTCATCGGCCCGTCCGTCAAAGACGGCTTGAAGCAGCTCATCTGACGCTCTTACGGCCTGACTAACGGGCTGCCAAGCATCACCTTGCTTCGTGGCATTGACGTATTCCTGTAAAACTTCGTTATTAGGAATAAAGACTTCTTCCCCCTCACTGTCATAGCCGAGGTAGCCGAGATGAACGAGGAGGGTCATGACGTCATCGGCCGAAGTAAAGGTCGTCATGTCATTTTGAAAGGTCCCGGTATTAATTTTTGACGGCCGCCACCCATCATCTTGACGACAGCATCACGCAAGCCGTCTTCATTCAAGTCAATATACCCCTGCAAAGCTTCGTATGTTTCGGTCTTGTTCCAATAGCTTCCGAAACGGCCGTTAATCATAGCGTCGACGACGCTTTTCGGACTGTACACATGGGGACAATTCGGGAAGGAATAGCCGTCGTACCAAGCCCGGCATTCTTCAAAATCCATGCCGTAACGCAAGCAGAGATTCTTCGTTTCGTCTTCCGTAAAACCGACGAACTGTGCCATCTGATCGGGATGCTCCATGGAAAATTCCGTAAACATATTGAGAGCCGAATGCGTCCCGTACTTCTTAATCGGCAAAATCCCCGTCATATAGGCCAAGGCCACGTACTCCTTATCCTTTAACAAGTTGCGCAAAAAATCGAGATACAGCCGCTGTGCCCCTTCATCGTGGGGATATTCCCGAAAGATGCAGTCCCATTCGTCCAAGATGATGACAAACTGCCGTCCCACAGCGGAAAAGACATCGCCTAAGGTATCGGCCAAATGGGTTTTGTCAAAGTAATCAATATCGGGATAGGCCCGGCAGATTTCCCGGATAACGCGAAGCTGCAGCCGCTCCAACATGGCCGATATGGACAGGCCGGCGCTCAAAAATTCTTGTACATTCACTTTGATGACATCGTATCGTCCGCACTCAGCCAAACCGTCAGGCAGTTTTCCGAGTTTTAAATCGCGAAATAAAGGGCTTCCGTCTTCAGAGCCGTCGTAATAGGCTGCCAGCATATTTGCCGTCAATGACTTCCCGAAACGCCGCGGCCGACTGACGCAGACAAAACGTTGTTCTGTATTGACCATGCGGTTCAGGACAGCGATCATATCTGATTTATCGACGTAGATTTCCGAATTCAAGGCCATGCGAAACAGCCCTGCCCCGGGATTCAAATACATGCCCATCGTCTGTCCTCCTTTCCTCAATCATATCCGATGCACACTAATTCAATGATAATCGGTAAAAGTTTCCTATAGTACACTATATAATTTTATTTTACCATCTTTCAGAACTTTATACTCACTTTTTTCAGATTTCCATATTAACATTCCATATTTTATATTAACTTTATCATCTCTTTTTTATTTTCTTTTATATTATACATAGTAAGATATGTTTAACTATTTTATCTTCCTAGAATTATATTTAAATAATAAATCCAAAAATCGGTACCGACCTCTCCGTCGCGTACCGATTTTTTTCCATATAAACTCTCTATCAAAAGCTATGCCTCATCCAACCCTTACAGCGTCCCTCTCCTTGCCGTTCGCTGAATCTGTTCGTGGCTGGCATTTGTTATAGCGTCTTCCAAAATGGCAATCATCTTCTGTTTATCCTTTTTCAAGACGCCGTCAATGCGGACGGAATCTAAGGGATGGAGGGCCCAGAAGTAGGTATCGGGGAGTTCCAGGTGTTCCAGGAAGGTCTTTTCTTCTTCGAGATTTTCTCTCTCTTCTGCCGGGATGAAGAGGCCTTTTTTTTATGTCGTCGTCGAGTTTAGTTCCGGCGAAGGCCGACATGGTGTTGACCAAAATTTGAGTCGGCTTGATTTCGTTTTCAAGCTTTGCCATGGCGAGGGCGTTTTCCTGTCCCCGACCGCGGCCGCCGGTGCCCAGCATCAATAAATCTGAATGGCGGATGCCGACGGCGTTGAGGCGCAGACACTGCCTTCGGATTTCTTCGATGGTATAGCCCTTATTTAAATAGTCGAGGATGTCCGTCAGGCCGCTTTCGATGCCGATATAGAGGTCATTGACGCCGGCTGCCTTTCAAGGCCTTCAAATCGTCATCGCTCTTATGGGCGATATTTTCGATGCGGGCATACATGGTAACGACCTTGACCTTGGGAAGATATTTTTTGATGACGTCGATGCGCTCAATCAAATTCTTTGCCGACAGGACGAAGGGATCGGCGCCGATGAGATAGACCCGTTCCAAGTCTTCCAGCTGCCAACCGTAGCGTTCTTTGGCACCTTTCACATAGGCTTCGACGTCGGCCGTCGGCCACATGCGAAAGGGAACATCCTTATACATGCTGCAAAAATGACAGCTGTTATGACTGCACCCTTCCGTCAGGGGAATCAAAAAAGTATTGGCCTCAATAGGCGGCCGGTAGACAGTTCCGTTATATTCCATCTTCTTCTCCTCCTATCAATATTCACCGGGAGCGCGGTAGCCTTGGGAGGCGTACTCCGTCCGGAAACGGCGCAGGGCCGCTTCTCCCTGATTATCAATGATATCTTGAATCCCGTCGATGAGCTCCTGTTTATGGGCCGGAATCTCCGTCCGCACGTGGAAGGGCACAGAAATATGGCTGGACTGAAAAATCGTGTCGTTGGTCAGGGCTTTCAAGAATTCCTGCATTTCCTGCAGCCGCTCGACTTCGCCGGCTTCTTCATATTTCCCGGCACGGGCCAAATTCCACAGCCCGGTCTTGGGGATCAGGACCAGCGACGAAATGTCGATCATGGACGGATGGAGGCCGTCGTAGAGAGACGCCGTCTGAAGGGCATGCGTAAGGCCATAGCCCTTGCCGCCGAGGCCGTTGATCCAGTTGACGACATAAGAGAGGCCGGCGCGGTCTAATTTTTCCAATTGCTCCCTTGCCGTCGCCCGATCGTAGCCCTTGTGCATGAATTTCAACAAGTGATCGTCCCCTGATTCGACGCCGATATAAGGATCGGCAAAGCCGGCGTCCTTCATGTTGCGAAGCTGTTCTTCCGTCTTGTCGACGAAGTTATCGATTGCGGGCGTAGACCGCCAATCGTTTCCACCGGACGGTACGTAGCGGTGAAGGAGTTCCGCCGTCTTCATCAAGACGTCGTAATCGGCAGAAAAAGCATCGGCCGACTGAAGGAAAATTCGCTTCGGTGCGCCAAAATACTTCGGAATTTCCTTGATATCGGCTTCGATTTCTTCCATGGGCGACCGCTTGAATCGATCGGTCTTATAGTAACTGCAAAAATAACAGCCGTTATGAGAACAGCCGCTCGTTAATTGTAAAAATCCGGAATTGCCTTCATAAGGCGGCCGGTTTATTCCACTGGTAAAATGCATGGTGGCTTCCTCCTATATGCTGGATCGTATCATCAAAAAACAATGAGCGCCTAATATCCGGCAGGCATCCTTTGCCCCTGCCCTTACTTCTTACCGGCAAGAGATGCTTGCCCATTCTCATCGTATGATGTATTATAACCATGAAGTAAGATAATGACAAGTACGCACATTTTTGGTACCTGAAAGGACAAGCTTATGACTCAAAAAAAAGAAGGACTACGAAAACCCTTATGACGGCCAATGCGCCATTCTCTATGCCATGAATCTCATCGGCGCCAAGTGGAAGATTCCCATTCTCTGGCATCTTACCCATTACGGCATTCTCCACTACAACGAGCTGAAACGCCATTTAGGCGGCGTGACCAATACGGTTCTGGCCCGCAACTTAAAAGAGCTCGAGGCGGACGGCCTCATCATCCGCAAGTCGAAGGGGACCGTCCCGCCGTCGGTGACGTATGAACTCTCCGATGAGGGGAAGAAATTAATCGAGCCCCTCGACGGCCTCTACCGCTGGGGCGAAGAACATCGCCGCCACCGGGAAATGGCAGCGCCTTAACCGTTTCCGGGCATGCAAAAAACGCCTTCCGTGACGACAGCCACAGAAGACGCTTATGCTAAGGCTTATATATCATTTTCAATCGTTTGAATCACTTTTGACGGCACGCCGCCGACGACGCAGTTGTCGGGAACGTCTTTCGTTACGACGGCTCCGGCTGCGACGACGACGTTTATTGCCGATGGTCACACCGGGCAGGATGGTCACATTGCCGCCGACCCAGACGTCGTTTTCGATGGTGATGGGCTTCATGATGCCCAAATGCTGCCGCCGTCCCCGCGGCGACAAGGGATGGTTGACCGTCGTAATCAGCGTCCCCGGGCCGATCATGACGTGGTCGCCGATGCGGACCGGACCAATATCCAAGATGGTGACGTTGAAGTTGGCCAAAAAGTATTTATTCTTTGATATCGTAAAATGTAAAGCCTTGTGCTTCTGCTTGTTGTATTAATTTTTGCCGTAACGGAATTGCCTTCTTACCGGCAATCTGTTTCGTAAAGGAATCTACACGTCGATTCGTATCACGCAGATCGTAATACTCTTCCATTTCCGCATCGTAATCTTTCAACAATTCCAAATAAGAATCAAATACCCGATAGGAGTCCTCAAATACATTGGCTTCACGAGGCATACGCGGTTTTAACTGCGGTTCCTGATTCGGTATCCCAATGCCGACCCCCACTACCGGGAATGTTAATTCCGGCAATTTCAGAAGTTCAATCATCTTAGGTGCATTATTTAAGATACTGCCAAAATAAACCGTACCGAAACCACCGAGTTCAGCAGCGGCCACCATATTTTGAGCGGCTATAGCAGCATCCGTCCAGCCTTGGAAGAAACGATCGCTATCGCGTTCAACAACACTTTCTACCCCTCGTTCGCGAGCGATACGGGAGTTGCGGTACGCATCGACGATGAAAATAAACAGCTCCGGTACCCGTGCTACATATTCCTGGTTACAAACTTCTGCAATAGCCGCTTTCAGGTCCGGATTCACAATGTGGATAATACTGAAACTTTGCATCCCCATGCTGGTAGCCGTTCTTTTGGCTATATCCAATAATAGGCTCAATTGCTGCGGCGGCACAGGGCTGGATTTAAACTCACGAATAGTACGATGATTTAATAACACGTCAATAGGATTCATGGAATCATCTCCTTTACCAAAATACGTTGAGTACACTATTCTATTCACCACATACTTCCTTGCACATAATATCGAACTTTTTCTTTCTACAGTAGCACTAAATATACACCTTGTCTAGTCATTACCATGGTCTGTCTTCAATGGCTTACGCAAATTGGTCCCCCCTATTCCGCCTCTACCTAAGAGGCAGAGGACTTTTCGATGTATATCCCTCGGTGCTTGACACAAAAAAACAGCGGCCATTACCGTACTTTTTCGGATGGTCGCTGTTTCATTATCACATATCTCTTATAAGTTGCGTTTTGCCCAGTCTTTGATCGTCCCTTCAGAAGCGACCGTTTCGGCGCCGTGAATGGCCAAGCCTTCACCGACGACGGCACCGGGGCAGTATTTTTTAAGGGCTGCCGCACTTCCGCCAAGGCCGCTCCCTTCATGGGTCATGAGAGGAAATACCTTCTTGCCCTGAAAATCAAGGGCTTTGAGCTGAGTAAAGACGGCCATAGGGTAGGTACCCCACCAGCAGGGACCGGCGACGACGATGTTGTCATAGGCGTCAACCGACTCGAGCAGCTCCGTAAGTTCCGGGAAAACCTTGTTTCGCAGTTCCTCTTTGGCTTCTTCCGTACACTTCGTATAATCTTCGGCATAGGCCTTTCGGGTCCGCACTTCAAAGATATCGGCTCTGACGGCCTGCTGAATATATTCGGCAGCGATTTCCGTATTTCCCTTGGCCAGGTTTTCAATGCTGCCATTGACGTAATTCTGACCGCGGCGGGAATAATAGATGACTAAAGTTTTGCTCATTCGCTTCTCCTTTCTCAATCTAAGGTCTTGATGATCTTGGCCGGCACGCCGACGGCTATACTGTTGTCCGGTACGTCTTTGGTGACGACGCTGCCCGTGCCGACGATGGCATTTTCACCAATGGTGACGCCCGGCAGGATACTGACGCGAGCACCGATCCAGGCGTTTTTCTTGATGTGAATTTCCTTCGTTCTCAGGACGCGGATATTCTTCGGTTCATGATTGACCGTAAATAAGCCGACTTCCGGCCCGAGCATGGCCCCGTCTTCGATGGTCACCGTCCCCAGGGACATGACGGTGAGATTGTGATTGGCAAAGACATTTTTGCCTAAAAAGACGCGGTTACCGCAGTCGATTTGGAAAGGCGGCGTCAAAAACGTGCCTTCCGGCAAACTGCCGCCAAACAGCTCGCCTTCAAGTTTGCGCAGGGTTTCCTTGTCCCGCGTATCGGTCTGGTTAATCTGCTGGCACAGGTAATTGCCTCTATCGATTTCACCGCGGACCTGCTCCTGATAATCTTTGTCGCCGATGTCATAAGCCTTTCCGCGGCGCATTTCTTCAAAAACGTTCATATCTATACCCCTCTTATGAAATGCAACTTGCATCGATCTATTTATCAAGGCCTTTTTCATGGAGCCACGTAAGGGCCAGTTCCATAATCTGTTTGTTGTTCTTTTCCTGCATCAAGAAATGGGAATTTCCCTTGATGCCGATATCGGGCAAATGGACCAGCGTCGCATCGCCGCCGTGGCGGTTGATGGTATCGACGAACTGCCGGGCCATGGCGAATTCCGCCCCCCATTTGTCTTCGCCTACATCATCGGAGCCGACCTTGATATAGTCGCCGTAAAACGAATAATCCCGCTGCGACCAAACGGCGCATCCACTGCTTTTAAAGTTTCATAGTGTCCTCCTTTTCTCACCTTTCCGGTGTGCACTTATAAAACCTGCTTCTTCGTAATGACAAAATGCTGTTCCCGTTTGGCGATTCTCCACTGACCGTCGTGACGAACCAAGGTATCCGTATAGCGTATATAGTTGTCGGAAACGATATCACGGCCGTCTTCTTCGAGGACCAAGGCAGCACGGCAGTAATGGACGTCGACAGCCTTATCGCCGTCAAGGGTAATGACCTGCTGGCCATTCATGTGGTGCGACGCTTTGACACTGCCCGTAAAAGCACTGAACTGTTTTTCCAGTTCATCCCGGCCGTGGATATCCATGGCCATCTTCCCTCCCATGTAGACCGTAACCTGTACGTCTTCCGTGAAAAAGGGCATCTGGGCGTGAACGTCGCATTCTAAATTGGCAAATCCGTCGATGACTTCGCGGATGGCTTCTTTGGCTTCTAAGATTTCTAATGACATAGTATATCTCCTGCTATAAAAATTATACTGGACTGTTTTGATGATTCTATTATATCTGGGAATCAATTAAAAATCTAATTGTAAAACTCTATTATTAATTGATTTTTTCTATTATTGAAAATTATAATATATATAGATAAATAAGAAAGGAGATGCGCCCATGACGACCAAGCAGATCGAATACATCTTAGAATTGGCCCAGACCCTCAATTTCAATCGAGCCGCTGAAAACCTTTACATTTCCCAGCCTACCCTGACCTACCAGATCAAGGCCGTAGAAACGGAAATCGGCTTTGCCATCTTTGAGCGCTCCGGCAAGGGCGCTGCCCTGACTCCGGCAGGAGAGCAGTTCCTCATCTCCTTGCGCACCATCTACGACAATCTGAAGGAAGCCATCGAGCAGGGCCAAAATTTCAGTTCCCAATACCGCCACGACATCCGCATCGCCCTGCCCTACCGGTCGGCCGTTCACTTCCTGCCCCAGGCCATTACGGCCTTCAACGGCATCCACCCGGACATCTCCGTTTCCCCCGGTTTCGGTCAAAAACAACATGCCTTCCTGAGAAATGAGCTGGACATCCTCTTTGCCATGGAGCATGAAATGAAGCGCGTCCCCGACGTCGTCGAGCACCACCTCTTTGACAGCCGCTTCTATCTCATCAGCGAAAAAGACGATCCTCTGGCCCAACAAGAAAAAGTGACGACACCTGACCTCACGGGCCGCACCCTCATGGTCGGCGGCGGCTCCCCACCCGTCCTTAGGGCTCTGCAGCAGACGATCATTCAAGAAATCCAAGTCTCCTATTTCAACAGTTACGACCACGACACGACCTTGACCAACGTCGCTGCCCACCGCGGCGTCTGCATCGCCCCGGGATTTCTCAACGACCACTGCGGCGCCTTTGCCTGGACCCCTTTCGATACGGAAAAAAATATTCCCTGCGCCCTCTATACCCATAAAGGAGACTCGCGAAAACACGTACAAGAATTCGTCGACATCATCCTTCAGATCTATCGCGATAATCCCGACTTTCCCGTTTAATATTTTCATACAAGCAAAAAAGCCGCTCCCGCCGGGCATAGCCTCCTTCATCATTACGTCAATAAAGGAGATTATGTCAGGAGAGCGGCTTTTTCGTCATGCTCTAAAAGCTGTCGTAACCGTCACTTATCCGTTCAAACGATTCATGATATCCTGCATCTGTTTTTCAAGGGCTTCGATGCGTTTGTCCTTGGCTTCGTTTTCAGCCTTCATGGTGTCAATTTCCTGCTGCTGCTCGGAAATGACGCCGACCAAAGCGTCTTTCGAATAACCGGCATAAGGGCTGCCCTGGCCGAACTTGAAGCTGACGCCGGCGTTGAACATGTTTTCCCCGCCGCCGAGGCTGGTTCCGATGGAGAAGAGAACGTCGTTCGTCGGCCGATAGAAGGCGCCGATGGCAACGGCATTGGCCGAGTTATAATTGCCGTAGCCGGCTGCAAAGTCCCACTTCGCCGTCGGATCGTAGTCCTGAGGATGAAGGGCCGCTAAGGCTGCCGCACCGGCACCGACGCGGTTGATGCGCGTATCGAGCTTGCTGACACGGCTGTTCAAGTTGGTCACGCTGCCGGAAATATCCGTTACCTGATTCGAAAGATTGGTAATATTGGCCGTATTGGTCGTGATCTGCGTCGTATTCGAAGTTACCTGGCTGTCCAAGGCCGTCAAGTTATCACCGGCCGATTTCGATTTCTTCACATACGTGCCGTCTTCAGCGACCCGCGTTTCGCTGTATACGGTGCCGCCGGTGACGATGCCCGTGTTGCCCGATTCGACCTTACCGTCGGTATTGACTTTGATCTTGTAATTCGTTCCGCCGATATTATTCTTTTCCGTGCTGTCGATGGTGATGGTCGTATCGCCGTCGGCATTGGCCAAGGTATTTCTCGTGTCGACAGCAGCGGCAATGGTCGATAAGTTAACGCTGCCCGAAATGATTTCCGTCCCTTCCGAGTTCTTAATGGACAGGCCTAATTTATTGTCTTTGAAGGTTAAGGCTTCGTCACTTTCCTGTAAGCCCGTACCGGCTGCATCGACGGCCGCTTTGAGCTGAGCCACGTTGACGGCATCGGTGTCATTGGTACCGGCTGCGACGTTGGTAATTTGGCGAGTTAACCCCGTTTCACTGTCACCGACCGATACTGCCGCCGCACCGGACTGCCAAGCCGATGTAATCTGAGTTTTTTCCGATACAGCTGCCGTGTAGGCCTTATTGGCATCGTTCATGGCTGTTTCGGAAGTATCCATGGCCGCTCTAGCGTCATCATTGGCAATCTTAGCGGCATCCATTTGCTCTTTAATTTTTTTACCTTGGTCCGAATCATGGTCAATACCGTTATAAGCATGTACGGCTTGCACATAGTCAGCGTTCTTGGCCAGATAATCGGAGACCTTGGTATCATAATCAGCTTTTGCTGTCGAAAGAGCCGATTCCAAATCAGGAATACTGCTATTTAATTCGGCAAGTCTGTCTTCTTTGCCGGTATAGGCCACGATAGCCGCTTCACTTTCAAAGGCTTTGCCGGTAATCGGGTTATACCCAAAGGCCCCCTTATCGACAGAAGATACAGAGTTGCTGCCGATAGCCACGCCGCCGTCATGCTGTACGTCTGTATTATAACCGAGCATAACGGCGTTGCTGATATTTTCCGTATGTTCGCGTAACGGTTTTTGCACCTTTACCACATAGTGCAGCGTATCTCCTACCCAATATTTATCAGGGGTCGTATGGTCATAAATCTGGGAAGTATAGGTCTGTTCTTCATAGCCATCTGTTGTCCCCATCGCTCCCAAAATGACGTTATTGTTACCGCCCGATAAGGTATGGTAATCACCGATGACGACATCCGTCGCCGCATCACGCAGCTTATTCCCGGTCCCCATGACGGATACGTTATTCACATTGGTGGCTTTATTCAGATAACCGGTAACCATATTATAATCACTGACCGCATCTTCGGTACCGTTTAACGTATTGCCCGTCCCAAAGATAGAGGAACGTCTTGCGTAATCCGACACGTTGCCGTTCCCAAGTGCAAATACGGAGCCGCCGTTGAGCGTCGAAAAATCCCCCATGATTTCAGAAAGATGATCGGTATAGCCGAAATCATCAGGGGTATGGAAATATACTTCCCCCCAACGACCGGAAAGGAATCCGCCTTCAATCCCTTCATTTACATTACCATAGGCATTGGTCACACGGTTGCCGGTACCAAAAACCATGGAGGTCAATGACGAATCCACTTTATTCAGCATCCCATAAGCACCGGTTGCTATTGATCCACCGGGTCCCTTCTCACTTTTACTTTCGTAACTAAGCTTATTGTCGATACCATAAACAGATCCATAAACATTCATATCTTTGATGCTTGAACGAACTCCCACTGCTGTACTTGTTATTCCTAAATTCTGAGTTCTTTGTCCTACTGCCGTACTGCCATCGCCCGCTATCGTATGATACCCAACGACAACCACATTTCTATTACCGTCGCCGATAGTCTTCTTTTCTTCAGGAGATAAAGAACCGATAATAACGGAATCTTGAATATTGCTGCCTTTTTGATTATCACCAATGATAATCCCTGCCCTCGCACCTCTAATCGCGTTATTGTTACCGATAACCGTTAAGGCGTCCCATTCATTGCGATACGTATCGTTACCGGTAAGCACATTACCGCGGCCGATGGTTAAGTCTGAAATATTCGGTTCACGACCTTCCGGATGACCATAGTCGGTAACGGTACCGACATCTCGAGCAATTATCTTGTTATTATCGCCGATGACGTGTTGTTTCCGACTGCCCCGTACTTCGTTGTTATTGCCAAAAATACGTGTATCAAGGCTCGCTTCATATCTTGTCTCGCCTTGGTAAGGATAGCTCTTTGTTACCTTATTATCATTGCCGACAATATTGACATTATTACTGTCTTCAACCGTATTGGTATCGCCCATGACATTCGTACCTTCACTGCCGGTCACCGAATTTTCCGTCCCTACGACGCGAGCTGTTTTATCATCAGTTACGGTATTGGTCGTTCCCGTCGCCGTACCGCTGTCTACGACGATGTTGTCTGCTGCATAGGCCGACAGCCCCATTCCGGACAGGCTCAAACCGGCTAAAACCATGACTGCCAAAGCCGTCTTTTTCACGATGCAACTGCCATTGCTTTTCGTACGGCTTTTGGCCATTTCCGACACGACGACATAGCAGTTCTTTGCCCGACTCCAAATAACCCGATAAATCCTGTTCATCAAAGAATCTCCTTTCTAATCCAGTAACCATTCGCTTTCACCTTACAATATAAGTATACATTTATTTTATATAATCGTAAAGTTAGTCATTTTATGGCCAGTATTATGTATTTTTATAGTCAATTCAAACAGCACGGCGCAGTTTTATCCTGCCGTCGATGATGAGCCGCTAAATATGGTACAATAGCCCTAGAATACATGGAAAGGAGAGGATGCTTATGAAGTTCAGCTCCACTTATATAAGGCCTGTAAAATGGGCGTTTTTAAGCGCCTGTCTGCTCTCGTTGATTCACGTCGTCAGTGCCCTTACGGTGCCGACCTTAACGGCCGATATCATCAACCAAGGCGTGCTCCACGGCGATATCGACGCCATCAGCCGCCTCAGCATCGCCATGCTGGCAGCGTCTCTGGTGACCGTAACCGGTTCCTTAGGTGCCGTCTATTTGAGCTCCCACATCGCCTCCCGGGTCAGCCTTACTATGCGCCAACAACTGGTACTGGCCCTGCAGGACTTTTCCCTCTCCGATTTTTCTAAATACGGGACGGGTACCCTGCTCATGCGGGCCACGCGAGACGTCGAAAAAATCCAGTCCGTCCTCTCCGAAGGCATCAACATGATTCTTCCCATGCCCCTCATGATCCTCGTCGGCTTGGGACTCACCTTTTATAAAAGTTTTGAAATGGGGCTCATCATCTTGAGTCTGATGAGTCTCATGGTCGGCCTCATGATTTCCATTCAAAAAAAGGCCCTGCCCATCGTCATGGCCGTCCAGCAGCAGTTGGACAAGCTCACCGATCTGGTCCGCGACCACATCATCGGCATGTCCGTCATCCGGGCCTTTAACCGCAGCCGCGATGAGAAAACCGCTGAAATTCAGATGTTTTCCGATTTGTCGACAAAAGAAACGAAGCTGGCCCGGACTTATGCCATCGGCCTGCCTACGATTCTCATCATCTTCAACATGAGCACCGTCGTCATCCTCTGGATCGGCGGCTATCAGATCGACTCCGGCGTACTGCAGATCGGCGATATTATGGCCATCATCGAATATGCCACCCTCATTCTGATGAATCTCATCATGGCCGTTTTCGTCCTCCTCGACGTGCCCGAGGCCCTCATCTGCTATGGGAGGATTCAGGAATTACTGCGCCATGCCGAAACTACCGTTACCCGTCAAAATACGGTGTCCACGGCCTTTGGCCAAGGCCGCCAAAATACGCAGGCCCATCATAATTCAGCCTGCAGCGACTCCCATGGCCACGCGCCGCTCTTAGAGTTTCGTCACGTCACCTTCCGTTACGATGACGCCGAAGAAGCGGCGTTAAAAGACATTTCCTTTACCCTCGAAGCCGGGGAAACTTTGGCCGTCATGGGCGATATCGGCTCTGGGAAAAGTACCCTGGCCAAGCTCATGTTAGGCCTCTATCCCATTGAGTCCGGCGACATCCTCTTTGACGGGAAGTCTATTTTTTCTCAGCCCATGGAATCCCTTCGCGCTCAAATCGGCTACGTGCCGCAAAAAGCGTACCTCTTCACGGGCTCCATTGCCATGAACTTAGCCTTCGGCAAGCCCCAAGATGCGACGGCGCCCGCCTCTTTTGAAGAGCTCGAAGAAGCGGCCAAACTGGCCGGCGCCCATGAGTTCATCAGCCGTTTTGACGACGGCTACGATCATGAGCTCTCCCAAGGCGGAACCAACCTCTCCGGCGGTCAGCGGCAGCGCCTGGCCATGGCTCGGGCCCTTAGTGCGGGAAGCCCTCGTCTCCTTATCTTTGACGACAGTTTTTCCGCCTTAGACGGCATTACCGAGCAGCAAGTGAGAAAAGCCGTAGCCCGGGAAATCAAAGAGGGCACTGAAAAAACGACAGCCTCAGCCGATACGGGGCACCAAGGCAAAGGCCGAGCCTTCATCTCCATCGAACAGAAAGTCAGTGCCGCCCAAAAGGCCGATAAAATTCTGGTCATCAATCAGGGCCAAGCCGTCGGCGTCGGCACGCACGATGAATTATTGGCCCACTGCCCCATTTATCAGCAGATTGTGACGTCACAGGAGGTGGCCTTATGAACCTTGTCAAACGCTTTCTCTGTGACTCCCGCGATCAGTGGTGGCGTCTCGTCGTCCTCACGGCAGCCTTGATGTTGGCCGCCTGCTTTGAAATCATCGCGCCTCGCCTCTTGGGCAACATCGTCGATGCCATCGTCCACGGTCTGGAGCAGCAGCGGGAAATCACGGCCATCTTAGACGGCACGACCGACACGGTCCTGCTCCTCGTCGCCTTTTACACCTGTCATGCCGTCTTCACCTACGTCAGCGAATTCATCATCGCCGGTGCATCTCAGCACATGGTACTGGCCCTGCGCAGCCGCGTAAGCCACCAGCTCCACCACCTGCCCATGGCCTATTTCAACCAGCACAACCGCGGCGATATGCTGAGCCGTCTGACCAGCGACTTGGACTCCGTCGGCGAAACCCTGCGCGAAGGCATTCCCGGCCTCATTTCGTCCTTCATCGGCATCGTCGGCGCTGTCGCCATGATGCTCTGGATCAGTCCGCGGCTGTCGGCCATCATCCTCAGCGTCATCGTCGTCGGTATTTTAGGCTTGACCATTACGGCCAAAAAGGCCCGCACCATTTACCTTCGCAAACAGGAAGCCTTAGGCGCCGTCAACGGCGGCATCGAAGAATTGATTTCCGGCAAACAGATTGTCCAAGCCTTCGGCCTTGAGACCGTCACGACGGACCATCTGAGCGACTTGAACACCCGCCTCTTTACCCGCGAGCGGCAGTCGGGATTTATGGGCCAGCTCATTATGCCCCTGGTCAATTTCATCAACCAGATCGGCTACGTCCTGGTCGCCATCCAAGGCGGCCTCCTCGTTCTCCGCGGTCAGATTACCCTCGGTGACATTCAGGCCTTCTTCCTCTACGTAACCCAAGTATCGGACCCCATTTCCCGCAGCTCTTACGTATTGACCCGCTTTCAAGAAACTCACGCCGCCTTAGGCCGCATCTACGAGATTTTAGACTATCCGACGGAAGACGATTCGGGCACCTTGGAAACCTTGTCCGATGAAAATACAGTTCGCCAAGAACGGTCTTACGATGAAGCACGGCAACAACCGGCGACGGTCTCAAAGGACAACGCCATTGAATTCAAACACGTCACCTTCGGCTATCGTGACGACAAGCCCCTCATGGAAGATGTGAGTTTTGCCATCCCCAAGGGCCACGTCGTCGCCATCGTCGGTCCTACAGGGCCGGAAGACGACGATCATCAACCTCCTCATGCGCTTTTACGAAATATCGGCCGGCACCATTACCATTCACGGCACCGATATCCGTGGACCTTCGCCGTGAAACCCTGCACCGGCAAATCGGCATGGTCCTGCAGGATACGTGGATCTTCACGGGCACCATTGCCGAAACATCGCCTACGGCAAACCGGACGCCACGCGCGAAGAAATCATACAGGATCGCCAAACTGGCCATGGCCGACCATTTCATCCGTACCCTGCCCCTCGGCTACGACACGGTGTTAAAAAACGGTGCCGACGACTTGTCCCAGGCCAGCGTCAATACTGACCATTGCCCGCGCCTTCTTAGTCAATCCCAGCATCCTAGTCCTCGATGAAGCGACGGCCAACGTCGACACCCGTACGGAAGTAGAAGTCCAAAAAGCCATGAGTCAGCTGTTAAAAGGCCGGACGGGCATCGTCATCGCCCATCGCCTGTCGACCATCCGCGACGCCGACTTGCTCCTCGTCGTAAACCACGGCCAAATCGTCGAGCAGGGCACCCATAGTGAACTCTTGACACGAGGCGGCTACTATAAAGAATTGTACGAAAACTACGCCAAAGGCATGGCCCTGTAAGCCTAACATTCGGCCGAAAGGACTTGCCCAATCCCATACAACCTTCTGAAAACGATAAAACGGGACTGCTCCGGGGAATCATTTCCCGGAGACAGTCCCGTTTTGTATGATCTGAGCATAGAACTATATCGCTAAGGCCGTCGGCCTTGTCACGCCGCCCGTGACTTACTTGTTCTGAGCCAACTGGCGGGCGATTTCCTGAACCTGCGTGCGCAGCGCTTCATTTTCTCGAGCCTGTTTTTCAACCTGTGCCCGTAATTCCTGATTTTCCTGTTCCTGTTTTTCCATGCGGGAATTGAGGGCGGTAATGGTCGAAACCTGTTCCGATACGACGGCGGCTAAAGAAGCTTTGGAATAGTTTGAATATTCGTTGCCGCTGCCGAACTTGAAGCTGACGCCGGCGTTGAACATGTTTTCCCCGCCGCCCATGCTGGTTCCGATGGAGAAGAGGACATCATTCGTCGGCCGATAGAAGGCACCGATGGCAACGGCATTAGCCGATTTGTAATTGCCGTAACCGGCAGCAAAATCCCACTTCGCGCTGGGATCATAGTCCTGCGGATGAAGAGCGGCTAAGGCTGCCGCACCGGCACCGACGCGATTGATGCGCGTATCGAGGCTGCTGACGCGGCTGTTCAGATTGGTCACGCTGCCGGAAAGATTGGTAATGGCGTCTGTATTGCTTGTCTACCTTGGCATCTACCTTTTCAGTTGGCCTACCGTTGACGGCATCCGTATCGGCAATCCCGTCGGCAACATCGGTAATGCGCTGATTATTGGCATGGATTCCGGTATCGTCGATATACGATTTTGCCGCCGACAGATAACTTGCCTGCTATGGAAACGTCACCATTGGCCGTAACATCTCCATTAAGGATACTTTTCCCATAAACCAAAGAACTGCCCGACGTGGCATAACCGGTACTGACATAAGAATTTCCGCTTCCCGGATAGCCACTACCCCAATAACTTGCATTGGAAAGCTCGTTTTCCTCTAAGGTGTAGAGTACCCCTTGGAACAAGGCCCCATCATAGTCCCCGGTATTCTCATAAGACTCCCAGGCAACACCCGGAAAATCAGAATATGGATTGCCATTGTCCATCGCTGCAATATTCTGATCCAACTGAGCCCGCAAATCCTGCACTAACTGAGAGTTTTCCTGAATTTCCTTCAGTGCCTGTTGGGCAAAGGCAAACTGAATTTTTGACAGCCCCGTTCTGAGTATCGTCAGCGGCAAAAGCCGGACAGATCGACGCAGCTGTCATACCGGCCGTTAAAGCCGCCATTACTAAATTTTTTCTTCGTAATTACCATAGAATCACCTCAACATATAATTTAGGGAATACATCCCTTATAAACAACGAAAGAGCATCAGCAAGCCGCTAATGCCCTTTCGAGGTTAACAGTGTATTGCTATCGCTTCGCCCATAATCGGCCCATGATGTCTTGGACCTCAGCCCGGAATATTTAGTTCTAAATAACACGATAGCCCTTTATTGTAAAAACATTTTTACGACTATGTTATCATTTTCACTTTATGTTATAAGTATATATGATTTTCATACAATAGTAAAGCTTATTGTTATTTGTCAGTATGATTACTTTTTTTAAGTCATGTTATTCGTATCGTAGCAGCCTTCCAAATCCTTCTACGCGTTTATGGCCATATGGATTGGAATGCCCCTCAACCTACGGGCGATTGCCATAAAGAAAAAAATGCATACCATAATCAAAACCACCAGTTTAACTGGTGGTTTGCTCGGGCCCTCTAAGGGCCTATCTCTTGTGGTTGCACTCTAAAGAGTGCACTGAATAAAGTCTGGCAATCACATTCCTTTTACTGGCAGCCCCCTA
>ENA-OQDL01000642-OQDL01000642.1-human-gut-metagenome-genome-assembly--contig:-NODE-642-length-21275-cov-3.834831_pt1 | contig 21275 bp, 17 predicted proteins | sample MGYA00242782_ERZ504609 | MGnify/ENA primary metagenome ERZ504609 (study PRJEB26092, sample SAMD00036320) | human gut metagenome | host: Homo sapiens | study: EMG produced TPA metagenomics assembly of... | reverse complement strand
AAGAATATAGCTTTGTCTTATACAGTTCCTCAAAGTTGGTTGAAGAAGTGTGGTGCAAGCAGTGCACAGGTATATGCTCAGGTATTGAATCCGTTCCTTTTTTGGTGGAGAATTGGTTAAAGCTGGTATTAATCCGGATGATTTGACTGGTTGGGATGCAGGTAATCATATTGGTGGACAAACTAATAATACTTGTATTACTCGCAGTCTTGTTTTGGGAGTAAGATTGGGCTTCTAATTGATAGTATTGATTTTATAATATGAAGAAAATGAAAAAATATATATTAGCTGGTACATTTGCACTTGCATTGGCAAGTTGTTCTGATAGTTTCTTGGAAGAAAAAATGGTATCTTCCATAACACAGGACTATTTGAATACTGAAATAGGTTTGGATCAATTGATTGTGAGTTCATATAATTCGGTTCGTTTTCCTTTGTTGTACACTGAAGGTCTGCATATGTTGGAAACAGGTCATGATTGTGCTATGAAAAGTGGTGCGACGTCATTGAATAAGTTTGCAATATCTGAGTGGTCTCCTTCGGGGCTCATAGGAAATCAGGCTAATCAGTTTATGGGATTTCAGTCAAAGCAGCAGGCTGGATTTTTGATCAATGGCTATCCGATTATCGATAATTGTAATAAGGCTATTACTGCTATTCGTTCAGGGGATGCTTTAGGAAAATATGCTTCTGACCCTTCTTTTGCAGCAGCACGTTTGTCTGAGGTGTTATTTAATCGTGCTTACGTGTATTATTTGCTGAATACAGTTTTTGGTGATGTCTATTTTTCAACGGAAAGTAGTACTTCTTTGCCTTCAAATTATCAATATACGCGTACTCCTGCATCTGTCATGTTCAAGGAACTGATTGGTGATTTGCGTTATGCGGTGGAGCATTTGCCAGAGCAATATAGTGAAGCTGAATATGGACGTGCAACAAAATATGCAGCGGCTCATTTATTGGCTAAGATTTATTTGAATCGTTATCAAGGTAAAGAGTATGGTACTCCTGAATATGGTCGTAGAGCTGATGGAACGATAGATAATAGCAATGAAAAGTCATATTTGGGTATGCTTTATAAAGGTGAGGGGGCTGCGGATTTGGATTCTTGTATTTATTATGCTAATATGGTGATTAATGCTCATCCGTTGGTAGATGATTATCATGAATTGTTCCGCCATGACCTAGGTGATTTCTCGAATGAAAAGACAACAGAGAATGTTTTGAACGCAGTATTTTCAGAAAGTGGTGATAACTATCGTTACGGTGTACGTGCTTTGACTTTCTTTGTCGGTGATTATGCAGGTGACAAGTATGGTATTCCTAGTCGTTTGTGGGAATATGGCGGTAAGTCAAATCAAGGTTTTTGTAATGATGATTTTGGTATAGATGTATTTACAGATAAACTAAATGACTCTCGTTATCAAAAAACTTTCCGTTTGGAATATGTGACAGGCATAAACACTTCGGGGGCTTCTACTCCCAGTGCAAATGGAGATTATTATGCTTACAATGATGAAAGAAATAAAACGTATGTTTGGAATGAGGAACAAGCAGCTTATTTCAATGAACATATTTTGCCTACTTATAATCGTCCTTCTTGGGGAGGTCGTAAAGCTGTGGCGGGAGAACATAAAATGGGAACAGGAGATATCTCACGTGCTATGATTGAGAATACAAAAGAAACCGCTATTGATGTGGAGGTTATCAATGCTCAGCCATATCCTGTATTTGCCAGATGGGTGAAAGATGGCAATAAGTATTATTATCGCCCACAAATTGTTGGTAATGATGATTATTCGTTTGCCGATAGTAAAATTTTCTATGGATTGGAGAATACTTCTAAAACAGGTAAGGTTACAAATATGAAGTATGATGATCCTAATCGTGGTGCTTTGGATAGTGAAAGTGGAGGTCGGGATATTCCGGTTATGCGTTCTGCTGAAATGTACTTGGTGCGTGCTGAGGCTTATGGACGTAAGGGAGAATACGGTAAAGCAATTGAAGATATTAATGTATTACGCAGACGTGCAGCCTTTAAACCTGGTGAAACTCGTAATGAAGTACTTGCACGTTTATATCCTGGACATGAAAATTTAAGTAACGAGTCACAACAATGGCCGTATGAAGTAGATAATAATAGTTATGATGCAATAAAGGTCGATGCTTCATATTGGGATGGAACTTCCGAAAAATCAAAATTAGAAAATTATACTCCTGTTGCTGATACTCCGGAAAAACGTTTTCTGGAATTTATATATAATGAATATGCGAGAGAGTTCAATGAAGAATTTATCTACTATGGAGTGATTCACCATGCAGGTGTTCAAGCTCAGCGTATTCAGTGGCATAACCAAATGGGAGCAAATTCGGCTAATAACACTTATCCGGTAGGTTCATGGGATGTTTCTGATAATGTGAATGGTGGTAATGGTCAAACAGGAAATGCTAAAGGCAATTTCCAGAATTATATGACATTGAAACCATCTCTAGAACTTTTATAGAGTTGCTGACAGATGAAAATGGTGTGTTGTTGGATGAAGCTGCAAAAAAAGCTTATCAGAATTATGGATATTAATTAAATTGATAATATCAATATGTTCTTGGAAATGAGGTTAATTAGGAAATTTGATTAACTCGTTAAAAAAGTAAGGTGGCATTGTCGGTGTTACCTTACTTTTTTAATGAGTTACTAAAAAGTGAACAATTAACCATATAAATGGATAAAATTCTATTTAGATATAATTTCTCTCATGCATAAATTTGTCGTATCAGATAAAAAATGACATGCTATGAGAAAGACATTTTTAGCTATTACATTATTTTTAGCTTTTAGTAAAGCCGCATTGGCTCAGTTTGGAAACTGCACTGCATCGGAAATGCGGACTTATGTAGATAGTGCGACCGGCAATACTATCACTATGTTGACCGACACGATGAAGAATGACCGTTTTCTTTATCAGACTGATCCCATGTGGACGGCTGATGGCAAATACTTATTGTTCAGGTCTTCCAGCCGTGGAAATGACAAAGAGGTGGAAAGTACGCTTCCTAACGGAGAAAAACGTAAATGGACTCCTACACAGATTTACTTTATTGAAATGGCCACCGGTAAGATTATTCAAGCTACGGAAGGACCGAACTTGGGCAGTGCTTTTTTGGCTAATAAAACGAATCGTATGTTTGTCAGCCGGAAAGAAAAAGAAAACTGGAACATGTATGTAATGGACTTGAATAAATTCTTTGCCGATGTAAAACAAGGAAAAGTAGGTAAACCATCCGCTTATGAAACTTTCATAGGCACTTTCCCCACTGAGATGGGACGTCCGGGAGGATATGCTGTGGATTGTAATGATGATTATGCCTACATAACTGTTGAGCGTGAGGGTACGGAAGAGGAAAAGGAACGTATGATGAAAAACGCTTTCCTGCCTGAAAGTAACCAGCCGGTAAAGATAAAGCCAACTCTTTGCGGAATTCGTAAAATGAACCTTATTACAGGAGAAGTAACTAAGGTTATTGATACGGAGTTTAAAACAGGACATATACAAGCCAGCCGTTTTACTCCGGGTGAAATTGTTTTTTGTAACGAAACCGGTGGCGATGCCCATCAGCGTATGTGGTTTTGCACGGCAGATGGAACAGTCTTTAAACCTTTATATAAAGAAACTCCGCTAGATTGGGTGACTCATGAAACTTTTGCAACCAAAGATTTTGTATATTTCAATATCTTAGGATTTCAGCCGCGCCTTCGCAAACAGGCGAGTGGTATTGTGCGTATCAATCTGCGTACGGATGATGTAGAGTTGATAGGGCAGGTAGAATTAGAAAAAGATCGCCAAGCGATTGACGGCCAATTGGTAGGAAGAGGTTTTTGGCATTGTAATGCCAGCCGTGATAATAAATGGGCTGCCGGAGATACTTTTGGAGGAAATGTATGGTTGGTTAATGTACAGACCGGGGAGCGTCATTGGTTGGCGTCGGATACCAAGATGAAACCGGATCATGCACATCCCAGCTTTAGTCCGGATGGTACGAAAGTTCTTTTCCAATCCGGACATTTTACAAATGGAAAAAGATTGAATTTAATGATGGTGGATATTTCATCCTTTAAATAAAGTAAGGTTGGATATGAAAAATACACGTAAGATATTATTTTCCGTAGCTTTGTTGTCTTCAGGGCTTACGATGGCCCAGACTACAACGGTAGAGAAATCGCCTAATGTTATTTATATTATGGCGGATGATTTGGGCATAGGTGATTTGGGATGCTATGGTCAGCGTCAGATTAAGACACCGAATATTGATGGGATAGCTCAGAACGGGATGAAGTTTATGCAGCATTATTCCGGTTCTACGGTCAGTGCTCCGTCTCGTTGTGCTCTGATTACAGGAAAGCACATGGGACATGCCGCAATCAGAGGAAATGCAAAAGTGGCAGGTTCGGATGGATTGTTATATGAAACTCCGCTTCCTGCCGGTGAAGTTACCGTAGCCGATATTTTTAAAACAAAGAATTATGTTACCGGATGTGTAGGCAAATGGGGAATGGGAGGACCGGGTACGGAAGGTGTGCCCGGCAAACATGGTTTTGATTATTTCTACGGTTATCTGGGGCAACGTTTTGCTCATAGTTATTACCCTGAGTTCTTGCATGAGAATGAGCAGAAGATTATGCTGGATGGGAAATATTATTCGCATGACTTGATGTTGGAAAAGGCTTTGAACTTTATTGATGAAAATGCGCAGAAACCTTTCTTCCTTTATTTTTCACCGACCATACCCCATGCGGATCTTGATATAATGGGGGAAGCGATGACGGAGTATGAGGGGGAATTTTGTGAAACTCCTTTTGGAGGAAGCAGAGACGGTTATAAATCGCAGCAAAATCCGCGTGCGGCGTATGCGGCGATGGTTACTTATTTGGATAAAAGTGTGGGCTTGATTATTAAAGAGTTGAAAGAGAAAGGTTTGTATGATCATACGATCATTGTTTTTACTTCCGATAATGGAGTCCATTCGGAGGGAGGGCACGATCCATCTTATTTTGACAGTAATGGTCCGTTCAGAGGTCAGAAAAGAGATTTATATGAAGGAGGTATCCGTACTCCGTTCGTCATTCAATGGCCGGGAGTTATTCCACAAGGGGTAGTTACCAATCATATTTCTGCATTTTGGGATTTTTTGCCTACTATAGGTGAATTGGTGCAGGCGGATATTCCTCAAAATATTGATGGTATATCTTATTTGCCTACTCTTACGGGAAAAGGTACTCAGAAGGAGCATGATTGTATTTATTATGAGTTCTTTGAATTTGGAGGAAAGCAATCTATTATGACACCTGATGGTTGGAAGTTGGTGAGACTGGAAGTTAGTGATCCGTCTAAAACCTACGAAGAATTGTATAATATTTATACAGATCCGGCGGAAACTTCCAATGTGATAAAACAATATCCTGATGTGGCAAAAAAATTAAAGAATATGATAGGTGGTCAACGTGTTGAAAATGCCCGTTTCCATTTTTAAACAAGTAAGATTTATGAAGCAATCCTTATTTTTAAAGAAATGCAGTAAGTTCTGTTATGTACTTTTTGCAGTTTGTGGCTGTTTGGCTTGTACACAGAATCAGAAGATTGAATGGCCGCAAGTGACTAACGAGACCAAGCCTTGGACGCGATGGTGGTGGGAAGGCAATGCGGTCAGGACTACTGACTTGGATACGGTTATGCGTAAGTATCAGGAGGCAAATCTGGGTGGCTTGGAGATCACTCCTATTTATGGAATACATGGTTATGAGGACCGCTTTAAAGATTTTCTTTCTCCGGAATGGGTTGATTTGTTTCTGTATACTTTGCAGGAAGCAAAGCAGTTGGGGTTAGGAATTGATTTGGCTAATGCTTCGGGATGGCCGTTTGGAGGACCTTGGGTCACTCCCGAAGATGCGTGCAAGACGGTGGCTTATAAAACTTATCAATTGAAAGAAGGCGAACAACTAAGTGAACCTGTCCGGTATAAGGAAGAAGGCTTTGTCAGATTGGCAGGGCATACTCCGGTAAAACTGGCGGATTTGAAAGAACCGGTCAGTGCGAATGCTGATTTACAGACATTGGCATTGGATCAGGTACGATATAAAAAGGAACTGCCTTTGATTATAGTGACCGCTAATAGTGATAAAGGTGAATGTCTTGACTTGACTTCAAAAATAAAGCCGGATGGTACATTGGACTGGACGGCTCCTCAAGGTGACTGGACTATTTGCGCTCTGTTCCAAGGTCATCATGGAAAAATGGTAGAACGTGCAGGACCTGGTGGTGAAGGTGATGTGATAGATCATTTTTCAGCTTCGGCCATTGATCATTATCTCAGTAAATTCGATGAGGCTTTTAAAGGAAAGGATATCAGTTATCTGAGGTATTATTTTAATGACTCTTATGAAGTGGACGATGCAAGAGGCGAGTCAAATTGGACTCCTGCTTTTTTTGACGAATTCCAAAAATATAGGGGATATGACTTGCGTCAGCATTTACCCGCATTGTTAGGTATGGATACACCGGACAAGAATGCAAGGGTGTTGTATGATTATAGACAAACCATAAACGATTTATTGATAAATCATTATTCCATTCGTTGGCAACATTGGGCGGCAAAACAAGGAAAGGGTATAAGGAATCAGGCTCATGGTTCTCCTGCCAATATTCTGGATTTGTATGCAGTGAGTGATGTGCCCGAAATAGAAGGGCGTGATTTGGTCAGTATAAAAGCGGCTCCGTCTGTAGCTCATACGGAAGGAAAGAAGCTGTCGTCTTCGGAAAGTGCGACTTGGCTGGATGAACATTTCCAATCGAATCTGGGAGATGTAAAGAAAGCACTTGATCTTTTCTTTCTGGGTGGGGTGAATCATATTTTTTATCATGGCACTTGTTTCAGTCCGCAGGAGGCTCCTTGGCCGGGATGGTTATTTTATGCGGCAGTCCATTTTCATCCGAATAATCCGTTTTGGGAGGATTTTAAATATTTGAATCAGTATGTTACTCGCGTGCAGTCATTTTTACAGGATGGCACTCCTGACAATGATGTTCTTTTATACTATAACATAGCCGATGTGATGTCTGAACAAGGGAACAGAAGCCTTCAACACTTTAGCGGATTGGATCGTAATATGTTGGAATCTTCGGTCAGAGAAAGTGCGGTAACTTTAACAGAGAATGGTTATGCGTGGGATATGATTTCTGACAAGCAACTTCTTAAAACTAATATTGAGAAAGAAATGATTGTAACGCCCGGTGCCGCATATAAAACCGTTCTTGTTTCGGCGGCGCAATATATTCCTTATGAAACAATGGAAAAACTGATGGCTTTGGCTGATGAAGGTGCTACCGTTGTGTTTCATAAGGGAATTCCTCAAGATATGGCCGGAATGATTCTTTCGGAAGAGAAACAGGCTCATTTTAAAGAAATGCTGGATGCTCTGGACTTTCATGCTGAAGGTGCTGTTAAATGTGCTCGTGTAGGTAAGGGGAAGATTTGTTTGTCAGATGATATTAATGCTCTGATGAATGAGGCGAATGTGGGTGCCGAGAAAATGTATCAAGCAGGTCTGCAATGTATCCGAAGAAATAGTGCGACGGGAAAATATTACTTTATAGAAAATAGTAGCGACCGTAAAATAGAGGATTGGATTCCACTTCGTACAGAAGCTCGGAGTGCGGCGATTTTCAATCCAATGACTGGTGCCAGTGGTTTGGCTGCTATGAAACGCAATGACGGGCAAACAGATGTTTACCTGGAATTGAATCCGGGTGAAACTGTCATTGTATCAACTTCCGGTCAGCATTTTACAGGAGATGTCTATGCTTATTATCAAAATGCAGGTGAGCCAAATCCTGTTTCCGGCAGTTGGACTGTTTCTTTTGTTCAAGGAGGTCCTCAACTTCCTGCTTCTATAACGGTTGACAGTTTGGGCTCATGGACTGATTTTGTAGGGGATGAATATAAATCTTTTTCTGGAACAGCCGTTTATACGACTACTATAAATAAGGTGCCTGTAGCGGATGTGATCAATTTGGATCTTGGCTCTGTAGCGGAAAATGCATCTGTCTATTTGAATGGAGATTATATCGGTACAGTGATTGACTCTCCTTATCAATTGTATATCCCTGCTGAAAAATTCAAAGGACAGGATGAGTTAGTTGTCAGAGTAGCCAACTCTATGGCGAATCGAATTGCTTATATGGATAAGAAGGGAGTGGACTGGAAGATTTTCTATAATGTAAATATGTCTGCAAGAAAAAAGGAAAATGTGAAAAATGGTATCTTTGATGCTTCTGATTGGGAACCAAAATCTTCAGGGATATTGGGACCTGTAACGTTGACTCCGGCTATGGTGAAGCAATGAATTATATAGTCCTGATGTTGCAACCTATAGAATAAATGTTTCAGGGCGTTTGTGTAATGTGTTGATTATTAATGTGATATGTAAATATGCGCAACATGAATACCCTGAAATTTCGTTTTGAACGAATTTCTATATAAATGTATCTTATTCTATGGTAAGAGAGGGAACTTTATGCTAGTTTTGCAACAAACAATTTGAGATAGCTATGAGAAACAAAATTCTTTTATTTTTATTGACTTTTATAGGAATAAGTCAGATTGCGGCAGCATCAACTGTCCGTGATAAATACAATTTTAATTCTGAATGGTTACTTTATGTCGGCGATATACCGGAAGCCAAAGAGGTACGTTTCCAGGATACGGATTGGAAGAAAGTAACATTACCCCGTCCTTTTAATGAAGATGAAGCTTTTCGTTTAAGTATAGAACAACTGACGGATACTGTGATGTGGTATCGTAAACATTTCCGTCTGCCTGCCGATAGCAAGAACAAAAAGTCTTTGTTGAATTTGAAGGGGTTCGTCAAGGAGCTGATTTTTGATATCAATGGCGAATATATCGGCTTGCATGAAAATGGTGCGATGGCTGTAGGTTTCGATTTGACTCCTTATATTAAATATGGACAAGAGAATGTAATGGCGGTCCGCATTGATAACAATTGGAATTATAAGGAACGTGCTACCGGCACCAAATATCAATGGAGTGACCGTAATTTCAACGCCAATTATGGAGGTATACCTAAGAATGTATGGCTTCATGTAACCGATAAGGTTTATCAGACACTTCCCTTGTATAGTAATTTAAAAACGACCGGTGTCTATATCTATGCGGAAGATATCCGTGTGAAGTCTCGTAAGGCTGTGGTTCATGCAGAGTCTGAAATAAAAAATGAATATAATCGGGATAAGAAAGTCGCTTATAAGGTTGAAGTGTTTGATCGTGACGGGAAAAGCATAAAAGTTTTGAGGGTACTCAGACGGTAGTAAAAACCGGGTGAAACTGCGACTTTGGAAGCTTCGGCAGAAATAGACGGACTTCATTTCTGGAGTTGGGGATACGGATATTTGTACACAGTAAAAACCAGTTTATGGGTGGATGGCAGAAAAGTAGATGAAGTGGCTACCCGTACCGGTTTCCGTAAAACTCGTTTCGGCAAAGGAATGATTTGGTTGAATGACCGGGTGATTCAGATGAAAGGTTTTGCACAGCGTACCAGTAATGAATGGCCGGGAGTCGGTATGAGTGTTCCTGCATGGCTGAGTGATTATAGCAACGGTCTGATGGTGGAAGATAATGCCAACTTGGTTCGTTGGATGCATATCACCCCTTGGAAGCAGGATATTGAATCGTGTGACCGTGTCGGATTGATTCAGGCGATGCAGGCCGGTGATGCAGAAAAGGACCGTGAAGGCCGTCAATGGGAACAACGTACAGAATTGATGCGTGATGCCATTATTTACAACCGTAATAATCCGAGTATTTTATTCTATGAATGTGGAAACGAATCAATCAGTCGTGAACACATGATAGAAATGAAAGCGATTCGTGATAAGTATGACCCTCATGGAGGCCGTGCCATCGGTTCCCGTGAAATGCTTGATATTCGTGAAGCCGAATATGGTGGCGAGATGCTTTATATCAATAAGAGCAAACATCATCCGATGTGGGCCATGGAATACTGCCGTGATGAAGGTCTGCGCAAATATTGGGATGAATATTCTTATCCATATCATAAAAATGGGGAAGGAAATAATTCATTCCGTTCTGCAATGACTAATAAGGTCCAGAAAAAGGTGGATGCCCGTGCTTATAATCACAATCAGGATTCCTTTACTATTGAGAATGTGATTCGTTGGTTTGATTATTGGCGTGAACGCCCGGGTACAGGTGACCGTGTCAGCTCAGGAGGTGTGAAAATCATCTTCTCGGATACGAATACACATTATCGTGGTGTGGAGAATTATCGTCGTAGTGGTGTGACAGATGCCATGCGTATCCTAAAGATCCTTTCTATGCACATCAGGTGATGTGGGACGGATGGGTGGATATAGAGAATCCCCGTATTCATATCGTTGGTCATTGGAACTATAAAGAAGATGTGGTTAAACCTGTTTATGTGGTATCCAGTGCTGAAAAAGTGGAATTGTTCCTGAATGGTAAATCTTTAGGAAACGGTCAAAGAGATTATCATTTCTTGTATACTTTCAAAGATGTGGCATTTGTTCCGGGCAAGTTGGAAGCTGTAGGGTATGATAAGAATGGAAAAGAATGTTGTCGCGCTGAATTGCAGACTGCCGGCAAGCCGGAACAGATTAAACTTAGTGTGATTCAAAGTCCTAAAGGCTGGAAAGCGGATGGAGCTGATATGGTATTGCTTCAAGTGGAAGTGATGGATAAAGATGGCAGACGTTGCCCGCTGGCTAATGATCTGATACATTTTGACGTAGAGGGACCGGCTGAATGGCGTGGTGGAATAGCACAGGGCAAAGATAATTATATTCTTTCAAAAGATTTGCCTGTAGAATGTGGAATCAACCGGGCTTTGATACGCTCTCTTACGACTCCGGGAGCAGTTCGTATAACAGCCAAGGCTGATGGATTGCAATCTGCCGAAATCAGTCTTTCTTCCGCACCGGTTGAAGTGAAGAATGGCTTGAGTAACTATATTCCGGGAGATGAACTGGAGGGCAGGCTGACCCGTGGAGAAACTCCGTTGACTCCTTCTTACAAAGATACGAAAGTCGATGTGAATATCTTATCGGCGGTTGCCGGAGCCAACCAGGATGAAACGATAAAAAGTTTCGATGATAATGAATTGAGTGAATGGAAGAATGATGGCAGACTGAACAGTGCATGGATAACTTATAGTTTGGAACGTGCGGCCCGTGTGGATGAAATTTGCATGAAACTTACCGGTTGGCGTTTGCGTAGCTATCCTTTGGAAATATATGCAGGTGATGAACTGATTTGGAGTGGTGAGACTGAAAAGAGTTTGGGATATATCCACCTGAATGTAAAACCTGTATTGACAAATGAGATAACCATTCGTTTGAAAGGTGCCAGCAAGGAAGGTGACGGTTTCGGACAAATTGTAGAGGTTGCTGCGCCTGCTGCGGGTGAATTGGATTTGTTTAAGGCAAAAAATGGCGATAAAACCAATCACGAGTTACGCATTGTTGAAATTGAGTTTAAAGAGAATTTGTGGCAATAGAGATGTGGATATTTTTTAGAGGTAAAGATTGATAGACAGGAGTTTCTTTTTTAAGTAGATAGGCGGGGAAACTCCCCGCTTGTATTAAGGTTTTATAAATTGTTAGATGAAACATTGGGTTATGATGAATATGCTTCTGCTTGTCGGAAGCATATTCGCTTTCTCCCAACCTTATAGTGGAGAAAAGCTTTCAAGAGGATTGATTGGAATTCCTACAGAGGAAGGAATGTATTTTAGCTGGCGCATGACCTTGGAGGATGCAGCCGGATTACAATTTGATTTATACCGTAGTTCCGGTGGAGGTGCGGAGGTAAAATTAAATAAAGAACCGATAGATCGGACTTCCGATTTTTTAGACCGTACGGTTGATTATACGGTGGATAATCGTTGGACTTTAAAAGCAACTACCGGGGAAGTCGCTACCTGGACCCGTTTGAAGGGAGAGAAACGGAATCCTTATTTAAGTATTCCTGTTTGTAAACCGGAGGACGGAGAAATAGCAGGTGAATCATTCACTTATACAGCTAATGATTGTAGTGTAGGTGATCTGGATGGTGATGGAGAGTATGAGATTATTTTAAAATGGTCTCCTTCTAATTCAAAGCGACCGCCACAACGTGGCTTTACCGGTAATACCTATTTGGACGCATATAAAATGGATGGAAGAAGATTGTGGCGTATTGATTTGGGACCGAATGTACGTTCCGGAGCAGCCACTACTAATTTCTTGGTTTTGATTTTGATGGAGATGGATGTGCGGAAATCTGTTGTAAGACAGGAGATGGTACTGTCGATGGGCTGGGACATCGGATAGGAAGATGCCCAAGCCGACTGGAGGACATGGGATAAAAAAAGTCCTACGTATGGTAAGATAGTAAATGGCCCGGAATACCTCACGGTTTTTGAGGGACGTACCGGAAAAGAACTGGATTCGAAAGAATATATTCCAACCCGTTATCCCTTGGATGGTTGGGGAGGTGTCGGTGGCAATTGTGGTAATGATAATACTGGTGGTCGTTCAGACCGTTTTACAGCTGGAGTAGCTTTTCTGGATGGAAAAACGCCTTCACCTATCATGGTAAGAGGATGGTACGGACGGACGGTGGTGGCTGCATGGACTTTTACAAACGGGGCATTGAAACATACATGGACTTTTGATAGTGCGGCACCGGGGTGGGAGGCCTATTCGGGCATGGGAAATCATAGTGTGACCGTAGCGGATTTTGATGGTGATGGTTGTGATGAAATCTGTGTGGGGGCTATGACTGTAGACCATGATGGTAAAGGACTGTTTACTACGGGCTTGCGTCACGGGGATGCTTTACATGCCGGACGTTTTATTCCTTCCCGTCAAGGTATGCAGGTTTTTGGCGTGCATGAAAATGAAGGCGATAATGAAATTGTAAAGCGTACTCCTGCCGTAGCTATGTTTGATGGAGCGACCGGAGAAATTATCTGGCAGGATGGTTTGGGACAAGATGCCGGTCGTGGAGTAGCTGCTGATATTGATCCGCGTTATGATGGAGCAGAGTGTTGGTGCAATATAGGAGGTTTGAGAAGAGGGGATACCGGAGAAATAATCAGTAATAGAAAGCCTGACTCCTGTAATTTTACCATTTATTGGGACGCTGATCCCTTAGCGGAATTACTGGATCATGTTTCCATCAGTAAATGGAATTGGAATGCGGAAAGTACAGATTTATTATTGAAAGCCGAGGGAGTTGTTTCCAATAATGGAACAAAAGGTAATCCGTGTTTGTCGGGTGATATTTTAGGAGATTGGCGAGAAGAGGTCATTTGGCCTTCCGAAGACCAGACGGAATTACGTATTTATTCTACTACCATACCGGCTGTGGACAGACGTGCCACATGGATGAATGACCGTCAGTACAGGTTGGCGATAGCTTGGCAGAATGTAGCGTATAACCAACCGCCGCACCCTAGTTTCTAGCCTTGTCGCTACTCTGATTAGGATATATGTACTATTGGTTGAACGAATAAACAGGAAAATGAATGAATTTCTATTCTCCGGTTTGTTCGTTCATCTTATTTTTGTGAGAAATTTGAAATGCAATAAAAGAAAAACACTATAAATGTCATGAAAGGAAACAAACTTTGTTTATGCTTTTTGTTAGCTGCCGGAGTAGGATTGGGAGCACATGCTCAAAATAAAATAGCTGCTCCGATGAAGGATGTGAATCAAGTCGTTGATAATACACTTGATAGTTTGAATGTGGCGCGTTCCGCCCGTCCTGTTTCAGGTTCCAGCCGGAAAGGGGATAATCCGGTGTTGTTCCTTGTTGGAAATTCAACGATGCGTACCGGTACGTTGGGCAATGGAAATAACGGTCAATGGGGATGGGGATATTTTGAACACGAGTATTTTGATGAAAATAAGATAACCGTTGAAAATCACGCATTGGGAGGAACCAGCAGCCGTACTTTTTATAACCGGTTATGGCCTGATGTCTTGAAAGGAGTTCGTAAAGGTGACTGGGTTATCATAGAATTGGGACATAATGACAATGGTCCGTACGATAGTGGCCGTGCCCGTGCCTCTATTCCGGGAATTGGCAAAGACAGTCTGAATGTGACTATTAAAGAGACAGGAGCAAAAGAGACCGTATATACGTATGGGGAATATATGCGTCGTTTTATTCATGATGTGAAGAAAAAAGGCGCTCATCCTATTTTGATGTCCCTGACTCCTCGCAACGCTTGGGAAGATGCAGACAGCACTATTATTACCCGGGTAAATCAGACATTTGGATTATGGGCGAAGCAGGTAGCTAAAAAAGCGAGAGTTCCTTTTATAGATCTGAATGATATCTCGGCGCGCAAATTTGAGAAATTCGGCAAAGAAAAAGTAAAGTATATGTTCTATCTGGACCGCATTCACACAAGTGCTTTTGGCGCACGTGTCAATGCAGAATCAGCAGCCGAAGGAATCCGTAATTATAAAGGGTTGGAACTGGCTCGTTATTTGAAACCGGTAGAAAAAGATACGGTTACGGGGGCTACCCGTAAAAAGGGGAATCCTGTATTGTTTACGGTGGGAGACAGTACTGTGAAGAATGCCGATAAAGATGAAAAGGGTATGTGGGGATGGGGAAGTGTGATTCACGAACTGTTTGACACGGAAAGGATCTCTGTAGAGAATCATGCGAAAGCGGGCCGCAGTGCGCGTACTTATTTAGATGAAGGGCGTTGGGATAAAATCTATCATGCACTTCAGCCGGGAGATTTTGTTTTGATACAATTCGGACATAATGATGCAGGTGACATAAACACAGGGAAAGCGCGTGCGGAATTACCCGGTTCAGGAAATGAAAGCAAGGTCTTCAAAATGAAGAAAACCGGCAGCTATCAAGTGGTTTATTCTTTCGGCTGGTATTTGCGTAAGTTTATTATGGATGTAAAAGAAAAGGGAGCTGTTCCTATTGTCCTGAGTCATACACCCCGCAATAAGTTTGATAATGGTGAGATAGAGCGCAATACCAGTTCTTTTGGTAAATGGACGCGTGAAGCGGCAGAAGCGGCCGGGGCTTATTTTATAGATTTGAATAAAATATCAGGAGACAAGCTCCAGGATATGGGATACAATCAAGGTTTGCGTGTAGTAGGAACGTATTTCAATCATGACCATACCCATACCTCTTTGAAAGGTGCCCGTATGAATGCCCGGAGTATTGCTGACGGGCTGAAAGCTACGGACTGTCCGTTAAAAGACTTTTTAAAGTAAATGAAAACAAAACAACATCGTATGAAAAATCTGTTTCTGTTTTTATTTCTATTAGTTGTCTTTACGTCAAAGGCACAGGATAATAGGGTTTCCGGTTTAAATTCCCGTCAGTTTACTAAATACTGGAAGGTTGAATCGGAATCGCCTGATTATAAAGTGACGTTTCAGGGAGATACCGCTGAAATAGTATCTCCCAAAGGATTGACTCTTTTGGAGAAAAGAGAAGATGAGTGGAAAAGTGACCATTGAATATGATGCATGTGTGGTGGTGGAGTCGGATGGAGATCGTCTGAGTGATTTTGAACTGCTTCTGGATGGCATCAGACCCTCAATATCCCGATAATTTATGGAAGCGCGAAAAATGGCGTAGCGGTATATTTTTTGAATTGTTATTCTTTACAGCTTTACTATTTGGGATATGGTGGCAATCATAACTCTACTACACGTTTCCGTCGTTATGATGGGGATGAGTCGGGTATTACAAATCCTAAAGCCCGTCCTGCTATTCTAAAGGAATATACGGATGCCGGACATTTGCTGAAGCCGAATCATTGGTATCACATCAAGATTACCAACGAGAACAATAGGGTCAGTTATTACATAGACGGTGAGCGCTTGGTGGACTTCAGGGATGCTGAACCGTTACGGGAAGGCTGGTTTGGTTTTCGTACCACCTTGTCGCGTACTCGTATTACAAATTTCAGTTATGAATGCTCATCGCAAGAGGCGACTGCTGTTCCTTTGCAATGGATTGGTGAGACTCCCCGGCAGGATAAGGCCGTAAGTTTCGGAGTGCCTTTTGATAAAGGGGAAGTTTTTCCGGAAAACAAGTTACGGCTATCTGCAGAGAGTGGTGAGGATATTCCTATTGATACCCTGGACTTTGGCTTATTGGCCGGATGGTTCTGTAAAGTGGGGAGGAATAGCTGGAGTTATTCCTGCCGGAACAGAAAAACTGACTCTGGAAAAGGCGGTAAAGAAATCTAAAGCGAAATCCAAACTGCCGGATACAGATAAAAAGAAGTCCGTTTCTGTGGCAGAAACATCACAGGGTATTCATATCTCTACCGGAGTCATTTCAGCATATATACCTCGTCAAGGCGAATTTTTGATAGATAGTCTGTTATATAAAGGTGTGAAAGTAGGAGAAAAGGCTAGGCTTATCTGCCATACGCAAAGCGAACCGGTACTTGAAAGTACTTCTCAAGTTTCTTTCACTAATTATATAGGAGAACTGAAATCTGTGACTGTAGAGCGCGCCGGTTCTGTGCGTGCGCTTGTTAAATTGGAAGGGGTACACAAAAGTCCGAATGGTCGTGAGTGGTTGCCCTTTGTGGTACGGCTTTATTTTTATGGTGGCAGTGAGCAAGTGAAAATGGTGCATAGCTTTGTATATGACGGAGATCAGAACAAAGATTTCATTCGCGCCTTGGGAGTTCGTTTTGACGTTCCTATGCGTGAGGCTTTATACAATCGCCATGTAGCTTTCTCTTGTGCCGATGGTGGAGTCTGGAGCGAGCCCGTTCAGCCTTTGGTGGGACGACGCATACTTACATTGGGTAAAACCGGAAATGGAGAATCTTCGTTACAGCAACAGCAGATGGAAGGAAAACGCATTCCTTCTTATGAAGCTTTTGACGAAAAGAACCGTGCTTTGCTTGATCATTGGGCTTCTTGGGACAGTTATCGTCTGTCCCAACTGACAGCGGATGCATTTTCAATCCGTAAACGTGCCAATGACAATAATCCTTGGATAGGTACTTTCTCCGGTACACGTAGTGAGGGTTATGCCTTTGCCGGAGATATAACCGGAGGCATGGGGCTTGAGTTGCATGATTTCTGGCAGTCTTATCCGTCTTCTATTGAAATCTCGGATGCAAAAACTCCGGTGGCTGCTCTTACCGCATGGATATGGAGTCCGGATGCTGAACCGATGGACTTGCGCCATTATGATAATGTGGCCCATGACTTGAATGCCAGTTACGAAGATGTGCAAGAAGGAATGAGCACCCCTTACGGGATTGCCCGTACAACGACTCTTACCTTGATACCTCAGGGTGGTTATAGCGGAAAGAAAGCTTTTGCAGAACAAGCTAAACAACTTGCCGGACCGGGAGTGCTGATGCCTGTACCTGACTATTTGCATGCCAAGCAGGCATTTGGTGTTTGGAGCCTTCCCGATCGTAGTACTCCTTTCCGTGCCCGGGTGGAAGACAGGCTGGATGCTTATATCAGCTTCTATCAAAAAGCGATAGAACAAAACAAATGGTATGGTTTCTGGAATTATGGGGATGTGATGCATGCATACGATCCTGTCCGCCATACCTGGCGTTATGACATCGGAGGTTTTGCATGGGATAACACGGAACTGGCTTCTAATATGTGGCTATGGTATAATTTCCTGCGTACCGGACGTGCTGATATCTGGCGCATGGCAGAAGCCATGACCCGTCATACGGCGGAAGTGGATGTGTATCATATCGGTCCGAATGCAGGATTGGGTAGCCGGCACAACGTCAGTCATTGGGGATGTGGAGCCAAAGAAGCACGGATCAGTCAGGCTGCCTGGAATCGTTTCTACTATTATCTTACTACGGACGACCGATGCGGTGATTTAATGACCGAAGTAAAAGATGCCGATCAGAAACTGTACACGCTGGACCCCATGCGTCTGGCGCAACCTCGCAGTCAGTATCCTTGTACGGCACCTGCACGTCTCCGCATCGGTCCCGACTGGTTGGCATACGCCGGAAACTGGATGACTGAATGGGAACGTACCGGCAATACGGTTTACCGTGACAAAATTATAGCCGGGATGAAAAGTATTGTGGCACTGCCCAACCATATCTTTACAGGTCCGTTGGCTTTAGGTTATGATCCGGCTACAGGGATTATTACCAGCGAATGTGATCCCAAGTTAGAAAGTACAAATCATTTGATGACCATCATGGGAGGTTTTGAAGTCATGAATGAAATGATCCGTATGGTTGATTATCCCGAATGGAATGAGGCATGGCTTGATCTTGCCGCCCGTTATAAGCAGAAAGCATGGGAGTTAAGGAAAAATCGTTTCCGTATATCCCGTTTGTTGGGATATGCAGCCTATCATACCCGTAATGCAAAAATGGCGGAAGAGGCTTGGACTGATTTGTTTTCCCGCTTGGAACATACTCCGGCTCCACCTTTCCGTATAGAAACTGTTCTTCCGCCGGAAGTTCCCGCTCCTTTGGATGAATGTACAAGTATCAGTACCAATGATGCCGCCCTTTGGAGTCTGGATGCCATTTATATGCAGGAAGTGATTCCGGTGGATGGTATGAGATAGGATATTTTCGTATCTGTTTGATGATATCATTGTATAGCTTATCATCCTGAACATGAGTGAAGAATCTGTTTACAACAACTCTTTTATTGTTTACAGATTCTTCACTAATATTCAAAATAATAGAAATGACAGAATCATTATTCAACCATCCATTTTTCAATATTCCGTGTTTCAGCACTGAAGTTCACTCCTATTTTAAACAGTCTTCGTCCGTCTGTTTCAAAAGGAAGTGCGTAATGCTTGTCGTTAATCTGCTGTAAGGCTTCTTCCGCTGTTCCGTTCAGTTTAAACTCCATTATATAGATAAACTTGTCTGTCTGCAAAACGAGGTCTATGCGGCCCCTGCTGGTGTGATACTCCACTTTGACATAGAAACCTACCAGCTTAAAGATGATGAAAAGTACATTCTCGTAATGCAGTTCCTGTTCACGGATAATCTCGTATGTAGTGTCTGCAAAGAAGCTTTGCAGGCGTTGGAAGAAAGAATTGTAGTCGCCGGAACGTATTTCACGGACAAACTTTTGTATCTCAAATGGAGATTCAACGTTGTTCATGCTGGTATAATAAGGTACAAGAAACTGTATGAACCCTTCTTCTACTTCTTTGTTTGGAAAGCCCAAATGATAGATACCGAACTCTTCATCATATCCTTTTATAGTAAGATATCCACTTTGATAGATAACAGGAATGGGACTGGTTGACTCCGAATCAATGCTGTTCAACACTTGGGCATTGGTCTCTTCGTGTGCCATCCGTTCCAGATTGTAATGATGTCTTTTTAGCAGTTCCACCAAGTAAGTAGGAGTCCCCGTCTCGAACCAGTAACTGCCAAATTCCTTGCGCTTGAAAGCATTGAGCAGACTGAACGGATTATACATGCCGATGGAGTTGTGGGTGAAGTGATAGCCATCATAATATTGTCTTAGTTTTTCGCAGAAGCTGTCATAGGTCATCTTTTGTACATCTGCAAATTCATGAAGTTCGGTTTCCAAATTCTTATGAATTTCTTTTTCGCTGATGCCACATAATTCTATATATTCATTCCACATCGAAATATCATCCAGGTTATTCAGATCACTGAATACACTTACTTTTCCAAACTTAGTTACTCCTGTCAGCATGGCGAATTTGATGCAGCCATCCTTGCTTTTCAATGCTCCGTAGAATGCTTTAAGTGTTTCGCGAAAACTATTTTGCAATTCTTTATTGCCGATGGCTTGCAACATGGGCTTGTCATATTCGTCTACCAGAATCACTACACGTTGGCCTGTTTGTTCATAAGCGCGCTGAATGGTGCCTTCAAAACGCATGGACAAGGAATCTTCGGCAGGCTCGCTTCCATATAGCTTTTCCCAGGTTACCAATGTACGGTTCAGTTTGCTTTCCAAACTTTGCGGACTATCATATTTCTGTGTATTCAGGTCAATGTGCAGTATGGGATATTTTGTCCAGTCCTTTCCAGTTTTTCCATAGCCAGTCCTTGAAAAGTCCTTTTCCTTGAATAAGCTTCCAGAGTGGAGATAAGCAGGCTTTTTCCGAAGCGGCGTGGGCGGCTCAGGAAATAATAGCGTCCGGATTTCACCAATTGATAAATCAATGCAGTTTTATCAATATAAAAGTAGCCACCTTTACGAATTTTTTTGCAAAATTTCTGTATACCGATAGGGTAAATCTTGCCACCCATATTTCAATCTGTTTAAGTTCACATCATACAAATACACATACCATCTCAATATAAAAAAGCCAAATGCCCAGAGAGGAACCACATTACGCATTCCGTACTCAATATCATCTTTCACAACATACACATTCTCCACATCATGCACCTGCTTCTGCGATTTATTCTTTCCACCTACTTCAAAGGTATAACCACCCACCGTAAAATCAGAAACGTCTGATGTGGTTACCGGACATACAACTCGCAAAGTAGAAAAGAAAAACGTTTCGCGCACGTTACCAATATCCGGTGTATTGTCAGAAAGCGCATAAGCCAAATTCGTATTATTCAGATACACCTTGTCCACTTTGCCTAAAAGTCTGACACCTTCCGTCTCTGCCCGAAGCTGATTAATTATTCCAGCCTTTTCCAGATAACACATCAAATCAGAAACCGTATTTCTATTCATATCAAGCAAAGTCGCCAACTTGGTAAAAGTTGGTTTAAACGGAACACTTTTCGCTATAATATACAACAGTCTTTTCAATTTCAATGCTGTTGCTATATTCATATTCGCAAAAGTCGGTATATCATTTTCCAAAGTCTGCTTAATGATACTTTGTAAACGAAGCAAATATCCCTTTTCCTGAAAGAAAGGGTAATAGCCATGTTGCAGATACTCCTTAAACAACAAAATAGGACGCGCCTCGGCATAAGGAAAATCTACTTTATGTTTCAGTATATCTTCTAAAGAATAAACTGGTAAATGATAACCATACGAAATGGCAAGGTATTCGCGGAAAGACAACCCACCATACGATATTCCAACTTTCTACGACTCAAATCAGCCTCTCCGACTTCCAGATCCAGTATGGAGGAACCGGTATACACAACTTGTAGTCTGGGAATCAAATCGTATATATTCTTTATCTCCCGGGCCACAGCA
>ENA-OQDL01000641-OQDL01000641.1-human-gut-metagenome-genome-assembly--contig:-NODE-641-length-21277-cov-4.723735_pt1 | contig 21277 bp, 19 predicted proteins | sample MGYA00242782_ERZ504609 | MGnify/ENA primary metagenome ERZ504609 (study PRJEB26092, sample SAMD00036320) | human gut metagenome | host: Homo sapiens | study: EMG produced TPA metagenomics assembly of... | reverse complement strand
GTATATACAAGATTTGTTGATTATCAGCGAGTTACAAAAAATTTGTTTTAATATACAGTGATGTATATGTAGTGTTTTTATAATTTCACTGATAATAAGATCTGTATGAGAACTATTTATTTTAAGAGGTTTTTGATGATGTAATCTCGTAAAACGTTTCTTTATTGTGCTTTAGTTGGACCTCTTGATAAATTTCTCGTTCGTTTCATTCGTACAGAAGCCGGATTGATGCCGAGCAATTTGGCTTCATCATTTGCGTCAAATCCAAAGATATGGAGATAGCAATATTGATATTCTGATTCTGTCAGGTTGGGAAATGCCTCTTTTAGTAGGGAGTAGAATTGGGGATATATCTTGTCTACTTCCGTCATTATGGAATGCCATGTTTTGTCAGTAGGGAGTTGGGAGTCCTCAAGCCTATTTTTTTTAGTCAAAGAAATAAGCTTCTTGCCAACTGTGGATGTTTCCAGACTTTGCTTTTGCAGCCGGTCGTATTTATAGGATATTACTTCTATTTCCTGTTGTAGTTTGTGGGCATTATTCTCTTTGTCTGCCAATGCTTTTTGCAAAATCTGCTTTTTTTCTTCTAGTTCTGCAGATAAGTGAAGGAGCTCTATTTTCATCTTATCTAGAATTGTTTGCTGGTAATAGATTTTGGCTTTGCTTCTCTGCCGGTAAATGATATATCCTGCAACTGATAGTAAGAATAAGGAGATGGCAATAATGATGATGATTGTATTCCTTTGCTGTGTAATCTTTAATAGTTCGTTCTCTTCCCGTATCTTGGCGTTGTTATACTTTTTTTCTATTTCCAATACTTTTGTCTCATTTTGAACTAATGTCAGTGAATCGAGCATGTCGGAACAGATTTCTTTGTAATGGAGTGCTTCCTTGTATTTTCCTTCTGCCTTATAAAGCAGGTAGTAAGCTTGATTGAAGTAATAAGCGATATCATTGTGTTTGGTTATCGTTTCAATCCATTCGTGTGCTTTTGCCAGTTGGTTGTCTTTTATATATATGTGTAATAGGGAGATAGAATCCTTATAGCTTTCTTTGCTGCCCGTTTCAATGGCTTTTAAGAAATATCTTTCGGCATTCTTGTATTTTTCTTGTGCCTCATATATCACTCCAAAAGCATTGGCTACATCAGCTGTTAAATCTTTGTTATGCAGTAGTTGTGAGATGGAATCAGCCTTTTGAAGTAAGGGTATGGTGTAATTAAAAGAATCAGTGAGTGTACATTCACACGCTAAATCTTTTAAGGCGTATGCATAGCTTTTGTAGTTCCTTGCTTTCTTGAAGAAGTTACTGGCCTCTTTTCTTTTCTCCAGACGTTCACTGGTTATATCTCTAAAACCATACAAATCTGCCATATAGGCACAAATATACCCTGCCACATTATAGGCCTGATGTTCTTTGGCCAGTTGCAGTGCATCGGCATATATTTGCATTGCTTTATCATACTCCCCATCTTCTACATAAGCACGGCCCAGATACAAGTCTATTTGCGCCTGTTCTTCTGCCGTGCCGTGTTCGGTGAACCATTGTTGTGCCCGTTGCCATTGGTAGATAGGGAGTAATCCGGTGGCTGCTTCGTCCGTTACTTTACCGCATAGCATACACCAGTGGGCAAAGTCCTTATCAGTCAGTTCATCGGGGGCTTGTATGCTGTCCAGTAGCACGGAAGCACTATCGGCATACATGGGAATCAGTTCCTCTACAGATTGTAATAGCGGAAGTATGCTTGTCTCTTTTCTGCATCCGGGGAGGATGAGAATGAATAGTAGTCCTGTCAAAAGTAAAGCTTTCATAAGAATGTGTTCAGATTTTGCAAATATAGTCATAAATCCGGGCAACTTGTATCTGATAGAGGGAAAAGTCAGTTTTTTATGCTTTCCGTGGCTTCTCCTTTGGAAGTGAGGTGGGAAAGCATGAAAGCTCTTTGTCTTGTCAGTGAAATCTGTCTGTTGTATTTTGTTCTTCTGCCTTTTCATCAAGTTTTATCACTAAAGTGAAGAAACTGTATCACTTTAGTGATGAAGCTTGATTACCTTAGTGATAAAAGTTCATCACTAAGGTGAAACGATTAAATGAAAAGGCAGAGATTGGGAGAAAATACCGGTGGAATCACTCAAGTTACAGGAACGGAATTCATTTTGTTTGCGCCATTTATAACGGTTGTAATGTTGTGCTTTCTATTGAAATATCCTATGACAAAATGATGAAGAATTTATGAATAAATCAATCATGGTAAATAATTGGTTATCAACACTTAATAAGTAAATGAAGAATTTGAAGGAAATAATCAGCCAACAGGATACTGTAACTCCTTGTGTTTTGAATCCGTTGTTTTTACGCCACAAATCTTCTGGTCCATTTGCATGCATACATCCCTCTGACCACCAGGTAGCTGATGAGAAAGGCTGTTACGGCCATGCAAATAATGTGTATTATGGCAGGAATCCCCTGAGGCAACAGCGAGGCGAACAAGTCATATCCCATTTGCACGAAGACGAAATGACACAGATAAATGCCGAAGGTCATGGATGCCACTTTTGAAAGAACAGGCGAAGAAGGTATTTTAAGCTTCTGTATACAGACAAAAACAGGAAATGTCATCATAAATACATTGATGCCGCCGAAAAGCCATACTATTTCCAGATAGGCGTAGTTTCCCGGAAAATATTCCTGCATGATGAGGTAGCCGCCAAAAGTGATGGCGTACCCTGTCACAAACATAGGGATACCGATAGCCAGGGTTTTTCTCCAACTCCATTGCAGCGGGTATTTTTACCAGATAATGGGCCAGTATCAGATAGCCGATAAATCCGGAAACATAATAAAATGAACCGAATGCATTCCAGTCGCACACTCCCAGGATATCCATATTGCCCCAGTTGCCGATATATCCCAGTGCGGGAGCGGCCATCTTTATGTAGGGAAGGAACAAGGAGATGCCCCAGATGGAAAGAAATAGCTTGATATCTTTCCGGGTAGCACGCTCCAGCCATGCATGGAAGATGGGGATGATGAAGTAGAGCCCCACCAGCATATACAGATACCACAGAGGAGTGGTGTCATAGTTGAAATTGAAAATGAATGTCCAAATCTTCGTGATAGTCATTTCCAGGGTGAAGGCGGACATGTCTATGGTAGGATTGTCTGTCGTGGTGATGTAATTCAGATAAATGAAATACAATACAGGCAGCATGACCGACCAGAAGATAAGCGGGACAACAATGCGGCCGATCCGCTTTTTGTAAAATTCACTCATGCCGTTTCGTACAGGAAACAGCAGCACTCCTGTCATCATCACAAACAAGGGCACGCAACAGCGTACGGCACTTCCCAATGCGCACCCTTGCAGAAAAGTAGGACGGTCTGTGTCAAAACGTGCCACAAAAGGGTCACAGCAATGGGCGAATACAACTAAAAAACAGGCGGTGACGCGTAGCAAGTCTATCCATCCGATGTTCTCTCTTTTATTTATTTCCATATTCTCTGTTGGGCTTATTTTTGTTCAAGCACCACTACTAAGGGACGGTGATCTGATGCTACCGGTTCATTTACTACCTGTGCGGAGGTTACTGTGAAGCCTTTCATGTTCTGTTTCAGTGCTGTAATATAATCAATGGTTTCTGTAGGGGCGGGAGCCGGAAATGTATGCTGGTTTACGTCAGAAAGTATCTGAAAATCCTGTTGCAAGTATTTTATGAATGCGGATTCGGGTTCGGCATTCAGGTCGCCGGCCAGGAAAAAAAGGTTTTTTGTGAGCGGCGGCAAAGTCTTTTATAAGCTCCAGTGAGGCCATGCGGTCTTCTTCGGTGAGAGACAGATGGGTGCAACAATAAATGTAGTTGTCGAACTCTGCCATAATCAGCGCACGTGCTTCTTCCCGTCCGGGAAGTGTCATGGTTTTCAGGCTGACGGGAATTTCTTTGGTGAGAAGTCCGATACCATATTTTCCTCCGTCGTAATCAATGGCAGGGGCAAAGTAAGCGTGCATTTGCGTACGTCCGGCTATCTCGCCCAGTACGTATTTTTGTCCGCTGCGGTGGGTCATGCTGTCCAGTTCCTGCAAGGCTACCACTTCGGGGTGGATATGATTGATTACATCGGCTATGCGTTGGAAGTCGCATACATCATCCATTCCGTTTGCATTTTTAATGTTATAGGTCATTAGCCGTAACGAATTTTGTGATTGTGCCGACAGGGCTAAAAGAAGGGTAAAAAGTAAGAGCAATGTCTTTTTCATATATTCATCAGGTTTTGATTGTTTAAATTCTCTCCAAAGATAGATAAATTCATTCTTTTTTTCTTTGCCCTCAAAGATAAAAAACAAGAGAAAGTTTTTATCAGAAAGGAAATGTTTCTGTTCAACAACTTGCCGGGGCTTTATTTCTTTCCTGCCGGAGAAGCCTGTGTCATACGGATACTGCTTACCACGCCTGCGGCAATGGCAAAGAATATGGCTAATAACAAACAAGCCTGCGCCCGATGTCCTTCGGCGAACATACGGAACAACAAAGCAACCAGTGTGGTTCCCAAAGTCTGACCTAACAGACGCGCCGTACCTAGCATACCGCTGGCTCCACCGCTTCTGTGAGTGGGAGCGGAAGAAACAATGGTTACATTATTGGGCGTCTGGAACAGCCCGAAGCCCATACCACAGAGTGCCATTCGCCAGATGATATTCCATTCTGCCGGATGGGGGGGAAGCAAATAGAGTGTGAATAGGCCGGTAGCGAAGATGGGCCATGCCGATGCCTCCCAGCAATCCGGGATGTACTTTCTCTACCAGTCTGCCTGCAAGTGGTGCGGTCAAGATGGTAGCCAATGGCCAGGGGGTAAGTAGCAAACCGATCTGTACGGCGCTGTATCCCAATATATTCTGCATAAAAAACGGTAAGGAAACCATAGCCAGCATCTGGGCGGTGAATGAGGTGATGGAAGTACTGATAGAAAGAGCGAAAATAGGAATCTTCAGTAAGTCCACAGGTAGGATAGGGGTCGTTTCCTTCAGTTGGCGGCGGATGAAATAAGTGCCGATTATGATTAACAAAACCAACTGGATGGCAATGAACTTTCTGTTTTCGGCGTGTGCAAAACCTTCCAAGGTATAAATTAACAACCCGAAGGTCAGTGCGTTGGCTATTGCACTGATTTTATCAAACTTGTGTTTTGTGTCTGAAGCCGGATTATGCGGTAAGAACCGATGTCCGATCACTAATGCAGCCAATCCCAAAGGAATGTTGATTACAAAAAGCCAGTGCCAGCTTCCCAATGCTAAGATACTGCCTGCAATGGATGGACCTGCGGCGGCCGAAACAGCTACCACCATGGCATTTACGCCCATTCCGCGCCCTAGTATCTGCGGCGGGTAAATTAAACGGATAAGGGCGGTATTGACACTCATTACACAGGCCGCCCCGAAACCTTGAATGATACGGGAGACAGTCAGCATCCAGAAAGAGTCCGAGAGGGCGCAGGCCAAAGAGGCGCCTGCAAAAATGGAGATGCCGGTCAGAAATATCCGTCTGTAACCGTAAATATCACCTAATGAGGCAAATGATAGCAAGGTCATGGTAATCACCAGTTGATAGGCATTGACAATCCAGATGGCATTGGAAGGGGTGACATCGAAATCGTGTGCCAGCGTGGGTAATGCGATATTCATAATGGTTCCGTCCAGTACGGACATCATGATAGCCAGCAGTACGGCTACCACTGCGAAATATTGTTTAGGTATAAATGCGGTCTTTTCTTTGCTCATGATGCAAAATTAACGGAAATCGGTCAGATTAGGTTTAATTTCTTCTAAATAATTGCTATTCCAATGTTAAAGAACCGGGAATTTATAGAATGGTTAAGGAATAATGCTTATCTTTGCAGCCGTTAAAAACAGTGGAGAGATTTGAGTAGCTTGCAACCACGGAAAAAAATGCTAAAAAATACATTGACTTTCTTATTTACATTTATCTACTCTGATAACTTCCCAAGGTGGTTAACGAATTAACTTTTAATTTTTAATTCTTAATTTTCAATTTAGAATGGGATATTTATTCACATCCGAATCGGTGTCTGAAGGACACCCCGACAAAGTGGCCGATCAAATATCGGACGCTGTGCTTGATAAACTGTTGGCGTTTGACCCCAGTTCGAAAGTAGCTTGCGAAACCCTGGTGACTACCGGACAGGTAGTGCTGGCTGGAGAAGTGAAAACCAAGGCGTATGTAGATTTGCAGCGCATTGCACGTGAAGTGATTAACCGTATCGGTTATACCAAAAGCGAATATATGTTCGAAGGAAACTCCTGTGGCGTATTTTCTGCCATTCACGAACAAAGTGCGGATATCAACCGTGGCGTGGAACGCGAGGACCCTATGAACCAGGGTGCGGGCGACCAGGGAATGATGTTTGGTTATGCTACCAATGAAACGGAAAACTATATGCCGCTGTCACTGGACCTGGCACATAAACTGTTGATGGTACTGGCCGAAATCCGTCGTGAAGGGAAGGTGATGACTTATCTTCGTCCCGACGCCAAGAGCCAGGTTACTATTGAATACGATGATAACGGCAAGCCGGTACGCATTGATACGATTGTGGTTTCTACCCAGCATGACGAGTTTGTAACCCCGGCTGATTCTTCCAAAGAAGCTCAGTTGAAGGCTGACGAAGAGATGTTGGCCAAGATTCGTCAGGATGTGATTGAAATCCTGATGCCACGTGTCATTGCCGGAATTCATAATGAAGAAGTATTGGCTTTGTTCAATGACCGGATAGTTTATCATGTGAACCCTACAGGTAAGTTTGTGATCGGCGGTCCTCATGGAGATACCGGTTTGACCGGCCGTAAGATTATTGTGGATACATACGGTGGAAAAGGTGCTCACGGTGGCGGGGCGTTCTCAGGAAAAGACCCCAGTAAGGTAGACCGTAGTGCTGCCTATGCAGCACGCCATATCGCAAAGAATATGGTTGCTGCCGGTGTTGCCGATGAAATGTTGGTGCAGGTGTCATACGCCATTGGCGTGGCCCGTCCTATCAATATCTACGTAAATACGTACGGTCGCAGCAATGTGAAACTGAGCGACGGAGAGATTGCTAAGAAAATAGACGAACTGTTCGATCTGCGTCCGAAAGCCATTGAAGAGCGTTTGAAACTGCGTAATCCTATTTATGAGGAAACAGCTTCTTACGGTCACATGGGACGTGAGCCGAAAGTGGTGACCAAGACATACGAATCCATGTATCATGAAGCAAAGACGCTGGAAGTGGAACTGTTCACTTGGGAGAAGCTGGATTATGTGGATAAGATAAAGGAAGCGTTCGGTTTGTAAGAAACGGATTCGAATATGGTGATGTATACGGGCGAATTCAATTCGTTCCTGCGGCAATGAGCGTCATTGGCTGGCAGGGGAGGATTGGATCCGCCCGAAAACATAAGGAATTATATGAATGATATAAAGAATGTATGTGTATATAGTGCGTCCAGCACAAAGATAGCGAAGGTGTATTTTGATGTAGCGGAAGAATTAGGACGTCTTCTGGCTGAAAAGAAGATCAATCTGATTAACGGGGCAGGCTGTATCGGCCTGATGGCGGCTACCTCCGATGCAGCATTGGCTGCAGGCGGTACGGTGACGGGGGTAATCCCTCATTTTATGGTGGAGCAGGGGTGGCACCATACAGGGCTGACCCGATTGATTGAGACGGAAACCATGCACGAGCGTAAACGGATGATGGCCGATTTGTCCGATGGTGTCATTGCATTGCCCGGAGGTTGCGGCACATTGGAGGAATTGCTTGAAATCATCACCTGGAAGCAGCTGGGGCTTTATCTTAATCCGATAATCATCTTGAATATCAACGGGTTTTATAATCCTTTGCTTGAAATGCTGCAAAGGGCGGTGGAGGGTAATTTTATGCGTAAAGAGCATGTTGCGATCTGGAAGGTGGCTTCAACAGCCGAAGAAGCGATAAATTTGCTCTATACAACGCCTGTTTGGAACAAGGAAATACGTAAATTTGCAGCGATATGAGTGAAACCTGTCATCCCGGAATAGCGTATATTCTCCAACTTTATACGGAAGAGCAGAGCCGTGTTGATACGGCTTTGACACACAGCGTGTGTCATATGTCCAAGGAAGACGGGATGAGAGGAATGGAGTTGCCCTATCAGCTGCGTTCGGACTGGATGGTGACCTGCGTGCTGTTTCTTTGCTTTATCCTGGTATCATACGTGCTGGCACATGGCAAGAAACATCTTGAACAGCAATTTAAGAATTTTGCTTTGTCTAAAGAGCGTGCCAGTTTGTTTGATGATACTACCGCATCTGATGTGCGTTATACATTGGTGCTGATATTGCAGACCTGTATATTATCCGGTTTTTGTGTGTACGATTATTTTTCGGACCATGACCTGCTCCTTTTTCGTACGGTTTCTCATTGTTTATTGCTAAGTATTTACATTGGTTATGTAGTTTTTTTCTTTGTCATCAAATGGCTTCTTTATAGCTTTGTAAATTGGATTTTCTTTAACAAAACACGCAATATTATTTGGCTGGAATCTTACTTTAATGTTGTAATCGGGGCCGGATTTTTACTTTTTCCAATTGTACTTTTGATTGTGTATTTCGATCTGTCACCGCAAATTGCTCCTTATTTTATCGGTTTTGTTATAATAATTGCTAAAATTCTGCTGTTTTATAAGTGCTTTAGTAACTTTTTCAACAAATTTTATGGCGCTTTCCATTTAATTCTGTACTTTTGTGCCCTTGAAATACTCCCTGATTTTGTTCTGTGGAAAGGGATTATCTTAGCGAACAACATTTTGATTTTAAATTTTTAGTACATTGAAAATAAAAAAAAGTCCTCGTATCTCAGCCGAAGCCGACTTCTGAAAAGTCGCCATACTATGATATTGCTGAGAAGTACGGTGTGAAAATTGATTTCCGCCCGTTCATCAAAGTTGAGAGCTTGTCGGCAAAAGAGTTCAGACAGCAAAAAGTCTCTATTCTTGATCATACCGCTGTGATTTTTACATCGCGGCACGCTATCGACCATTTCTTCAATCTGTGTACAGAATTGCGTGTTACTGTGCCCGAAACAATGAAATATTTCTGTACGTCCGAAACCATTGCTTTGTACATTCAGAAATATGTTCAGTATCGTAAGCGTAAAGTGTTCTTCGGCGCGACCGGTAAATTCGCAGATTTGGTGCCTTCTATCGTAAAGCACAACACGGAAAAATATTTGGTGCCGATGTCTGATGTACACAATGATGAGATCAAGACTTTATTGGATAAAAATAAAATTCAGCATACGGAGGTAGTGATGTATCGTACGGTAAGTAATGATTTCACTCCTGAAGAAGAGTTCGATTACGATATGCTGTTGTTTTTCAGTCCTGCAGGAATCAATTCTTTGATGAAGAATTTTCCGGAGTTCGACCAAAAGGAAATTGCGATAGGATGTTTTGGTCCTGCTACTGCTAAAGCGGTAAAGGATGCCGGATTGCGGTTGGATCTGGAAGCTCCTACTGTAGAGGCTCCGTCCATGACTGCGGCATTGGATATGTTTATCCGCGAGCGTAATAAGGATTAATTTTTAGTTTATATCCCAAAACCGGGGGTTTTGTATCAATAAAGTTGTAACTTTGTGATTCGAAACCCTCGGTTTCTTTATTTTAATAAAAGAAAGAAGATTATGGTAGAATATACACTCGGTAAAAAAGAGCGTCTGAATAGTAAGACATTGATTGAGCGTCTTTTTTCAGGTGGAAGCAAGTCTTTTCCGGCTTTTCCGCTACGTGTGGTGTATATGTCGGTAGAGCCTGTGGAGGAAGATATGGCGGCAGCTTCCATTCTGATCAGCGTGCCCAAGAAGCGGTTCAAACGTGCGGTAAAGCGTAATTTGGTGAAACGTCAGGTACGTGAGGCTTATCGGAAGAACAAGCATTTGTTGCTGGATGCGCTGGCTTCCCGGAACAAAAGACTGATTATCGCCTTTATATGGCTGGATAACCATATTCATTCTTCTGCCGAAGTGGAGGAGAAAGTGAAGAAACTGCTGTTTCATATAGTGGAAAGGCTGGAATGAAAAAGATACTTTCCTATCTGTTGCTGTTGCCTGTTTATTTCTATCGGGGGTACATTTCTCCAATGACTCCTCCTTCATGCCGTTTTGTACCTACCTGTTCGGAATATGCCATCGAGGCTATTAAAAAACATGGTCCTTTCAAGGGATTGTATCTGGCTGTCCGCCGGATATTGCGTTGCCATCCGTGGGGCGGGTCGGGCTATGATCCGGTTCCGTAAAATCTGTTGTCCTTATGTTGCTGGATATTCATACGCATCGCAATGCTGCTGTACCGGGAGAATGCATTTTCAATGTAGAGCCTGCATGGTTTGAACCTGTGGAAGGGTGTTATTATTCTGTAGGCATTCATCCGTGGAAAGTTTTGGAAGCTGGTCCGGAAGATTGGACAACGTTGGAAAAGGCGGTCTGTCATCCCTCTGTTCTGGCGATAGGAGAGGCGGGTTTGGACCGTTTGGGGCCGGCAGATATTCTGTTGCAAAAAGAGGTGTTTGTCCGACAAATTTTATTGAGCGAGTCAGTAGGAAAACCGTTGGTTATTCATTGTGTGAAGGCGTTTAATGAACTGATTGAACTGAAAAAGAAGTATCGTCCGCAGATGCCTTGGGTGGTACATGGTTTCCGTAATAATCTGCATATTGCCTGCCGGCTGATGCAGGAAAACATTTATTTTTCGTTGGGAGAAAGATATCAGCCTGATGTGTTGCGGCACGTGCCTTTAGAATGTTTATTGGCCGAAACGGATGAGAGCACGCAGGATATCCGTATGGTGATAGGACGGATGGCGGAAACGAAGAATGTGGAAGTTTCCTTTCTGTGCGATAGGATAGATGAAAATGCACGGAAAATCTTTTTTCGGCAATAAGAGTTGTTTCTTCAGATAAAGAGTCGTACTTTTGTGGCATTTAAAGTATAAATCAAACATTTAAATAGATAATCATTCGATGAATTTTGTAGAAGAATTAACATGGCGTGGAATGGTGCACACAATGATGCCGGGCACCGAAGAGTTATTGGCTAAAGAACAAGTGACAGCTTATCTGGGTATTGACCCTACGGCTGATTCTCTGCATATCGGCCACTTGTGTGGTGTGATGATGCTACGTCATTTCCAGCGTTGCGGTCATAAGCCGTTGGCATTGGTGGGCGGCGCGACCGGTATGATCGGTGACCCTTCCGGCAAATCGCAGGAGCGCAATTTGCTGACCGAGGAAACATTGCGTCATAATGTGGCTTGCATCAAGAAACAGCTGGCTAAGTTCCTTGACTTTGAGAGCGATGCTCCCAACAAAGCCGAATTGGTGAATAACTATGACTGGATGAAGGATTTTACTTTCCTGGACTTTGCCCGTGAGGTAGGGAAGCACATTACAGTGAATTATATGATGGCTAAGGATTCTGTACAGAAACGTTTGAACGGTGAGGCGCGTGACGGTTTGTCATTTACAGAATTTACTTACCAGTTGTTGCAGGGATACGATTTCTTGCATCTTTATGAAACAAAGGGCTGCAAACTTCAGATGGGTGGTTCGGATCAATGGGGTAATATCACTACCGGGGCCGAGCTGATTCGCCGTACCAATGGCGGTGAAGTGTTTGCATTGACTTGTCCGTTGATTACAAAGGCCGATGGTGGTAAGTTCGGTAAGACTGAGTCTGGTAATATTTGGTTGGACCCCCGTTATACTTCTCCTTACAAGTTCTATCAGTTCTGGTTGAATGTAAGTGACGAGGATGCCGCACGTTATATAAAGATTTTCACTTCGCTGAGTCAGGAAGAAGTGGAAGCATTGACAGCAGAACATGCTGAAGCTCCGCACTTGCGTGTATTGCAGAAGCGTCTGGCTAAGGAAGTAACTGTGATGGTTCATTCGGAAGAAGATTACAATGCTGCTGTTGAGGCATCGGGCATCCTGTTTGGTAACGCCACTTCCGAAGCGTTGAAAAAGCTGGATGAAGACACGTTGCTGGCAGTGTTCGAAGGTGTTCCTCAGTTTGAGGTGTCACGAGATGCATTGGCCGAAGGTGTGAAGGCAGTAGACTTGTTCGTTGATAATGCCGCTGTTTTCGCTTCTAAAGGTGAGATGCGTAAGCTTGTACAGGGCGGTGGCGTTTCATTGAACAAGGAGAAATTAAGTGCCTTTGACCAGGTGATTACGACTGCTGACCTGCTGGATGAAAAATACCTGCTGGTTCAGCGCGGAAAGAAGAACTATTATCTGGTGATTGCCAAATAAGAAAAAAGAGAACTTCTTTTATAAATAAAAAAGGGGATATTCAGTAAATGTCCCTACAAACAAAAACCGGAAGAAGAAAACCTGTTGTTTCTCCTTCCGGTTTTGTTTGTATCTTTTCTTTCGTCTTATTTTCCGTCTATCTCTTTCAACAGCTCGTCTACCGCAGCTTTCAATTGTGTGTCTTCACCTTTCACTACTGTTTCCGGTGAATTGGCCACTTTGATATCCGGCTCTAATTGTGAATTTTCCAGATAACTTCCATCCGGCAAGCGATAGCCGATAACAGGAATGCCGAATACCAGTGTCGGATCCTGCAATGTTTCCCAAGATACGCTGGTCATGGTTCCCGGTACAGGCATACCTACCAGTTTGCCTATTTTTTGATGGCTGTATACCCACGGAGTGCCGTGTGCGTTACTGTAGTTGGCTTCACACTGCACCATGATACTCGGCTTGTTCCAACGGCGGCTGGGCATATCGCAAGCTTCACGTCCGCGAACTACCTGTGTAAAGTATTTCTTTCCGCTGAACAGGATCTCAATATCCTCGTGCAAACGTCCTCCGCCATTGAAACGGGTATCGATGACGATACCTTCACGGTTATTGTACTTGCCCAGAATATCCGAATAAACGGAACGGAAGCTGTCATCTCCCATGGATTCAATGTGCACATATCCCAAACGGCCGTTCGACCATTTGTCTACATCGGCTGCCCGTTGTTTTACCCAGCGTGCATAGAGCAGATCGCTCATTACACCATTGCTGACAGGAACAACTACTTCTTCCCAACGTTCTTTGGTCTGCGGGTTATAGAGCGTAACCAGTGTTTTCTTTCTGGCTTTACCGTTCAGCAGAACAGAGTAATCGCTTTCGGGAGTGATTTCCTGACCGTCGATCTTTTCAATGATATTTCCGGCCTTCACTTTGGAACGGGCGTGGTCGAAGGGGCCTTTTTCCACTACTTCAGAAATCAACAGACCTTTGCCGTTATGATTCCAGTCATACAGTAATCCTAAGGTAGCGGTGGCATCTCCTTTCAGTTGCGGACGGAAACGTCCTCCGGTATGTGAAACGTTCAGTTCACCCAGATATTCGCTCAGTAATTCCGCAAAGTCATAATTATTATCGATATGCGGCAGGAACTTGCGATAGGCTTTGGTCATGGCATCCCAGTCTATTCCGTGCATGTTCAGGTTGTAGAAGCGTTTCTGTTCTTGTTTGTATACATGGTTGAACATATAGTCACGTTCGGCTGCGAGATCCATTTTCACGTGGGCTTGATAGCTGATGGGCTTCAAACTTTCAGAATCAGTACCCATTTTCTGCATCGTGTTACTGCCTAGCAAGAACAAGTTCTTTCCATCCTTGTCCATTTCCATGTTGGCCCATCCGGCATCCATTTTATGGAGCAACTTGGTATCTTTCTTGCGCAGATTCATTTTCCACAGGTCATAGCCGCCTTCAAAGGCAGAGAGGTAATATAAGGTCTCGCCGTCTTTGGTGATAATGGCGCTCCCCAAATCGGAAGAGTTGGGAGTAAGGCGTACGATGCGGTCCTCTATGTTGTTCAGTTCCACCACAATGTCCTTTACTTTTTCCTCTTTCTTCTCTTCGGATTTTTCTTTGTTATCACCTTTCTTTTTATCGTTTTTCTTGGTTTCGGTTGTGTTCTTTTGTTCTTTTTCCAGTTCTTTCTGCAATTCGTAATCTTCTTTGCTCAGGCGGAATTTGTCGTATGCATCCTGGTTCATAAATACCAGCATCACATCGTTCAGTGATCCCCATGAGGCATGGGCACGCATACCATAACGCTCGGTAATGAATAAAATGGCATTACCATCCAGTACCCAGCGGGGGGAGCCACTGGTATAGCCGCTATTGGTCAGATTGATAATTTTTCCTCCTTGTGCACTTACCATGCCTATATCGGAATATGGATCATGCCGGTTTCCGATAAATTCCAATGTGAACCATTTGCCGTCCGGCGACCATGAATAGTCAAAGCCACCGCCGGTACTGAACCAGGTGGAACCGTCAGTGACCTGACGTACCTTTTTGGTTTCCAGATTAAGCACCATCAACCGGTTACGGTCTTCTATAAAGGCAAGTTCCTTCCCGTCCGGTGAGAATTGCGGATAGGTACGTTCTGTCTTGTCCGAAGGCAGGAGTACTTCTTCTTCAATGGCAGTCGCATTGGGGAAGTTGGCTTCTTCCTTACGTGCAATCTTGGCCATGTAAAGTTCCCAGTTTCCGTTGCGTTCACTGGCGTACGCCAAAATACGGTTGTCCGGTGAGAAAGTAAGTCCTGCTTCACGGGCAGGGGTATGTGTGATTTGCTTGGTGGTATTATAATCGGCGGAAGTGACGAATACTTCACCTCGTACAATGAAAGCAACTTGTTTGCCGTCCGGTGATACGGTAGCTGAGGTTGCTCCGTTACTGAAATTCAGATCCGCTATTGTATTTTGGTCATCACGGATGATATCGATTTTGACTTTCTGCGGTTTATCTCCTTGTTTTTGAGTGTATATTTCTCCATCATACGTATAACAGAGAGTGCCGTTGCTGCCCATTGACAGGAAGCGGACCGGATGGGTCTTGAAATGGTGACCGTTTTCAATGATTGAGGACTACTTATCGGAAAGGAATATACGTTGAATGTACCTCCGTCTCGTTCGCTCAGGAAATAAACGGTTTGCCCGTCGGGCGCAAATACAGGGTTACGGTCTTCGCCTGCATGGGCGGTCAGGTTGGTATGCTTGCCGTTTTCCGAATCATATAACCATACGTCACGGGTGATGGACGAGGTGTGGTGTTTGCGCCATTCGTCTTCAAAACCTTTGCGGTCTTGGTAGAGAAATGTTTTTCCTGATTTGTCAAAGCAGACCATTTCTGCGGGAGTACCCAGCACCTGTTCGGTACGTCCGCCGGTTACCGGGACTTTGTATAGTTCTGTCATGGCCGAGGTAGGGAACAAGGCACTGTTGGCAGGGTCTTGGATAGAGGCCGAGAACAGGATATAGTTGCCGTCGGTGGTGAAGGTTGACGGTATTTCGGAAGCCGAATGGGTGGTAAGACGCCGGGCTGCTCCGCCATCGGCCGACATGACGAACAGGTCGAAATTGCCATTGCGGTCACTGGCGAAGGCAATCTGTTTACTATCCGGTGACCAGATGGGGCTGCACTCGTATGAGGCTTGTGTAGTGAGTTGGGTGGCAGTTCCTCCGTTGGCGGGTACTTTATAGATGTCTCCTTTATAACAGAATGCAATTTCCGTGCCGTCGGGGGAAATTTGCACGTCACGCAGCCATAAAGGTGTAGCTGCATAACTGCTTGCTGCAACAAAGCTTAAAGCAAGGCAAGTTAGAAGTTTTTCATGTATTTATTTCTTTTAGTTTGTACGCAAAGTTAAGCATTTGCACTTTATTGCAAAAAAAGTGCGAAAATATTTGGAATATATTGCAGGAAAAACGTATCTTTGCACCGCTTTCTAAGGAAAGCACATAATGATTGGACTATGGTGTAATGGTAGCACAACAGGTTTTGGTTCTGTTTGTCCAAGTTCGAATCTTGGTAGTCCAACAGTTTTCAATCCGAAATGAAACAAAAGCCCGTTAAACATACAGTTTGACGGGCTTTTTTCGTATCGGATCATATCCTTTAATATAGTCAATACAAGAAGCAGCAGTAAAAAAACAATCGATGCCGTTAATTAGCGGCTTAGCACATTTACAATTTCCACCACATACATCTTGTGAAAACCACCGTGTGATTCCCCATACCATCGGTCCGTAATGCTCTTGTCGATAAAGTTTCCGGGCTTGATCAGATCGGCATACAGTTTCTTGCATTCAAAAGTCAACCGCGCCTGCTCAAAAGTGATGCTTCCGTTCTCGGTGAACAAGGGCGATAGTCCTGTCGCTTTTACTTTATCCATGTCACGTCCCGATTTGGAACCGCATATCTTATGTATTTCTTTATGCTCTTCACCTAGAAAAGAGAGAGTGAGATAGTCATTCTGCTCTATAAAGTCGAATGTATAACGCTCGGGGCGGATAAAGATAAAGGCTACCGGACGGTTCCATAGAAATCCTGCACCTCCCCAGTTTGCCGTCATGGTGTTGAATTTGTCTTTGGTACCGGCGGTTACCAACATCCATTCCTTGCTGATTGTCTCAAACAGATTGTCAGTCAGTTCGTTTACTTTTATTTCTTTCATTGTTTCCGTATTTTTAGCTAGTACAAAGATATAATTTTTTTCTTTTACTGTTTCAGATTAAATTTGCTAATTATTATCTTTGCGAGAAATATTAATTAAAAAAAGAAAGGACGATACAGTGGCAAATGATGTAGTTTTAACCCCGATGATGAAGCAGTTTTTTGAGTTGAAGGCAAAGCATCCCGATGCGATTATGCTATTCAGGTGCGGGGATTTTTATGAAACTTATTCAGAAGACGCTATTGTTGCCTCAGAGATTTTGGGTATTACGCTGACCAAGCGGGCCAATGGACAGGCAAAGAGCGTAGAAATGGCCGGCTTTCCTTTCCATGCATTGGACACGTATTTGCCCAAGCTGGTACGTGCCGGCAAGCGGGTGGCCATTTGTGACCAATTGGAAGATCCCAAGATGACCAAGAAACTGGTAAAGCGCGGTATCACCGAATTGGTGACTCCGGGTGTAGCCATCAATGACAATGTTCTTTCTTACAAAGAAAATAATTTTCTGGCTGCCGTTCATTTTGGGAAAGCCAGTTGTGGTGTGGCCTTCCTTGATATCTCTACCGGTGAGTTCCTTACCGCAGAGGGGCCTTTTGACTATATAGACAAGTTATTAAATAATTTCGCCCCCAAAGAGGTGCTTTTCGAACGTGGTAAACGGGGAATGTTTGAAGGAAATTTTGGAAGCAAGTTCTTTACTTTTGAGTTGGATGACTGGGTGTTTAATGAAAGTTCCTCACGCGAGAAGCTGTTGAAGCACTTTGAGACCAAGAACTTAAAAGGTTTCGGGGTGGAGCACCTTAAGAATGGTATTGTAGCTTCGGGCGCTATTTTGCAATACCTCAATATGACGCAGCATTATCAGATCGGCCATATAACTTCTCTTTCCCGTATAGAGGAAGACCGTTATGTGCGGCTGGATAAATTCACGGTACGGAGCTTGGAACTCATAGGTAGCATGAATGAGGGCGGAACCAGTCTGCTGGATGTGATCGACCGCACTATCAGCCCTATGGGAGCCCGTCTGCTAAAACGCTGGGTAGTCTTTCCGTTGAAAGATGAGAAGCCTGTCAATGAGCGTCTGGATGTAGTGGAATACTTCTTCCGCAAGCCGGATTTCAAAGAGTTCATAGAAGAGAAACTACATCTGATAGGAGATTTGGAACGTATTGTTTCGAAAGCTGCCGTAGGACGAATCTCTCCACGCGAGGTGGTGCAACTTAAAGTAGCTTTGCAAGCCATCGAGCCGATTAAGAATGCCTGTTTGAATGCGGATAACGGGAGTCTCCGCCGTATTGGGGAACAACTGAATATATGTCTGTCTATCCGTGAAAAGATAGCGAAAGAGGTTAAGAATGATCCTCCTTTGCTGGTGAATAAAGGCGGTGTGATAGCAGACGGGGTGAATGCGGAACTGGACGAACTGCGGCAGATAGCTTTTTCCGGCAAGGATTATCTGCTCAAAGTACAGCAACGTGAAAGTGAGCTGACCGGCATTCCCAGCTTGAAAATTGCTTATAACAATGTGTTCGGTTACTATATTGAGGTGCGTAACACGCATAAGGACAAGGTACCTGCCGACTGGATCCGTAAACAGACGCTGGTGAATGCGGAACGCTATATTACTCAGGAACTGAAAGAATACGAAGAAAAGATCTTGGGGGCCGAAGATAAGATTTTAGTGCTTTGAAACAAAGCTCTATAACGAATTGGTGGTCGCTTTGGCAGAGTTTATTCCAGCCATTCAGATTAATGCCAGTCAGATTGCCCGATTGGATTGTCTGCTGGCTTTTGCCAATGTGGCGAAAGAGAACAATTATATCCGTCCTGTTGTGGAGGACAGTGAGGTGATTGACATCAGGCAAGGCCGTCATCCTGTCATCGAGAAGCAGCTTCCGGTAGGGGAGAAGTATATTGCCAATGATGTCTTTCTGGACTCGGAAACCCAGCAAATCATTATCATTACCGGTCCCAATATGGCGGGTAAGTCGGCTTTGCTACGCCAGACTGCGCTGATTACCTTGTTGGCGCAGATGGGTAGTTTTGTTCCTGCCGAAAGTGCGCGGATCGGTATGGTGGATAAAATATTCACCCGTGTGGGAGCCAGCGATAACATCTCTGTGGGCGAATCTACCTTTATGGTTGAAATGAATGAGGCGGCAAATATTTTGAACAACCTCTCTAGCCGCAGTTTGGTGCTGTTTGATGAGTTGGGACGGGGAACCTCCACTTATGATGGTATTTCCATTGCTTGGGCTATTGTGGAGCATATTCACGAGCATCCTAAAGCCAAGGCACGTACGTTGTTTGCCACTCATTATCATGAGTTGAACGAGATGGAGAAATCTTTCAAGCGCATCAAGAATTACAATGTATCTGTGAAGGAGATAGATAATAAAGTGATTTTTTCTGCGCAAACTGGAACGTGGCGGCAGCGAACATTCTTTCGGTATTCATGTGGCAAAGATGGCAGGTATGCCGAAAAGCATCGTGAAGCGTGCCAATGATATTCTGCATCAACTGGAAACGGACAACCGCCAGCAGGGCATTGCCAAGCCTACGGCTGAGATAGCGTCCGGCCGGAGCGGAATGCAGCTCAGCTTCTTCCAGTTGGATGATCCGGTATTGAGTCAGATACGGGATGAGATTCTGAATTTGGATGTCAATAATCTGACCCCTCTTGAAGCATTGAATAAACTGAATGATATCAAGAAGATAGTAAAAGGCAAATAAATGCCTTCATTTTTCATTAACCGTTAATAACTAACCATTAATCATTATCATGAAACACTTACTAACCTTATGGATGTTGGCCTTGTGTCTGTGTGTTTCGGCCAAGGAAACATGTCCGAAAGTAATTCCCGCCCTGCAAGAGTGGAAGGGGGGAAGTGGAAAACTCGTATTGCCTGCTGAAGGCAGTATTGTTGTAGCTCCTGCCGATGAGGCGGCACTGAAAAGTGTGGCGACTGTGCTGGCACAGGACTTGAAAGATCTGTTGGATTGGAACTACACCATTAGGACCGGGAAACCGGGAAAGAATGATATTTATCTTTCATTGATGAAACCCGACAAACAATTGGGAAAGGAAGGGTATGTGCTGACTGCCGGACGCTATGCCGGTATTGAAGCACCGGCTCGTCAGGGAGTCTTTTGGGGAACCCGGAGTTTGTTGCAGATTCTTTATAATGAAAAAGGACAGTTGCCCAAAGGAGTTGCCCGTGACTGGCCGCAATATCCCAGTCGTGGCTTCATGCTGGATGTGGGCCGTAAGTTCTTCACAATGGATTTCCTGCGGCAATATGTCAAAATACTATCGTTCTATAAACTGAATGAATTCCAGATTCATCTCAATGACAATGGTTTTGTACAGTTCTTTGATAACGACTGGAACAAGACCTATGCTGCTTTCCGCCTGGAGAGTGAGCGTTTTCCGGGGCTGACCGCCAAGGATGGTTCTTATACCAAGAAAGAATTCACCGATCTGCAACGTCTGGGCATGGAATATGGTGTGAATGTGATTCCGGAGATTGATATTCCGGCTCATTCATTGGCCTTTACACATTATAAACCCGAGATAGGCAGTGATAAATATGGAATGGATCATTTGGATTTGTACAAGGAGGAAACCTATCGTTTTGTAGATTCTTTGCTGGATGAGTATCTTTCTGGTGAGAAACCGGTTTTCATAGGTCCCGACGTACATATCGGTACAGACGAGTACAATGCCAAGGAAGCTGAGAAATTCCGCTATTTTACAGACCGGTATCTGAAGTATGTAGAGAAATACGGGAAGAATGTCCGTATGTGGGGAGCACTGCGCTGGTTGAAAGGAAACACTCCGGTGAAAGCGGATAATGTAACTATTAATGCCTGGTCATACGATTGGATTGATCCTAATGCTTCTTTGAAAGACGGATATAAGATTATCAATACGTGTGATGCTTATCTTTATATTGTTCCGGCTGCCGGATATTATCGTGATTTCCTGGACACGAAATGGCTGTATGAGCAATGGCGTGTGGGTAAAGTGAATCCTAAGGAAGAGTTGCCTGAAGGAACTCCGGGACTGTTGGGAGGTATGTTTGCCGTATGGAATGACCATTGTGGTAACGGTGTGTCACAACAGGATGTGCATTTCCGTACATTCCCGGCCGCTCAGGTACTGGCCGAGAAGATGTGGAGAGGGAAGAATGAAATGGTTTCTTACGAGGAATTTGAGGAATTGTGCAAACAGATGCCTGAAGCTCCCGGTGTCAACCTGCTGGGGCGTGTGCAGGGTGAGGTAGTCCTTCCGGGGCAGAATGAAGAACTGTCTTTGAACGGTACGGACAGCATTGCCACTATGTTGCCGGAGGTAGGCTATCCATACGTGGTAGAATTTGAAATAAATCCGGACAAAGACCAAAATATCAACGGTATTTTGTTTAAAGGTCCTCATTCCACCGTATATGCCAATTGGGAAAATAAGGGAAAATTGGCTTTCAGCCGTGACGGCTATACGTTTGTATTCCACGCTGCCACACTGCCTGCCGGAGCATGGACGAAGGTACGCATAGAGGGAGACCACAAAGGTACTACTCTTTACATAAACGGTGAGAAAGCGGAACGTTTGGAAGGACGTATCAAGCAGTTTTACAACTATACTCATAAACGCAAGGACAAGATGTATATGCAGGAAACTTTGGTGTTTCCCATGCGGCAGATTGGGGATGTGCAGAAT
>ENA-OQDL01000640-OQDL01000640.1-human-gut-metagenome-genome-assembly--contig:-NODE-640-length-21288-cov-5.875100_pt1 | contig 21288 bp, 17 predicted proteins | sample MGYA00242782_ERZ504609 | MGnify/ENA primary metagenome ERZ504609 (study PRJEB26092, sample SAMD00036320) | human gut metagenome | host: Homo sapiens | study: EMG produced TPA metagenomics assembly of... | reverse complement strand
GACCAGATAGCCCGCGTCCTCCCCCGCCTCACCGGCGATCCGGGCCGCCCCCCGAAACAGGGGCGCGCTGTTCCCCTCCCCGCCGTCCACCTGTGTGAAGGCCAGCCCGACGCTCTGCCGGGCGGCGTAGAGAACGCCCCACTGGGTGGGCATCACCGGCTCCACCGGGCCGCTGCCGGTGGAGTACATCCAGACCCCGTCCCGGTCATACAGGTCGAACTGGGCGCTGAGACGGCTGCCCTCGGTGGCGCTGTACAGCTCGCTATAGACGGTAGTGCTGTCCCGCTGTCCCCGGGAGAGTGCAGGGGCCACATAGGGGCTTGCCTGAAGGGCCAAGGCTGTCTGCTGAAAGCCCCGGTACAGGCCGTCCAGGGAGCTTATCACGTGGTCCAGCTGCTCCCGGGACTCCTCCTCCAACTGGCTGTCCAGCCGCAGGCGGAAGATCTGGAGCAGCATGGCCGAGCACAGCAGCAGCGGCAGCAGGGAGGCCAGCAGGAACCCCGCGAACAGCCTTCTGCGGAAGGAATGGCGTTTTTTCACGGCTCCTCCCCTCCCCCCAGATAGAAAGCCCAGGACATGAGGATGCTGTCGTGGTGCTCCACGGTCCAGGCCAGGTCGTAGTCCACCAGGACGAGCTCCTCCAGCGGCCGCAGCACGCCGCCGCTCTCCACTCCTTCCCGTACGGGGCGTCTGGAAAACTCCGTCTCCAGCCGGCTCTGCACATCGTTGCCTGCAATGAAGTCTAGGAACTTCCGGGCGTTCTCCGGGTGGGGCGCTCCCTGCACCAGGGCGCCTCCATCCGGGATGCAGCTGGTGCCATCATCGGGGTAGATCAGAGCGATGTCCTCTCCCGCCGCCGCCCGCTTCAGGGCGGTCTCTTCCAGGGTGATCCCCACCAGGTCCGTCCCCCCGGCCACCGAGTCCAGCACCGCACCGGAGCTGTCCAGCTGCCGGCCGTCCAGGCTGACAGCAAAGCGCATCAGGGTCTCGTCCGTATCCCCGTCCACCGCCCGGAGCAGGGTGATCAGCCCGGTGAAAGAGGAGCCGGACACACTGGGATCGCAGAAGGCGATGCGCCCCTGCATGCCGGAGAGAACAGATCCCGCCAGCCGGTGATCTGCCCCGGGACCACCAGTTTGGTGTTGTAGATGAGCACCACCGGCAGGGCGGAGAAGGGAGTCCACAGTCCCTCCTCCGAGCGCATGGCCGGGTCCAGCCCCTCCCAACCGGCACAGAAGTAGGGGCAGAAGCAGTCCTGATATGCCTCCAGGCTGTCCACGCCGCCGCCGAACATCACATCCGCCGCCGGGGCGTCCGCCTCCCGGCGCAGGCGGGCCAGCGCGTCCTGCAGCTGGGTCAGTGCGTCGGGGTTGTCGCGCTTGGGCATCGTCTCGCGCATCTGCTGCACGCGGGCGCTGGCGGCAGCGTGCCCGGCCTTGGCGTTGGCGGCGCGGCGGGTGGCCGCAAAGCGCTGCTTTTCCAGGTCTGCCAGCTGGCCGTTCAAAAGGTCGGCCTGCTTGGCCAGGCTGCGGGCGCGGTCCGTCTTTTGCTTCAGCTTCAGGTGGTCGGCCTGCAGGCCGCGCAGACCCTCGGTCAGGCTGGTCTGCTGGGCGGTCAACGCAATTTTCAGCTCGTCGGGCGTCAGCTCGGCGGCGGGCTTGCCGGTGTAGCGGTCCCCGCGGCGCGCGAAAAATCCATCCGCGTCCCGCTGCAAAGCCGCCCGCAGCTCATGCGCGTGGGCGGCGGCGTCACCGGCGGTGCGGCTGGCCGCGGCAGTGCTGCGGCGCTGGGCCGTCAGCGCCTTCTCCCGCTCCTCCAGCTGCTTTTCGGTGATGTGGTCCTTGGGCAGCGCGGCGATCTTCGGGTGCTTGGTGGAGCCGCAGACCGGGCACGGCTTGCCCTTTTGCAGGTCCTTGGCCAGCAGGCCCGCGCGGTTGGCGTTTAATTGGCGCTGCATCGTGCTGTATTCTTCCTCGGCGCTGTCCAGTGCAGCCTGTGCGGCCACATACTCTGCCTGACGCGCGGCGGCGTCCTCGTCGGCCTTGTCGGCGTCCGCCAGATTTTGCAAGAGCTGCCTGCAGTCGGCGGAAAGCCCCTCGGCCAGCTCAATGCGGTGGTCGGTCTTGAGCAGGTCGGCCTCGGCCTGGCTCAGCGCGGCGCGATCCGCCTCGTTTTTGGCAATATTTTCCTTCACATTCGCCGTGCGCTTTTCCAGATCGGTCATAATGAGGTCGGTCTGGTGCTCCACATCGGCGGCGCGCTGCTCCTCGGCCACCAGCCCGGCCAGCTGGCGGCGGCGGGCGGCGCGTTCCTCGGCAATTTTCAGGCCAGCGTCACCGCGGGCGATCTTCTCGTCCAGCTCGTTCATAACGCTGGTCTGTCGTTTTTCGTTGGCGTCGTCGGCCTCCAACAGCATCCTGCCCAGCTCGGCGGCAGCCCCTGCGGCAAACGGGTCGCGCTCGGCCTGCATTTCGGCCAGGTCGGCGGCGGTCTCCTCGTCGGCGCCGTCGCCGATCAGCGTGCCGACGTGCATCAAAAGTACATCTTCCAGACGCTTGCATTCCTCGTCGGCCTTACGGGCGTGCTCGACGGCGGCCTGACCCAGGCGCTGGTGGTCGGCGGTGTCAAAAATGCGGCGCAGGATGGCGGCGCGGTCCGCGGACGGCGCGTTGAGCAGCCGGGTAAAGTCGTTCTGCGCCAGCATCGAAACCTGGGCAAACTGTTTGGCGTCGATGCCCAGCAGCTTGACCACGGCGTCGGTCACAGCTGACGCACCGCTGACCGGCTCGTCCGGCTCACGGATCAGCTCGGCCTTGGCGGGCACCTTGACCATGCCGGTGCCGCGCTTGGCGGCGCGCTGCTGGTCGGGCCAGCGGCGCACGGTGTAGCTGCGCCCGCGGTGGGTAAAGGCCAGCTCGACGCTCGTCTCGGCGTCGGGGGCGGCAAAATCACTGCGCAGCATCGTGGTTTTTCCGGTTCTCACCGGAGGTCTCGCCGTAGAGCGCAAACGTGATGGCGTCAAACAGGGCGGTCTTGCCCGCGCCGGTGTCGCCGCCGATCAGAAACAGTCCGCTGCCGCCGAACGCCGAGAAGTCCAGCTCGGTGCGGCCCGCGTAGGGGCCGAAGGCGGTCAGGATCAGCTTTTGGGGTTTCATTCGCTTTTTGACGCCTCCTCGCGCAATCTTTTCACAGCCACGGTCTCCTCCACTGTCAGGGGGCGTCCGTTCATCTTGGTGAAAAAGTCCTGGAACAGCTCGACAAAGGGCTTGCCGCGCACAGCCTGGGTCATGTCCAGCGGGTGCGCGACCTCACCTTGGGGCAGGTAGTCGAGCCGCATGGCGTTGGGATAGGCGGCGCGCAGCTGCGCCATGGCGTCGGGCAGCGGCGTCGGGTCGGTCAGGGTCGCCCAGATGTAGTCCTCGGTGTCGGTTGGCCGGGCGGTCAGCCGGGCCAGCGGGCCGGTCAGGTGGCGCATGGCGCGGCGGGGCGTCAGTGGCAGCTGCTCGATTTTTTCCACGCCGCGCTTGCCGACCCGCACGAGGGTGACGGATTTCTGCATCCCGCACTCGTCCAGATGGTAGCAGAGCGGCGCACCCGCATAGCGCACGGCGTCGATGCCGACGCGCTGGGCGCGGTGGATATGGCCGAGCGCCGCATAGCAGAAGCCCGCAAACCGCGCTGCATCGATGGAATCCACCGTTCCAACGGTCAGGGGCGCGGTCTCGCTGCCGGAGAGCTGCGGCGGGCAGACGCCGGAGACCACCATCTGGTGGGCGACGAGCACCCGGCGCGGGGCGGCGGGCTCACAGACGGCCAGCGCCGCGCCGACGGCGGAGTCGTAGTCGGTGATGTCGGCGTCGGGCAGGTAGTGGCGCACCGTGGCCGCCCGCACAAAGGGCAGCAGCGTGAACTCGATGGGGCCGTGGCGGTCATTGAGTACGACCTGCTTGGGGCAGCCGGTGAAACGCCCGGCAATGTGTACGTTTTGTTCGGCCAGCAGACTGCTGGCAAAGTCGAGCCGCTCGGCGCTGTCGTGGTTGCCGGAGACGGCCAGCACCGGGATGCGGCGGGCGGCCAGCTGGGTCAGGAACCAGTCCAGCAGCGTGCAGGCCGCGGCGGGCGGCACCGGCGTGTCGTAGATGTCGCCCGCGATGACGACGGCCTCGACGCCGTGTTTTTCACAGAGAGTCAGAATTTGTTCAAGGATGAACCGCTGATCCTCCAGCATATCAAACCCGTTGACCCGTTTGCCCAGGTGCAGGTCTGCAAGGTGCAGAAATTTCATGGTGTATCTCCAGATTTTGCTTTTACCGCGCTGTAGGGGGCGGCGTCCTCGACGCCCCGCGGGCCGATGCAAGCATCGGCCCCTACCGCTTTACCGCCACAGCTTCTCCCAGGTCGTGATGTCCAGCATGGTGCCGGGCAGGACCTCCACGGGGGCTGTCTCGGCCTTGCGGAAGCGGCACTTTTTGGCAAAGCCCTCGGCCTTCAGGTCGCGTGCCCACACCCGCATATACAGGCGGCTGCGGCCATCGCCTTCGGCCAGCTTCTGCGCATAGGCCACGATGCTGCGGCCAATGCCCTGCCCGCGCGCCTTTTCCTTTAAGAAAAGGCGGCTCAGGCACATGGCACCCGCGGGGCCGAGGTCGAGCGCGAAATAGCCCACCGGCTCGGTGCCGAGGTAGATCAAAAAGTAGTTGATGACGCCGCTGTGGATCTCGTCGTCGGTCAGGATGTCGCTCTGGTACTTATCGGCCAGTGCAGCGGCGACCTTGGGCGTCAGCTTGGTGTAATGCTGGACGAAAATCTCCTGCGCCAGCTCGGAAACCAGCTGGACGTAGCGGGTCTTGGTTACTTGCTTGAATGTCGGGTTCATAGTAACTCCTTTTGTTAAGCATATGCTGCCGTAGGGGCGCATTCTATATGCGCCCGTGCAGCTTACGGCAGGTGCCGCGGGCGGATATGGAATCCGCCCCTACATTTATTCAATGGTAACGCTTGCCTTCGCCGGCATGCACGCGGCCCAGTCGCCCTCGTTTTTCAGGGTGCCGAAGCCCTCGCACAGGTGGTCGGGGCAGGGGCTGTCTACAAAGGCGATGCCGCCGTTTTCCACCCGCAGGTGGATCGTGTACAGGCCGGTGTCAATGTCATATTCGGCGTCTTTACGCAGATCAATGCGCTGCTCGACCTGCGGGTCGCCGTAGCGCAGCACCGCCGTGCGGCCCGTGCCGCCGTGGTGGGCGGCCAGCCACAGCACCGCGGCCAGCGCCAGAATTACAGCGATAAACAGCAGATTTTTTCGTTTCTCGGTCATGGCTCTCTGTCAAATTCCAGTTCTTCGGTCAGGCCGTCATACCCGGCCACGGCGGCGGGGTACGCGGTGCGCGCGGCGGCCAGGCCCGGCGCGGGGTCGGTCACGGCGGCGCTGTAGTGGGTCAGCCAGAGGCGGCGCACGTTGGCCGCGGCGGCCAGTGCGCCGGTCTCCCGGCAGGTGGCGTGGCCGTACAGCTCCGCCTTGGGCAGGTCGGCGTCGTCGGCGTAGGTCGCGTCCATGCAGAGCAGGTCGGCGTCCCGGGCGGCGGCCTCCAGCGCGGCGCAGGGGCGGGTGTCGGTGGCGTAGACCACCTTCAGCCCGCGGCGCGGCGCACCCAGCACCTGCTCCGGCGTGCAGCCGCCGACGGGCTCGCCCCTTTGCAGCGTTTTCCAGTAGGGCATCGGGATGCCCGCAGCCCGCGCCCTTGCGGGGTCGAACCGCCCGGCGCGGGGCAGCGCAAGCACATAGCCGCAGCAGGGTACGCGGTGGGTCAGCGGGAACGGGGTGATTTTCAGCGTGTCTATGTGGAATGGTCCGTCTGCGACCTGCCAGCGCACCGGGTACGCCTGCGGCCCGGCCAGTGCCGTGACGGCCTGCGCCACAGGCTCGATGCCCTTGGGGCCGTAGATCATCAGCGGCTCGGTGCGGTTCAGGCTGCCCAAGGTCTGCAAAAGACCGGGCAGGCCCAGAATGTGGTCGCCGTGGTAGTGGGTCAGCAGCACCGCCGAAAGCCGATACGTGCTGACGCCGTACCGCCGCAGGCCGACCTGCGTGCCCTCGCCGCAGTCCAGCAGCACACTGCGCCCGCCCACCGTGACCGCAGCGGCGGCCAGTGCGCGGTCCGGCAGCGGCTGCGTGCCGCCCGTGCCCAGCAGGGTTACTTTCAGCATGTATGCACCTCTTTTCCAATACTTCCCCATTATCAAGCGTATTATAGCACAAATCGGGCGGGCGGTAAAGGGGCGGTGCGGAAGCCTTCCCCCGAGGGGCTGCGCCCGCAGGCGCGTGTCGGAGCGCAACCGCCGGAGAGGCGGCTTTTAGCGCGGAGACTGAAGGTGCCCGAGGCCCCGCCCGAGGGCGGATGAGGGGCGGGTTTGCGGTGGTCTCCCGTTTGTGGGATGCGACGGAAGCTTTGCCCTCATCAGCCGCCTGCGGGCGGCAGCTTCCCCCGAGGGGGAAGCCAAAAAAAGTTGAAACACCCCGCCCGTTTTTGTCGTATAATCTTTATGAAAGGGGGCGACGCCCATGACAGAGCACGAGTTGGACACCCTGCTGCGGGACTACGGCGGCGCAGTGCGGTCTGTCTGCCGGGCCATTCTGCCCGGCCACCCGCAGGACGCCGAGGAGGCCGAGGCCGACACATTTTACAAGCTCTGGCGCGGGGCGCACCTGCCCGCAGACGAGACCCATCGGCGGCGGCTGGTGGTGCAGGCTGCGCGGCAGTGCGCCATTGACCGCTACCGTGCGCTGCTGCGCCGGGGCGAGACGCTGCCGCTGGATGACCGTGACGACGCCGAGCTGGCCGTTGCGCTGGAAAGCGAGCTGGAAACCCGCGAGCTGATGGCGCAGATCATGGCGCTGCCGCCGCCCGACGGGGAGCTTTTTCTGCGCAGGTACGTGTATGGCGAGACCGCGGCCCAGCTGGGCGTACATTTCAACATGCCTGCCGCAACGGTGCGCACCCGGCTGCACCGCGCACGGCTGGCACTGCAAAGCTATTGAAGGAGGGCTGACCTATGACCGAACTGGAACGCTGGATGAACGACCACCCGCCGCTGGCAGACGCCCTGACGGCGGAAGAAACCGCGGCGTTGCGGGCAAAAGTGCTGGCGCGCCGCCCAAGGGTGCATGTTTTGCGCGGCTGGCGGCTGGCAGCAGCGGCGGCAGCGCTCTGCTTAGTGGCCGCGGGCGCGGTGGTGCTGGGGCTTTTCCACCCCATGAGCGCCGCCAACGAGACGAACGCACTGGTGCAGAAATACGGCGAGGTGCTGGACGAACCGCTGACCGCCGAAATCAACGGCCACACGGTCAGTGTAAAGGCGCTGCTGCGCGGGCAGTACACATTACGGATATTGTACGATGTGGATAATGCGCGCGGAATGGAAGGCGATGATTTGGTGTGGGACACCGCGAATTTTACGCTGTACAAGCCCAAAGGTGCCAGCGAGCGGAAGTGGGACTACGGCGCAAGCAACGTCGATGTCGGGCCGATCAGCGGCTATGCCGTCGGCCCGTGGGATGGCCGTTATGAAGCAAGCGAGAACGACACGCTATCCTGCTTTGTGGATATACCTCTTTTGTACGAGAAAGGCAACAATCGAACACTGTATATCGGCGACCTGACAAACTATAGCGCCAAGGCAAGCGTAAAAATCACGCTGCCGGATGCGCCCCCAACACTGACAGTGGATGTGAAGAAAACCATCGCGCTGAAGGGTGGACACTGGTTCCATTATGATATGACCGACGAAGAAGCCGAGCAATATCCCGACGCAACGTTTGACATTCAAGAGGTTCGTATTGAACCGCTGGCGGTCAGCGTCATCGGCAAGAATCACGGCAGTCTGCCGCTGGGCGATACCTCGCGGTACGATGTGCAGTCCCGCGTAAAGCTGTTCCGCGCCGACGGCACCGAGTTGACCTACGGCTGGGACGGGGAATTTTACAAGGGTTCCTATGGCCGCGAGAACAAAAATTCCGGACAGATGACCTTGCGTGTTGACAGCTACGACATCCTCGACCCCGAGGCCGTGGCATGGGTCGAGATCGACGGGGAGAGGTTTGAGGTGGAATAAGTGGGAAAGGACGGTTACAGGAAACCACCGGGCCGGGCGTGCCCGGCCCCTACAGGGCAACCGCTGATGGCCAATCCGTAGGGCGGGGTGCCCCCACCCCGCCGAGAGCGTGCGGCCATATGCCGTTTCCGGTTCGCCTCCGTAGGGGGGCGGCGTCCCCGACGCCCTGCGGCGGTTGCCCGGCAAATGACGCTTGCGGGAAATGCCCGGGCGGCATATATGCCGCCCCTACGAACCGGCGGATGATTTGCGGCATTCAGAGGCAAACGCGGAGGGGTCAAGACCCCTCCCTACAGGCCTCCAAAAGCCTTCCCCCTTGGGGGAAGGTGGCCCCGCAGGGCCGGATGAGGGGGAAACTGCCCGGCAGCAGCCGTTTGCTTATAACGTGCGGGCCTGGCGTGCCCGGCCCCTACGAACCGGCGGGGGCAAGCCCCCTCACAGAAACAAAAACCAAAAAAGCACCCGCATGGCGCGAGCCATGCGGGTGTTTACTTTTTATGTCAATATCAGCCGAACATATTGATCAGGATACCAGCGGCAACGGCGGAGCCGATAACACCGGCAACGTTGGGGCCCATGGCGTGCATGAGCAGGTAGTTGCGGGGGTTGTACTCCTGGCCGACCTTCTGGGAAACACGGGCGGCCATGGGAACGGCGGAAACACCGGCGGAGCCGATGAGCGGGTTGATCTTGCCGTGGGTGACAACGCACATGACCTTGCCCAGGAGAACACCGCCGGCGGTGCCGACACCGAAGGCGACGATGCCCAGAACGATGATCTCAACGGTCTGGATGTTCAGGAAGGTGGCGGCGTTGGTGGTGCAGCCGACGGAGAAGCCGAGGAAGATCGTGATGATGTTCATCAGCTCATTGCCGGCGGTCTTGGTGATACGCTCAACAACGCCGGACTCCTTCATCAGGTTGCCCATCATCAGGCAGCCGACCAGAATGGCGGCATCAGGCAGGGTCAGGGCAACGATGATGGTGACGATGATGGGGAACAGGATCTTCTCGGTCTTGGAGACACGGCGGGGGGCCGTCATGACGATCTGACGCTCTTTTTCAGTGGTCAGGGCCTTCATGATGGGCGGCTGGATGACCGGCACCAGCGCCATGTAGCAGTACGCGGCAACCGCGATGGAGCCCAGCAGGTGCGGGGCCAGCTTGGTGGTAACGTAGATGGCGGTGGGGCCGTCCGCGCCGCCGATGATGCCGATAGCGCCGGCCTCCTGGTTCGTAAAGCCCAGGATCTTAGCGCCGACGAAGGTGAAGAAGATGCCCAGCTGTGCGGCAGCGCCCAGCAGCAGGCTGGACGGGCGGGCGATCAGCGGCTCAAAGTCGGTCATCGTGCCGATGCCGAGGAAAATCAGCGGCGGGTAGATGCCCAGCTTAACGCCTAAGTAGATATAGTCGACCATGCCGCCGGACGAGCCGAGCAGCGCCCAGTCGATGTGGTTGGTGGAGTTGATGAAGATGTCCATGTGGAAGATGCCGTCGAGGGGCAGGTTGGTCATCAGCATACCGAAGCCGATGGGCAGCAACAGCAGCGGCTCAAACTGCTTGACGATGGCCAGATACAGCAGCACGCAGGCCACTGCCAGCATGACGGCGTACTTCCAGCCGCCCTCGGTGAAGAAGATCTGTGCCCAGCCGGACTTTGCGAAGATCTCCGCAATATTGGTAAAAATCGCACCCATTTCCGTACCTCCTTACATAAAGGGCGTCGTGTGCTCACGCACACCGGCGTCGCCCCAGGCACCGCGGCGGGAACCGGCGGCAGACTTGGAAACGCGCTTGATGCCGCGAATGACGGCATTGCCGCCGCAGACCGTGGCCACGGCAGCGGAGATCGCGGCGATGATCTCGCCGGGAATGGAGCCGTTGTCAGCCTTGGCCGCAGGGGCGGCGGGCTTGGCAGCAGGGGCAGGAGCAGCCTTGGCCGCAGGGGCCTTCGGCGCGGCAGGCTTGCCGTTCTTCTTATTGTTGATGTTGTCGAAGATCTTGCCTTCCAGCGTGATGATGAGGCACAGGGCCACCAGCATCGCGAAAACCAGTGTGATGCTGGTCAGCACAACGGTACCGTCACTGGCTTCAAGGGCAAGAAGAGCTAGGTTGGGCATGGATGATCCTCCTTTGAATGGTAGCAGCCCCCGATAAAGGGCTATTTGATGATATTATAGCACAAAGAAAATTTTTTGGGTAGATTTTTTTACAAAAAAATGAATAAATTTAGGGAAATGTACAGATGGTGCATGTAGGGGGCGGCAGGTTTCGGCGGGGTGAGGGCACCCCGCCCTACGCACGGGTTTGATGTGGGGGTGTAGGGCGGCCAGCCCTCTGGCCGCCGTGGCCGTTTGCGGCGGTGGGAGGGTGCCCGGGAGGGATGAATCCCTCCCCTACGGATTGAATCGTAAAAAGGATATGGCGGTAAGCTGCGGGCCGGGCATGCCCGGCCCCTACAGGATGCACAATTTTTCAGCGGTATTTTCGGCTGGTTGTACAGCATTTTCTACAAATATGAATAAAATATGTCCCCGCCCTCTTGACTAGGCCGCAACTCTGTGATAGCATAAGCGCAATGAAAGAACGGCAAAGGCGCCGGACAGTGTGATTCTGTCCGGCGCCTTTCTGTTTTGCAAAGTAAGAGAGGGGTTCTGTTCTATGTACAATTCCGCAGACGTTACATGGACACTGGTTGGAGCGTTTCTGGTGTTCTTCATGCAAGCGGGCTTTGCCTTGTGCGAGGCTGGCCTGACCCGTGCAAAAAATACCGGCAATATTCTGATGAAGAATATGATGGATTTTTGTATCGGTACGCCGTGCTACTGGCTCGTCGGCTTCGGCATCATGTTTGCCGGTTCCGGTGCGCTCATCGGCGGGTTTGATCCGTTCATCCGCGGCAGCTATGACTTCGGCACGCTGCCGGTCTGGGTCTATGCGGTGTTCCAGACTGTGTTCTGCGCCACTGCCGCGACCATCGTCTCCGGCTCGATGGCCGAGCGCACGAAGTTCAGCGCCTACTGCTGCTACTCCGCCGCCATCAGCCTGATCGTCTACCCCATCTCCGGCCACTGGATCTGGGGCGGCGGCTGGCTGGCACAGCTCGGCTTCCATGATTTTGCCGGCTCCACCGCAGTTCACTTCGTCGGCGGCGTCACGGCCTGCCTGGGCGCCTGGATGCTCGGCCCCCGCATCGGCAAATACAACAAGGCCGGTAAGGCCCGCGCGATCCCCGGCCACAACCTGACCGCGATGGCTCTGGGCGTTTTCATCCTGTGGTTCTGCTGGTTCGGCTTCAACGGCGGCTCCACCGTCAGCATGACCGGCGATGACACGATGGTTTCCGCAGGTCTGATCTGCTTCAACACCAACCTGGCCGCCGCGCTGGCTACCGTTGCGGCGCTGATCGTCTCCTGGGTGCGCTACGGCAAGCCCGATGTTTCCCTGACCTTCAACGGTGCGCTGGCCGGTCTGGTCGCCATCACCGCGGGCTGCGACGTCGTTGACCCGTTCGGCGCGGCCATCATCGGCATCGTCGCCGGTGTGCTCTGCATCTTCTCGGTTGAGTTCTTCGACAACGTTGCCAAGATCGATGACCCCGTCGGCGCTGTCTCGGTGCACTGCATGAACGGTGCGTGGGGCACCATCGCCGTCGGCCTGTTTGCCACCGAGGGCGGCCTGTTCTATGGCGGCGGCTTTGCCAAGCTGGGCATCCAGCTGCTGGGCATTGTCAGCGTGGCGGCCTGGGTGCTGGCCACAATGTTCATCATCTTCACGGTCATCAAAAAGACCATCGGCCTGCGCGTCTCCGAGAAGGAGGAGATCGACGGCCTGGATTACCACGAGCACGGCCTGGCCAGCGCCTATGCAGGCTTCGCCATCAATGATCCGACCTACGCCGAGCTGGACGTGAACGAGAACACCGATCTGGGCGAGGACGACATCACCATGGCCAGCCCCGAGAAGGTCGCCGCCGCGGTCAAGGTCGTCAAGGACACCCCGCTGCCCGCCGAGCTGGATTCCGGCATGCACAAGGTTTCCATCATCGTGCAGCTGGCCAAGTTTGAGACCCTGAAGAAGGCGCTGAACGACATTGGTGTTACCGGCATGACCGTGACCCAGGTCATGGGCTGCGGCCTGCAGAAGGGCAGCGGCGAGAAGTACCGCGGCGCCGAGGTTGACGCCACGCTCCTGCCGAAGGTCAAGGTCGAGGTCGTCGTGAGCAAGATTCCCGTGGATAAGATCATCGACACGGCCACGAAGGCCCTGTACACCGGCCATATCGGCGACGGCAAGATCTTTGTCTACAATGTGGCAAAGGTCGTGAAGGTCCGCACCGGCGAACAGGATTACGCCGCGCTGCAGGATGTAGAGTAAACGTCTCCCTATTATAATAAGGTATAAAGGTCAGTAAGCCAGCCCCTTCCGAAGTGGGATTCGGAAGGGGCTGGCTGTTTTTCAACTTTGTGAATTCAAAGATTTATCGGCACTCCTTGCACCATGACTGATTTCTTATTTGCGCCTTTTCATCTTTGCTCATTTTTCGATATCCAAATTCACTTATGGGCTTTTCTTTTCCACAATGAGGGCAAATTCTTGTCGGCTCTTTTCCATTATATCCATGTGATTGTATAATGGGTCTGTCATTGTTCGCGTTCATGTTGTGCTCCTTTCAAGTAGTTGTTTATTCATCAATAGTATCTAAAATCCAATTTACCCAACCTATCACTGTAAATGTTCTACGGTAATATGTACTGTCAGCTTTCACATTAAAAAGATTTGATCTTTTCATTATTTGCATTATCGTTGTTCTGTCTGGCATCTCACCACAGTTTAAATGAATTCTTAGTGTTTCATTAAAAACCTTGTGTTCCAAAATCTGCTTCGCGATAGCCAGTTGTCGACTACGATAGTCAAGTGTCATAATATAACGGCCTTGCTCAGACAGAAAGAAATAAATCTCATTATCTTCATTAACTCCTTTTTCAATTAAACCGAGGTATCGTCCTGCATCCGTATAATAATTTGTTTGTCTCTCGTCAAATGCATACTTCGATGTAATCTCTTGCCTTGTCATCCCTCTTTCGCTCAACAACTCAATAAGATTTACAATCCTAGACATCCGATCAGCCTGTGGGAACGCAATTTGAGGTTCATCCACTAATCGAACTGATTGTACTAAATGTCCAATATCCTCGGCATTTATCGACGTTGAAATCATGTAGTTCTTCTGCTTCACCAATCTTAAAGAATTATAATTTCTCGCTTCCTCAAATCGATATTCATACAAGTTAAATACACCGTTAGAAAATACCAGGAATATTGGCTTAACTTCTTTCGTAACTCTTTGATTCCATACGCGGAACGGATAGTAAAGCTGCCGAACAATAAAGTCATCGGCCAAATCATGTTTTGCCTCAAATAGAGATAAATAACTAGCCCCTTCATAAGCCGCATCTATTTCGATCTGTGAATTGCATACATTAACAGTACGTAGTCCATGCTTTGTATTTATATCAAAATCAAATTGTCCGGAACTCATTCGTCCATTAACCGTCGGTAGGATGTAGTCATCTTCCAAAAAAATCTTTCATAACTCCACAAGCATTAGCGCAGTTTAAAGCAATCGACTCGCTCACTAAAAAACGAGGAACTAGGCTTTGGAGATAATGCGGAATTGAAATCCGATAAACTTCTTGTGTAGGTTCTTCAAATGACTCATAGGCTGAAAAGGAAGATATAATATACTCGCCTCTTGTTATAGGCAAAATAGACAGGCCATTATTTTGGAAAATCGCAGGAAGGTTAATCTTATGGTCAAACTTTGTCATCAAACGTGGTTCTCTAAATTTTCTAATTTCATCTGCTGTGATTATATATTGTCCTTCCCGTTCAATTTTATCGAGAATTCTATACTTTTCAAACAGACCTTCCCACGCTGTATCATTTTTCCCCATAGTTTCTAATTAGTACCTCGTCAACGGTTCCACGTCCGTTTACATTTGAGTTGATTATTCGTTTCGCTTTTACAATCGTCACATCGTAGTCGCCATATAGACTTTTTATAAACTCCGTAGCCGAATTAGAAAGCATAAACTTTACACCACGTTTATCCAGTAAGTCACAACATCTTTTCAGACGTTTCTGTTCTTCTTTATCAAATCCGCCTTTATTATATCCCGTAAAACTAGCCGTATCAGAAACCGGATCATACGGCGGATCTAGATACACGAACCCATTGTTTGGAACACGTTCAAGGATCTTTTCAAAATCTTCACTATACAAGATAATATCGTTTTTTGTGAGATACTTATTTACTGCCCGCAAAACCGGTTCATTCACTATATTGGGATTTTTATAATGTCCAAACGGTGAATTAAACTCTCCCGAAGAATTCACCCGAAACAAACCATTGAAACATGTTTTATTTAGATATAACAGTCTTGACGCTCTATCAACTTTTGACATGGATTGGTAAACACTTTGGTCTCTATCCATATCCCTTATTTCATAAAAATAATCTGCTGTGTTTTCATGCTTCTTTAATGATTCGATCAGTTCTTCAACATTGTCCCGTATAACCTCATAAACAATCATCAAATCCCTGTTTAAGTCATTGACAATCGCTTTAGGAGGCTGCATAGAAAAAAGCACAGCTCCGCCACCTAAAAAAGGCTCACAATAAAATTCAATTTTTTTAGGTAGTAAAGGAGTTATTTCGTCTATCAGTTGACGCTTTCCTCCCACCCATTTCACAACGGGTGCTACCAGTTTGTTCTTCGCCATATCTGTGCTCCTTTTTAAATGTGTAGACCTTTACATTATAATTATATCAAATCAAGACGTACTCTTGCAAGGTTATGGCAAAAATTCACATTAAACTTTCTGTTTATTTCCCCCTCGCTGACTGAATATACTGCCGCGGCGTCTGGTTGTATTCCGCCCGGAATGCGCGGTAAAAGTTTGCGTAATCGCCAAAACCGCAGTATTGGCAGACTTCATTCGGCGGGACGCCGCCGGCTAAAAGCTGCTTCGCGTTTAATAGCCGCTTCTGCAAAATATAGCGATGCACCGTCGTGCCGACCTGCGCATCGAACTTCCGCAAAAGATGATACTTGCTGATGAAGAACTTCTCCGACAGCTGGTCCAGCGTCAGGGCCTCGCTGTAGTGCTCGTTGATGTAGTGCAGCACCGCGTCCACGACCTGGTCACTCGTGCCGGTGGGGCGGGCGTCGCCGCGCTCGGCTGCGGCACGGTTCAGGCCGACCAAAAGCTCCACCAGCGCACTCTGGGCCAAAAGGTCACTGCCGTACGCCTTGTCCGCCTTTAACGCGCACAGCTTATCCACCGTTGTGCGCAGCGGCGCGCCGGTGGCCCCGGGCAGCCGCAGCAGGTTCGTGTGGCCGGGGACTGTCGTGTCAAAGCAGCGGGTCAGACTTGTGCGCGGGGTGGACAAGCCCTCCAGATAGGGCCGCGCGATCCAGAGCACGATGCGCTCATAGGCGTCGGCGTCGGTGGCAATGCGCGCCTGGTGCAGCTCCAGCGGGCTGCACAGCATCCAGTCGCCGGGGCGCACGCGGTAGAGCTGGTTCTCGACGATGTACTCCACCCGCCCGCGCAGCAGCAGGTAGATCTCATAGAAGTCGTGGTGGTGCAGCTCGACCTCGTTCATGTAGGTCGAGCGATAGCGGTAGACCTCATAATCCGGCGCGATCATCGTCTGGCGCTTGGTGTAGGGGTTGTAGTTTGACATAGGTGACTCCCAAAAAGCCTTCCCCTCCGGGACAGACTCCCCCGGTACGGGGGAGGTGGCGCATAGCGCCAGAAGGGGAGTAGGTGGCTGAGCGAAGCGAAGCCGGATGAGGGCCGACCTTGCCGCTGCCACCCTGCAAGCGGGAATTTTGCGGCCAGTTCTCCCCTCATCAGCCGCCTGCGGCGGCAGCTTCTCCCCCAAGGGAGAAGCCTTTTCTGCGTTGCTATGATTTTACCGCAATTTTCGCAATTTTCAAGCAATCAGCGTTATTTTCTTGCGAAAAAATCACGCGGTATACTATAGACATCGCGGGCGGTCGTGTGCCGCCCACCCCACAGCAACAAAAGGAGCAAATCATTATGCAGATGAATGCGTCATCCATCGTCAACCAGAAAGCCGAGTGGGCAAAAGCTGGGCGTCAAGCTGCCCGCCTTTGATCACGCTGCCATGACTGCCGCCACCAAGGAGCACCCCATCTGGGTCCACTTCGGTGCTGGCAACATCTTCCGCGGCTTCATCGCCGCGCTACAGCAGCGCCTGCTGAACGAGGGTGCCGCTGACCGCGGCATCATCGCAGCCGACACCTTCGACTACGACATCATCGACAAGATCTACACCCCGTATGACAACCTGACGATGAACGTCACCCTGAACCCGGACGGCACCACCAGCCGCGAGATCATCGGCTCTGTGGCCGAGGGCCTGCGCGCCAACTCTGCCGACGCGGAGATGATGACCCGCTTCAAGCAGATCTTCACCGATCCCAGCCTGCAGATGATCTCCTTCACCATCACCGAGAAGGGCTACGCTCTGTACCGCCCCGACGGCAGCCTGATGCCCGTCGTGCAGGCTGACATCGACGAGGGCCCCGCCCACGCCCGCCACGCCATGAGCATGGTCGCCGCCCTGCTGCTGGAGCGTTTCCAGAACGGTGCCTATCCTCTGGCCGTCGTCAGCATGGACAACTGCTCCCACAACGGCGAGAAGCTGCAGACCAGCGTTATGACCGTTGCCAAGGCATGGCTGGAGAAGGGCTTCGTCGGTCAGGACTTCATCGACTACCTGTCCGATGAGACCAAGATCACCTTCCCCTGGTCCATGATCGACAAGATCACCCCGCGCCCCCACAAGATCGTCGAGGAGTCTCTGGAGAAGGACGGCATCGAGGGCATGACCCCCATCGTCACCTCCAAGAACACCTTCATTGCCGCGTTCGTCAACGCCGAGCGCCCGCAGTATCTGGTCGTCGAGGACAAGTTCCCCAACGGCCGCCCCGCGCTGGAGAAGGCCGGTGTCTACATGACCGACCGCGAGACCGTCAACAAGACCGAGCGCATGAAGGTCACCACCTGCCTGAACCCGCTGCACACCGCCATGAGCGTGTACGGCTGCATGCTGGGCTATGACCTGATCTGCGCCGAGATGAAGGACGAGGACATCGTCGCTCTCATCAAGCGCCTGGGCTACGTCGAGGGCCTGCCCGTCGTCGTTGACCCGAAGATCCTTGACCCGAAGGCCTTCATCGACGAGGTCATCGAGCAGCGCCTGCCCAACCCCTTCATGCCCGACACGCCGCAGCGCATCGCCACCGACACGTCTCAGAAGGTCGGCATCCGCTTTGGCGAGACCATCAAGAGCTACGTCGCCGAGGGCCGCGACCTGAACACGCTGGTTTCCATTCCTCTGGCCATCGCCGGTTGGCTGCGTTACCTGCTGGCCATCGACGACAACGGCAACGCCTTTGAGGTCAGTGCTGACCCGCTGAAGGACGAGCTGCAGGCCAAGCTCTCCGGCATCGAGTTCGGCAAGCCCGAGACCGTCACCGACCAGCTGGACGGCATCCTGTCCAATGCGTCCATCTTCGGCAGCGACCTGACCAAGACCGTCCTGGCCGACAAGATCAAGGCGTACTTCAAGGCCGAGATCGCCGGTGCCGGTGCCGTCCGCAAGACCCTGCACGAGGCCGTGAACGGCTAAGCTGCTTAAAGCCTTCCCCTAAGGGGCTGCGCCCGCAGGCGCGTGTCGGAGCGCAACCGCCGTAGGCGGCTCTTAGCGCGGAGACTGAAGGTGGCCCCGCAGGGCCGGATGAGGGGCGAGCTTCCCGCAGCAACCCGTTACCGGGCAATAAAGGCAAACTTGCCCCTCATCAGTCATCTTCGATGACAGCTTCCCCCAAGGGGGAAGCCTTTGCAGCTACGCTGTAGGGGCCGGACATGTCCGGCCCGCCACGTAAAATGTATAACCCGCTCACGGGTTCGCAACCGGAAACTTGCGGGCGAGGCATGCCTCGCCCCTACGCAAACGACTATACAAACAAAAGGAGCACCACATGTCTATGAAAATGGGTTGGCGCTGGTATGGTGAGGGCAATGACCCCATCACCCTGAGCGACATTAAGCAGATTCCCGGTGTTGAGGAGATCGTCTGGGCCCTGCACAGCAAAATGCCCGGCGAGATCTGGGAGGAGGCCGAGATCAAGGAGGTCGTAGACCAGATCCATGCTGCCGGCTTTGACGCCACCGTCGTCGAGTCTGTCAACGTCCACGACGACATCAAGATCGGCCTGCCGACGCGCGACAAGTACATCGAGAACTACAAGCAGTGCATCCGCAACCTGTCCAAGTTCGGCGTCAAGACCATCTGCTACAACTTCATGCCCATCTTTGACTGGACCCGCACCGACCTGTTCCACCCCGTCGGCGACGGCTCCACCGCCCTGTTCTATCAGAAGGACCTGATCCAGGACGACTACAAGGGCATGGCAAACTACATTCTCGAATTCACCGAGAAGTACAACATGACCTTCCCCGGCTGGGAGCCGGAGCGCATGGCCAAGCTGGACGAGCTGTTCAAGGCCTACGCCCCCGTCACCAAGGAGAAGCTGTGGGATAACCTCAAATACTTCCTCGAGGCCATCATGCCCACCTGCCGCGAGTGCGACATCAAGATGGCGATCCATCAGGACGATCCCCCATGGGACATCTTCGGCCTGCCCCGTCTGCTGGTTGACGCCGAGAGCATTGACCGCTTCCTGACGATGGTCGATGACCCGTACAACTGCCTGACGCTCTGCTCCGGCAGCATGAACGCCAACCCCAACAACAACGTGGCCGCCATCGTGCGCAAGCACTGTGACCGCATCCCGTTTGCCCACGTGCGCAATATCCACCACTTCGAGAACGGTGACTTCTCCGAGGCTGCCCACCGCGACTGCTGCGGCGAGACCGGCATCATTGAGATCCTGCGCGCCTACCATGACTGCGGCTTTGACGGCTGCATCCGCCCCGACCATGGCCGCCAGCTGTGGGAGGAAGGCCCCGGCAACTGCCGCCCCGGCTACGGCAAGTATGACCGCGCCCTCGGCGTGCAGTACATGCTGGGTGTCTGGGACCTGCTGGACCGCCTGGACGAAGAGAAGTCCAAGTAATTTTTGCCATCCTCAAATTGCTGTATAACAAAAAGGACGCTGTAGCGATACAGCGTCCTTTTTTTTGTTAGAGTTTTATTGTATGATGAGCCGCACCCTTTTCACCTCCCGGTAGGGGCCGGGCATGCCCGGCCCGCCACCTCACGACTGCCGCCATTGAATCCTCCCTTCGTAGGGAGGGGTCTTGACCCCTCCGCCGCACCTTGCCCCTACCGCTGCTTTATCTTCCACGCCGGAGGGATTCCTGCAGCTTTGCCCTTCTGCCTTCCTTACCCCTTCACCTCGTTCACCAGCTTCTCCCCTCTTGCAAACGCCCGCGCATTCTCCATCGTCGTGATGGCAATGCTCTGTAATGCCGTCCGCGTGAAAAACGCCTGATGGCTCGTCACCACCACATTCGGGAAACTCATCAAAATCGGAACGACCTCGTTCTGCAAAACGTCGTCCGAGAAGTCCTCGAACACCTGCCCGTCCTCGTCCTCGTAGACGTCCAGCCCCACGCCCGCAAATTTGCGGGCCCGCAGCGCGTCGATCAGCGCGTTGGTGTCGATCAGCCCACCGCGGCTCGTGTTGACAAGAATCGCGTTGTCACGCATCATTTTGATGGTGTCAGCGTTGATCATGTGGTAGGTTTCCGCTGTCAGCGGGCAGTGCAGACTGATAAGGTCTGCCGTGCGCAGCAGCTCGTCCAACTCCACATAGCGCACAATGCCGTCCAGCGCGGGGTTCCTGTACTGGTCGTAGGCCAGCACCGTCATGCCAAACCCGTGACAGATGCGCGCCATGGCCGCGCCGATGCGCCCCGTGCCCACAATGCCCGCCGACGAGCCGTACAGGTTGTACCCCAGCAGACCGTCCAGCGCAAAGTTGTTGTTGCGCACCTTGATATACGCCTTGCAGATGCGCCGGTTCGCGGCCTGCGCCAGCGCCATAGCGTGCTCGGCCACAGCCTCCGGGCTGTAGCCCGGCACGCGCAGCACCGTGATGCCGCATTTCTGCGCCGCGGCCAGGTCCACATTATTGTACCCCGCGCACCGCAGCAGCAAGCAGCGGATGCCCACCTGCGCCAGCTTTTCCAGCACCGGAGCCGAGCAATCCGCATTGACGAACGCACACACAGCGTCCCCGCCCTGCGCCAGCGGCGCGGTGTCCGCATCGAGATTCGCCGTCAAAAACCTGATCTCGCAGCCATATTCCGGGTCCGCCGCCAGCACATCAAAATAGTAGTGGTCGTATTCCCGCGTACCATAAAAAATAATTTTCATAAAAACGCCCCCAGTCTCCTTCAGTATCTGCTTTTTACGCCCTTAGTATACCGAATCGGACGGGGGATTTCTGTTGTCGGGACAACAGGCGATCATTTTTATTCCTTTTGCATTGCACATTTACCGGGTTTACATCGTAGGGAGGGGTCTTGACCCCTCCGCCCCCTGCCTCCCTTGTCAAAGGGAGGTAGCACCGCAGCGCCGGAGGGATTCCTATCCCGCTGGCGCCCCTATTTCTTTAAGCTCCCCGTAGGGGCCGGGCATGCCCGGCCCGCACGCTTCCGAAAGATGCTGTGCTAACTCCGGCAACCCGTGCTCCCGCCAACCACCCGGCCACATCAGCTTCCGCCCGCGCGGAATCTCCCGCGCCCTAAAAACAGCCCGCGGGGCTGTTTTTGCCCCGCGGTACGCTGGGGACGCGGGCCCGGGCTTTCGATTCCCGCACGGGTCACCTTTTACGCCAGACACCTATTAAAAAGCGTATACAAAGAAAAAAGCACTACCTCAAATGAAGTAGTGCTTTTTGGTGACCCGTGCGGGAATCGAACCCACGTTAACGGCGTGAGAGGCCGCTGTCTTAACCGCTTGACCAACGGGCCATAATAAAAAAAGAGAAGCCGGCATCTACCTATTTTCACAGGCCGTTTCCAGCCAACTATCTTCGGCACAAGTGAGCTTAACTTCTGTGTTCGGAATGGGAACAGGTGGAACCTCACCGTCATCGACACCGGCCA
>ENA-OQDL01000632-OQDL01000632.1-human-gut-metagenome-genome-assembly--contig:-NODE-632-length-21461-cov-4.764742_pt1 | contig 21461 bp, 17 predicted proteins | sample MGYA00242782_ERZ504609 | MGnify/ENA primary metagenome ERZ504609 (study PRJEB26092, sample SAMD00036320) | human gut metagenome | host: Homo sapiens | study: EMG produced TPA metagenomics assembly of... | reverse complement strand
ATGTTTTCCATATTTTTCAATATTAGAAATAATATTATTCATAATTCTGCCGATAAAATCTGTATTTATACATACAGATATCTGTCTCCACTCCAACCGATCTGTATTTACTTTAAATCCTTCATATTCCAGTAAAGCACACAGTTCAGAAAGATAATCTCCAAAAGCACACATAATATCTTCTGCAGGTTCCAGTTCTATATGGTGTCGTGAATTTACAAAAAAATATTCAAACATCTGCTCCGACAAATCTCTGATCTGAAGTACACGATCAAAGGCTTTATTTATATATTCCTGAGTAACCGCACCTTCTTTTTGCTGCTTTTTTAGAATCTCAAGATATGCCATCAAACCAGTCAGAGGAGTACGCAGATCATGTGACATTCCTAACACCAGCTTCTCCTGTGCACTCTTCAGGTCATACTCTATCTGCTCTTTTTTCACTAATGTTTGTCTCATATGTTCCAGTCCACTGGCTAACTGTGCAATTTCATCTGTTCCCTGAACAGTTACATTCCCCTGCAAATTTCCTCTGCTGATTATATTTACCTCTTTCATAAGGCATTGTATATATTTTACATTCTCATACATTCCGGATACAACAATTCCAATACACGCCGCGACTCCAAGTACAACAGAAAAGACCATCAATATGTTAAAATATTTATCCGCTGTTCCTTCATATATATATACATCTGCCGCTCCATCCTTAAATGAAATTCTGTGGTACATTCTCCATGTCAGATTTGGTATTTCTCTGCTGCCATACATAATTTTACCGTTGTAGGAAATATCAAACAACAGCCATTTTCCCCTTGAAATCGTGAAGTCATCAATATTTCGTTCTGTACCCCATTTTTTCAACATTTTATAATCAGATGCACTCAACTTATTTTGTGTGACATATTCCTGAAGTTCTTCTGCACGTTCTGTCTCTTCAGCATAAACATATCCTGTACGAAAGAAAAAGCGTTGCAGTAACCCCTTTCCCCCGAAATATGTCACGCTTAACACTAATAAACCTGCTAATAACCCCTGCATAAGATAGCAAATTATCTTGCCTGTCAAACTATTTCCGCAAATTTTATCCAAGGCGATATCCCTTTCCCCATACGGTTTGAATCATCTTTGGTTTTTGTGGATCATCTTCGATTTTCATTCGTAATCTTCGGATATGCACCATAACAGTATTTCCAGATGAATATAAGAACGGCTCCTCCCACAAACTCTCATAAAGATTTTTTACCGAGAATACTTTTTTCGGGTTTTCCATCATAAGCAATAAGATTCTGTATTCCATTTCTCTGAGACTGATTTCCTTTTCATTGCGGAATACCTCATTACATTGAGTATTCACTTTTACTTTTCCATATTCAATCCAATGTTCTTTTGTCTTCTCACCTTGTAATGTCTGACTATATATATGATATCTTCGTAGTAACGCTTTAACCCGGGCAAGAAGTTCCGCATACGAAAATGGTTTCACGAGATAGTCATCACCTCCTGCCATAAGTCCGAGTAATTTATCAGATTCCTGACTTTTGGCTGTCAGAAACAACACTGGAACATGTGAGATTTTTCGAATTTCTTCACAAGTTTTTATCCCGGATATTCCCGGCATCATAATATCAAGAATAACAAGGTCAATATCATCTGATACTTTTTTCAAACACTGATATCCATCCTCTGCTTCCTGAACAATATATCCCTCACCTTCAAGAAGTATCCTCACTCCTTCTCTAATTGCTGCATCATCTTCTACAACCAAAATATGATTATCCATTTTCATCCTTTCGTCTTCTATAGCAATTCCATAAAATAATGCAATCAAGACAGTTCAGCAGAGTGCGAAGGACAAGGAAGATACCTGCAGGCGTGCTGACGCACGGCAAAGATATCTGACGCAGGACTTCACGCTATGATGGACTGGATTGTTTGCAGTAATCTATGGAATTACTATAATATGAAATAAAGTTAAAGAATAACTGGAAACAGGAATTTATCTATGCTATACTTTTAAATATGAGAATTGCAGGAGTTGCAAAGAGCAAAGCAAAATAGCTTTTGATCCTGACATCTTAAATATAAGCAGATGCCAAAAATAAATGGACAGCTGCCCGAAATCAACGGTCAGGGATATCAGAAACCCTGACTGTAGATTTTTATAAGGAGTTATTTATTTTATGAAATCATTAGTAATAGCAGAGAAACCTTCTGTTGCCAGAGATATTGCCAGAGTACTTCACTGTACACAGAAAGGAAATGGTACCCTTGAGGGAAAAGATTATGTAGTCACCTGGGCACTTGGACACCTTGTTACTCTGGCAGATCCTGAGGAATACGATAAGAAGTATATGAAATGGGAAATGTCCACACTTCCCATGATGCCGGATCGAATGAAGCTGGTAGTTATTCGACAGACCGGTAAACAGTACAATGCAGTAAAAACGCAGCTGTACAGAAAAGACATAAACGATATTATAATAGCCACAGATGCCGGAAGAGAAGGTGAACTGGTAGCCCGCTGGATTCTTGACAAAGCGGACTGTCATAAACCAATCCGCAGACTGTGGATTTCTTCAGTTACAGACAAAGCTATCAAAGAAGGATTCGGAAATCTGAAAAACGGACATGAGTATGATAATCTGTACAGAGCAGCTGTGGCAAGAGCGGAAGCTGACTGGCTGGTGGGAATGAACGGTACAAGGGCACTTACCTGCAAATATAATGCCCAGCTTTCCTGCGGGCGTGTACAGACTCCTACACTGGCGATGATTGCGAAACGGGAAGAAGAGATACGGGCATTTAAGCCGAAGGAATATTACGGAATCACCCTGAAAGCAGGTGATATCACCTGGACATGGAAGGAACCAAAGAGTAAGAGCTTCAGAACTTTTAATAAAGAACGGGCAGAGGAGATTTCCGATGTTCTCAGAAATCAGTCTCTGGAAGTAACTTCCGTAACCAGCAAAGAGAAAAAATCCTTTGCACCGGGTTTGTATGACCTGACCACACTGCAGAGAGAGGCAAATCGGAAATATGGATATTCTGCAAAGCAGACTCTGAATATCATGCAGCGTCTGTATGAAAATCACAAAGTACTCACTTATCCGAGGACAGATTCCAGATATATTGGAAAGGATATTGTTCCTACAATTAAAGAACGACTGAGAGCCTGCGCAACAGGACCGTACAGAAAACCGGCAGGCGCACTGATGAATCAGCCTGTTCGTGCAAATGGAAGTTTTGTGGATGATAAAAAGGTCAGCGACCATCATGCAATTATCCCTACGGAGCAGTTTGTGCAGCTTGACCATATGACAAATGAAGAACGTAAGATTTACGACATGGTAGTTCGCAGATTCCTCAGTGTGCTGTATCCGCCTTTTGTTTATGAACAGGTGAGCATGGAGGGAATTGTTGCTGGAGAACTTTTTGCTGCCAGCGGGAAAGTTGTAAAAAGTGCCGGATGGAAAGATGTGTATGAAAATACGGACGACACTGAAGAGGATGAGGATACTGCTGACGATGCGCAGAAATTGAAAGATCAGAAGCTTCCACAGATGAAGAAAGGTGAGAGACTGCATATAGAGAATGTATCCATGAATACAGGCAGGACAAAGCCACCTGCAAGATTCACAGAAGCAACGCTTCTTGCAGCAATGGAGAATCCGGTGCGCTATATGGAGAGTCATGATACAAAGGCAGCGAAAACTCTCGGTGAGACAGGTGGTCTGGGGACTGTTGCCACAAGGGCCGATATTATTGAGAAATTGTTTAACAGCTTTCTGATGGAGAAAAAAGGCAATGAAATCCATCTGACCTCCAAGGCAAAGCAGCTTCTGGAACTGGTACCCGAGGAACTGCGCAAGCCGGAACTGACCGCAGACTGGGAGATGAAGCTTGGAAATATTGCAAAAGGTAAAATGAAACAGGAAACCTTCCTGAAAGAAATCAGGAACTATACCTGTGACATTGTAGATGAGATCAAAACCGGACAGGGAACCTTCAGGCATGATAATCTTACAAACAAGATCTGCCCGAACTGCGGAAAGAAGCTTCTGGCAGTGAATGGAAAGAATGCAAAAATGCTTGTATGTCAGGACAGAGAGTGCGGTTATAAAGAAACCCTGTCCAGAACTACCAATGCCCGTTGTCCCAAGTGTCATAAACGTATGGAAATGTATGTGAAAGGTAAGGAAGAGACATTTATCTGTGCCTGCGGCTATAAAGAAAAGCTCTCTGCTTTTCAGGCGAGAAGAGCCAAAGAGGGAGCAGGAGTCAATAAGCGTGATGTTCAAAAATATATGAGACAGCAGCAGAAAGAAGCCAAGGAGCCGGTGAATAATGCATTTGCACAGGTACTGGCAGGATTAAAACTGGAATGATTAAATAAAGAAGGGAAGATAACATTATGGCAGTACAGGATGATCATATGATAAGAAATATTCAGGATGTAGGAAGGCTGATCGCAAAGCTTCTGCTTCATGAGCAGCAGCCCAATTACAAACTTCCGGAGAAGGAAGCAGATTACACAGAGGCAGACCGGCTTTTTGCTACAATTATGAAACTGGCAGAAGAAGGCAAGATCAATGAAGCAGAAAACGAATTATATATGGGTATGGTAGAAGATGATGTAGACTATCTGGAACTGGCACTGACCTTTTATCTGTATCTGAATGATATGGATGGAGATTTCCTGGATGATAACGGATATTCAAGGGAGGAAGTTTTGGAAGGTATGAAAGATCTTGCTTCAGACTGGGGTGTTACAGGATTAGAGGCTTTTTGAGAGAAAGGAAAAAGCATAGCATATGCGCAGAGAACAGACACTGGAAGAGATTTCGGATGGTAAATTATATGATTCTAATGATATGGTAAAGGCAGACTGCCATGACTGTGAAGGCTGCTGTGACTGTTGTCAGGGAATGGGAGATTCTGTGCTCCTGGATCCATATGATGTATACAGATTGTCGGCAGGATTACAGAAATCAGCAGAGCAGCTTTTACAGGAATATCTGGAACTGGGAGTGACAGATGGAAATATCCTTCCGCATCTTCGGATGACAGGAGTTAAGGAACAGTGTATATTCCTTAACAGTGAAGGACGCTGTCACATCCACTCTATTCGGCCGGGATTCTGCAGATTATTCCCGCTGGGAAGATTCTACGAGAATGGCAGTTTTAAATATATTCTTCAGATCCATGAATGTCACAAAACAAACAGAAGTAAGATCAAGGTAAAAAAATGGATTGACACACCGGATCTGAAAAATTATGAGAAATTTGTCAATGACTGGCATTATTTTCTGCTGGATGTGCAGGAAGTACTGTACAATGCTGAGGATCCAGATCTGATCAGAAATCTGAACCTCTTTGTGGTGAACAGATTCTATCTCAAACCATATGACCAGGATCAGGATTTCTACATACAGTTTTATGAGAGGCTGAAAGAAGGAAAAGATTTGCTGGCACTGGCCTGAGCGTGTTTGAAAAATGCTCTAGCGATAAAAAACCTTGCTGTACAGAACAATATCCGTATAAAGATATTTTCTGTACCGTAAGGTTTTTTTTACAAAGCATAAATGTTCATCTGACTACCTGAGGTGTCAGATGATACAGATAAGACAGGGAAAGTATGCATCAGCAGATTTTCAGCAGATTTTCAAAGGAGAAAATCTCTTTTTCAGACATTAATTCTTCAAATCTGTTCAGGTTAAGATCTGAGTGTTCCAGTTCTCTTGAAAACTGATAACAGATACGGATCTGGTCATCCAGCTTAAACTGCCGGTTGTTTTTCAGATAGGTTCCCACATTTAATTCATGGATGAACAGGGTGCACACAACTGCCATTTTCACCTTGGCGAAGATCTCATCATCATAAACTGCACCGCAGAAATAGGTATAGATCCAGTAAACAAGAAGCTGTTCCTCCTGAATCTGCCAGTCCGGATAAGAGAAATCAAATTCACTTTTCTGCCAGGAATAAAGATTTCCGGAGTCAGACTGTGGATCTGTATTTCCATTATACAGTGGAGTCAGACAATTCTTTAAGTATTCCTGCCATCCCGGGCGCAGAACCTCCATTTCCGGGACAACAGTTTTCCACATTTTTTTAAATAATTGTTCTGGTGTATTTGCGCAGGCAGATGCAGCAGAACTGTTTTCTATGTTATCTGCATTTATACGAGAGTAAATTTTGCTGCAAAATCTATCTCCGTATCCGGAATCTTCATGTCGTTTTCGCATTTCTTCCCATTTAAAGAGTTCATTTTTATTTACACATAACTGGAAATCATGTGCAGCAGCCAGAAGTTTCCACAGACGTTTCTGCATGGGTACAGCTCTGTCCTGGATGATATCTATAAGCATATCACGGGTGTCCATAAGTGCAGTGAACAGGAAATAATCAAAGTCATCATAGACTTCTTCTTTTGTCTTTTTTTCTTTTGTGATAAAGTGTACTTTTTCTTTTTTGGGAAAGTAAAATCCTTGCTGCCTCAGGACAGGAGAGCGACAGGGAAATCTCACGCAGACCTTCAAATTCTTCAATATGTCTCGGATAATTTCTGCAGGTTCTGCAGAACATTTCCGGTCCTGCTTCTGTGTAGATATCACACAGGTTCTCTTCGTTAAGAAAAGCACAGCGCCTGTTATACTGGCGGAAAACATGTTCTTTCCAGTCAATATCATTGTGCAGGCGATTGCGGAACGGACCTTTAAAGTGTTGGTATTTTTTCAGTGTCTGATCGTCAATCACGATCTGCCATCCTGCGCAGCAGGTATCCGGACAGGCTCCTGCAATGCAGGAAAATTCTTTATAGTAGTTTGGAAATGTGTATTGCATAATGTTAAATAGTATCCTTTCTTTTTTTCTTAAGTTTACGGTAAGTTCCCGCAGTCATGCCACAGGATTTGCGAAAGCTCTGGGAGAGATAACTCTGAGAGGAGAATCCTGTGAGATGCGCAATATCTGAAATCCCGTAATCAGTATTTTCCAGAAGCTCTTTACATACCTCAATCCGCTTTCGGTTTAGATAGTTCATAGGAGAAATCCCATAATATTTGGTAAATTCATGGCTGAGATAATACTTGTTCAGGTGGCTGATGGCAGACAGATGATCAAGAGAGATGTTTTCTCCGTAATTAGAATCAAGATATCGCTTGATATGTGCACATTCCTTGCTTGGATGTTGTGCAGTGATCAGTTCAAAAGGAGAATCTGTGATCCGCTGAAGCTGAAGGATCAGAATATTAAGCATATGTCTGCAGATTTTTTCGTACCCTTCCGATTGATTATCCAGTTCTTGAAACAGAGCATTAAAGTAAAAAAAGCAGATCTGTTTTCTTTTTTCTGCAGTTAAAGATGCGATATTCTTTCTGATCATTAAAAGAGAAAGATAATCCGTCTACGCCCACTGTGAAATAGCTGAGAGGTGGGTTTCCTCTGGAAATTTCAGTGTGATTAATGTGAGGGTTAACAATGATCAGGTCATCTTTTGAAATAGGTAGATTTCATCATTGCAAGCATGAAATCCCCCTGTATCCCGTCCCGCACCATAAAATAAATTAGTGAATGATGGGAGTGGGGAATGCTTGGCCAGTCACCTTCATAGAGGGAAGAAGATGCATTCAGAAGTGTGATCTTCTGTGGAGCAGTATCTTCAGGGCTGAAGCGAAGAGAATGTGTACTCATAAAAAAGTTTCGCCTCCATAATTTAGCAATTTTGTCTGATATAAAAAAGTGAACAAAAATAATAGAGGGAATCTGTTCTGCGTTTAGTTGTTGCGACTGGACTAAATGCATAAAAAAATCAATAAAAATCAAAATAATATAGACCATAATATCTAAAAACAGAATTCCCTTCAAAATTTCTGATAACATTTTTTATATAATATCACAATTCAATGCGCACAGCAAGATTTCTAAAAAACAAAGCAAAAAGAGAATTGAAAATGTTTTGGAAAGAACGTATTCTATAAACAGATAAGGTGCAAGAAAGAGCAGAATCAGGTCAGATAAGTAAAAAAATAAGACAGGTTTATACAGAGAGGAGACAAACAACAATGAAAAAAGGCCGTGTAACAATACCAACCAATCTGGACGTAGTGCCACAGACACTGGAGATACTGGATGAATGGGGTGCAGATGCGATTCGTGACTGTGACGGAACAGAATTTCCGAAGGAATTAAAAGATACTGGCTCCAAGATATATGCAACCTATTATACAACCCGTAAGGATAATGAATGGGCAAAGGCACATCCTGAGGAAATCCAGCAGATGTATATCATGACATCCTTCCATACAGCAACAGAGGATAAGCTGGAAATTCATCTGATGGATCATTTATATCCGGATATGCTGGCGGTGAATACAAGAGATGATATCTACAGATGGTGGGAAGTTATAGACCGTACTACCGGGGAACCGGTATCAACAGAGCTGTGGAGCTATGATGAAGAAACCGGTAATGTAGTGATCAGAGCTGCAAAGCTGTTTCATGAATACACTGTAAGCTTCCTGGCATATATCATGTGGGATCCGGTACACATGTACAATGCAGTAGTAAATGACTGGAAAGATGTGGAACCGCAGATTACATTTGATGTGCGCCAGCCGAAAACAAAAGCTTATTCCCTGGAACGTCTGCGCAGATTTCTGGATACTCATGGGTATGTGGATGTTGTGCGCTTTACTACATTTTTCCATCAGTTTACTCTTATATTTGATGAATTTGCAAGAGAGAAATATGTAGACTGGTTTGGCTATTCCGCTTCAGTCAGCCCATATATTCTGGAGCAGTTTGAGAAAGAAGTGGGTTATCCTTTCAGACCGGAATATATCATTGACCAGGGATACATGAACAATACCTACCGGATTCCCTCAAAAGAATTCAAAGATTTTCAGGCATTTCAGAGACGTGAAGTTGCGAAACTTGCCAAAGAGATGGTAGATATCGTACATGAATACGGAAAAGAAGCCATGATGTTTATGGGAGATCACTGGATTGGCATGGAACCGTTTATGGACGAATTTGCATCCATCGGACTGGATGCTGTGGTTGGAAGTGTTGGAAATGGTGCGACATTGCGTCTATTCAGTGATATTAAGAATGTAAAATATACAGAAGGAAGATTCCTGCCATACTTTTTCCCGGATACGTTCCATGAAGGCGGCGATCCTGTAAAGGAGGCAAAAGTGAACTGGGTAACAGCAAGAAGAGCAATCCTTCGAAGCCCGATCCAGAGAATCGGATACGGCGGATATCTGAAACTTGCCCTGGAATTCCCGGATTTTGTACAGTATATCAAAGAAGTCTGCGAAGAGTTCCGCACTTTATATGATAACATTCAGGGAACGACTCCTTATTGCGTAAAACGGGTAGCAGTCCTGAATTGTTGGGGAAGGATGCGCTCATGGGGTAACCATATGGTACATCACGCCATCTATTACAAGCAGAATTATTCTTATTTCGGAATTATCGAAGCATTAAGCGGCGCACCGTTTGATGTATCATTTATCAGCTTTGACGATATCAAAGCAGACAAAGATTTTCTGAAGAAATTTGACGTAGTGATCAATGTGGGAGATGCGGACACTGCACAGTCAGGCGGCGAGAACTGGATCGACGAAACAATCATCACAGCAGTCAGAGAATTTGTATATAATGGCGGTGGATTTATCGGTGTAGGAGAACCGGCAGCACATCAGTGGCAGGGCAGATTCATTCAGTTAGATGATGTACTTGGAGTAGAAGAAGAACATGGATTTAACCTGAATACAGATAAATATAACTGGGAAGAACACAGAAATCATTTCATCCTTAAAGATGCAGAAGGCGAGGTTGATTTTGGTGAAGGTAAGAAGAACATTTATGCCTTACCGGAAACAGAAATCTTAATCCAGAAAGACCAGGAAGTGCAGATGGCTGTAAAGACTTTCGGTAAAGGAAGAGGCGTTTATATCAGCGGACTTCCATACAGCTTTAAGAACAGCCGCGTGCTTTATCGTGCAGTCCTTTGGTCAGCATCCGCAGAGGAAGAACTTCACTGCTGGTATTCAACCAACTACAATGTAGAAGTACATGCTTACGTAAAAAATGGAAAATACTGCGTAGTCAACAACACTTACGAACCACAGGATACAGTAGTTTACAGAGGTGATGGAAGCAGCTTCCGGTTACATATGGAGGCAAATGAGATCAAATGGTATCAGATATGAAAGATATCGGATATGAAAGATATCGGATAGATTTTATCTGTAAAATAGATTGAAAAGAAAGTCAGTGAAGAAATAACAGAACAGGTTCAGACGTGAGCAGAATGCTTTTGCCTGAACCTGTTTTGATGTGTCAATAAGTTGATTTTTGAACAATCTTGCGTTTGAATTTCTTATTTACGCATTGTTGTCGGTCGCTGTAGCCACCGGCATACAATTATTTGATTAAGCTGTTATCATCAAAGTAGTTGATCTGCATTGCTGAACGAACATCATGAAGTGTCTGTGCAGCTTTTGCTTCAGCAACCTTGCTTCCCTCTTTGAGGATATCATATACATCATCAAGATGCTGCTCCCAGTATTTACGTCTCTCGCGGATTGGAGAAAGCTCTGCCTGGAGTACTTTGTTCAGGAATTTCTTAACCTTGACATCACCCAGACCGCCGCGTGTATAATGAGCTTTCAGTTCATCCAGATTCTGATATTCAGGCAGGAACTCTGCGAAATATTCCGGTTTACAGAATGCATCCAGATAAATAAATACAGGGTTTCCTTCCACACGTCCCGGATCTTCCACACGAAGATGATTCGGGTCTGTGAACATGGACATAACCTTCTTCTTAACATCTGCTTCTTCATCTGAAAGGTAGATGCAGTTTCCGAGAGATTTGCTCATTTTTGCTTTTCCGTCAATACCTGGCAGACGTAAGCATGCTTTATTGGATGGTAGAATAATCTCAGGCTCTGTCAGAGTTTCGCCATAAACAGTATTAAATTTGTGTACGATCTCCTTGCACTGCTCGAGCATTGGAAGCTGATCTTCGCCAACCGGAACAGTAGTAGCGCGGAATGCAGTGATATCTGCAGCCTGGCTGATCGGATAGCAGAAGAATCCAACAGGGATGCTTGCCTCGAAATTACGCATCTGGATCTCGGATTTAACTGTAGGGTTACGCTGTACACGTGCTACAGTAACAAGGTTCATATAATAAAAAGTAAGCTCTGTAAGCTCCGGAACCATGGACTGGATAAAGATAGTGGATTTCTCAGGATCAATGCCACATGCAAGATAATCCAGGGCAACCTGAAGGATGTTCTGGCGAATTTTCTCAGGGTGTTCAGCGTTATCTGTTAATGCCTGTGCATCTGCGATCATAATATAAATTTCATCATATAAGCCGGAGTTCTGTAAACGAACACGCTCGGATAATGAACCAACATAATGTCCAACATGAAGGCGGCCTGTTGGGCGGTCACCGGTTAAAATAATTTTGCTCATTTTGCTCTCCTAAAAGTAAATTCCGATTTTCCAGAGAGTTTCTGGAAATTCTCAGTTACTACTATTATAAGGCCTGCGAATGTTACCGTCAATGATTTTGGGGGAATAAATGAGGATATAATTTATTGAATATTTATGCAATAAATACATTTACAGAATTGATTAAAAGAAAAGATTCTGCTAGAATAATAAATAGCTTCCGGCAGGATTGCAGAGATGCGTAACAGAAATATGTCATGCGTTGTATGATAAGATAAAAGGAGTATTTACCATGCCAGTATTTGATTTCAGCGGTGCTTCAGACAAGAAACCAGGTGTACAGTCTGAATGTACCTACACTACTTTCCAGTCCAATGAAAAGGAGACCTCCCCTGAGAAACCGATCATGATTCTGGATAACAGCAGCCGTCAGTGGAAACATCATTCCTGCGGTATTTTTACTAATCCAATCAAACGTACATCCTTTGAATTTAAAGAGGATGACGGCGTTTTCAGTGCAGATATCATCAGTATTGATTCAAGATTTGTAAGTCTTCTGAAATGGCTTGGGGAGAATCATATCAATGTGCGCCTTTCAGGAGAGAATAAAGAGAGCGGTTATGCAGTTTATAAGATTCGTGAGACTGCTTTTGGCGGCGGTACGAAACTTTCCGCAGAGGACGGATTTCTTCAGTTTATGATAGAGAGGCTTCTTGCAAGCAGTGCACCTGCAGAGATTGTTGAGGATGAAGATGAGGAAGAAACAGGGGATGAGATGAAGCTGACAAGCATTCAGAGCATCACTGACTTTATGACCTGTGCCGGAAGAACCCTGCCGGACAATATCCGTCTTTGGGCGAGAAGAAATCTTGCAGTTGCCCGTTCCCATGAGGTATCACCGGAGGAGAGACGCCATGCTCAGAGAGCTCTTTCCATTATGATGAATGTACAGTGGAAGAGTAACTACTTTGAAGCAATCGATCCTCAGGAAGCCCGCAGGATTCTTGATGAGGAACTTTACGGAATGGAATCTGTAAAGCAGCGTATCATTGAAACAATCATCCAGATCAACCGTACCCATACACTTCCTGCATACGGACTTCTCCTTGTAGGCCCTGCAGGTACAGGTAAATCCCAGATTGCATACGCAGTTGCCCGTATCCTGAAACTGCCGTGGACAACTCTGGACATGAGTTCCATCAATGATCCGGAACAGCTTACAGGAAGTTCCAGAATCTATGCAAACGCAAAGCCCGGAATCATCATGGAAGCTTTCTCAGCAGCAGGAGAATCCAACCTTGTATTTATTATCAACGAGCTTGATAAAGCAGCGTCAGGTAAGGGCAACGGAAACCCTGCAGACGTACTTCTTACTCTGCTTGACAACCTTGGATTTACAGATAACTATATGGAATGTATGGTGCCCACAGTGGGCGTTTATCCCATTGCTACGGCAAACGATAAATCCCAGATCAGCGCACCTCTTATGTCCCGTTTTGCAGTGATCGATATCCCGGATTATACATCAGAAGAGAAGAAGATCATCTTCTCCAAATACGTTCTTCCGAAAGTTCTGAAACGCATGAGCCTGAAAGCAGAAGAATGTGTAGTAACAGAAGAGGGTCTGGATGCCATCGTTGAATTGCATAAAAATACAAGCGGTATTCGTGATCTGGAACAGGCAGCAGAGCATATCGCAGCCAATGCCCTGTATCAGATTGAAGTAGATCACCTGACAGGTGTGACATTTAATGCAGAGATGGTAAGAGGGTTACTTTCCTGAAAAAAAAACTTGACAGAGATAAAAGTTGAGAGTATACTGTCAGACATCAGCAAGATAAATCGCAAAAATTGCTGATAAAAATAAAATAAGATCTTCAGGGCAGGGTGCAATTCCCTACCGGTGGTAAAGCCCACGAGCCATAAGGCATGATTCGGTGCGATTCCGAAGCCGACAGTACAGTCTGGATGAAAGAGGATAACAGTAGAGATACAGAAGAATTAACTGATCTGTGAAAGCTGACTGCTCTGGAATAATTAATTTATTCCAGAGCTTTTTTATATCAATTAAAGTGATTTCAGTGATGAAATAAAGAGTCAGATTCATCGGAAGATAATTCATATCAAATATTAATTACCAAGCCCTGGATGTTGAAAAAACACCGGGGCTTTATTTTATGGAATTGTTATAAAAGAGCAGGAGATGATGGATTGAAAAATATAACGGATATGGAACAGGACAGGCAGTACATGAAAATGGCTTTGGAACTGGCGCAAAAAGGAATGGGTTTTACAGCACCTAATCCGATGGTAGGTGCTGTGATCGTTAAAAACGGAAGGATCATTGGTCAGGGATATCACAGAAAATACGGTGAACTCCATGCGGAGAGAGAAGCTCTGGCAGCATGTACGGAAGAACCCGAAGGAGCATCTATATATGTTACTTTAGAACCCTGCTGCCATTATGGAAAACAGCCTCCATGCGTGAATGCAATCCTGGAGGCCGGAATCAGACGCGTGATCATCGGATCATCAGATCCTAATCCACTGGTTGCAGGAAAAGGAATCCGGATTTTGAAGGATCATGGAATTGAAGTAACAGAAAATATTTTAAAAGAAGAGTGTGATAAATTGAATGAAGCATTTTTTTATTACATCCAAAATAAAAAACCGTATGTGGTCATGAAATATGCAATGACTATGGATGGAAAAATTGCCGCTTATACAGGAGAATCCAAATGGGTGACAGGAGAAGCTGCCAGAATTCATGTACAGAAACAGCGACTGAAATATACAGGAATTATGGTTGGGGTGGGAACTGTGCTGGCAGATGATCCGATGCTTACCTGCAGACTGGAAAACAGCAGAAATCCTGTGCGTATTATCTGCGATTCCCATCTGAGAACACCACTGACATCTAAGATTGTAAGAACAGCAGCGACAATTCCTACAATCATTGCAAGCAGCAGTAAAGATCAGCAGAAGATAAAGAATTATGAAGAACTGGGATGCCAGGTTCTGTATGTTCCGGAGAAAAACGGACACATAGATTTAAACAGATTAATGGAACTTCTGGGAGCTGAAAAGATAGACAGTATCTTGCTGGAAGGAGGAGGTTCTTTAAACTGGTCAGCACTGGAAAGCGGTATTGTTCAGAAAGTTCAGACCTATATAGCACCCAAACTTTTTGGAGGCGAAGAAGCAAAGACGCCGGTGGAAGGAAAAGGATTTCCTGATCCTGCCAGCGCAGTATTATTAAAAAACAGCGAAATAATCAGACTGGGAGATGATTTTCTCATAGAGAGTGAGGTGAAGAGAAATGTTTACGGGAATTGTTGAAGAACTGGGAACTGTAAAAAATATAAAAAAAGGAGCTAATTCAGCGGTATTCACGATACAGGCAGAGAAAATACTGGATGACCTGAAAACAGGAGACAGCGTAGCTGTAAATGGAATCTGCCTTACTGTAACTGCATGTCTGGAAAATGGTTTTATGGCAGATGTGATGCACGAGACATTGAACCGTTCTGCGCTGATTCAGCTTTCACCGGGGCAGCATGTAAACTTGGAAAGGGCAATGCCGGCAAATGGAAGATTTGGAGGACACATTGTTGCCGGGCATGTGGATGGAACAGGAAAAATCACGGAAATTCGCAGAGATGATAATGCTGTCTGGTACACCATTCAGGCTTCACCACAAATTATGAAATATATTGTGACAAAAGGTTCTGTAACAGTTGATGGAATCAGTCTTACAGTGGCAAAAGTCTCAGAAACAGACTTTTCCATTTCTGCAATTCCTCATACAGTAAAGATTACAGTCCTCGGAGAACGCAAAGAAGGAGATATCGTTAATCTTGAGACAGACATAATTGGAAAATACGTGGAAAAATTAATAACGCCTGTGAAAGAACAGCCGACAAAAAGTAATATTACACGGGATTTTCTGAATAAGTATGGCTTTTGACAGAATTAATCACAAAGCGGTTATTCGATTGATGCAGAACTGTACAGTGGATGTTTTATCTGCCTGACACGAACCAGATAAGCAGCCAATACGAATGATTTTGCCCTCTTAACAACAGAAAAATATATTGTATCAGAAAAATACATTGCATAAGGAGAGAAAAAATGAACGGATTTGATTCAGTAGAAGAAGCTCTGGAAGAACTTCGGAATGGAAAAATTATTCTGGTAACGGATGATCCGGACAGAGAGAATGAAGGAGACTTTATCTGTGCAGCAGAGTTTGCCACAACAGAAAATATTAACTTTATGGCAACTCACGGAAAAGGACTTATCTGTATGCCAATGTCTGAGGAATATGTAAGAAAACTGCAGTTCCCGCAGATGGTAGCAGAAAATTCAGATAATCACGAAACTGCTTTTACTGTTTCCGTAGACCATATCAGCACCACTACAGGAATCTCTGCGGCAGAACGTTCTGTTACTGCCATGAAATGTGTGGATGAGAATGCAAAACCCGAAGATTTCAGACGCCCCGGACATATGTTTCCACTTCTGGCGAAGAAGAACGGTGTTCTGGAAAGAAACGGACATACAGAGGCAACTGTAGACCTGTGCAGACTTGCAGGGTTAAAACAGTGCGGGCTGTGCTGTGAAATTATGAGAGAAGACGGCACTATGATGCGGACTTCTGAGTTACGGGAACTTGCCGGAAAGTGGAATCTTAAATTCATAACAATTAAAGATATTCAGAATTACCGTAAATGCCATGATATTCTGGTGGATCGCGTGACGACCACAAAAATGCCGACCAGATACGGAGAGTTTATGGCGTATGGATTTGTAAACCGCCTGAATGGGGAACATCATGTAGCACTGGTAAAAGGTGAAATCGGAGATGGAGAAAACGTCCTGTGCCGTGTGCATTCAGAGTGCCTGACAGGAGACGTTTTTGGATCACAGCGTTGTGACTGCGGACAGCAGTTTGCAGCGGCGATGGCCCAGATTGAGGAAGAAGGCAGAGGGATACTCCTTTATATGAGACAGGAAGGAAGAGGAATCGGACTGATTAATAAACTTCGTGCCTATGAACTTCAGGAACAGGGAATGGATACACTCGAAGCGAATCTGGCACTTGGATTTGCCGGAGACGAAAGAGAATACTACATTGGTGCGCAGATTCTGAGAAATCTTGGGGTAAAAGAGCTGCGGCTGCTGACAAATAACCCGGATAAAGTTTATCAGTTGGAAGAATTTGGCATCAGGATCAAACAGAGAGTTCCGATACAGATGAATGCCACAGCGTATGATCTGCGTTATCTTAAGACAAAACAATTACGAATGGGACATATTCTGAAGTATTAAATACAGCGGGGATTTTCATATATAACGATAACGTTCCCGAAAATAAAATTTACCGTATATAAAAACCTGTACAGGTTAAAAAATATAAATTTACAGATGAAAGGACCAGAAAAAATGAAAACATTAGAAGGAAAATTAGTATCAGGTGGAATGAAAGTAGGAATTGTAGCAGCCCGCTTCAATGAATTTATAACTTCCAAGCTGGTAAGTGGTGCCATGGATGGGCTGACACGTCACAATGTAAAAGAAGAGGACATCCAGGTAGCGTGGGTACCAGGTGCTTTTGAAATCCCACTGATCGCGTCTAAAATGGCAAAAAGTGGAAAGTATGATGCGGTTATCTGCGTAGGTGCTGTGATTCGTGGAAATACCAGTCATTATGATTATGTATGCAATGAGGTTTCCAAAGGGATTGCATCAGTATCACTGGAAACAGGAGTTCCGGTATTATTCGGAGTACTTACCACAGAAAACATCGAGCAGGCAATTGAACGCGCAGGTACAAAAGCAGGAAATAAAGGCTATGACTGTGCACTCAGTGCCATTGAAATGGTAAATCTGATCAAAGAATTTGAAGCTTAAATAGACAACAGATCAGACCCTGAAAGTGAAACCAGTTCACGAAAATCGAAAGGTAATGGTGCTTCCAGAAGGAGCATTTCATCTCTGAAAGGATGCTGAAAAGAAACTTTCCATGCATGAAGGGCTGCCCTGGAAAAGGAAGCACAGGAAGATATTTTATCGTCTGAATGATAAAGAGTATCTCCAAGCAAAGGATGTCCTGTGGATGCCATATGGACACGGATCTGGTGGGTACGTCCGGTATCCAGCTTAAGTGTGATAAGCGACCAGTCCTGACTGGAAAAAAGAGTATGATAATGAGTAACTGCTGTTTTGATTTTTCCCGATAATGCAGATGAATGTAAGGAAAGATCAGCAGCAGTTTTCATTTTCAGATGATTCTCCGGGTCCTGCATCAGCGGTAAATCTAAGGTATGCCAGACACCAGGCATATCTACAGGCAAAGTATCGGATACAGCGGCAAGATATTGCTTGTGAATTTTGCATGGAGATTTTACAGATTGAAGCCTTGAAGCTGCTACCTGATTTTTGGCAAAAACCACAATCCCGGAAGTCTCCTGATCCAGCCGCCCCACCGGGCGGACACAGACCTGTTCATTTTTCTCTCGAAAGTAACCGGCAACAAGATTGGAGAGGCTGTCTGTATAATGCATTCCCGTTGGATGCGTAACCATTCCTGCCGGTTTATCAACCGCCAGAATATCCGTATCTTCATATAAAATATTCAGAGAAAAAGAAGTTTCGGAAACTGGAGCTGAAGCTCTGTTGGAATGGAAATCCGACAAATCCTTACTTCTGATTCCGTCATTATAATTTTCAAGATGCGCAGAAGCAGTCCCGGCTTCCTCCAGACAAACGCAGATCACATCGCCTGGATATATTGTCTCAGTTACACGACAGCGAACTCCGTTTCTGGTAATCCCGTCCGGTCGAAACTTCGCCTGGCTGATCTGCCGTTTTGTAAGTCCTGCATTCTTTTTCAGAAATGCTTCCATTTTAAGTTCTGTAGTTTGTTCATCTATTCTAAATTCCAGATATCGTTCCATCTTAATACTTTTCCTGCGTAATATATTCTGATATTGATACCATTGATATTACAGGGCAAAAAATAAACTGTCAATGCAAAATTATGTCAGCGTAATGCATAAAATATACTGAAGAAAAATTGTAATTGTGCTATGATATAAGAATCAAAACAATGAAAGCGGGGCAGAAAATAAATATGAAATACTTAATCATTGGAGCCGGAGGAACCGGTGGTGTTACCGGATATTATATGAAAAAAGCAGGCAAGGACGTAACCCTGATCGCGAGAGGCGAACACCTGAAAAAGATCCAGAAACAGGGTCTTACATTGGAGAAAATGTGGGATAAAACAGAGGAAAAACATAAGCATTCCTGCTACAGATATGGAGCATTATGCAGAGCATCCGGACGTAAATTTTTGTCTGCGTAAAAAGGCTATTCCTTACAGGAAACGATTCCGTTTATCAAACGCATTGCCAGGAAAAATACTATCGTAATTCCAGTGTTGAATATATATGGAACAGGTGGAAAAATGCAGAAAGAACTGCCGGATCTTCTGGTAACAGACGGCTGCATCTATGTTTCTGCCAACATTAAAGAACCGGGAAAACTTCTCCAGCATGGACAGATCCTGCACATTGTATTCGGCGTAAGAGACAAAGCAGAATTCCGACCGGAACTGAAAGAGATTCAGAAAGACCTCTGTGACAGTCATATCGACGGGACTCTTTCGGAAAACATCCGCCGTGAAGCACTGGAGAAATTTTCCTATGTATCCCCGATCGGGGCAGCAGGACTCTATTACCACGCAACTGCCGCAGATTTCCAGAAAGAAGGCGAAGCCAGAGAACTTTTTAAGACCATGGTAAAAGAAATCGCAGCACTTGCAGAAGCCATGGGAGTTCCTTTCCAGAAAGATATGGCAGAAGTAAATTTAAAAATCCTTTCCAACCTCGCACCGGAAGCAACCACTTCCATGCAGCGGGATATCATGGCAGGAAAACAGTCCGAAATTGACGGATTAGTTTACGAAGTAGTAAGAATGGGAGAAGAATATCACGTTCCGGTACCCGCATATGAGAAAGTGGCAGAAAAACTCAGAGCCCTGTAGCGAAGCGAATTGCGAATATCCGTCTGACCACCGAAACAACATGAAAAAGGGATGCGAATTACTCGCATCCCTTTCGTACTCATTTGGACAATAAAATTATAATTTAATTATAATTAACTTTAATTCAGCAATTATAATTATAACTGAGGACCAGCTGCAACAAGTGCTTTACCAGCAGCGTTTCCTTCGTATTTAGCAAAGTTCTTGATGAATCTTCCAGCAAGATCTTTTGCTTTTTCTTCCCATTCAGAAGCGTCAGCATATGTGTCACGAGGATCAAGGATACCTGTGTCTACGCCGTTAAGCTCTGTTGGAACTTCGAAATCGAAGAATGGGATCTTCTTAGTAGGAGCGTTAAGGATATCTCCGTTAAGGATTGCATCGATGATACCACGAGTATCTTTGATGGAGATACGTTTTCCTGTTCCGTTCCATCCTGTGTTAACCAGGTAAGCTTTTGCTCCGCTCTTTTCCATTTTCTTAACAAGTTCTTCTGCGTATTTTGTCGGATGCAGTTCAAGGAATGCCTGTCCGAAGCAAGCAGAGAATGTAGGTGTAGGCTCTGTGATTCCACGCTCTGTACCAGCAAGTTTAGCTGTGAATCCAGACAGGAAATAGTACTGAGTCTGAGCTTCTGTCAGGATAGATACCGGAGGAAGTACTCCGAAAGCGTCTGCAGACAGGAAGATTACGTTCTTAGCTGCCGGTGCAGAAGAGATCGGGCGAACGATGTTTTCAATGTGGTTGATCGGATAAGATACACGAGTATTCTCTGTTACACTCTTATCTGCGAAATCAATCTTGCCTTCAGCATCAAGTGTTACGTTCTCAAGAAGAGCGTTACGTTTGATCGCATTGTAGATGTCCGGCTCAGACTCTTTGTCAAGGTTGATAACTTTAGCGTAGCATCCGCCTTCGAAGTTGAATACGCCGTTGTCATCCCAGCCATGCTCGTCATCACCGATCAGGAGACGTTTCGGGTCTGTGGAAAGAGTTGTTTTACCTGTTCCGGAAAGACCGAAGAAGATAGCTGTGTTTTCGCCGTTCATATCTGTGTTTGCAGAGCAGTGCATGGAAGCCATGCCTTTAAGTGGAAGGAAGTAGTTCATCATAGAGAACATACCTTTCTTCATTTCTCCGCCGTACCATGTGTTTACGATAACCTGCTCTTTACTTGTGATGTTGAACATTACAGCTGTTTCAGAGTTAAGGCCTAATTCTTTATAGTTTTCAACTTTAGCTTTGGAAGCGTTGTATACAACGAAATCTGGCTCGAAGTTTTCAAGTTCTTCAGCTGTTGGCTGGATGAACATATTTGTTACGAAATGTGCCTGCCAAGCTACTTCAACGATAAAACGGATTGCCATACGAGTATCTTTGTTAGCACCGCAGAATGCATCTACTACGAAAAGTCTCTTGTTGGAGAGCTCTTTTTTAGCGATTTCTTTTACTGCATTCCATGCTTCCTGAGTTGCAGGATGGTTATCGTTTTTGTATTCGTCTGTTGTCCACCATACTGTATCTTTGGAGTTCTCATCCATAACGATGTATTTATCTTTAGGAGAACGTCCTGTGTAGATACCTGTCATAACGTTAACTGCACCAAGTTCGCTGACCTGACCTTTTTCAAAGCCTTCCAGTTCCGGTTTGGTTTCTTCTTCAAATAATACTTCATAAGAAGGGTTGTAGACAATTTCTGTAGTTCCGGTAATGCCATACTTGCTTAAATCGATTTTTGCCATCTTACGTTTAAGCCTCTTTTCTTCGTTAATGAAGTCGCCTGTTTAAACAGGCTTAAGATATCCTTACCATAAAGTCGAATGGGTATCGCTTCTCTTTTACTATTATACATATTTAACGCTTAAAATCAACAGGATTTTTGCGTTTTTTTGAATTTTGTTAAAGATTTATCAACTTAAATCTGATAAAAAT
>ENA-OQDL01000629-OQDL01000629.1-human-gut-metagenome-genome-assembly--contig:-NODE-629-length-21541-cov-8.722238_pt1 | contig 21541 bp, 20 predicted proteins | sample MGYA00242782_ERZ504609 | MGnify/ENA primary metagenome ERZ504609 (study PRJEB26092, sample SAMD00036320) | human gut metagenome | host: Homo sapiens | study: EMG produced TPA metagenomics assembly of... | reverse complement strand
GTTCGAATCCCGCTACCCCGACGAAGAAAAGATCTTTAATAACTGTTTTGAGTAAATAAGCTCGGGGTGTAGCGCAGTCCGGTTAGCGCACCTGCTTTGGGAGCAGGGGGTCGTGGGTTCGAATCCCGCTACCCCGACAAAGAAAAAGATCTTTAATAACTGTTTTGAGTAAATAAGCTCGGGGTGTAGCGCAGTCCGGTTAGCGCACCTGCTTTGGGAGCAGGGGGTCGTGGGTTCGAATCCCGCTACCCCGACAAAAGGTTGATAATTAAACAAGATAAACGTTTAAATTATCAACCTTTCTCTTATTAATTAACTTCTATCCTACGCTTATTATGAAAACACTATCAGTGAAAAAAGTCAATGACTCTGCAATCACTTCGGCAGAACAGATACCTACAATATTTGATATAGAACAAATACCATTCAACCAGATAGACTGCATCAACTGGAAAGACTATCCATATCACCCTGACGTTAAATTCAGAATAGCTCATACTGGAAATGCTATTTTATTGCATTATTGTATAACAGAACAGAGTGTACGTGCAACAGCTCCGGAGGACAACGGAAGAGTATGGGAGGATTCATGTGCAGAATTTTTTGTACAGCCCGGAACAGACAACCAATATTATAATTTTGAATGTAACTGTGCAGGTACATTACTGATAGAATACGGAAAGCCAGGCAACCGAGAACACGCTCCATTGGAAACTGTGGGACAAGTTACGCGCTGGGCTTCATTAGGAAGAACTCCCTTTGAAGAGCGTTTAGGAGAATGTTCATGGCAACTTGCCTTAAGAATCCCCATATCCGCCTTCTTCCACCATTCACTGACATCACTTGACGGAATGAAAATGAAAGCAAATTTTTATAAGTGCGGAGACAAACTTCAGACTCCTCATTTTTTATCATGGAGTCCTATTGCACTCCCCTCCCCATGCTTTCACTGCCCCGATTTCTTCGGAGAAATAACATTTGAATCAAATAAGTAAAAACAATGCTACTGATATCTCTCATTACAGCAGTACAAGTAATTCTCATCATCAAAATATGGATGATGACAGGCGATGTACGTAAAATCCGACAGAAACTGAACGAACCACAAGCCGAAAACCGCAAGATAACAGAAGCACAGTTAAAAGCTCTGGAAGGAAAAACAGAAGAAGCTTATGCCTTATATAAAGAAGCATATTACTATAGTGTAGTAACATTCTTCAATGAGCTTGAAAACAAAAATCTGAAAGATACAGAAGCAAAAGAGAAAGCTTGGGAAGAAGGATTCAATGAAATAGTTTCCTATTATTCCGGACAGATAAGCCGACTTGGCAATTACAAACTGCCCGAAGAGGCATTGTACACTTATGCTCAGATAAGTGCACGAATCGGGAAACTATAAACTATACAAATCTATGACAGACTTTGCAGCAATCGACTTTGAAACAGCAAACAAGGAACGCTCCAGCGTATGTAGTGTGGGAATTGTTATCGTAAGGAACGGAGAAATTACCGAAAAGCTATATCGGCTGATACGTCCCTACCCTAACTATTATAGCTACTGGAACACACAGGTACATGGCTTGACGTTTCAAGACACAGCCTGTGCGCCAACATTCCCTGAAGTATGGAAAGAGATTGATCCTATAATAGCCGGATTACCCTTAGTAGCGCATAACAGCCCTTTTGATGAAGGGTGTCTGAAGGCAGCATTTCAAGCATACAACATGGAATATCCTGATTATACATTTCACTGTACCTGCAGAGCCTCCAGGCGGACATTCGGGAAAAGTCTTCCCAATCATCAGCTACAAACAGTAGCTCTAAAATGCGGCTATGATTTATCACACCACCATCATGCGCTTTGTGATGCAGAAGCTTGTGCGCAAATAGCTATTAACATCCTATAAAAAAGTACGCCACCCTGTCACTAACATTGACAAGGTGGCGTGAACTCTCTATCTTTACTACCTGTTATTTTCTTAGCATCAAATTTTTAAAAGGAGTCGGATATGGAGTTTCAAATTCCATCAGTTCACCTGTAACAGGATGATAGAAACATAGCTTAAACGCATGGAGTGCCAAGCGTCCCAAAGGATTCACTTCACAGCCATAACGTTCATCCCCTACGACCGGATGTCCCAGTGACTGCATGTGCACACGAATCTGATTCTTACGACCTGTTTCCAACTGCAATTCTACCAGCGAATAGCCATTAGCGCGTTTTATGGTACGGTAGTGAGTAACCGAATATTTTCCACCATCATCAACTGGAGAAGAACTTACATACAACTTACGGTCGGTAAGCCAAGATTCCACAGTACCCTGATCTTTTTCCATATCTCCCATCACGATAGAAACATAACGGCGATCGCGCACAATATCATGCCAGTTATCACGTAATGTATGTTGTGTCTTTTCATCTTTGGCATACATCATAATACCCGATGTTTCACGATCTAACCGATGCACTACAAACACACGATTATTGCGATGCTGACGTTTTACATACTCATTCAATATATGCTGAGCCGTCTTTTCCTTCTGATGATCTGTCGCAACAGAAAGAAGACCTTCCTTTTTCTCCACTACTATCAGATAAGCATCCTCATACAAGATCTTCAGCATCGGATGACGGAACTCATGCTTGTTCTTCTCGCGGCTTATCTGCACCTTCATTCCCGGCTTTAACGGATAATTATATAATGTCTGGATATTATTATCGACCAGTACAACACGATTGGTAAGCAAAGCCTTCACACGAGTGCGACTTATCCCCGCCATCTTCTTCATCAGAAACTCCATCAGTTCGGCAGGTTCCGTCACATTATATACAGTATATTTAGCAGCAGCACGCGCTACAGGACGCCCGCTTGTATTTCTATCTCTTCTTGACATATCTTCTTATTGATATAATTTATCTTTTCTCCAATAATACCACATTTTCTACATGATGCGTATGCGGGAACATATCTACCGGTTGTACGGCCATTACTTTATATTTAGCATCAAGCAACTGAAGATCACGTGCCTGAGTAGCAGGATTACAACTTACATATACAATACGCTTAGGCTCGGCAAACAGAATTACATCTATCACATCGTTATGCATACCCGCACGTGGAGGGTCGGTAATAATTACATCCGGACGACCATGTTCATTGATAAAATCCTGCGTCAAGATATCTTTCATATCACCGGCATAGAACAGTGTATTCTCAATACCGTTTATCTGAGAGTTAACTTTTGCATCCTCAATAGCTTCGGGAACGTATTCTATACCAATAACCTTCCTTGCCTGGCGGGAAACAAAGTTTGCAATCGTACCCGTACCGGTATAAAGGTCGTACACCAGTTCGTTGCCAGTCAGCCCTGCGAAGTTGCGAGCTACTTTATAAAGATTATATGCCTGTTCTGAGTTTGTCTGATAAAAAGATTTCGGACCGACCTTAAAGCGCAATCCTTCCATTTCCTCAAAGATATGGTCATTACCCTTAAATACTTCGACATCCAAATCGCCAATAGTATCATTGCATTTATTATTGATTACATAAAGCAATGAAGTAATCTGAGGGAACTTATCTGCAACAAACTGCAACAACACTTTCATCTTATCCAGTTCCGCATCCGAAGTAATCTTACATTGCAACAACACCATAAGTTCTCCTGTGGAAGAAGTACGCACCATCATATTACGGAGCATACCTTCCTGACTGCGCAAATCGAAGAACTCATAATTATGTTCGTAAGCAAAATCGCGGATTGCATTACGGATCTGATTGGAAATATCATCCTGCAACCAACACTTTTCGATAGCAAGTACCTTATCGAAAGCTCCCGGAATATGGAATCCGACAGCATTCATCTGATCATACTTCACATCCTGCTTGACTTCTTCTTCGGTAAGCCAACGTTTATTAGAGAAAGTAAACTCCAGCTTGTTACGATAGAACATTGTTTTCTCTGAGCCAAGAATAGGCATAAACTCAGGTAATTCCACCTTTCCGATACGAGTCAGGTTATCATACACCTGCTTCTGCTTATAACGAATCTGATCTTGATAAGAAAGACACTGCCACTTACATCCGCCACAAACGCCATAATGCTGGCAAAACGGTTCGGCACGCATTGACGACTTTTCGTGAAATTTTACTGCAACAGCTTCCGCGTAATGATTTTTTTTACGCTTATCTGTAAATCGACTACATCTCCAGGAACTACATAAGGTACGAATATAACCAAATCGTTTACCTTAGCAACTGCCTTCCCTTCGGCAGCTACATCTGTTATGTTACTTTTTCCAGTAAAGGAAGTTCATTTTTTCTTTCTTGCCACGTCTATTTTATATAAAATCCGATTTTGGGAGCAAAGTTACAAAATAATCCCAATAATCTGTCACGAATTTGAAAGAAGTTGATTTTGCAAAGTCTATATTACAAAACATACAATAAAAATCTCTCTTTTCATTTGGATATTCATAAAATATATATAGTTTTGCGAGCGTTAAATTCTTTTACAAAGAACCATTACAACTAGAAAAACATAAATAAACCTTAATAAACCTTTTAATAAAATGGAAAAGAAAAGAATCTATACTTTCGGAAACGGACATGCTGAAGGTAAGGCAGATATGAGAAATCTTTTGGGTGGCAAAGGAGCCAACCTTGCAGAAATGAACTTAATCGGTGTTCCTGTTCCTCCCGGATTCACAATTACAACAGAAGTTTGCAATGAATATTTTGAAAAGGGTAAAGACGATGTAGTTGCTCTCCTGAAAAACGATGTAGAAAAATCTATCGCCGGAGTGGAAGAACTCATGAAATCTAAATTCGGTGATGTAGAAAATCCATTACTTGTTTCTGTTCGTTCTGGTGCAAGAGCATCTATGCCAGGAATGATGGATACAATCTTAAATCTTGGACTCAACGACAAGGTTGTTGTCGGCCTGGCAAAGAAAACCGGTAACGAACGCTTTGCATGGGATTCATACAGACGTTTCATACAAATGTACGGTGATGTCGTACTTGGCATGAAACCAACAAATAAGGAAGATATCGATCCGTTCGAAGCTATCATAGAAGATGTAAAGAAAGCAAAAGGTGTACGCCTGGATAACGAACTGGGAGTAGCCGAACTGCAAGAACTGGTAGTACGCTTCAAAGCTGCTGTAAAAGCTCAAACCGGACAAGACTTCCCAGAAAATGCTTACGAACAACTTTGGGGAGCTATCTGCGCAGTATTCGATTCATGGATGAACGAACGTGCCATTCTTTACCGCAAGATGGAAGGTATCCCTGCAGAATGGGGAACAGCTGTCAACGTACAGGCCATGGTATTCGGTAACATGGGTGATACATCAGCTACCGGAGTTTGCTTCTCTCGTGATGCTGCAACTGGTGAAGATTTATTCAACGGCGAATACCTGATCAATGCACAAGGTGAAGACGTAGTAGCAGGTATCCGTACTCCTCAGCAAATTACAAAAATAGGTTCTCAACGCTGGGCTGCCCTACAGGGTATTTCAGAAGAAGAACGCGCTAGCAAATATCCGTCAATGGAAGAAGCTATGCCGGAATATATAAGAACTCGATGCATTACAGACAAAACTGGAAAACCACTACCATGATATGCAAGACATGGAATTTACCGTTCAAGAAGGTAAACTCTGGTTCCTCCAGACACGAAATGGTAAACGTACAGGCGCTGCTATGGTCCGCATCGCAATGGAAATGCTTCAGCAAGGACTGATTGACGAAAAGACTGCTATTTTACGTTGCGAACCTAACAAACTGGACGAACTGTTGCACCCCGTATTCGACAAAGAAGCTCTGCGTAAGGCAAAAGTTTTAACTCGTGGTCTTCCTGCATCTCCGGGAGCAGCATGCGGTCAGATTGTATTCTTTGCAGAAGATGCTGCACAATGGCGTGCAGACGGACACCGTGTTGTATTGGTACGTATTGAAACCTCTCCTGAAGACCTTGCCGGTATGACTGCTGCTGAAGGTATCTTAACCGCACGAGGAGGTATGACTTCTCATGCAGCTGTTGTAGCACGAGGCATGGGTAAATGCTGTGTATCAGGTGCAGGCGCAATCAACGTAGACTATAAAGCACGCACTGTAGAAATAGACGGTACAGTTCTGAAAGAAGGTGATTTTATCTCTTTGAACGGAAGTACCGGTGAAGTTTATGCAGGAGAAGTTCCTACCCGCGCAGCTGAACTGTCAGGCGACTTCGCTAAACTGATGGATCTTTGTGATAAGTATACTCGCCTGAAAGTACGTACCAATGCTGATACTCCAAGAGACGCAGAGGTTGCACGCAGTTTCGGTGCTACCGGTATCGGACTTTGCCGTACAGAACATATGTTCTTCGATAACCAGAAGATTATTGCCATGCGTGAAATGATTCTTGCTCCTGATGTAGAAGGCCGCAAGAAAGCACTTGCCAAACTGCTTCCATATCAGAAAGCTGACTTCAAAGGTATCTTCAAGGCTATGGACGGATGTCCGGTGAACGTACGTCTGCTCGATCCTCCTTTGCATGAATTCGTGCCTCACGATCTGAAGGGACAGGAAGAAATGGCAAAAGCAATGAACGTTACGGTAGAATATATCCGCCAGCGTGTAGAAAGTTTGTGCGAACACAACCCAATGTTAGGACACCGCGGTTGCCGTCTGGGTAACACTTATCCGGAAATTACAGAAATGCAGACACGTGCTATTTTGGGTGCTGCCTGCGAACTGAAAAAAGAAGGTTACGATCCACATCCAGAAATCATGGTTCCATTGACCGGTATTCTTTATGAATTCGAAGCACAGGAAAAAGTAATTCGCAGTACAGCTGCCGAATTGTTCAAAGAAGAAGGCATAGAAGTACCGTTCAAGGTAGGTACAATGATTGAAATACCACGTGCTGCCCTGACAGCCAACCGAATTGCTTCACGTGCAGAGTATTTCTCATTCGGAACTAATGACCTTACTCAGATGACATTCGGATATTCACGTGATGATATTGCCTCTTTCTTACCTGTATATCTGGAAAAGAAAATCCTGAAAGTAGACCCATTCCAAGTTCTCGACCAAAACGGTGTTGGACAATTAGTAGAAATGGCAGTTGAAAAAGGCCGTTCAGTACGCCCAGATCTGAAATGTGGTATCTGTGGTGAACATGGAGGTGAACCATCTTCTGTTAAGTTCTGCCATAAAGTTGGTCTGAACTACGTAAGTTGCTCTCCATTCCGCGTGCCTATCGCTCGTTTGGCTGCGGCGCAGGCTGCAATAGAGGAAGCATAAATAGTATAAGATAATCATTGATTTAGGCTGTAATGGACTGTTTTTCAGACATTACAGCCTAAGTTGTTTTTAGGCGGTTCGTGCATTTGTCCGCAAAAAATGAGCCAAATAAACGGTACTTGCTTACAAATAGCTTACAAAACTGAGAGGGTACGCTTACAAAGAACTTACAAAAGTAAAACAACTGTAAATCAATAAGGTATGGCAACATTTAAGACTATTGTAAGGTATAAGCGAGCTGACGGCTTTTACCAAGTGTACATTCGAGTACTTCATCGTTCAAAATCAGGGTATATTAAGACTGATAAATTCGTTACTGACAAACAGTTATCCAAATCTGGAGAGATTAAGGATGCTGTCATAAATAAATATTGTGCACAGGAAATACTTCGTTATACAGAACTAGTAAATCGTAAAGATGTGTCAGGATACTCTGTAACAGAATTAATAGAATACTTAACGAACTCTGATATGGAAGTATGCTTTAGCGACTATGCTACAAAATTCATTAACCGTATGGCCTCTGAAGGACATGAACGTAATGCTAAGAACTATCGCCTGGCTGTAAACCACCTCGAAAGATATTTGGGAACAACCAGAGTTATGTTTACTCACTTGTCATCTTCTGTTTTGACAAGATGGATTAATAGCCTTTCGTTGACGAACAGGGCGAAAGAAATGTACCCAACCTGTTTAAGACAGATATTCAAAAGGGCACTTGTAGAGCTGAACGATGAAGAACGTGGTATCGTGCGAATCAAATACAATCCTTGGTTAAAAGTATCCATTCCAAAATCTGACAGTACAGTTCAAAGAGCCATCAGTGCAGAGGCATGTAGGGAGTTTTTCAATCGTCCCCTACCGGAAACTAAAATGATTTCCTCTCTTCCGGAACTGGGCCGAGACGTGGCACTCCTATCCTTGTGTCTGGGTGGAATAAACACCGTAGATATTTTTGAGCTTAAAAAAGAAAACTATAAGGATGGTATTATCGGATATAAAAGAGCTAAGACAAAGCATAGCCGGAAAGATGAAGCCTATATTGAAATGCGTGTGGAACCGTTCATTCAGGCCACATTTGACAAGTATCTTTCAGACGAGAATGACGAATATCTTTTCAAATTCCATAAGCGTTACAGCAACCCGGACAGTTTCAATGCCAACGTAAACATTGGAATCAGAAAGATATGTGCCGATATGGGAATGAAGAAGGAGGATTATTACTGTTATTATACTTTCCGTCATACATGGGCTACAATTGCCCAAAATGACTGTGATGCCAACCTGTATGAAGTTGCCTTCGGTATGAACCACAGTCATGGACTGAATATAACAAGAGGTTATGTAAAGATAGATTTTACTCCAGCTTGGGAACTAAATGCCAAAGTGATTGATTTCATTTTCTTCAGCAGCAAGAAAAGCAAGCAAGGCAAGGCACGTGACTTCGAGACACCGGCGGACAAGATGTTCCGCATCACAAAAAAGATGATGATCTATGACCGTGCATATTTCAAAGGTGACGTTATCGGTGAAATAACAGACATTGGTTTCAGTAATGTAGACCAGGTTATTGACAGACTGGTTGAACAGTTACCCAAGGATATACCTATAGGATGTATGGTTCAGTTCCGCCTTATGAACTGTGATTCCAAGAAGGAAGTTGTGTATGAAAGAAGCAAAGGGAAAGGATTCATGTAATTGGTATACTAGAACAAGCCATTAACGCAAAGGGAGGATTCTACTTATCTTTATCAGAACCGTACCATTTCACACTGGTGCGGTTCTTTCTATTTATCCGGTTGATTCCAGGGCATGATTTTACGACCTATAATTATTGCAAAGACAAGTGCGATGAGTTTCCATGTCAGTATGAAAGCCTTCTTGAACAACCATACAGCCAGACGTATGGCAATCCTCAAAAGCCAGAACACCAGCTTCAGAAGTAACATACCGATAATAAGTACCGGCAGAAGATATATAATCAACAGCAGTTCAAACATAATGTGTAATATTTATGAGTATAAGAGCTTATTAATTATATAAATATACTAAAAATCAATGAGATACAGAAATTTACGCAACACTATTTTCTTATTATTCGAGTAGATTTTCTACTGATTATCAGTGTTATATCACCATGATAACGAAGTCTCTCCAGACTCTGATTACAGGGTTATTCTGTCTGAATGTTTCTGCAATACAGTTCAGATAAAATAAGATTTCCCGATAGCCATTTCATCAGCTGAATCAGCTACATGATTATATTTTCCCTTTTATTGGGATTCCAATAACTTAGATAAGCAGGTTACTTTTACCATACTATCATGGTATCGGGACTACATATATTATATTGGATACAGGTTTTATGAGAACAATAGCCATTTATCCCAAATAACTACATCTTCTGTGTTTTTGAAACTTTGGTTTATTCAACCGAACAATACGAAATATTATTTTCTGATTACCGATATTAGTTTAATACAAAGATTAGATAAGACCTATAGCATCTGTTTCTGAAGACACGGGAATTGGTTTCAAAAGTCTTAGAACTTTATATAACGATAATCCGCTATATGGATATTCCAAAACAATCAGATGCTACAGCACATGGTAAACCGGAATATGCCTCCAAAGATTTGTGTTGTTAATTTCGGTTTGCAACGGCTTTCTCCGGTAAATTTGGGTGTAATAATTATTCCCGGAAGGCATCGTTCTGCCGTGCAGAGTTTTCCAAGCAAGTTGTACTTTTGTGGCCACAAAACTCCGTTTCGTACTCACAAAAGTAACTTGCCGAATGCTGGTGCATCGGAGCGACTGCCGCTGTTTCGCATGGCGAAAGATGGTCCGGGAATCCTAACCACCAATGTATCCAAGTATGAAGAATCAGAGAACCAAGTACATCAAGGTAAGGATGACACCGGAGGAAGTACAACAGTTTAAGGAGAAATCCGCCTCCTATTCATCCGTGAGTCATTATATACGCTCGGCACTGGCAGAGTATTCAGATATCGGAACCAAAAGACAGCTTGAACTGATGAATGATTTGGGTTTGTTTTATCGGAAATATCAGAATGAACTTTCCTGGGCAGGAGGAAACCTTAATCAGTCGGTTAAACGTGCCAATGAACTTGCGGTAGCCGGGTTACTCGCACCCAGCTATATTCAGGAAGTTCTGTTACCGGTTATCCTTGAAACTCAGGAAACATTGAACCGAATAAAGAAAGACCTTGATTCTCTGACACAGAAAGCTGTCAGAATCTGAATTGCAGATTACACGGTATTCAATCATTTCAGATATTATTATTGCGTAACCGTAGATTAATGAGCTTGAAGAATTTCGGTTACTCAGTCACTTAAACCTTGATAAATAAAGATTCAATATGATAGCAACCATATTACCGGGAAGCACGAACTTCCATGCTGTCGGTTACAATGAATATAAAGTCTCGAAAGGTATTGCACGGCTTATCGAGATTCAGAATTTCGGTTCACTCGGAACTTTTCACAAACCTACCCCAAGTGAGTTGGTCGGTTATCTCCAGAAGTACAGTTCACAGAACAGCAGAATCAGGAAACCGCAGTTTCATGTGGCCATATCATGTAAAGGTCACGAAATGTCGGAAGATGAGTTGCTGGATTTTGCACACCAGTATCTCAAGGAAATGGGATACGGAGAATCCGGTCAGCCATTGCTTGTTTACTCCCATTATGACACAGAGAATACCCATCTTCATATTATCACTTCAAGAGTGGCACCTGATGGAAGAAAGATTCAGCACAGTCATGAGCGCAGACGTTCTCAAGAAGTCATTGACCGTATTCTTGGTAACGACAGGAAGAAGAAAACGGAAGATGACATTAATTTGGCCAAGCAGTACACGTTCTCTTCATTTGCCCAATTCAAGTCTATAATGGTTTCCATGGGATATGAAGTCTATCAGAAAGATGGAAATGTATTCGTCAAGCATGGTGGAAAGGTTGAGAAGGAAATCCCTTTTACTGAAATAGAAAGTCTTTTCAAGAGCGGTTATCGGGAAAGGACACGTTGCCGTCAGCTCAGAAGTATATTAAAGAAGTACCGTGAGGTAAGTTCCAACAAGGAGGAACTACAGAAGGAACTGAAAACGAAGTTCGGTATTGACATTGTGTTCTTCGGCAAGAAGGATGCACCCTACGGATATATGCTTGTTGATCATACAAACAAAACCGTCATTCATGGTGCAAGAGTACTGGCTGTAGAGGAACTTCTGGACTTCACTACTCCTGAAGAGCGTTTCAACCGGATTGAGGATTATATTGACCGATTACTGACACTTAATCCTAAGATTACCCAGAGTGAAATATACAGTAAAATCAGGAAGCAGCGTGCCTATATCAAGAAAGGCATCATTTATTTTGATGGTCAAAGCCGTCCGTTAAAACCTTTTATGGCAGAAGCAATTGACCGTAATAACCGTATAGCTATGGTTGAGATGTTCAGTCCGGCTACTGAGGCTGAACGGGATTTGCTTTGTAAGATATTTAAGGTTTCCCGGACAGATATGGTAGATATATCTCCGGAAAGAACACACTACTATACTGATGCTGTAAACCGTCTTCGTGAGATATTCAATGATGAAACTGTTTCCTCTGTCAGAAGCCAACTACATGAAGAGGGCTTCACCATCCGTCAGGAAGAAGATGTTACTTATGCCATCAATTTCAAGAAGCATATCATCATAAATCTTTCAGAAGAGGACTTCAATCTTGACCGGCTAAAGAAATTGCCGGTAAAACAAATTGAACGGCAAAAATACCAGCAACAAACAAAGTCGACTTCACATTTCTCTGGCAAGACCAAGCTGCGTGATGTAGGTGGTGGAAGCCATGGCGAGAAACGTGAGTGGGAAGTTGGACAGAAAAGTAGCTATGACGATATTGATGACGGACGTTCAATAAAAAGATGACGGACGCGATAAACTGGTCACAGTTTTCTAATTCAATGATTTTTTCAGAACAGACAGCCGCTTTATAATGTGCCAGACAGCTATGATTGTCATTATGATACCTGTTTTATAATGCCATAGCCCAAGTGGAGAGTTTGCTCCGCTTACTCCAAGTAATACGATACCTGTAACGGACAGCAATAAAAATATGATAGACAGGACTGCTGTAACCTTACTTTTCCTGCCTATTCCATTTTTTATAATCCCTTTATACCATCCCCAGTGTGTTGTCACATGGAATATGATGGCAACAAGGAACAATATACTGCCCAAGACATGAATCACTGCCCAACTATGCCAGACTTCGTGACTGTTCCCATGTCCGGCTATGTGCAGACCAATTCCTGAAATGGCAGACACGATGAATACAACGATTAAAATCCAGTCGATTACAAAAACTCTTTTCATACATTTCCATATTTAATAGTACAAAGGTCACTACTTTATCGGAAACTGACGATAACAATTGTAAAGAAATGGAGCTTAACGGCGATTTCTGATGCGGGATAGTGAAACGGGTGTGATGCCAAGATAGGAAGCAATGTAATGTTGCGGTACACGCTGGATGATGTTGGGATACTCCTTCAACAGTTCTTCGTACCTCTGCTGTGGCGTATTCTTGATACGGGACAGGAACAGGTGCTGGTAGAAACTGAACCGCTCTATAATTTTCTCTTCATATAATTTTCTTAATGAAGGACTGCCTTCTATCTTCTTGTAGAAATCTTCTTTCTTTATGAACAGGACTTTCGACGGCTCGATACTTTCCAGTGAGAACAGGCTCGGTGTACCTTTATACAGGCTGTCAAATGAAGCCACGAAATCCCCCTCGAAGAAAAACTGGAAGGTTATATCCTTTCCTTCGTTGTAGAAAAACAATCTCAGGCATCCTTTGCGGATAAAGTATAGCTTATCCGCAACCTTACCTTCCTCCAATAAAACCGTTTTGGATGGAATGGATAGTGTTTCCGTTACTTCAAAAGGAAAGTGTTCGTTTGAATATTTTTCTGTCATAGCGCAAATTTATATTTAATTCCTAATTTATCTTAATCTAATATGGATGAATTTATTAATGAAAATACTATATTTGTATATATAATCTGATTATCAGTTTTTTAATTATATTATCGGTATGATAATTTACTGACATTTTTACGTCTCATTTATTAAATGTAATTATGGAAAAAATATTGTTCGTCAATGCATGCGTCAGGAAAGAATCAAGGACCATGCGACTTGCAAAACATTTGTTATCCAAACTTGAAGGTAATGTTGAAGAATTGAATTTAGTTAAGGAAGATATACCGGTTATTAATAATTGGAATTCCTTACAGAATCGTTATTCTCTTCTTAAAGCAGGTAAGATGGATGCACCTGAACTGAAATATGCATGCCAATTTGCTTCTGCAGATACAATTATATTTGCCGCACCTTACTGGGATCTGGCTTTTCCTGCCATGATAAAAGTATATATGGAATATGTTACTGTAACTGGATTGACATTCAGATATTCTAATGAGGGAGTGCCTGTTGGTATGTGCAAGGCGCGCCGTATGATATATGTGATGACATCAGGGGGACCTACCGTATTAAATTTTGGTTACGATTATCTTAGTGCCCTGTGTCAGAACTTTTTTGGTATAAAAGAAACAATGCTTTTCAAAGCAGAGAATCTGGATATCATAGGAAATGATGTAGAAAAAATTATGGCTTCTGCCTTCTGTGAAATTGACAATGCTGCTGAAAATGGTTTATTATAATTATATTAGGATGCCTTCATATTGGAATACACCCTAATATTCTTTTTTATTAAAACAACAGTTTTCCTGACAATCATGAAAGTAACCAGGTCCAATATTTTTCATGATTGAGACTCCCCCGTATTATCATTCTCTATCAAATTGGATAAGTTCAATGGGGGCACCGTTGTGTTCTATCATGGCTACCAATATACCTTCTGACGGAGAGTTCACTGGGGTTAGTACAGTCAGCCCCCTTTCCTTGATTTCCTTTTCTATGTCTTTCACCTCAAATGCAATATGAGGCACTTTCTTTATTAGCGGGTGCATAGGACAATCTTCCTCAAAACGCATCCATTCTATACCAAAAGGACTGGTCGGGAAGCCGGATACATAAAATTTCAAATGAGGAATATACACTTCACCCTCTTTCTTTTCTATGGTTGGTATTCCTGTATGGTGATATATCCATCCCCACTTTATACAGTCTGCTAGTTCATGTTCTTTTCTCATATATTTTTATTTAATAATTTTGCATTTCATATCAGGACAGGCAAGAAAGAATTCCAGTGTTTTTATTTGTTCTTATCCAATGGCAGGTCAGGAGAGCTTATGAAATTGATTCCGAATACATTCTGTTTTTATATTCGTCACGTACTTATCAATTTAAGTTGATAATTTCACGAACAAAAAATACACCAGAATAGTCTGCGGCAAAGCCATCATTCCACTTCCCGTTGTATTCCACTTTCAAAACTGCCTGCAACGGCTTTCCATTTTTACGTTCTTTGGTTGCCTTGTCATATATATCATTCAAAGAGTCTGTTTTATCCACTATCCAATATTCTTCGCTACTGCCTTCAGGTTTAAAAGAACGAACTTCATGACCAATGGTCAATGTACCTTTCAATGTATATAATTCATCTTTGGACATTTCACCATTAAGCTGAGAAATCGTCGAACCGGAAAATGAAATGCTGTTTTCATCAAACAAAGGAGCATCCTGGCCTATTTCAATGAAAATAGCCTTGTCCGGATTACTGTCATGTATCTCGAAGTATCGTTTTCCACTGTTACCGACACCCCATCCGTTGCATGGAGCAGGAACAGGTTCTGACTGCATCTTTTCATTGATTATCGTAGCATAATCTCCATCAGGAACCATAATGAATTTTCTGACTCCTTTTTTCATTGACCTTATTTCTTCAAACTTACAAGTCTGAGCCTTATCCCAGTTTGAAGAGGTTTCCAATGTTCTGATAACATCATTTATGTCCTTATTGGGTAGATTAAAAACCTGTATAAGTCTATGTGGTGTCTTGTCCCCTTTTCTTACCATTGATATACCCGGTAAAGACGGATCAGCTATTAGGCGTATATTTTCATTTTCCTGGACCCAAAGTGTGAGACCGGCACCTGAGAGTTGTTTCCATACGAAACCATCATATGCTTTTCTTGTAGGCTCATTATTCACAGCTTCTGATGTACCATTATCCTTGATAAATACAATATTTCTGTTGTTTCTTTCTACGACAAGCGTATCTATATTACATCTGACAATTTTCATTGTATCAGAGAACTGGATAGCCTGTCCGTTGCCTATACTTTCTCCATTCAATATCAGTTTGTTATCCGATACACTCCACTGATGATAAAGCAAAGTCCTCATGCCTACCGACTCTGCAGAACCGTCTTCTTTTAAGTCCATACCTTGTACATAAGATACTCCCTGTGTAAGAACCTCTATCCAACGGCCAGTCAGATTAATGTTATTATTGGAAGAGCAGGCACATAATGTCAGAACTAAAATTGAAAGAATCTGTTTCATACTATATTATTATTTTTAATCGCGTCTATTTACATAGCAAATGTATCATCTGATCTACCATATATGGTTTCCACTCATCAATCAGATCATTAACTCTTTATCTGATTCCATAAATATCAGATCCTTGCTCAAAAAAATGGGAATGACATAATGCCCATAGAATTGTGTTGAACACTATTCTCAAAGGAACCATGTTTATGTCCCCTTTATCCATGGCAGACTGCAGATATATTGCTATCTGGTTAAGAAACTTATCCATATATACGGGTTTTACTGCCTTTATGAAGTCCTTTGCATTACGGTTTATTTCACGCATTACAAACATAGGCATATATGGATTATTTTTGGCAACTTCAAGATATGTATCAAACAACAATCCTTATTTTCTCTGAAAAACGGCTTATTATCATCTACGAACACATCCTGTATTTTGGGTATGAATGATTGTATAATAGACAGAAATACAGCCTGGAACATCTTGTCCTTTGTACGATAGTAATAATGCAGAGTCGGACGGTTTATACCCACTCTTGCTGCAATATCACTCATACTTGCACCGTCAAATCCCTTTTCTATAAAGACTTCTTTAGCTACAGCTATAATTTTCTCTTCCAGAATATTATTTTCCATATTTTGAGTTATTATTTTTCAAGTTTATCTACAAACAGCAGCATACGGTTAATTATGTTCACTTCACTGACACCACTGTCAAAATCCAAAGATAATATATTAATATCAGGGACTAAAGTTTTTATTCTCTTTTCTATGCCTTTAGATACAATATGGTTGGCAATACAGCCAAAAGGCTGTAAGCTGATGACATTTTTCACTTCTTTTCTGGCCAATGACAGCATCTCGCCAGGTAAAAGCCAACCTTCACCAAACTGTGCATTCAATGATATAGCCTTACGTGCTTCTTCAGCCTGTTCAAATATATCCTCAAAACATGTAAAATAGCGGAACTTCCAAGCTGCATCATTAAATTTATCTATTTCTCTGCGAATTATTTTATAAATCCATCGATAAACAAAGTCAGGATAATCCTTACCACATATATTTGACTTAACATTTACTTTTATGTTTACAAAGCTTTGCATAAAGAAGTCGGTCAGTACTGGAGGTACTACCTCAATACCGCGTTCTGACAGCCACGACAGTAAATTCCTGTGTGCAAAAGTATTGAATTTCAGATATATTTCTCCGACAATGCCGACTTTAGGACAGTCCTTTTCCATACATATCCTGTTAAAGTCTACTGCGGCAAGAGAAAGATAATTCAGGAGTTCTTTTGAACGGTTTTTACGAATCAGCTCGTCTGCCGCATTCAGATACATGTCCTTAAGTTTTTCTGCTTCACCTTTGTTTCTTTCCCTTACAACGGACGCATAGTAGAATTTGGATATACAGTCACTGTAGAGGACTGCACGGAAAGCAACCGGCAATACTTTAAGCCAGTTTATCCTGAAAGCTGGCTGGTCATTTTTAATTGAATCTGACATGGTAAGTGAAACGACCGGAGTGTTTTCATATCCTGCATCTACCAGGGCTTTTTTTGATAATGGCAATATAGTTGCTGGCGCGGCACTGGCCTCCTGTCTGCGTCATGGCTATTACAGAATTGTCCGGATCGTATTTACCACTTTTGAAAGCTTTAATGATGTCTCCAACAACAAGAGTTGCAGGATAACAGATTTCATTGTTGGCATATTTTAGCCCCCACTCACATGACTGACTGTCACTTAGAGGAAGATTCTCAACATCGTAACCTGCCACTTTCATAACAGCCGGTATGAGAGGAGATATAAACGGCGTAAAGAATGGTACAAGGATTTTCCTGTTCCGGTACTCATCGTCATATACCGGTACAGTCTTGAAATCATGATGTACGTGTCCTGTATGTTTGTTTTCTTCTGCCAGACGGATACTCTCAACCAATGAACGGACCCTGAGCTTCATCGAACCTACATTATTGACATCATCCAGTTTCAGAAGAGTGAATACTTTCCCGTTTCTAATGAGAAGATCCCTAACTTCATCAACAAGAAAGGCATCAGGTCCGCAGCCGAATGAAGTAAGTTCGACAAACTGAATCTTTGAATCCTGCGCACATGCCCATTTTGCAGCTCTAAGTATTCTGTTTGGGTATGACCATTGAGGGAGAAAATGAACATCATCCAGGTCTGTTTCTTTATTTCTCACAAAATCATCTGTAATTATGCTTATACCCATATCTGCAAGCATGTCAGACACTTTGTGCTGAATCAGCATATCTGTGTGGTAAGGACGTCCGGCAAGCAGAACCGTCATTCTGTTTTCCTCGAGTGCCTTGTTTAATATTGTCTCATTTCTGGTGATAAGTTCATTTATAAATCTGTCCTGTTCTTGACATGCCTTTTCAAAAGCGGTCTTTACTTTACGTGAATCAACACCAAGGGATTTAAGATATTCTTCGCATTGTTTAAACAGCAGCTTCTTGTCTTTAAAGTTAATGGCCGGGGAATCTATAACAGCACCGGAACCCTGGACACTTTTTATCACTTCAGAATAACCGGTAACAATCGGGCAGTTATAGCTGTTCTGTTCCTTGCCCTGACGCTCGAATATGACAAAAGGCATGAATATCCTGTCAACTTTCTTGTCTATAAGATTCTGTATATGGCTGTGAACAAGCTTTGCAGGGAAACAGATGTTATCAGACATGACCATTCTGGCATTGCATTCATATCTGGTGTAATTGGATACATCCGACAGCACGACCTTGATGTTACATGACTCCAGCAGTGTATGCCAGAACGGATATTCCTCATACATGTTCAGGCAACGCGGAATACCGACTGTAAGAGTTGAATTATCAGCTATTGACTTACGTGAAAAGAGCAGTTCATTCTTTATCTGATACATATTTTCACCACGTTTCATGTTTTTTTCTCCGTTGGTGAAAACCCTCTCACACCGATTGCCTGAATAATAGCGTTTCCCGTTTTCAAAATGATAACAGATAACCGGACACTGGTTGTCGCACCCTTTGCAATTTAAGGTGCGTGAGGTAAATCCGGCCATGCTTACCATGATCTCAAAAGGAATTTCACGGCAGGAATGCTCACGGGCATAAAGGGCACATCCGAATGCACCCATCAGTTCCGGTATATTACATCTTGTAACTTTCATACCGGTATGGATTTCCAAAGCTCTTACAATGGCATCGTTTCTCATTGTACCACCCTGAACAACAAGATGATTTCCCAAAACGGAAGTATCTTTCAGTTTAAGAACTTTATACAGACAGTTCTTCACTACTGAGTAAGCAAGGCCGGCTGAAATATCTTCCACCGTAGCACCTTCACGAAGTACCTGTTTTACTTTTGAGTTCATAAAGACTGTGCATCTGGTTCCAAGATCAGCCGGACAAGTGGAACGGCAGGCAGCCTGTGAGAACTCCGGTGCTGTATAACCAAGCGTCTTGGCAAATGTTTCTATAAAGGAACCGCAACCGGAAGAACATGCCTCATTTATCTCTATTCTGTCTATTACACCATTGTTTATAAAAATGGCTTTCATATCCTGACCGCCAATATCCAGAATAAAGGATACTTCCTTGTCAAAATGGTGTGCACCCATATAGTGTGCAATAGTTTCAACGATACCGTAATCCAATTGGAATGCAGCTTTTATCAGGTCTTCACCATAACCGGTAGAGCAGCTTCCTTTTACGACAAGCTGTGTTCCAGTTTTGCTGCATTCATCAAGCAAGCCTCTAAATCCCTTTTCTACTGTTTCAATAGGTTTTCCTCCATTGTTACTGTAAAATGAATAGATAAGATTTGCATCTTTATCAGTCACAACGATTTTAGTTGTTGTTGATCCTGAGTCTATGCCTATATAGACTTCCTGCTTACCCGGTTTTAGAGTTCCTGTTTTTACAACATTCTTCTGTTTTTCCTCTTTCCACTTATCATATTCTTCTGAGTTTGAAAAAACAGGTTTGAGACTGTCTTTACGTGCAACAGTTTCCTCATGTTTCTCTAAAGCGGCTACAAGTGAGGACAAAGAAACTATATACTCTTTCTCTACATGAGCAAGTGCTGTTCCCAGAGCCGGAAGCTGTGTCCCGTTTTCCGGTAAGATAATATCACTGTTATCAACTGACAAATATTCGATAAAAGCCTTTCTAAGAGCAGGGATGAAAGTAAGAGGTCCGCCACAGAAGAGAATCGGAGTCTTTATATCATATCCTCTTGCCAGGGTTACAACCGTTTGCACTGCTACTGCATGGAAAATGGAAGCTGCAATATCCTCACGACTTACATTCTTGGCTATAAGATTTTGTATATCAGTCTTACAGAAAACGCCACATCGTGAAGCTATCGGATATACATGTGTAGCATTCATTGCCAGTTCATTCATTTCATATACACTGACACCAAGAATAATGGCCATCTGGTCTATGAAAGCCCCTGTTCCTCCGGCACAGTTGCCGTTCATACGGAGGTCAACAGCTTCTGAATCTACTACCTTTCCACCGCCCATATCCACGGTCATTCCCATGGATTGTGTTCAGATTCCGGAGCTCGTTTTGCGTCTGTTTTACAATGGCGTTCGACCATTTCCGGATCGTCTCATTATCCTCCAGCGGGGTGAAGCTCCCGTTGATCTGCTCATAGGCCGCCCGGTTCCGAACATATTCCCATTCACAGACCTGATCGTACAGCTCCCAGATCTCCGGATCCGATATTTCCAGAAACTCTTTCAGCTGAGATTCTATAAACTCTGTACTGCCTCCCAGAAGAAGCAGCTTGTTGATCTGGTAGTCTGCCGTGCTGGTGATCTTCTTGGTCTTGCGGATCCGGCGCACGATATCTGTGAAAATTTCTGTCCTGGCAAGCTCATAAAAAGAGTTTCTCCACCCGGATCGGGAGGCTGCCTTTCTCTTCCGGCGTCATCATGGATTATTCCTCCTGTGGGTTCGGTGGAACCGTTTCGTCTACGACTTTAGTCCTTGCCACCTCTTCTGTCTCTCCGTACCATTTTGCCCGGTATTCTTCCAGACGCATAGCTCCCATACTGACATCCTGCCTGTCCTGCTGCCGTTCGGTCTCTTTATCCTCTATAATCGAATCGTCAAAGTCGATCGTGATCTTTGTCTCCGGATTTAGGCTTTCACCTGTTACCTGGCCAAGCCGGATGATGATCTTCACCAGACGTTTCAATACGTCTTCCAGGATGATTTCATGCTTCTTCAACATCCGGTACATATCTGAGTTCTCAGAAATGATTTCTGTGGCCGTCTTAGCTCCAGAACCATCAAACCGGTATCTTTCTGTTCCAAAACCACATTTCAGGCTCAGATAGTTCAGATCATCATTGATCGCTTTGCTATGCTGTTCTACCCGAAGTGACATATCCACTTCTTTGATCAGTCCGGTCTGTCCTTTATCGTAATCTTCCGGCAGTGAGTAAAACACGCTGTCATCCGGATCAAATGCCGGCGAACCATCCTCGTTTGTCAAGATCTCCGGAGCCACAAAGATTCTCTTCCGACCAAGGTCAAATTCATTGCAATAGGAGTCAAATTCCATGTCCAGCTTTTTCAACACATCAAGTGCATTGGCAAAGATGGAAACGCCCAATCGGATTGTTATCATCGGATTGTTTACGATATTCAGTCTGTCGATCACGAACTGTGGCTCTGTGGATCCC
>ENA-OQDL01000628-OQDL01000628.1-human-gut-metagenome-genome-assembly--contig:-NODE-628-length-21546-cov-17.685606_pt1 | contig 21546 bp, 14 predicted proteins | sample MGYA00242782_ERZ504609 | MGnify/ENA primary metagenome ERZ504609 (study PRJEB26092, sample SAMD00036320) | human gut metagenome | host: Homo sapiens | study: EMG produced TPA metagenomics assembly of... | reverse complement strand
CTGCCACCACACCGTCGATGATGTACTTCTGGCAGAAGATGTACATGATGACGATGGGGACAACGACCATCATGATGCAGGCCATCATGGGGCCGAGCTCGACGTGGCCATAGCCGCCGCGGAAGTACTGGATCAAAATAGGAATGGTCTTGTACTTGGTGGAGTCGAGCGTAAGGTAGGGCAGCAGGTAGTCGTTCCAGACCCACATGGTCTCGAGGATGCCGACCGAAAGATAGGTGGGCTTCATGATGGGGAGAACAATCTTAAAGAACACCTGGACCGGGTTGCAGCCGTCAATCATGGCCGCTTCCTCAATCTCGAGCGGGATGTTCTTGACGAAGCCGGCGAACATAAAGACCGCGAGGCCCGCGCCAAAACCGAGGTAGATGAAGCAGATGTTAAACGGCGTGTTAAAGCCGATGCGGTCCGCGAGGTTGGACAGCGTGAACATGAGCATCTGGAACGGTACGACCATCGAGAAGACGAACAGGTAATAGAAGAAGTTCGAGATCTTGCTGTTGACGCGCACCACGTACCAAGCGCACATGGAGCAGCACACCAGAATCAGCACGACCGACGTGACCGTGATGATAAGCGAGTACATAAACGCCGAGGCAAAGCCCTGCTCGTTCAGAGCGTGCACGTAGTTTGCGAGGCCGTTGAACGTCTCGGGCGTGAGCAGATCGAACGCCGTGGTGGTGCTGATTGCGGTCCCCTTCTTAAAGGAATTGAGCGCAATCATGAACACAGGGTAGATCCACGCGAGCGACAGAATCGTAAAGAAGATCGAGAGCGCGCGGTTAATAGCCTTATCGCGTTTCATTACTGCTGCACCTCCTTGGACCTCGTGGCCTTAAGCTGGATCATAGAAATAGCGACAACCAGGATGCAGAAGATAACTGCCTTGGCCTGACCGATGCCCTGCCATGCGATGCCAGCACGCGAATAGAACGTGTTGTAGATGTTCAGGGCGAGCATCTCGGTGGAGTGCGCCGGGGCACCACCGGTAAGGGCGAGGTTCTGGTCGAACAGCTTAAAGCCGTTGGTGATGGACAGGAACAGGCAGATGGTGATGGTCGGCATCAGGTTGGGGATCTTAACCTTCCAAAACGTCTGCCATGCCGTAGCGCCGTCGACCTTGGCGGCCTCGATGTAATCAGACGGAATGGACTGCAGACCGGCGATGTAGATGATCATCATGTAGCCGACCTGTTGCCACAGGGTCAGGATGATAAGGCCCCAGAAGCCAGCGGCGGAGTTGAGGGCGATAAGCTGGGCACCCACGTTGGAGAGCAGGCAGTTGATCAGAATCTGCCAAATGTAACCCAGCACAATGCCGCCAATCAGGTTAGGCATAAAGAAAATCGTACGGAAGATGTTGGTGCCCTTGAGCGCCTTGCGAGTGAGCGCCTGCGCAATGGCCAGCGCGATCACGTTGATGAGCACCGTCGACAGGAAGGCAAACGCCACGGTAAAGAAGAACGACGTGGAGAACTGCGGGTCGGTCAGTGCGCGCACGTAGTTCTCGATACCGACAAAGTGCGCGTTATTGATGGTAATAAACTGGCAGAACGAGAGATAGAAACCCTGGATAAAGGGAATCACGAACCCGATCATAAACGCCAGGCACGTGGGCAGCATAAAGAGCGGCCACCAGCGCTTGAGTGCTTTGCCCATAGAAGGGTCCTTTCAATATGCAGGGGGCGGGCAAACCTACGTCTGCCCGCCCCCTGTCGCTAATCAGATAGCTTGGGCAGCAACTGCTTACTCGGAAGCAGCCTTCTCGGTCTTCCAGCCATCGACGAAGGCGTTCTTGACGCCGTCCCACTTGGTGTTGTCGGCAGCATAAGCGATGAGAGCCTGCTTGAGGTTCTTCTTCCACTCCTCGGAGGGGATGTAAACGAAGTCCCAAGCGACAGTCTTCTTGCCGTCCTTGGCCATGGCAACGGCCTGCTGCGAGAAGACGTTGGTGGTCTCCTTAGCGCTCTTGAACGGGGCAGTCAGACCCATCTTGTCAGCGATGATGCTGGTGGCGGTGTCAGAAGTGACGCACCAATACATGAAGTCCTCGGTGGCCTTCTGGGCATCCTCGGAAGCCTGGGAGCTGACGCACCAGTAGTTCTCGCCGCCGGAGCACAGGCCCTGGTTCTCCTCGCCGTCGACACCGATGTAGATGGGCATCATGCCAATCTGATCGTCGGTCATGCCGGCCTTGGTGAGGTCAGCGTAGGCCCAAGAACCGTTCTGGTAGAAGACGGCCTTGCCGGTTGCGAACTCGTTGGTGGCGTCGTCACCGGTCTTGGAGGCGAGCTGCGAAGGATCGCAGGTGGAGTCGGTGATGTACAGGTCGAAGATCTGCTTAAAGTTGTCGAGATACTCGCCCTTGATCTCGTCGTCCTCCTGGTTGTGCTCCTTCTCGAACTCGTAGTAGAGCGGGAGGTTGGCGAGGTGGGTGGTGTAGCGCCAGCTGGAGGAGTCATCCATGCCGGCGGAAGTGAAGGCACCGTCAACGCCGAGCTCGTCCTTGCGGGCCTGGATGTCATCGGCGCAAGCCTTCAGCTTGTCGAAGGAGTTGATGTCCTCGGCCTTGTAGCCGGCCTTCTCGAGGAGCTCCTTGTTGTAGATGATGCCGTAGCTCTCCTGAACCCAGTCGATACCCAGATCCTTGCCGTCGGACTGCAGCGCCAGGGAGTCGTCGATAAGCTCGCCGCGGAGCTTGGTGTCGGAAAGATCGGCGCAGTAGTCCTTCCAGTTCTTAAGACCGGTGGGGCCGTTGACCTGGAACAGCGTCGGAGCGGAGCTCTTGGACATCTCGGACTTGAGCTTCTCCTCGTAGGTGTTGGAGGCGGCGGTCACGATCTTGACCTCGACGCCCTTCTCCTTCTTGTACGCCTTGGCGATCTCCTTCCACTCCTTGTCGACCTCGGGCTTGAACTGGAGGAAGTAGACCTCGGCAGCGTCACCAGAAGCAGAGGAGCCAGAGCCGGCAGAACCACCGCAGCCCACGAGGCCCAGACCAAGAACCGCAGCCGCGGAACCAGCAAAGCCCAGGAACTGCCTTCTGCTCATTTCGTTCTTCATTACAATCCACCCTTTCACACCGTGGCGGCACCCTTTGCCGCCGCCTTCGGAGATTGGCTCGGGGACTTTGCCCCTTTTGCTGACTTGTACAATACGCTATTTGGCTAGTTGTTTGAACAAGTATTACTAGAGCGGTAGAAAAACTTCGGTGAACGGTAATTTCAGCTTGATACTTGACAAGTTTTGTATAAACAATTATTTATTATCGAATGCAGAGAAAACGCCCGGTCAAGCCGATGCATCGTCGGTTTGACCGGGCGTTTTCTCTTTGAGGGCATGAGTCTCGTCAGGCTGCGAGCTAGCCGGCTATCGCTTGGAGTTGACACGGTAGTGGAAGATCTCGGGATGCGTGCGGGCATGCGTGACCTCGAACAAGATGCCGTCCGAAGTGTACGACTGGCTCTCCATGACGGCGACACAGTTGTACTTGCCAAGGTCCAAGTAGCTGCAGTCCTCATCGTTGGCGAGCTCGACACTCACCGTACGGCGGCTCGCCATCACTTTGATGCCGCGCTTGTGCTCCAGATAGCCGTAGATAGAATCCGCCGCGATCTCGGGGGTCAGGCCCTTGGCGATCGACGCCAAAAAGTAGCCGTGGTCCACTTGGCGCGCGCTGCCGTTGAGGCTTCGGACACGCACGACGCGAATCAGCTCCTCGCCCACCTTAAAGCCCAGGCGACGAGAGAGTTGCTCAGTGCAAATCAAATGTTCAAAAGACTTGACCTCGGTCGATGCGACGGCATTGTTGCGTTTTGCGAACTCGCCAAACGACTCAACCTCTTCGAGTGCGCCCAGCATGTCGGTTTCGCCCTTAAGCCAAATAACGCGCACGCCCTTACCGTGTATAGGCTGCACAAACATCTGGTCGGCCAGCATGCTCAAGGCGCGTCGAACGGTATTGCGCGTGCAGCCAAACTCCGCGGTCAGCTCGGCTTCGGTTGGCAGCATCTCCTGAAACGCATAGGTCCCGTTGATGATGCGCGAACGGATCTCGCGGTAGATTCCTTCGTAAATCGCTTTTGGCATGATTTCACCTCTAATGAATATGTATGGCTAGGCACGATAGCATTTCTTAAAGTTGTTTAAACCGATTATCGGTAAAGCACGGATTATTAACTGTCAACGGCGCCTGTGATGCTCCAATCGATTCGAATCAAAACCAACAATGCGGCGAACGCTCACTCCCCTACAATTAACTCATTGTTTAAACGTTCCACCGCAGACACGGCGGGCTTATGGTCGAGAGGCAGAATATGCTGCAAAAAATCCAACGCTTTGGCGGGGCAATGTTCGCGCCCGCCATGCTGTTTTCTATATCAGGCCTCATGGTCGGCATCTCCGCCCTCGCCACGACCGTAGACATCGTCGGCGACCTCGCCGTATACGGAACCCCTTGGTACGTTTTCTGGACCATCATCCAGCGCGGCTCGTGGACGGTCTTTAAACGTCTCCCGCTCCTTTTTGCCGTAGCGCTGCCTATCGGTCTTGCCCAAAAGCAACCGGCACGCTGCTGCCTCGAGGCACTCGTGGCCTATTTTGCCTATTGTTTCTTCTTGAGCGAGATCATTAAGCTGAGCGGCGACAACCTTGGACTTAAGTACCCGGCGTCTTTGACCCCCGCCAGCGGCATCACCGTCATTGATGGCATCAAGACGCTCGACACCGGCATTATCGGACCGCTGGCGGTATCGGCAACCGTCGTCGCCATCCATGACCGCTTCTACGACGCCAAGGTGCCCGATTGGCTCGGTACGTTCTCGGGCTCTTCGCTGGTCTACCTCATCAGCTTTTTTGCTGTGTTCGCCCTTGCCGCTATCTCGGCCGCCATCGTGCCCTTCGTATACGCTGTGACCGAAACGCTGCGCCACGCACTTGCGGGCGTCGGACCCTTCGGCGTGGGCATCTTTGTGTTTTTGGAGCGAGCACTCGAGCCCATGGGTCTGCACCACCTGCTCTACATGCCAATCTACTACGACAATTTGGTTATTAACGACGGCATCTACGCCACGTGGACCAACTTGCTTCCCATCCTCTCACACAGCACACGCCCCCTCAACGAACTTGCGCCTTGGGCTGGTTACACCGCCACCGGCTGGGTCAAGCTCTTTGGCCTTCCCGCCATCGCTGCGGCGTTCTACACCACCGCCAAGCCCGAACGCCGCGCCGGCCTCAAGGTTATCCTGGTTCCCGCCATCGTTGCCTCAGTGGTCTGCGGCATCACCGAACCACTCGAGTTTCTCTTTATGTTCACCCACCCCGGGCTCTTTTTGCTCTACGCCGTCCTCTCGTCTTGCCTCGCCATGACCATGAATTTCTTTGGTATCGTCGGCATCTTTTCGGGCGGCTTCATGGAAATGGCCGCCTTCAACTTCATTCCGCTCATGCGCACGCATGCCGGTGCCTATCTTCTTGCGCTCGGTATCGGCCTTGCCTTTAGCCTCATCTTTTTTGTTAGCTTTCGAGCACTCATCTTGATCTATGACCTTAAGACGCCGGGGCGCGAGGATCATGTCGCCAATCGCGCGGCAATCGATCGTTTAACGGATAGCGGCTTTGCCAAAAAGCAATCTCCCAATGACGAGGTCAATAGTCGATCCGATCAAGATCACGTCCTCGCTGAGCGGGTAATTCAGCTTTTAGGTGGCGTTGGCAATATCGTGGGCGCAACCAACTGCGCCACGCGCCTGCGCGTCGAAGTCGCAGACCCTTCCATCGTTGCAGATAACGCGTCGTTTGTCGCGGTGGGCGCCAAGGGCCTCATCATTACGGGCAAGACCGCCCAGGTGATCATCGGCATCTCCGTTCCCCGCGTTAAAGAGCATTTTGACCAGATCATGGGCCTCGAGCCGGGATTTGTGCCCACCACCTCGGCCTCCCCTGCCGCCAGCCCAACCCACAAGCACGGCGATATCTGCTTCTTCGACATTGACGGCACGCTCGCGTGGCAAGACCCAAGGCTCGCCCAAGACCTTCCCGAAGACGAGCGGGACCTCTCCCCCTATCCCAACGAGGCGGTTTCGCAGGCAATCCGCGAGTTTGTCGCCAACGGTAACATGGCCTTTATCTGCACGGGACGCACCCTGAGCTGCATCCACCCCAAACTTCTTGAGCTGCCGTGGACCGGCATCGTCTGTCTTGCGGGCGGTTACGCCGAGATCAACGGACACGCAATTCGCGATCTGTCGATGACACCCAGCATGCTGCAGCATCTTGCCCCCTATCTTGAGCAATCGGGCGAGGTCATCCGCTTTGAGGGCCTCAACGGCGTCGTGCGCATGAGTGCCGATGCGCCCGATGCTCCCGGATACGCGCGCACCCTGGGCGACGCAGTCACGCAGCTGCAACATTACAGTGTCTACAAGATCTTGATGTCTACATCACTCGCCAACCACATCGCTCAAGATAAGGCACTTGAGCCGCTACTGTGCTTTAACGAGCTCGAACTCGAGGTAACCGAAATCTCGCCCCGCGAATGCACGAAGCGCGGGGGCATCCAGTCTGTACTCGACGCCCTCGATCCCCACCACGGAACCGTATACGGCATTGGCGACGCCAGCAATGACGTCTCGCTGATGAACGCCGTCGATGTCGGTATCGCCATGGGCAATGCGCCGGACTATCTCAAGGATAAGGCCGATTACGTGACCGACACCGTCGATCACGACGGTGTCGTTGCGGCGCTCGAGCATTTTGGGCTGATTTAGGCGCGCTCCATCAAACGCACGCCCGTTGTCCCAAATCGCCAAAACTGCCGCGCCAAACGCCCTAATGTGGCAATATGTTGTCTGCATATTGCATCAACGCAACCTCAGAAAGAATGCGAGAACCCGTGTCCAGTCCGTTTACCAGCTTTTTAGCCCAGCACTTTGACCAGATTAACGACTATCTGGCCACGTTCTTTGACGGACAGGCGACCTCTGCCGATATCGAGCGCTACCTGTATGCGCCGCTCTCGGCTTTTACGGCCAACGCCGGCAAGCGCCACCGCCCGCTTATCTGTATGCTCGCCGCAACCGCAGTGGGCGGTAGCTTTGAGAGCGCCCGCAGCGCCGCGGCAGCCATCGAGCATTTCCAGTCGGGCGCGCTGATCCACGACGACATCGCCGACAACGGACAGCTTCGTCGAGGCAAGCCCTGCATGCACCTTACCGAGGGCACGGGCCTTGCCATCAATTGCGGCGACCTGGCGCTCACTATGGTCACCAAGACGGTTCTCGACGACCCCACGCTGGAGTCCGACGTGAAGCTGCGCGTGCTCCACGAGCTTACCGAGATGATCGTCCGCACCATCGAGGGTCAAGCGCTCGACCTGGGTTGGGTCCGTGACGGGCGCTTTGATATCTCGGTTGATGACTACCTGGACATGGCGACGCACAAGACCGCGTTTTACAGCGGAGCCACGCCGCTTGCCGCCGGAGCCATTATCGGCGGCGGCAGCGATGAGCAAATCGAAGCGCTGCGCGCCTTTGGCCTGCACACAGGCCTTGCCTTTCAGATTCAGGACGACCTGCTCAACCTTGTCGGCACTAAGGAAGCCGCCAACAAGGACTTCCGCACCGACATCACCGAGGGCAAGCGCACGCTTGTCGCCGTACACGCCCTCTCTGATGAGCGCCACCACGACGAGGTCGAGGCGATTCTTTCCTCGGGCACCGATGATCCCGCGCAGCTCGCACGCGCCGTGGAGATCTTCCAGGAGACCGACTCCATCGATTACGCCCACACTTACGCGCTCGACCTGACCGCTAAGGCCAAAGCGGCCATCGAGAACGTTGAGCTTGATCCGCACGCACGCGAGCTGTTCCTCTCCATGGCAGATTTCTTTGTGGAGCGTCTTAACTAACGGGGGTTATAAAACCTGTCAGCAGCGTATTTAGGCACAACTTGCTACACTGTTGAGTGCATGTTTATGCATCCCTTTGCGTTGTCTATCCGACAGACGCTCAAATAGTACGAATGGTACGCCGAAAGGGGTTCGTTCATGGAACCTATTACAACGGGCATGCAAGGAGCAGCCGTCGAGGACGTGCAGTCTCGTCTCCTGCAGCTCGGCTACACGATTGATGCCGCCGAAGTCACCGACAAGTACTTTGGAGCCACCACTGAGCAGGCCGTCAGCACCTTCAGGCTCGACAGCGGCCTTGCTGCCGGTCATGCCGTCGATATCCCCTGCTGGAGCGCCCTTGTAGACGCTTCGTATAAGCTGGGCGACCGCACTCTCTATCTGCGCATGCCCAATTTCCATGGCGCCGATGTGCAGGCCCTGCAGCGCGCTCTCAACGTTTTGGGCTTTGCCTGTGGCGAAGACGACGGCTACTTTGGTCCGCATACCGAGGCCGCCCTGCAGCAGTTCCAGGAAAATGTCGGCCTGTTTGCCGACGGCATGGCCTTCCAGGACACCTACGCCTACATCAACCGCCTGCACCATGTGTGGGAGGGCAAGCCCTCGGTCACCGAAGCCGAGTCCCGTATCGGTTTTGCTCGCGCCGCCAACGTGCTCGAGCGCTTCCAGATTGCCGTTATCGGCGAGGACCCCATCGCACGCAGCGTTGCGTCGCGCATGTGGAATATCGCCACGGCAACGACCGACAACAGCGGCATGATGCTCTGCGACTCCGAGGTCCCAACCGACGTTGACCTGGTGCTCGAGATCGCAAGCGATGAGCTGCCCGCAGATGCAGCGCCGCGCGCCACGATCGCCCTCGCCGAGTGCCACAACCTGGCCCAGCGCATCCGCACCGCCAATGTCGCCGCGCAGCAGAAGCCAGCTCGCATTCGCATTGAGCTCACGGGCATGACGCGCTACAACGGCACTTTCACGGCCAGCGACGCGCAGACACTCGCCGTACGCCTGCTCGATGGTGTTTGCGATGCCCTCGCAGATTAGGTAAACTAAACGAGTTGCTTTTGGGCAACACCGCACATTGGGACGTAGTTCAACGGTAGAACTCCGGTTTTTGGTGCCGGCTGTTGGGGGTTCGAATCCCTCCGTCCCAGCCCTTAAGAACACAGCGCTCCAGGCCCTTATGAACCTGGAGCGCTTTCTTGTGGGCAAGCGGAGGAATTCGAACCCGCAAGAGTGCGGAGCTGAGGAAACGCGAAGCGTTTTCCAGCGCAGCACGCAAGGAGCGAAGCGACGCAGCGGGGCGCGGCCGCCGACCAGGCGGACGCGGAATCCCTCCGTCCCATATCAGCCGAGAGCGCCTTACATCTAGAATTATCAGCCCAGTTCCGAAAAGCGAGCCGTCATCTACAAAATGGCGCGTGGCCCCGGCGGGCGGCGATAGTTGTCGCGAGTTCCGCACACAAAGAAGGCCACTAATGTGGCCTTCGTCTTGTGCAGGACTGTAGAGCAGCAAACTTAATGCCCGGCCCGCCGGGGCCACGCGTCCCTAATTGTTCAGCATGCGGTCGAAGCTTCCCGAGTCGCCATCCCGATAGTCGGCGGTCATCAGAATCTCCTGCGGAATGCGCCCGCCCTCGCGCAGCACGTTGCGGAACTGCACGCGCGTAACCATGGGCAGATCCTTGATCGTCGCCGCCAGGTTCTGCGGCACGCCCTGGTTGGCAGCCGCGGGCTCGCACTCGCCGCCGGCCTTCACGCGACGCTTATGCTCGGCGAGCATGGCGCGGTACATGCCGGCATGCAGGCGAATCTCAACCACATTGGCATTGCGAGTCTGCTCGACAATGCGCGCGCCCTCGCGATCGATATCGCCTACGTAGTAGACGTAGTTAAAGCGATAGCCAATCTCGGCCAGATAATCGTCCAAGGCATGCGAGACGCTCGCCTTGCATCCGCCGCCAAAAATCACGCCGCCCACCTTGATGCCAAAGAGCTTGGCGTGCTTGCGGCCACGCAGCAGCTTGACGATCTCGTCGTAGGTGTCCAGGTTCTCGACCATAATGAACGGCTTGTCGGCGCCCAGCGTAAAGAAGCCCGTAAAATGCACGGGGCGATTGGGGGCGACCTTGATCGCCTGCATGCTGATGCCCTTTTCGGTCATACGCCTGATCAGGCGCTCACCGTGCTTGCCGTCAAAAGCCTTCTCGTCGTTAAAGATCTGGTAGGCACGCTGACGGCGCGAGGCAACCGGCGTATCGGCACCTCGGTTCTGCTCGATCCAAGCCTGGATGATTGCGATTTCCTCGGCAATCTTGCGGTTGGACATCTCGTTGTGCTGAGTGCGCTGCGGAGCCTTTTTGCCGTCCTTGCCCTCGACCTTTACGATCTGTGTCTGCTGCTCCTTGATCTTGGAGAGCGCCATAGGCGTGGGGACAACCTTGAACAGCTGCCTGCCTAAAACGCGGGCAAGGGCAAGCGCCGAGACCTCGCCGTGGGCGGCCGACTCGGGCTGCTGGGCAGCAGTATCTACTGCGGCAGACTCCGGCTTCTTCTGAGACTTGCGCTTAGAATCGCCTTGGGGATTGCGCTCGCGCTTCGGCATAGACGCCTGCTTCTGCGGACGATCGGACTTGCTCTCCTTCGCTGACTGGCGCTTAGGCTGCCCCGAAGAAACCTCGGCCTTCGCATCCTCGTTCTGCGGCGTGGTCTTCTCGGTTGCAGTCTCGGCATGGGAACTGCGGCCCCCACGATGGCGACGGCGGCGAGGCTTGCTCGACGCGCCCTGCTCCGTCTGCTCATCAGTAGGCTGCTGGCCCTTGGCCTCGGCATCAACCTCAAGCTGCGGCTCAACAGGCTTTTGCTCGCGAGCCACCGGCTCAACGGCCTTCTCGTCCTTCTCGCCCTGAGTGGTCGAAGCCGGTTCGCTCTTCTCCTGACGCCTTACGGGATACGCGCGCCCCTCAAAACCACGTCCGGGACGGCATGAACCCGGAGCCTTCTTGGCCGGTTCATCGGACGCGTCAGCAGCCTCGACGGAATCCTGGACCTCGCATGCGGCACCTCGCTGCTCGGCCTTAAAGTGGGCACCGCGGCGACGCTTGGGCTCCTGGATCTCAGCATGCTCTTGAGCGAGAGTCGGCTCCTGCATCCCGACGGGCTTTTCCTCGACGGCCTCAGCATCCGTCTCACCCTTTTGAGCAACGGCGCGACGGAAGCGCTCCTGCTGGGCGCGGCGCTGCGCATCGCGCTTGCCACCCCCGCCAAAACCGCCGCGTCCTGCCTTGGCCGTAAAGGCACGCACGACGTTCTCATCGAGCAACTCATCGGTATCGACATGCTCACGCGGAGCAGCTTCTTCCACAGCAGGCACGTCAGCGGAATCCTCGACGACAAAACCCTCGACGGACTCGGCAGGCTGCTCTTGGGCATCGCGGATCTCGGCATTGATGGTATAGAACGCCGGGCGCCCGTTAATGCCGCTACCCTCGATCTTGGTCACGATCTTTGCCGCGATAAGCTCATCGCGCATCGCCTTGGTGTCGCACTCCTTATCGACGGAGCGGAAAATCTGCGCCAGCGCACTCGACTTAATCTTGAGCGCCTTGCGGCAGAGCAGGTCGTAGGCAACCAGCTTGGCGCGCTCGGCAGAAAGCGACGTCTGGCTGCTCAGGCGCTCAGCCAAAGCATCGACATTGTTTTGATTATCGGAATATACCGTCTTGGCCACGGGGCCCCTTTCATATGTACACATATACGTCTATATGGTACAACGCACGCCCTTATCCACGCAAAACATCTGCGAGAACACTCGAGCGTCACCCGCTTTCGCATGAAAAAAAGACCGAGTCCGCGTCGTTGCGGACCCGGTCTTTCCGAGTCATATGGATGAGAGATTCAACCCGTCCGACCGACTAGGCCTTGACGGCCTCGGCGTCGGCAGGAGCCTCGGCGGCAGCGGCGCGACCGTACTCGGCCTTGCCCATATCGGACCACTCGGGCTCCTCATCAGGCATGGAGCCAGCCTCCTTGCCGAAGAACTCCTTGAGGCAGTTGACGGCGACGATGAGGCCCAGGACCATCAGCAGGACGGCAAAGACGAGCTGCAGGCCCTTGGTGGCGGCGACGGAGACGGCGGCCGTGGTGGCGGTAGCCGGGATGGTACCGAAGAAACCGTAGGCCTGGACGGCGGTCATGCAGCCCATGGCGCTCTGGACCAGCGAGGTGAAGGTGCAGCAGAGCAGGAAGACGACGGGCACGTAGAGCATCCAACCCTTGCGGCCGGTGCACTTGCAGAACACGGCGAGGGTGATCATGGTCATGCCGCCGAGCAGCTGGTTGGAAGCACCAAAGAGCGGCCAGATGTTGGCATAGCCACCAAAAGCGAGGGCGAGACCGGGAAGCAGGGTGACGACCGTGGCGAACCAGGGGTTGCCGAGGACCTTCATGTAGCCGGCCTTGGACTCGATGGCCAGGGCGTCGTTGGTCTGGGCAAAGAACTCGGAGAACGAGGTGCGGGCGATGCGGGCGACGGCGTCGAGCGAGGTCAGGGCCAGAGCGGAAACATTCATGGTCATGAAGACGGTAGCGAGCGTGCCGTCAACACCGAAGGCCTGCATACCGCGGGAGATGCCAGCGGCGAAGATCTGGAACGGGGTGGAAGCGACACCGGCGTTGAGGGCGCCGGTACCGGCGGTGTTCATATCGGAGAACATGATGCCGGCAACGATGATGGCAAGGATGCCGACGAAGGACTCGACGATCATTGCGCCGTAACCGACCTTGACGGCGTCCTGCTCCTTCTCGACCTGCTTGGAAGAGGTGCCGGAAGAAACGAGGCTGTGGAAACCGGAGAGAGCACCGCAAGCGACGGAGACGAACAGGACCGGGAACATCATGCCGGAGGCAGTGGAGAAGCCGGTGAAGACCGGAGCGGTGATAGTGGCCTGACCGTTGACGCCCAGGACGACGATGCCGAGGACAGCGCAGACGATCATGACGATCATCATGATGGAAGTGAGGTAGTCACGCGGGGTCTTGAGCATCTGGATGGGCATAGCGCCAGCGAAGACCAGGTAGACCATGACGACGGCGAACCACTGGAACTTATCCAGGTAGACCGGGAACTGCATTCCGACGGCGAACATGAGAACCATGAGGACAACGCCGGTGACGAACTCGGCAGCGCCGGTGAGGTTGAACTTCTTCTGGGCCCAACCAAAGGCGATAGCGACGAAGGTGAACAGGATGGAAATGGTACCAGCGCAGCCGGCGGCATAGGACTTGGTGAAGTCGATGGCACCGGTAGCAGCACCAGAAGCGTCAACGGCCGGGGTGAACATGAACGTCTTGCAGACCATGTCGGTGAAGGCGGCGATGACGATGATGCAGAACAGCCAGCAGAACAGCAGGAACAGGCGACGGCCGGTCTTGCCGATGTACTTCTCGATGAGCTGAGCGAGCGACTTGCCGTTGTTCTTCATCGAAGCGTACAGGGCACCAAAGTCGTGGACGGCGCCAAAGAAGATGCCGCCGACGAGGACCCAGAGCACGACGGGCAGCCAGCCAAAGGCCATGGCGACGATCGTACCCGTGACAGGACCAGCACCGCAGATCGAGCTGAACTGGTGCGAAAACGCGGTGAAGGCGGAGACGGGCGAGAAGCTGTTGCCGTCCTTCATGCGCTTGGCCGGCGTGAGGGCCTCTTTGTCAACGCCCCACTTGTTGGCCAGCCAGCGGCCGTAGCCCAGATAGCCGCAGGCGAGCACCGCCGCGGCCACAACCATGAGCAAAACTCCGTTCATTACATTTCCTCCTCTAAAAAGAACTTCCTAGACATAAAAAATGAGGGCCGTCGGTTGCGCTCGACGGCCCTCATCTTCATCAGCCGCCCGTTATCGTACGGGCTAGCTGTATGTGCTAACCCGCATCAGATAATTACTACGCTGATAATGTTTAGCTGATGCGTGAACATGTCTAAGAAATCCTCTTCAATCATGATGTGAACGATCCGTGCGTGTTCACATCCCCCAGTGGTTGAAAAGGAGTATGAAACTTTAGTTACCTAAAGTCAACGCAAATATGTAATGAATTTTCAACTTTTTTGAATTTCTCGGTATAAACGCCACTGACCTCGGACTTTTACCCGACAAAAGTTTTTGCATGAGAGATGCCCCTCGGGAGCCGCGGGAGCTCCCATCTCAAATGCGGAGCAAAGCTCCGCACACCATCTTTTTCTTTCAGCTAAAGCACGCCGGAAAGTCAACGCAGCTGGCTAACCTTGCCAGACGTTGTCGACGCCAAACCAGCCCAGAAGCCATATCGATACAGAAAGGTCCCCCGACCGGAGGGGCCGGATATAAGTTGTATCGCGAGTTCCGCACGCAAAGAAGGCCACTTAATGTGGCCTTCGTCTTGCGCAGGACTGTAGAGCAGGAAACCTTATATCCGGCCCCTCCGTCCGGGGACCGCGCCGTACCAGCTACAGCGTCATGTTCGGATCGGCGTCGACGTCGAACGGCGAGATTTCACCTCGGTCGAATTTACGGCGGGCGACCTCCGCGATCATGGCTGCGTTATCGGTACAGGCAGACAAGGGCGGCACCGTTACGCGAATCCCCTGACGCCCAAGCTTCTTGATCATCATCTCGCGCAGATGCGGGTTGGCCGAGACGCCGCCGCCGATGCAGTATTCCTTGCATCCGGTAGCGTGCAATGCGTTTTTGGCCTTCTTGTACTGCACGTCAAAGACAGCTGCCTCAAACGAAGCTGCCAGATCGGGCAGGTGAATCGTGCGCCCGGCCTTGGTCTCCTGCTCGATGTAGAGCGTCACGGCCGTTTTAAGGCCCGAAAGCGAGAAACGATAGTCTCCCCTGCTGTTGAGCGCACGGGGGAAATCAATCGCGCGGGGATTGCCTGTCTCGGCCAGCTTGGAAATGATGGGGCCACCGGGATAGCCCAGGCCCAGCGCCTTGGCCACCTTGTCGAAGGCCTCGCCCACGGCGTCGTCGAGCGTCTCACCGAGCACCTCGTAGTCGCCCCACGCCTTCACGTGCACGAGCATGGTGTGCCCGCCCGAGACAAGCGTGAAGATGAACGGCGGCTTGAGGTCGGGCTGCGCCAACAGGTTGGCAAACAGGTGCCCCTCCAGATGGTTGACGCATACGAGCGGCTTGCCGGCAGCGTAGGCAAAGCCTTTGGCAAAGGCAACGCCCACCACGAGGGCGCCCACCAGGCCCGGACCCTGTGTCACGCCCACGGCGGCAAGCTCGCTGGGGGCAATGGCTCCACCCTCAAGACCAAGCGATGCTGCGGCATCCTCGAGCGCCGCATCCACGACACTCACAATCACCTCAACGTGTTTGCGCGAGGCGATCTCGGGCACCACGCCGCCAAAGCGGGCATGAAAATCAATCTGTGTCGACACCTGGTTGGCCAGCATATTGCCATCCGCATCGATAATCGCCACGGCCGTCTCGTCGCAGGAACTCTCGATAGCGAGCACTAGGCGGCGGCGCTCAATTTCGGCACGCTCCCCCTCGGAGCGCCCAGGCGCAGGCAGCGGCCATACGCGCTGCTCTGCCGCCGTCGGCTCGGGCGAAGCATTGTCGACCGGAAGCACGAGGGGCAGCGGAGCCGTCATGACGATGGCATCCTTGCCGGCACCATAGTAGCCGCGGCGACGGCCAGCCTCGGTAAAGCCCAGAGCGTTATAAAGCGCAATCGCTCCCTCGTTGCCGTCCTCGACCTCGAGCGAAGCCGTGGTGCAGCCGAGCATCTGGGCATCATAGCTCACGTGCGACAGCAGTTTGCGGGCAATGCCCTCACGGCGATGTACCGGGTCGACGGCGACATCCAGAATCTGCACATCACCGTCCACGACCATACCGCCGGCAAGGCCCAGCAGCTTGCCGTCGTCGTGTGCTACCCACCAACTACGCGGCACAGCGACGTCCTCGCCCAGTTCGGACAGGAACATGCCCGGCGTCCACGCCTCGTGTCCGGCACCTTCAAAGCAGGCAGCCTCCAGCGCGCTCGCGCCCTCGGCATCCGCCGCGCCCATGGGACGGAACTGCAGATGACGACCGGCGAGCTCATCGGCAACGCCCGTAATTTCACTCTGCGCACTCTCGGCAAGACCAAGACGCTTGCGCTCGTTTTCCTCGGCATCCGAAAGGCGCGTGTAAATCGGCAGGACGCGAGCCGGATCGCCGTCACCCGCAGCGTGCGCGAGCAGCAAGCCCTCGCCCGAAGGCCACCACAGGTCGCGCTCCACGCAGCGGGCGGTCTCGTCCTCACCCAGCAGCTTGCCATAGCGCACGAGACCGTCACCGGTCAGCTGAACCTGGTCCCAGTCCGCCGCTTGGCGCCACTCATCGAGCGCCACGGCGGTCTTGACCACGTGTTCGCGCTCAAATTGGCGCTCGGGACCCTCATCGACCAGCATATACAGCGCCGGATATACCTCACCGCGCATAGCATCGGCCAAGATACCAAGCTTGCCGCGCACGCCAGCCTTCCACGCCGTCCAAGCGCAAGCGTCGAGCGTCGACACGCCCAGCAGCGGAACATTGGCACCACGCGCGAGGCCCTTGGCAGTGGAGATGCCGATACGCACACCCGTAAACGACCCCGGGCCGCGGCCGACCACGTAGTAACCAACATCGCTGCGATCCAGACCGGCTTGAGCCAGCACGCCATCAACGGTATTCACGAGCTCAACGTTGGCGTGGCGGCGACACATGTGGTCGCCACTCACGAGCTTCGTCTCGCCCGTCTGTCCATCAATCCAGCTTGCCGCGCAGGCAAGCATGTCGGTCGAGGTATCGAGCGCCACCACCAGCGCGTTGTCGTTATGCAAGCTCATCTTGTACAGCCTTATCAATCAAATGGGAAAGCTCCATTGCGCGGTCACCGTGCGCCTCAAGCGTTATCGTTCGCACATCGCTGTCGCCCTCATCACGCTTGAGCGTCACCGAAAGATACTCATCCGTCAGCTCGTCCTGGAATTGTTCGCCCCATTCCAGCAGGCAAGCACCCTCATAGCCCAGCACATCGAAAATGCCCGTATCCTCGAGCTCGTAGGCATGCTCCAGGCGGTATAGATCAAAGTGAAACAGCGGAATACGACCTTGATCGTGAACGGCCATGAGCGCAAACGTAGGGCTCGTAACCATATGCCCATCGCCCAGCCCGCGCGAGACGCCCTTGGTAAAGTGAGTTTTGCCCACTCCCAGGCCACCGGTCAGGATGAGCACATCGCCGTCCTCAAGGCACGGTGCAATTAGCTCGCCAAAGTACTCCGTATCGGCAGCGCAAGTCGTTTTGTAAGTACCTACCCCCAGGCGCTCCAGGGACATATATGCTCCTTATTATTCCGAGGCGTCCTCTGGTGCGGGATGTCGCTCCAGATAGTCGCCCAGCATCTTAAAGTCTTCCTCCAGCAGCTCCTGCCACGCCGGATTGCGCAGCGCTGCTGCCGGATGGAACGTGGGCATTACTACAAAATGCCCCATCTGGTGGAACCTGCCGCGCAGCTTAGTAATGCCAATCTCGGTCTTAAGCACAAAGTGCGTCGCGGGGTTGCCGAGCGTCACGATAATATCGGGCCAGATGCTTCGAATCTGCTCACGCAAAAACGGCGAGCAAGCCAGCACTTCCTCGGGACGCGGATTGCGGTTTCCCGGCGGGCGGCACTTAAGCACGTTGGCAATGTAGACGTCTTCGCGTTTGAGGCCCGCCAGCGACAAAATGCCGTTGAGGTCCTCGCCTGCCGCCCCCACAAAGGGCTCGCCCTGCAAATCCTCATTGCGGCCCGGCGCCTCACCAATAAACATCACGCGAGCGCGGGGGTTTCCCACGCCAAACACGATATTGTGACGCGACTGGTAGAGCTGGCAGAGGTGACAATCGCCCAGAACGGCCTCGATCTCCTCGAGTGCGACCTCACGTGGTGCCTGATGGGTATGGCCGGGGATGTGCATGACGCCCATAGCGGCTCCTACACGTAGACCTTGTCGAGACGCATGCCAAAGCCGCAGGCGACCTCGTAGTTAATCGTTCCGCGCAGTCGGGCCATCTCGTCCATAGTGATCTCGGCATCGCCATCGCGGCCGACAATGATCATCTCGTCACCATACTCGGCCTCGGGAATCTCGTGTGCCGGGTTGGACTGAATGGCGACCATAAACTGGTCCATGCAGATATTGCCAACCTGATGCACGCGCTCGCCGCGATACAGCACATCCATACGATTGGAAAGCGTACGCGATAGGCCGTCGGCATAACCGATCGGCAGCGTGCAGATCTGAACGCGCGTGCGCGGTACGCGGTAGGTAAAACCGTAGCCCACGCCCTCACCCATCGCAGGGTGTGCCACGCGCGTCACGCGCGCATGGACGCTCATAACGGGATCAAGCTGCATCACGCGGCCACTCAGCTCGCACGGCTGCATGCCATACAAGCCAACGCCGGCGCGAATCATATCAAAATGCATCGAGGGGTCGAGCATCGAGGACGGCGTGTTGGCGCAGTGCACGATACCGCACTCAAAACCCGCATCCTTAATGGCTTGAACGGCCTCGGTAAAGCGCTGACACTGCAGCTTGTAGTCCCAGCCCGAAGGTTCATCGGCCGTGGCGAAGTGCGTAAATACGCCGTCGCACTGAATACCGCGATGGAAATTAATACCGCGGACAAAGTCGAGCACCTGTGTGTAGTGTACGCCGATACGATTCATACCCGTCTCGATGGCGAGATGATACTTGCCCACCTTGCCCGCCGCGACGGCACATTCGCCATACGCAAGAGCAAAGTCAGACGTATAGACCGAGGGCATGATATCAAACTCGAGCAACGTCGGAATGGCCTCGATAGGCGGCTCGCTTAGGATGAGGATGGGTTTCGTAATCCCGCCCTGTCGGAGCTCAACGCCCTCGTTAACCGTCGCCACGGCAAACATGTCGGCACCGGCCGAATACATGATCTTGGCGCACTCAACAGCTCCATGACCATAAGCATCGGCCTTGACCACGCAGCACAGGCGCTGACGTGGATTCAACAAGTTCTTATAGGCCCTCGTGTTGCGACGGAGCGCCCCGCGGTCGATCTCGACCCAGGACCAGCGCGTCAAATCGGCTTTATTCATGATTAGTCATCCGACCCTTCGTCCATGATTCCCAGATCTTCGAGCGCATCCTTTGCCGCCAGTTCCATGGCGGGACCGATCAAGTCGATAAGATCGGTCGCGATGACGCTCTTCTCACCATACTCCGTCGCCGCGGCAAAACCGGCGTAGCTGTGAAGTGCGACGGCGTACGAATACAGCAACTCCCAACGATCCATCTCGTCGCGCATGGTGGCAAGCGTGCCGGCCAAAATACCCGCGAGAACATCACCTGAACCGGCAGTTGCCAGAGAAGCCGGACCCGAGAGCGGCAGCAGTACACGCTCAACGCCACAGATAGCCGTCGTCGGCCCTTTGGCAATGACCACCAGATTGTCGGAGCCTGCAGCCCAGACAACCTTCTGCGCGGCTGCAATCGCGGTACCAAGGTCGTTCACCTCGTCACCGGCAACCAGACGCGAAAGCTCACGATAGTGCGGTGTCATAACCAACGGCTGCTCGCGACGATACATCTCGGGGTTACTATCAATACCGTCAATGGCAATCTTAGCAAGGCAGTTGAGTGCATCGGCATCCAAAATAAGCGGTACATCAAGCTCGAGCAAGCCCGAAACCACCTGCATAGCGCCGGCAGACGTCGTCATACCGGGACCGCACAGTACGCAGCTGTACTTCTTTGCAATCTCGCACACCGTCATGCGCGCAGCGGCGCCAAAGGAGCCGCGGGAATCAGACGGAATAGCAAAGACGGGAATCGAAGGAAGTGCAATGCGAATAAGATTAGCGCAGGCGTCAGGAGCCGCGACTGCCACGTAACCAGCACCCGCGCGAGCTGCAGACTTGGCCGCCATAATGGCAGCACCAGGATATTGTGCAGATCCGGCGACAATAAGCACAGAGCCACGGGAATACTTATCGATATTCGTAGGTAGTGGGGCAAAGTAATCAACTAAGTCACCGGGCTCGACAATCTCGGCGGCGTGGTCGACATCATCGATGACCTCGTCAAGACGGTCGTAAAGATTGCCGCAGATCAAATCGCCAGCATACTCAGGGCCATCAGCGCTATACAGACCAATCTTGGGCGCAATCATCGTCACCGTATGTTCGGCACGAATGCAGTCGTCATCAACAACGCCCGTCTCGGCATTCAGGCCCGAGGGGACATCAATGGATACGACACAATCGGCGCATTCATTGACCGTAGGAATCCAGATGGAGAACGGCGCACGCAGATTCCCATGGAAACCGGTACCAAAAATGGCATCGACAACAACATCGGCCTTATCGATCAAAACCTCGAGTTCGTCACGCGAGGGGCCGACGCAAACGTGCACATCGCGGCCGGCAGTACGACGAGCAACATGACGTGCCAGAGCAGCAGGAATCTCATCCGGCTCAACCGGAGAAACGATATCGACGTCCACACCCTTATGGCTCAGGATATCGGCGGCAACCCAACCGTCGCCGCCATTATTACCAAAACCGACCAGAACGAGAACCCGATCGGGATTGAGCTTCAAGACCTCGTTGGCGGCAAACTCACCCGCTAGCTCCATAAGCTCGGCCTTCGAAGTCCCTTCGCGTTCGATGATATCCTCGAGACGAACGACTTCTTCGGTACTCAAAACCGGTTTCATCTATGCTCCTAGCGTATCTTGCGAAGCATCGCCCAGGTGCTCCGTCAATGCTGAATTCTGCAGCTGCTCAAGCTCATCTAAAACAGAGCGAGCCTCTTTAAATGTCTGCGCTACGCGTTTCTTGGTGCTCACCTTTTCATCTTTTGGCTTAGGCCGAGCATCTTCGGTAATCGCGATGGCATTCGCAACGGCTAAGTCTCCTGTAAGCGTAATGGAAAGAGCGACCTCAACAACACCCAGCTCATGAGCGATCTCGAGTGCACGGCCCGAAAGCAGCGCCTTCGGTTTGCCGAGTTTATCACGCGTTACCGAAACATCCTTGCGACCCACGCCTTGACTAAAACCCGTGCCGAGAGCTTTAAGCACCGCCTCGCGCGAAGCAAAGCGGCTCGCATAGTGAGCAGCGGGACGCGATGATACATCGCAATACGCACGCTCTTCTTCGGTAAACACACGCCGAGCAAACGACGGCGTCTTTTCAAGAATTGATTTCATCCGGGAAATCTCGACGATATCAACGCCGATACCAGCTTCAGCCATGTTCACCTCCATATCGCACAGACTAAGTTATTGTAGCCCGTTCACAGAAGATACGACAAACGAGGGTTATAAAACACAGCTACTATGTGAGACAAAAGCCCGTAAACGCAAAAAGGGGGAGGCCGCGAGGCCTCCCCCTTCTCAGTTCAAGCGTACGGCTCGGTGCCGTCCACCGGTCAGCGGCGCCCTGGCCTCCCACGGGCTGACCCCGCAGTACTCTCGGCGCGATGGGGCTTAGCTTCCGGGTTCGGAACGGGACCGGGCGTGCCCCCCATGCTCTGGCCGCTGACCGGTGGGCGGCGCCCACCGTTACGGTG
>ENA-OQDL01000623-OQDL01000623.1-human-gut-metagenome-genome-assembly--contig:-NODE-623-length-21601-cov-6.853404_pt1 | contig 21601 bp, 36 predicted proteins | sample MGYA00242782_ERZ504609 | MGnify/ENA primary metagenome ERZ504609 (study PRJEB26092, sample SAMD00036320) | human gut metagenome | host: Homo sapiens | study: EMG produced TPA metagenomics assembly of... | reverse complement strand
AAAACCGATGCATCATTCCGCTAAAAGCACCTTTAAATCCATACTTATCTGCAAATTTTTCCAAAATGCTCACGAAAAGAAGGGGTATCACTATAATAAAAGTCACCACCTCCAGCCGCTGATAAACCGGATGCTCCGCCTACTATGATACACTCTGCCTCCTGCACTCTGCGAACAAATTCCTGAATCTGTTCCTCATAAGGAAGTGGTTTTTGTTTGCTCAACACTACAGCAGTACCGCCGGATGCATAGGTACTATAGTGTCTGGAATAGTTCATTTGTGTTTCATTACCAAATTTTCATAACAGCTCATTTTTTTCATTCTCCTATCTCACAACTGTAATATCTTTAACCACCTTACTTAGTCTATCCTTCCCTTTCTGATTTCCTTTAACGCTACCGTAAGATTACCATCCACACCGATGGATTTTTCTTTGATTTCCTCTGGAATGTAAATTTCGCCCTTGTTAAATGTGATATATCTTGCCTGTGGTTCTACTGCTGCAAGCTGCATCAAAGGAGCTTTAATCATCTGATTTCTCCAACCAATGCCAAATTCCAGAATTACCAGCTTCTTTCCATGTAAATTCTGAATAAATTCTTGATAGCGGGCAGCCTTTTCCTTCCAATTTTTCGTTTCTGTAAACGAGGACATCTCACCCCAATTTACTTCCATATCTCCACCGCATTTTGGACATTTCGGCAGTAACTCTTTGGGTACTCTTCCGTTTACTTCCTCTTCTGTCATGGCGAGAACTGCTTTTTGATTAGGATAGACCTCGTCATGACATCTGTTCTTGCACCGCATCTGGGTTAATTTCCCTTCCATTTCAAAAACACGGTCTGCCTCAAAACCTGCCGGCACAAAATGATCCTCCGCATTGGAAGTTACTACGAAATATTCTTTATCCTTTACTAGTGCATAGATGTTTTTCATAATCTCACTCGGCTCATCCTGCATAGCTTTTGCCTTAACAAGTCTGCTTACAAACGCCCACTTTTCTTCTACCTTCATTGGCACTGAAAATCCGTGTAAAACACAACGCAGTCCGTATTTTTCTCTGAAATCTCCCATATTTTCCTGAAACCATGCGTCATCTGCAAAAATATTATATCCCTCTGCGATAGACAAACCATTACTGGCTCCAATCAAAATACCATCTGCTTCTTTGATGATTTGACTTATCTCTTGATATACATTCATCTTCATCACATTTCCTTTCCCGCTATGTTTTCTTTTAAATCCCGCAGGGTTTCTGCCAAATCTCCTGCTATATAAATGCCTTTGTCTTTTATATGTTCTGGAGTTGAAGATTTCTTCTGATTCAGACAGGCATAAAACACCTTTTCATTTTTGTATGTCATTTCCCAAAAAGGAAGTTTAATAATACTGGGTGTCATCTCACCAACCCCCAGCTCCAGCAGTACAACATTCTTATCTGTTCCATTCATGAGATATTTTTTTAGGAAATTCTCATATCGCCTTACACCTTCCCTCCAGTCTTTCCCCTCCAAAAATGTATCATCCCTTACCCAGGGAACCATGATTCTCCCGCACTCATTACATCTTGGCAGAAGCTCGGAAGTAACACGCAGCTCCCGGATATTTTCGTTCATCCTGCGAATCATTTCTACATTGGAATAAATTTGGTCATGACAAGGCTGACTGCATTGAACATAACCGCTGTTACCTTGATAATCGCAAATCCTTTCTTTCTTAAAAATCCGTTCAAACTGCATATCTATATTGGTTGTTAAAACAAAGACTTCTTTTTCCGCCACAATATCACGCAGGTCATAGTATGGCTGTCCTGTAGGTGCATCCCACATACTTTGTATGTAACGTGCATAATATGCCCACTGTTGTTCCGGCGATGAATAACAGTAGTAAAAACCGTCAAAGGGAGATTTCAGTCCATACCACTCCTTGAAATCTTGTAAACATTCCTCCATATAGGGTAGCCAATGATAATGGTTATATCCCGCCGCACTGGAAAGACCAGAACCACCGCCTATTAAAACGGCATCTGCCTGACGGATTTTTTCTGCCAGAAAACTGACTTGTTCCTCCTTTTGCATACACCACTTTATCTCCTTTTTTATATCAGATTCCACACTTTTATTTGCTTGACTTTATTTTTTACTTGTTAAATTAAATTTACATCAAGCATTAAATCATATTATCATGTAATTTTAAAATTGCAAGGAGAAAATACGAGGTGACAAATGAAATATTCCACAAAGCTTAGTGACACCATTCATATTCTTATATTTATTGCTCTTGGAGATGACGAACAACTCTCCAGCACAAAAATTGCAGAAAGTATCAAGACAAACCCGGCTTATGTCAGACAGCTTATGGCAACCCTGAAAAATGCAGGCATTGTTGTCAACACACAAGGTCATGCGAATGCCGCTCTTGCAAAATCGGCAGATAAAATCAATATGTATGACATCTACCGAGCCGTAGAGGGCGATAAGCCGCTGCTTCACCTGGACACAGATACCAATCCGGATTGTGGAATCGGTATCAACATTCAATTCGCTATTGGGGACTTCTATCATGAAATTCAAAATATGGTAGATGAAAAAATGAAATCCATTACATTGCAGGATATTATTGATCGGTATTATTTTAAAATCAGGAAAGTTAAAAACCTTTAACTAATCAAGAATAGCAAGCACTGCCTGTGTCATGACACAGACGAAATCCCCCACACTTTCCTATCGTCTGTATGGTTAAATTTCCATACATGGATAACTATAACTACCACAAAGGTATGAATGTAATCATTCAGGAATTAAAGGATCTGTTAAAGACAAAAAGCATTGGCACTGACTCTGACCAGGCATTATTGCCAGATTTTCAGGTAGCCCTTGGAACCATTTATCTGATGACTGCCAATCTTCCGCAAGCCAAAACACATTTTAAAAGAGCTTTCAAAATATATGAAAAGATCTGGGCTGATGAACCGGAAATGATTGAGGCAAAATATCAGGAAATCCAAGAGTTATATCCACAGGTTGGTTTCTTTCTTGGACAACAGATATCAAGTTTTTTAACAAAACAGGCATAATTTGGGGGAGAAAGTCTTTATTTTAGTTTTTCATATATATCTTATATGATGACAATGTGTTGACATTAGGCACATATTTGAATATACTATACTTGAATGGAGGTGTTCTGTATGGCAACAACTAATTTAAATATTCGTATAGACAAGGCAATCAAGGACCAGGCGGAGGAAATCTTCAATGAGCTTGGTCTGAATATGACAACTGCTGTAAACATGTTCCTGAGAACCGCTATCCGTGAGCATGGTATTCCTTTTGAATTAAAACTGGAAGTACCGAATGATACAACAGCCACTGCCATTGAGGAAGGCAGAAAAATGATGAAGGATCCTTCTGCTCCGCGTTATTCCAGTATGGATGCGCTTAAGGCAGCTCTCGACGTATGAAATACGACATTCAGTTTACCAATCAGTTTAAAAAGGATTTGAAGCTTGCCAAAAAGCAAAATAAAAATCTTGATAAGCTGTTTGAGGTAATCGGTATTCTGGCGAATGGCGGTACGCTGGATGCAAAATACAGGGATCATGACCTTACAGGAAACTACAAAGGCACGCGTGAGTGTCACATCGAACCGGACTGGCTGCTTATTTATGAGATTTGTGGAGATGTTCTTGTTTTGATGCTTTATCGCCTTGGTTCACATTCTGAGCTGTTTAAGAAATAAGTACAAATCGGGAATTTGGAAAGGGATGCACTGCCATGCTGAGAAAGTTGAATTGTTTTTTAAACATCGTTATTGGTTCATCAATAGGAGTTTTCATTGGATTCGGAATTTATAAGTTCTGGCACTTTAAAACCTACCCAAATTTATATGCCATGCGCATCAGTTCTAAGTCTTCATCGGAATACGTTTCCTTCACCGTTTTGCAGGTTTTAACCTTGTGTATCCTTCTTACTGGGCTTTTGACAACATAGTCCTCGTCTTCCAGCCAGGAGAAAAAGCTGGACAATATTCTGCGGATATTATCTACTGTGACCTTGCTGATTTTACTTTCAGTTTGATACTCATCCAGATAGATTCGCAAATCGTCAGTTGTAATCTGAACAACGTCCTTGCTGATCTTTTTCACGGCATTTCAGATCGTTGAAGGATATTACCTGATTCAAATCCGGCCACTCAGGAATAATCACATATCCATTCAATGCCATCTTTCTGATATATGCACTCATGTTTTGAACTCCAGCTTCCTTCATTCGATTATGCAGTATCTCCACCTCTTCCGGTTTAAATTTTACATATATTCTTCTTTTTCTTTTCCGGCAATTCTTCCCACATACTCTCAACCAGTTCACACAAAAACTGCCGATCATCTACATTATCAACCAAAATCATTTCTTTAGCACCATTATAAGGTAGTTCCATCTCAGCATCTGGCATCAGCCTCAATGCCATCGAGACCGGCTTCACCAAAAGTCTGTCATCATATATCCCACCAAAAATCCTTCCACGGTAATAAAGGATGTATTCGCCCATCATTGCCCGGCTGCTGAGTTCATCCAGTCCTGATAATTGTTCCATAACAAAATCCAAATACTCTTTTGTTGATGCCATATTATTTTCCTCCACACCCTTAGGCTCTCTTTATCGGATGCCTGATTACAGTCTTCAACTTCTCCGGCGCTACCTTCCTCGCATCGCTCAGATAAATCTCGTGGTGCATTCTCCGATCCGTTATATCCAATGTGTATCCCTGTTCTTCCATAAACCTGTGCATTGCATCTACCGTAGCAGGCTCATCGTCATACGCTCCGATATGCATACACTGTACACATAAGCCCTCCTCATAGGGAAAAAACTCAACCTTAGAAAAATCCTGTTTTTTCTTTGCCGTAGCTTTCCTGACAGCCCAGTCGAAATCTTCCCTGGTAACAAAATCCGGCAAGCGAATAACAGAGATCCACTTAAAATCTTCCTTACGAGCATAATCAATTCCGGATACTCCATCCTGCCACCAGAATCCCTCTAATGGCGGCACGACATAATCGAAATATCCATCAATCCGATGATCTTCCTTTTTGCTCATTTTAATCGTAAATGCAATTCCATACAAAAGTCCGATAGCCTGCTTGTATTCTCCGTCTGCATCATTTGGATTGCCGCTTCCCCTTACCGCTATATAGTTCATTTTCGGAACAGTTACGATAGACGGTGTGCCTTTCGGCATATAAAATTCTTTATATTCCTTCTTGTAGTCAAAAGCCATATCCTTTACACCCCTCTAAGTCCTTCTCTTCATAAGGCTTATTCCAGGAACCAATCTCTATCAGATTTCCTTCCGGATCAGCAATATAGCAGGTTCTCTGTCCCCAAGGTTCAAGTTCCGGTTCAAGCACAGATGTTGCACCATTTTCCACAGCCTTCTTGTATGCCTCGTCCACCTCTTCAAAAGTATCAACATATAGAGCTATTTCAGAATGACCATTCAGACCCTTGATATACTCATATCGCCGGTTTGTCATCTTCTCAAAATCATTCCGCCCATACAGTAAAAAAAAAGTGTTCCATCTTTTACAAGATAAACATTGGAAGTATTCTCTTCTTCCTTAATTTCAAATCCGAGAACATCCTTGTAAAAACGAATCATCTTTGCCATATCATCAACAAACAACCCAAAACCGTCTAATCTCATTTTCCTAATCCTCCATAGATTTTTAATATTTCCTCTGCATTCCTGCGAATAATGTCCCGCACTTCTTCGGGCTCAAGCACCTCTACTTTTGCTCCAAATGTCATAATCCATGTCACAAGGTTTTCCATATCCGTGTAGTCTGCTGAAAAGAGCAGCCTTCCATCGTCCGTTTCTGTAAAGCAGTTCGGTCCAAATTCTTCAACCAGCCGCCACTTCATATTCGGTGTGAAAAGAGCTTTTACCTTTATCCCACCCGGAAATATCTTCTCATTTGACAAATCCGGCATTGGTACATCTCTACGCAGGAATCCACGGTCTGTTTCAACAACACAATCCATACGGTTCAGTTTGAACAGCCTGTAATCTTTACGTTCTAAACACCACCCCCATACATACCAGCTCGACCACCGGAAAACCAGATAATATGGTTCTACCCTTCGGTTGCTCTCTCCGGACGGAGCATAATACTTAAATCGTATGATGCGCCTGTTTTCTATTGCACTCTGTATTACCTCGATCTTTGGAGCAAGAGAACCCTTATACCATGAGATAAGTCAATCAGCATAGAGTCTCTTCCACTGATGAACTCTGATGATCCGGTCTGGATTTTCTCCATCAGTTGACTGTAGTACCTGCTTCCGCTCACACTGTCAAGACTCCGCAAACCCGCAAGAATCATCTGCATATCTTTGGAACTCAAAATCATCCTGTCCATACGATATCCATCCATAATACTGATGCCACCGCCAGTACCCTGTGCAGTTTTTTATAGGAATACCTGCTTTACAAAGATCTTCAATATCCCGATTTATTGTCCTTCGAGATACCTCAAATCTTTCTGCCAGTTCAGGCGCCGTTGTCTTTTCTTCCTGCAGTAAGATTGACAATATACCGATAAGTCTATCTATTTTCATCGTTTCTTACACTCCATACATATTATACCTGATTCAACACGACAGCTATATGTCATGTTTATTATATCTGCGAAAATTTTTCTGTATACAATAGAATGCACGCTCCGCAAACATTCTATTGTCATGAACAAAAAGCCTACGAACATCAGATTTTATTCCCAATGTCCGAAGGCTCAATAACATTAGTTGAATTTTCTCAATCCGATAAGCCAAATTAGCCTATGATTCACTTGGAATTATCTGAAAATACTTCAACGCCTCTTCAATCGCTATTTCTTTTTCTTTTGGACATTCCTGCTGTCCGCCCTTCTCAGATTTTGACTTATTATTGTTCTCTCTTTCTATAATTCCACACTTTCTCTTTACCTGTGCAATATACAGATTAGATACCTTCATCCTATCATTATGTTCTGCCACATACTTCTTTATCTCCTCATAAGTCGCCTTGCTCTCCGCAGCTGTCAAATCCATCTCATCCATATCAAGTTTCACATTCACATGATGCTTCGCTTCGTGGAGTTTGGACAATAAACATACCGTCTCCACATGCGTTGAGACGTCTGAACTGCTCTCTTTTTTACCTCATCGGTTTGTGGAAACATGTCCAGCGCCTCATCGGTTTGCGGGAACATATCAATAGTTACCGCCTCTGCTTTGCATCAACAAACTAGAATTTCATAAACGCATTTGCTTCTTAAACGCAAACATTCCCTCATTGCCATCACCGACAAAATCGTCCGGTGTATCCGGCATAGGATGTTTTTCATTAAAAAATTCTGTAATATGAAAGCCGCAGACATTCACATAAAATGAATGTTGCGCTTATCAAAGTACGGCGTACAGGTTTCCCATACTTTCGTGTTCGGATATATTCGTTCCAATTCAAACCATATCTTCTTACCGATACCATTGCTCTGAACTCCGTTCTTTACAAAAAGCAGGTCAAGATGGTTATGCTGTGTACTCTCATTGATAATAACAACAGCACCGCCCACCATTTCTCCATCGACAACGGCTTTATAGACAGCAGAACCCTCCGCATTCAGCGACTGGTCAATGTCCTTTTCAGGCAGAATAACAGCATCTGTTTTCCCAAAAAACATCTTCAAAACCTTTCTGAAATGCTTCCTGCATATCCGCCTTGTATTGCGTTAATTCTTTTGGTTCTATACAAACTAATTGGAAGGTCATTTTATATCTATCTCCTCAAAAATTCCGATTGAGATTTCACCTGTTTTAAGAGATTTAATAACTGTTATATTTTGTTATTAAATTCTCCGCAAACCCTTGAAAACACTGGATTTGTCGCAGGTGAGCTTTCCCTTATTGTTTCCCTTGTGTTATATCGTCCCACCAGTGTTTACGAACTCTGATAAGGGCAAATACAAGGGCAAGAAAATCCTATAAAACAGTATAACACAAAATAAAAGTGACATGGTGAACTGATTGAAATGCTTCTGATTTTTGCAACAAATGATTGATTTAACGATAAGGAGATTTGATACGATGAGAACAATATTTGCAGAATACAATCCCAAGCGCAACAGTATTGATGTTTATACCTATGTTGGCTATATGCTCCGCATTGACTGTTGGGAAGCTGAAAAGGACTTAAAAACCACATCAGGATCAGACTGTGCATTAAACGCACTCGCCATTGATGATCCTCTTGAATATGCAAGATTATATCTTGATGGAAATTTGCAGATGTGGGTAGATGCGGAAGACTCATTAAATATTTTTAATTTTAAACAAATACAACAGTTTAAATAACTATTAGCTACAATATTTCCGGAAAATTCATCATAGGTTTGTATAAACGCAAAGAAACGGCGGCTCTGAAAATCAAAGTCGCCGTTCTAAATTGTCTGGTTTTTCTTTTGCCGTCATGCGGCAGATAATCAATTCATTCTATTTTGAACTTCTTTTATGCTACCTGATGTCTGCAATAGGAATGAATCGCCAAGAATGTAAACACAAATAATTCAATTCCTGCCGAAATCAAAATAACATGCGGTGTCCAGAAACTCATTCCACCGATATTCAGATAATTGAAATCTGCAAGCTGAGAAAGGAAATTGTTCTGCATACCAATTCCGGCAGATGGAAGTATGGTAGAGAGCCATGTTGCTCCCATCGCTACATAAGCAAAAAGCGGCATGAGAAGAACTACAATAGAGATCAGCAAAACTGTCAATGTGTCTTTACATTTTGCAGACAGGAACAACGTACAGCTAACCGTTGCTAATACAGAAAGTAAGCCCGCTGCTGCGAGAATTATCTGCAACTGCCCCAGATTGATGTTTGGCAGATTAATGATAGAGTATCGCATCTGAAACGATGTTTTTAAGCAATCCGTCCCGAACGCTGCATCTAAAATCAGAATGTGTATCGTGATCCCGACAAGGAAAGTAACAACGAAAAGTGTAAATGCCGCCAGAATTTTGGTAATTGCTAATTGTTTATGCCCGTATTTGGTGGTTCGCAGGATGCTGTCACCGCCCGTTTGATATTCTCCGGCGAAAGTAGATGCTGCGATTGCCACACACAAAATAGCAAGGAACAAAATATAAAACTCAATATAATCAAATGCATCTTTTGAAATTCCAGAATGAAGATAAAATGGCGTATCAAGTTCTGAATATTTTTCAAGAGCTTTCTGCTGTGCGGTTTCGTTTTCTCTTTGCTCATTCCGCATGACATCCTGTAAATGTTCTGCGCACTTTTCATAATAGGCTCCGTCAATGTCATTCGGGTCAATATCCATTAAATCAGCACCAATGCCTGTTACTGGATCAGCAAACGCTTCGGACAGACCCATCAGCAAGTGACGGAACGGGACGATTTTTTCAATAAATACAGCCAGAGGAAAGCCCTCTTCCTCGACTGGCCCATATTCTCGAACGCAGCTTTGATAAGTTTCCAAAGCCGATTTGATCCTATCCGGGGTCACTTCACCAGCGGATGTTTTATATAAATCTTGTTTGTACTTGATAGCTGCCAAGCCATCTAATTCTGTAACCGTGCCATCTTCGTTTGGACGGTTAATACCCTCAAATGAAATAGGCAGGTATGCCATGGCTACGGAAAGCAAAAGTGCGATTGCAAGTAAAATCAGGGTGCGCCGTGACTTCAAAATACGTTTTAGTTCAAGTCTAAAGAGCCGCATATTATCTGTCCTCCTTTTCCAAGTCTGTCTGCGGGAACAACCACAGATACAGATCTTCCAATCGTGGCTCCGTTGTAACAGCCCCATCAATTTCCGAATGTTCGGACAGATAACGAATAGAAACCTGATTGTGATCTTCGCCTCGCTGATTGATAATGCGCAGCCGCATTTCACATTCCGGCAGCTTTGAGGTCGGAATTATGCAATTCCAAACCTTGCCCTCAATCCGCTTGACAAGTTCTGCGGTAGTTCCGACATCAACAATTTCTCCGGCTTTCATAATTGCGTTGCGCGTAGAAATATATTCTATGTCAGATACGATATGGGTGGAAATCAACACGATTCGATCATGCGAAAACTCGGAAATGAAATTCCGCAGACGCACGCGCTCCCCGGGATCAAGTCCTGCTGTCGGTTCGTCCATGACAAGTATCTCCGGGTCGTTCAACATAGCCTGCGCAATACCAACACGACGCTTCATGCCGCCTGACAGATTGGAGATTTTTTTCTTTTTCACATCGGAGAGCGAAAGAATGTCCAACAAATGATTGATCTTTTGGGTGGTTGCCCTTGTAGGAATATCTTTCAGCGCAGCCATATACTCCAAATAATCTTTGACCGTAAAATCCCGGTGATACCCAAAATCCTGCGGCAGAAAGCCAAACTTGCTTCGGTAGACTTCACCTAACTCTCGAATGTCTTTTCCGTCATAGTAAACCGCTCCGTTGGTTGGTGTCATAATATCAGCAATCATGCGCATGAGCGTGGTTTTCCCTGCACCATTCGCCCCCAAAAGTCCCCAAACGCCGGGAGTCAATGTCAGATTGACATCATTTACTGCTGTTTTGTCTTTGAACTGCTTGCTTAAATGCTCTATTTTCAGTTCCATGCTTACACTCCTTTCTTTTGCTTCAGCTGAACAATAAAAAGCCCTTGTTCGATAATCATTGTACCGAACAAAGGCTTTTCAATCTCAAAAATCACACGCTTAAATTCCTAAGTAATTCCTAAGATCACATTCTTATTTTCCTAAGCGGAAAGTGGTAATGTAATCACAAAGTCTATGGTTTCGTTTTGACTGGATGCAGTAATCTTTCCACCATGTAAATGTATAATTTCTTCCGCAATAGAAAGACCAAGTCCCGCACCACCTGTATTAGAAAGCCGAGCATCATCCAAGCGATTGAATTTTTCAAATATACTGTTAAGCTGTTCCTGTGGAATTGTTTTTCCATGATTTTCAAAAGTGATCTGAATATCATGCTCTAACCGTTTGGCGGATATAGTGATTTCTGTCTGCGGGTAACTATATGACGCAGCATTTCGTAAAAGATTACTGAAAACTCTCGCCAGTTTTTCAGGGTCAGCGTTCACGGATAAGTTATCCTCCGCAGTAAATACCGCTGTATTGCCATTTGCGGAGAGTGTCGGATATATTTCATCTATTACCTGCGCAATCAGACAATGTAAATCCACAGTTTCTTTTTTGATAATAACCGTATGTGCATTGTACTTGGTAATTTCAAAAAGTTCATTGATGAGCTTTTCAAGGCGCTCTGCCTTATTCAACGCCACTTTTACATACTTTTCCTTTTGCTGTTCAGGCATGTCAGGGGCTTCATGGAGCAGGCTCAAATAGCCGATTACTGTTGTGAGAGGGGTGCGTATATCATGTGCCAGATACATAATAATTTCATTTTTCTTTTCTTCTGCCTGCTTTGCAGCCTGCTTGCTCAACAGAACAGACATTTTAATCTGATTGAGCTGTTCCTCCAGTTCTTTCAGTGGCTCAGACAACGATACTGTATGATTGTTCTGCTCATAGACCGTTTGGGTTGCGTCAATTACTTCATCCAGATAGCCCCACGGCTTTTTCCAATAGTAATTGAAGATACATATAAAGCCGAGCATCAGATACAAAATAAAAAGCAGATCAAGCCGCCAGTAGAGCCATGCAAAAATACCGTTGTCAAATTTTGAAAAGATGTAGTCCAAGATAAGGGTCAAACCATATCCAACAACGGTATAAACCATCAATGATAGGTATAAGCGCACTTTAAGGCGCTTTTCTGTTGTCATTTCTTTATTCGACATGAGAATACACCTCCTACCGATTAGCAAACAGAAGAAAGCCAAGCAGACCAATCACGACAACACTTACTATGCCTGCCAGAATGGAAAACAGTCTGTTTGCTTTTATTCTATTTCCGATTAACCGGGCTGCCATCGAATATACAGCAAGCCCCAAAAGACCACCTGCCGTATTTGTAAGTACATCAGTAATATCAGAACGTCCGACTGCTAAGATATACTGCATAGTTTCCAATAAAAAACTTGTTCCAGCAATCAGCATGAACTTCACATATAATTTTGTTCTTGGCAGAAGCATTTGAAGATAAATGCCCATAGGAACAAAAATCAAGAAATTTTCGAGTACCTCTGTTAAGTGAAATGCTGCGCCAACTTCTTTGTCATAGTGAAAAGGAATAAGGTTTATACTCCTTACTTTATCCAGATCACTGATTGAAAACTGTAGTTTGAACAGTATGATCCAAACCAGAAGTGCCAGATAAATTAAGAATAAAATAGTTGCCAAACAATTTGATTTTCTCTTCATAGCGTTCTCCTTTCGCTTAAATTTTGTAGCCGACACCCCAAATCGTTTTAATATACTGCGGAGTATCGGAAGTATCGTTCAGTTTCTCGCGCAGATGCCGGATATGCACAGTAATTGTGCTGCTGTTTTTAGAGTAGTATTCATCTTTCCAAACCGCATGAAACAGTTCCTCAATGCTTACAACATTTCCAGCACTTGACAAAAGGACGTGGAGAATAGAAAATTCTGTCGGGGTTAGAGAAACAGGTTCCCCGTCTAACAGACATTCATGGGTCTGCACATTCAAGCACAATTTGTTATAGGAAAGTTCCGATGGAATTTTCTCTGTGATGATACCGGGTGAATATTTCTTGTAACGTCTTAACTGCGCTTTCACTCTGGCAACTACTTCAAGTGGGCGAAAGGGTTTTGTCACATAATCGTCCGCTCCCAATGTCAGCCCCGTTATTTTATCCGTTTCCTCAATTTTAGCCGTTAGCATTATGATTGGATAAGTGTATTTCTTTCGGATAAGCTGGCAAAGTGAAAAGCCGTTCATATCCGGGAGCATAATATCCAGAATGGCAAGATCAATGTCGCCGCTTTCAATACACGACATGGCATCCGTTGCGCAGTAAAATTTATAAACGACGTAATTTTCGTTTTTCAAGTAGACCTCCAACAGATCCGCTATATCTTGCTCGTCATCTATAATCAATATCTTTTCAGACATATTTTCAACTCCTTTGCTCATATTTCCAATTAAGTATAGCAAATACAACATCTAAATTCACAATGGATTGCCTGAGAAATTATTAAGATTTTCCTAACTTTCGAATTTAGGCAACTCAAAATGCTAACGTAATTTACATATCAGTTTTTTATGTGTCATACATATTCTCCAATATACTTCCATATAATGCACAGATTGACTTCACAATTGCATGCCATGAAATATCAGCAGCATAAGAATAATTTTTTTGATATGTTTTCCATAAGGTCTCCATAACCGGACTTGATTCAATTTCATCAAATATTTCTCTTATATCCTCAGCTTCTATCAGGTCTAATGTTCCCCTTTTTTTGGCTGTAGCCACAAGTGCAGTCCATAAAACTTGTTTTTGGAGTTGTTCTCCATACAACTTTTGTAAAATATAAATATCATAAAAATCTCTCATTCGTGTATTTGTAACGTTTCGACTAACAACAGTTTCCAATTTTTCAGCCAATACCGTTTCCAGATTATATGCCCATACCTCAATAGTGCGGTCTTCAAGCATAAGATTAAATTTGTACTTGATTTCTCTTGGTGTAATGATATCTCCTGTAGAAATATCAATCTTTAATGGTGTGATTACTCCATCAAATTTTGTTTCCATGCTTACACGAACACCCGGATAATCTGCTTCTTCCATGATTTCTGATATCCGTTTGATCCGAAACAAGACACCATCGTTCAGAGGGATTGATATAATTTTGGATATAATCATCTCTACATCCTCCACACTGACATTAGTGCCTTTTATGGTAGCATCCAGATCCATAGTAGCTCTGGCATCCAGACCGACCATTGCCGCCACCAGCATCCCACCTTTTAATATAAACTGATTTTTATACTCTGATAAAGAAATTCGTTCTAAAAAACGTTCCATCATATAATTCCGCATCAAAATCTGTGCATCTGCGGATTTTTTCTTTGACAGATTACGAACCAAATCCTTTAATTGTCTTGCCGTTGTTATCATCTAAAGTAACACCTCCAAATATGGTCTTAGTATCTTTTCAACATGGAACATAGCTGCGTATTTCATAAGCATCCGTAAGTTTTTATCCTTACGTTTCGCATATTGCTTTAATGCATCTTGGAATACCTGCATTTCAATATTTTTCCTGCTGCGAAGCAGATCGCAAATCGTTCTCTCCATATCATAAACCGGAACTGAATGTCCAAATGATGTCAGCATAGTGGTAATCCCTATTTCATGTAAATCCTTTTTTTACTGTATACACTTGAAAACCGTCTTCCTGCAAACGGCTTGGATTATATCCATTTCTTACTGTTATGGTGTATTTCAAAGGCTCTCTGTCCGTTAAAATCATGAAAAAACCAATGCAGTTTCGTGAGAAAATTACAGCTTGACCACAACGCAAATGCAAAAGGGAACATCGCATCTGTCCACGTATCAGGTGATACATACACACCATGAGAAGCTTGCTCTAATCCTCGTTCCTTCACATAGGCATAAAACACAGACTTACTAATTCCATTATTTAGGACTTGAAATGTCTGAATTGTCCCTCCACATTCACGCAATAACAAATCTAATTTTTCAAATTGAGTCATATAGATTCTCCTTTCATGCTAATATGATAATATATATTAGTATGAAAGTAAATATAAATAATGCCAATGAACAAATTAGATTTTAAAAATATCCCCGTTCTATCATCCAGCCTTTCACATAACATCGAATTCCAATATAAATAACATGTGATAGTAATAGGAATACCATGAGATTTATCGGAATAGCATTTTTAATCCATTCTCCAAAGTAAATTACAATAGCTGCACTCGTTATCGCCACTATGATACTGAGGATATCCCAGCAATATTTCCGGTAGATTTTTCCAACCTGATAGCCAATCCCAACTATCAGTAATCCGGTTATTATAAATAAAATTCCCATAACAATAGCTACGATCAGCCAGTACATAAGCCCGGAAAGGATACGGTTAGGTATTCCGCTGCTTAACTGTCCGAAAGAATCTGCACCTATGACAAACTCCCGAAACAAGCTTCCCATTCCTTTTCCTAACACACCGAAAAAGGTGATACAGTCGTTAAGGAAAACTGGCGAAAGAATAGCCGTAAACAGGGTTATTGTTATACTGTACCATGCCAGTAGGAACAGGATACTTTCATAACCAGTTGTCATATTTTTAAATTTCTTTTCCAGCTGACTTTTGCGGTTATCGCATTTTTCTTTTGCTTTCTGGTAAGCAGTGCGGTCACATTTTTCACATTTCTCATAAGGCACTTTTTTCTCAACAGCTACCTCTACCGTCTTTTGGTGTGTCTGTGCATAAAGTTTTTCCTGCTCTGCTTTTTCATACTTAAATTTCCATGCCACGGCTTCTGCGTCGGCTCTTTTCCTGCTGTCTGTCTCGCTGGTCAATCGTTCCTCTGTTTGCCTTAATCTTGTCCGCAATGCTTCGATATTCTCGGCTCTGTTTTCGCTGTTCAATTTCTCGTTCAAGGTCAGCGATTCGCTTAGCTGCCTGTTTAGTTCCTGGATTGTCTGGTCTTTCTGATCCAGTTCGTCCTGCATCTGTTCGGTCATCAGCAGAAGTTCTTCCACCTGCCCGACGTTCTCTAAGTTTCTGCATTCGCTCATCGATCTCCCTCGCTTTCTCTATCTGCTGTTTAAGGTCAGCAATTCGCTGTTCTGTTTCTGCAATAAGCTGTTCTCGTTGTTCAGCTTCTGCGTTAATTCCTGCCATTGCTGATTCTCGTTTTCCAACTGTTCGATTCTGGTTTTCTGTTGCTCGATCTGTGAGAGCAGTTCTTCTGTATCTGGCAAAAGATTTAGCAGCCTGGATAATTCGCTGTTTAAGCTTTTTAAACTCTGGTTCTGCTCCTGAAAAGACAGGAGCTGCCTGTCCCGTTCCTGCAATTCCTGTACCATCTCTGCCATAAGATTCTGCTGTTCCTCGATCTGGTTTATCATTGTCTCCATCATGGGAATGACTTCCCGGCTTTCTTCTAATGTCACGCAATCGCTCCTTCCATTGTGTTAATGCACTGGATACTTTTCCAAAAGAAATCTGTATTTTATCCAGCAGTGCATTTTGTCTTTTTATGATCTGGTTTTCCTCTACTTTCCATGAAGTAGAGGATGTCTGTCCGTTTTGAAATTTCTCGTCAATTTTTCTGGCATCTGCGCCCTCATGGATCGTCGGTATCTCTAATTTTCCCTGCCTTGCATAAGAACGATGGTCAATGTGATTTTCCGTTTTCAAATGTGCATTACAGACGTTTGCCCATTCGCTCCGCCATAGCTCACAATTTTTCGGATTGTTCCACCCGGTAGCATCGGTTAATACACGTTTCCACTGTTTGCGGTTCCTTGTCCCGACTTTCTGGACTCCATTTTCATCAAGTACGGGGATTCGGATTCCATGACGGTCAGGGTTCTTTTTATCCTGCCACCAGTCCGGATGGGATTCATCCACCACAATATTTCCATTTTCATCTCTGACAAACTCCCAATCCTTGATTTCTTTGTTACCCCATGAGTGGTCTGAATTGAATGGTCGCAACGTCACCAATAAATGCACATGGGGATTACCATCTCCTTTATCGTGGATACTCCAATCCGCACACATTCCCTTATCTACAAAGGTCTTTTGAATATATTCAGTTGTATAATCAATCTGTTCCTGTCGGCTCCATTCTTTCGGAAGTGAGAACTCAAATGACCTGCCGAGTTGTGCATCTGAACTTTTTTCTATCCTCAAGACTTCATTCCATAAACGCTGCTTCTGAAAAGTAAGTTTGAATTTTTCCAGTGCAGCATTTTGGTTATCTGCCCTTTTATATCGGACAGATTTCTGGAACCGTCTGATATTTTCAGCAGGTACATTCTGCCATTCCTGTGGTGCATTTTCACACATCAGCAGGCTGGTATAAACGACTTCTTTTTTTGAAGTATAGTAGCTGATCCTGCCTGTTTCTTCATTTTTCATCACATCGCCATTGAGATAAGCAGACGCCGATATGATGGATTTTCCTTTGCTGCGTCCAACAATCTTTACTGTATAATGAAAAATCGCCATGCTCCGTTTCCCCCATTCTGCCGTATCCGGCTTTGATTTCCGGCAGGTAACGTTTTTCCTAAAAGAAAATGGTATCTGCCGGAACGCCCTCTGCGTAAGAGTGCCCTGCGCATAGCAGCCTGCATGGAATGCGCCCCTCTGGCGAAGAGTGCCTCCTGCGGCATGAGCAGGTCTGGCTGAAAGCCCCGCCGACGGAACGAGCCCGGCAAGCGTAAGCGCAGACCGGTTGCCACCTGTGGCAAACTTATACGGACGACCTCTGGTTGTCCATAAGTGCGCCCTTCATGAAAAAGCAATGAAGGGAATGGAAACTCCACTCCCTCCGGCATTACACTTCCTCCGTATTTGCAACTGGCTCTTTCTGCATTGCCTTTGAGAAGAATTTCCCATTTGCTTCCTGCCTTTTTAAGAAGCCGATCAGCTTTGGGATATCATCTTCCTCAATCGCAGAACCCAGTACCGATTCCACTGCACCACCAATCTGGCAGAGCCTGTGTGTCCGTTTTTTGGTTTCCACATCTTTCTGACGTTTCTTCAGTTCCCGTTTCTGTGCTGCATACTGTTTTGCTTTCTCAAGGCTTTCCTGTTCTTTCTTTTCCAACTGGAGCATACGCTCCTCATAACTCTTTGTTGATCTTGCCATAAATATCATCGTCCTTTCTTTTTCTTCCAAACATAAGTTTCCTGTTGTCTGTCAGACGAAGTACATGGTATAATCTGTTTGCGTGTAGGTATATCATGACTCCGGTCTGATAGAACCTTTGGCGGTTTCTTCGGGAACCGCTTTTTTAAGTTGAACCGTTTCTTGTGACTGCTTTCACATTTCCCTTATCCCTCAAGTCCCTGCCCTCGTTGGCTTCCATAAAAAGTTCCAGCATATCCGTTTTGATCAGGACTTTTCTCCCAACCTTCAATACCGGAAGTTTCTTCCACTCTACCAACTTTCGCAGGGTGTTCCTGCCAATTCCCGTATAATCAGCAGCTTCCTCAATAGATAAGGCAATCTTTCTTTGCGTCATATGACCACCTCCTTATTGATTGCATTATGCAATTTCGTTTGTGCTGTCAGTATAGCGTGTTTGCATCTTTTTGTCAAGCATTATGAAATTATATTTCTTTTCTTTAAATTGCATATTGCAATATATGTTGTTACGTGGTATAGTAATGACATACCGAAAAAGGAGGCACATCAGCATGAAAGATAAAGAACTACGCAAGCTGATAGGCAGCAGGGCAAAACAGCGCCGTCTGGAATTAAATCTGACACAGCCTTATGTCGCAGAGAAGATGGGAGTTACCGCTTCCACAATCCTGCGTTATGAGAATGGTTCGATTGACAATACCAAAAAGATGGTACTGGAAGGTCTTTCGGAAGCACTTCATGTATCGATTGAATGGCTCAAAGGGGAAACCGATGAATATGAAACTGATATTACGGATAAGAAAGAATTACAGATTCGTGATGCGATGGGCGACATTCTCAAACAGTTTCCTCTTGACCTCAATAAAACAGAAGACGCTTTTTCTAAAGACTTACTGCTGTTAATGTTAAAGCAATATGAACTGTTTCTGGATTCGTTTCAGTTCGCCTGCAAAAATTACAAAGGCAGTACCAAAGATGCGGACATTGCCAAAGTAATGGGATTTGAATCGAAAGATGAATATAATGAGATTATGTTTCTCAGGGAGATCACGCATACTGTCAACGCATTTAACGATATGGCAGATGTTGTAAGGCTCTATTCAAAGAAACCGGAAGCGGCAGAACAAAGGCTTGCAAATCTTTTATCCGAAGTTATGTATGACGATTCTGAATCGGTATAGTAAGATAATCGGAGTTATGATACAATGAGCGCAAGCGAGTCAAGCTGTTTACAGATTTGACGAGCGGCGAATTGGCTTATGGACTTGTCCATAAGATGCCTACACGCAAGAAGCATTTCAGCAGTTCCGATTGTCTGATATCGAAAGGAGACATACGATTATGGCAAAAGGATCTGTTAGAAAAAAAGGAAAAAATGGTACTATCGTTTCTATGTAGAAGATGCAAGCGGTAAAATGGTTCAGAAAGAATACGCCGGAACCGAAAGTAAAAGTGAGACGGAAAAGCTTCTCCGCAAGGCACTGGAAGACTACGAAGATAAGAAGTTTGTTGCAAAGGCAGATAATCTTACCGTAGGGGAACTTCTGGATATGTGGGCGGAAGAAGAACTGAAAACCGGGACACTCAGCAACGGCACAGTGGAAAATTATCTTGGTGCAATCCGATGTATCAAAAAACACCCGATTGCAGACCGCAAACTGAAAACAGTTACTGCCGAACATTTACAGGCATTTCTTGATCTGCTTACATTCGGTGGTGAGTTTCCAGACGGGAAAGTAAGAAAGGGATACAGCAAAGATTATATCCATTCTTTTCCGCAGTGTTACAGCAGTCATTCCGTTTTGCAGTATTTCCAAAACAGTTAATCAGTTTCAATCCGATGCAATATATCAAACTGAAACGACAGGCAGAGGAAGTTGACCTCTTTTCCGATGATGATGTGGAAGAAGGCACACAGCCGATTTCACATGAGGATTATGAGCAACTTATCAAGTATCTGGAAAAGAAAAATCCACCTGCTATTCTGCCGATTCAGATTGCGTATTATGCCGGGCTCCGTATCGGGGAAACCTGTGGTCTTACATGGCAGGACATTAACCTTGAGGAACAATGCCTGACCATAAAACGCAGTATCCGTTATGACGGAACGAAGCATAAAAATTTGATTGGAACAACCAAGCGAAAGAAAGTAAGGATTGTTGATTTTGGAGATACGCTGACTGAAATATTGAAAGCAGCAAGACGGGAACAACTGAAAAGCCGGATACAGTACGGGGAACTTTACCACCGCAACTACTACAAAGAGGTGCATGTAAAAAACAGGGTGTATTATGAATACTATCACCTTGACGGAACGCAGGAAGTCCCGGCAGATTATAAAGAAATATCCTTTGTCTGCCTCAGACCGGATGGTAGTCTGGAACTGCCGAGTACACTCGGCATTGCTTGCAGGTCAGTGTCAAAGAAGCTGGAAGGATTTGAAGATTTCCATTTTCACCAGTTGCGTCACACTTATACCAGCAATCTGCTTTCCAATGGAGCTGCACCGAAAGATGTACAGGAACTGTTAGGACACTCTGATGTCAGTACCACAATGAATATTTACGCTCACTCAACAAGAAAAGCAAAACGGGATTCCGCAAGACTTCTTGATAAAGTAGCGAGCAATGCTTAACTAAAAATTTCCCTTATTTCCCTTGCGGATTCCGCATAAGGGCAAAAATAAGGGAAAATACATATCATTTCACTATTTAATGGGCTGAAAAGCCTGTAAAATAAGGAAAGTTCAGGAAATCTCTCCACAAATTCCGATTTGCACATCAAATCGTTTTCTTCATTCTATCACAACTTCTATTGATCCGCCATCAGTCTTTCGAACCAGGTATCCATGACAATGATAAACTGGCCTGTTCCTGGCAATTCTTGCAGCATTTCATCAAGAGTTTTCTGTTTCACATATTTCTGCACATACACCCAACAGGCAACGCTACTGGCTTCTGATACAATGTCAGCTATGGTTTTGCGCATAAGCTCTTCAAATTCAGCAATTTCTTCTTTTGGGACAACATCATACAGGGTTGGTGTCTGATGACTTAATTTTACTCCATTTTCATTTGCATCTTTAAGCAGATTCTTAACTTTTTCTCTTGAATTCTCCGGTACTTTCATGTACTCCCACATAAATGCTACCATATCAGATGGTGTGTCTTTTTTTAGTGGTGGTAACTGAATATAATCATTGTTTTCACTCATTTTCATATTCTCCTCACGATATAATAAAATCAATAATACGTTCTCTTGTCATGTCCAGTACAGTATCTACGAACACTCCTGCAAAAAGGATCAGATACAGAATAACACTCAGCGAAAACAGGAATGCAACCTGTACCCAGTCATGGTAACAGTATGCAGTCGCTATGATCAATAAAGTGAATATAAACCCAAGGATTCCTCTGACAACCGCATAAGTCTGTACTGTCATTTTTACTGCCAAGCCGATCACAAAAAGGATCAGCCATACCGGCAGTAATAATATCTTCCCAACAAGTTTTAAAATAAACATGTGCACCTCCTATCTTACCAGTCCTGGCATATCATGGTTCACCTCTGCCTGATAATACCCGTTCATCGTTGACGGTGCATTAAACAAAGCTGCTAATAAATATTTCTTGATGTTCTTCACCTTTGTGGTGTTACCACTCATACAGTGTAAGACATACTCGATATGTGAATAGGTCAGCATCAGAAATTTTTTCTTCACCAGTGATGCCGGATACC